>JAEEGJ010005256.1_pt1 | contig 41286 bp, 21 predicted proteins | sample 8958761 | NCBI WGS metagenome assembly JAEEGJ01 (sample SAMN16246546, study PRJNA631951) | gut metagenome | biome: gut microbiome; feature: rumen; material: RS-attached | host: Bos | place: Iran: Karaj | collected 2018-10 | reverse complement strand
CCCCTGTTCCCATTCCGAACACAGAAGTGAAATGTCGTTGCGCCGATGGTCGTGTGGCTTCTCGCCATGTCAGAGTAGGTAATTGTCAGGCACCCTTTCCGGGAGAAGATAGTTTTATATCTTCTCCCTTTCTTATTTCTGCGCTCGATCTTCTATGCTTCTTAATGTATGTCTATAAACTTTTTCATTATTGAAAGATGGCAGTTAGTCGTTACGTGTTAGACTTTATACAAAAAAATGCTTAGTGTAGTGTTTCTACACTATTCGTTAACACAACCCTCAGCAAAGCGCGCAGATAAGATCCTTGCCAATGAGTTGATACTTCTGGCTCTTTATGGAGATTTCTGGAATTTATTTTTGCAGCGCTTCGATTATACTTTTCACTGCAGCCTGAGGATTCTTTTTCCATTCTGATGTCCAGAAACGAATGATTTTCCACCCCAGATCCTTCAGTATTCCTGGCTGACCTACAAATCTGTCAACGGCACAAGGGGTATTTTTGTAAACAATACCATCAGCCATTATTCCAGCAATGTATTTCTCAGGATCTTCAGGATCTTTTACTGCCAGATCGATTCTGAAATCAGAACTGCCAAGGCCGGAATTTGTTTCATATCCGTGTTTTTTCAGTTCTGCGGCAAGTTCTGATATAAGATAGTCTTTTTCCATCTTTTTGCTGTCAAGCTGCGTCGCACTGTTTATTTTTCCCTGGCGGGCATATTTCAGAAAATCAAACAGACCGGATACTCCCTTGGCCGTTGAAGCTGTTATTCTTCCGTCTTCATATTCCAGAGATGTGAATATAATCATTTCTCTTTTTGCTCTTGTCAGTGCCACATTCAGTCTTCTTTCTCCTCCCTCTCTGTTTAGAGGACCGAAGTTCATGGATATCTTTCCGAATTTGTCCTTACCAAAGCCTACGGAAAATATAATGATATCCCTTTCATCTCCCTGCACATTTTCAAGATTTTTTATAAATATAGGTTCTTTCTTTTTCTCCGCTTCAGCTTCGAGCTGCGGATTGCTTCTGAATAGATTTGTAAGATCATCTTCTATCTGATTCTGCTGTTTGCTGTTGAAGGTTACTACACCTATACTGATATTCTCGTTTTTTGGATCTTCAAGGAATTGCTTGATGTATGAAATGACTTCACGGCTTTCATCCTTGTTAGTTCCGGTTCCTCCTCTATCATATCTTCCGTTTACGTAGCGATATGTTATCTTTGAATTCATATCATCAGGAGACGGGAATGTGTAGAGCCCTCCGTCGTAATACATAGTATTGCTGAAGGCTATGAGACTTTCATGTCTTGATCTGTAGTGCCAGGAAAGAGTCTTCATCGGCATACCAAGAGCTATGCAGTCGTCGAGCACACTCTCCAAATCTGCTGTATCCTCATCCTCCTCACGCTTTGCTTCAAAGAATTCTGTAGGAGGCATCTGTTTTGGATCCCCGACTATAATGACCTGTGTGCCGCGTCCTATTGCTCCAACCGCTTCAGAAGTCGGAAGCTGGGAGGCTTCATCGAAAATTATCAGATCAAATTTATATTTGTCTGGAGACAGGTACTGAGCAACGGAAATCGGACTCATGAGCATACATGGTGCGATTTTTGGCATAAGATTAGGCATATTGCTGAAAATCTGCCTTATGGATATATTGCGTCCACGGCTTTTCTTTGCTTTTTCAAAGAAGATAATTTCATCTTTCAATGAAGGATCGTTTGCAATTTCTGCTTTCTCTTTGCGCAGATTCTCCTTCAGTAGATCCCTGGAGAGTTGATTGAAATTTCCTGTCTGAGAAACAAATCGTTTAATTTTGTCTTCAAATATTTCTTTATTGAATGAGGCTAGGGTCTGGTTCTGTGAGAACTGCCACTCAATAAGTGATTTGGCATACACGGCAGAAACATATCCGTCTGGATAATTTGTCAGTCTGATGTGCATGAGATCATCTGCTATGACATTAAAACCGGAAACTTTCAATATTTCAAGCCGCAGGTTTATTTCTATCCACGGCTGAATTTCATCTTTTTTCTCCAGCCAGTCCTCTGTTTTGCTTATAAGATCTGTTATGTGTGTTGGAATATATTCTTTTTGAATTCCACTCCAGGCAATTATTTTTCCGGAATAATTCTCGAATTTACGCATAACATCTTTGAAGGCTGCTATTTCTTCGAATCTGCTTCTGATATCTTCGACATCATTCAGTTTAATGGCAGAGAAAATTTTCTTTTTATCAGAAGAAGATAGATTTGAACTGACAGCGGAGTGTGCAACTTTTAGAATATCAACAATTTTTAAAGCTTCGGCTGGAGTCTTTATGATCTTCTGAGTAAGATTATGATCAATGGTTTCAAGGTATAACGACAGCTCCTTCAGTTCTTCGCGCCACCCGATTACCTTCAGGCCGGTTTCCATAATACCGGGATATGTTGATGAATCAATCTTGATTTCAACACCGAGAGCTTTTTTTAGTTTTTGTATTGATCTGGAGTGACAGAACAAGCGCAATAGAATAAATTTAGTTTCATCAAGTTTCCACTGCTTAATTTCATTCCTTATATTCAGTTGAAAAATGTCCTCTCCGTTAGATCCTAATGTCTTCATGGCTTCATGAACGGATGATGACAGCTGTAAAGCTCTGTCTGCCATTTTTACAAAATTATTCCAGTCGGAAACGGTGATCAGACTGCAGTTTATATTTGAATCAGAAGTCAGATCACATGCGGATTCTATTACATTCTTCAGCCTTTCCCATGTCATTTCTTTCTGGTCGGTTTTCATAAACTCCGAAAGCAGATCTGAACATTTTATCAGCTCTTTACTGATTCTGCTGTACTCGGTACTGTCTACACTGATTGAAGTTTGCGGAACGGATGTCAGAGAACTCCCGTAATATGTATATTCAGACAGTTTTCGATCTTTGGTAAGAATTCCGATTTCTCTTAAGGCTGTATCGGCATCATCGATTTGTTTATGATTTATCTGTTTGATTTCATTTTCGGAAAGGAGTGATACTGTACTGATTTTCAGGTGCGAGAGTCTGCACATTGCCTTGTAAACAGACATATCCATGATTACAGGTGAGTGCAGAGCTGCAACCTGGCGGTTGAGTTCATCGCGCAGGGTGTTAAGTCTGTCCTTTATCACGGTATATTCCGCTGAAGGATTTTCATTTTCTTTTTCCGGTGCTTTGATCTCCAGCTTTTCAAGAAACTTGGATTTTGTAAGCAGATTTGAGTGAAGCTCCAAACAGTAAGGTGCCAGACCGAGTTTGCCAAGCCGGTCCTGAACTACTTCAAGAGCAGCCATTTTGGCGGCGACAAAGAGAACTTTTTTATTTTTATTCAGCGCTGAAGCTATTATGCTTGTTATGGTCTGTGACTTTCCTGTACCCGGAGGACCCTGAAGAACAAAGCTTTTACCGCTGTCTGCTGCTTTAAGAGCATCCAGCTGACTTGAATCAAGTTGTACCGGCTGGCACAGATCTCCAAACAGGATCCGTTCATCTACAGTTCGGGGAGTTTCAGTATCGCCGAATTTATCGATTTCAGTAAACTTTCCAGCCTGAAGTGCATTGTATACGGGACTGTTGCTTTTAAGAAGACAGCGGTTATGCGCCAGGTCCTGCCACATCACGAATTTTCTGAAGGAAAAGTTTCCAAGACATACAGTTTTAAGAATTTTCCAGTCCTGAGGAAGTACTTTCTGAAAGGTATCTTTAATGGCGACGACATCTACGCCGTAATCGTCATTAGGCAGTTTATCGAGATTAAGATTTATTCCGAACAGCTGCCGCATCATTTCCACCAGTGAATAGTTTAGTACAGCCTCTTCGTCTCTGACTTTGATTGAGTACACGTCATTTCTCAGGTCACGTTTTATATCCACCGGCAACAGCAGAAGAGGTGCCTCTTTCTGTTTTTTGCCGTAGGTATCGTCAGACCACAGCACGCTGTAGAGTGAAATAAACAGAGAATTGGCACCGTTTTCATCGTATGACGTCTTTGCATCGGATGCTATTTTTTTCAGAAGCTGCGGAAGCTGACGGCCTGTTTTATTAAGTACGTAAAGAGCCTTGTTACCGTCAAGAAATTCTGATGTCAGAGACTGAAGATTTCCTGATAGTTCCATTGTTTCTGAGTTGAATCCGTCCTTTATCAGACTCTCATCCAAATTGCATTCCACCAGTCTGAAATATTTATCTTCATATTTTCGGAGAGTATCCTCCAGGTGTTCCGGCTTGTCATTCAGAATTCTTAGAACAGTCCCGGATGCTGTTCTCATATTAAGAAGACGGTTTCTGGTGGTCAGATCAAGAAGTTTGTTTTCCCACTGTTCTTCTTTTGTTAATTTTTCATGGATGCTCAGATCTGACGTTTTTTTTCTTATCTGGATGCTGCTTGATTCAAGATTGATATTATTTGTAAAGCGGGGATCATCATTAAGAACAAGAGATCCCCCCTGGTCTTTTGAAATTGTTGGCAGCGGTTTGATATGGTGCTGCCTGCAGGCTTTAATGTTTACGCAGTATTTGAATTTTGAATCAGAAAATATCTGCTTGGCTGAATTAACCGCCTTGCTGAAATTTATTCCCTCCTCGGTGATGCATGTTGTTTCAACCGGAAGGATCTTCTGCATTTCTATAGCCCTGAATATTTCGGAGCGTTCAAAGGTAACCGTGTCTATTAAATCTGTTTCCTCTGACAGAATAACACCTGTAAATGCATGATCCTCGAATACGCACAGTACCGGGTAAAGTCCAACCGCTTCGAGCAGAGCAGCATAGAAACAGGAGGTATCAAGACATGTTCCCGTCTTTTCCTGTATCACCATGTTGAAGATTCTTATTCTTTGTGCCGTAAAGAATGAAGCTGGCGGAAGACGATAGGATATATTAAGCTCAAGCAGGGTAAGATAAAGAGCTTCTGCTTCAAGAACCGCGTACTGTTCATCTTCACGATAACCTAAAAATCCCCTTGTTGTTGAAAAAACGGATTTTATATCATTATCGGAATTTGCTACGAGCGTGCGAAGTTTCTCTTCTGCTTTCGTTATTATCGCCGGAACTGCCGGTGAATTTGGTGTTATGAATGAGGCGAGAAGTTCAGGATCTCCCGTCCATTGATTGAAAGCGGTAATTTCAACCGGTTGTGATTTTTTTGAAATGGATCGGTTCCTGCTGTCGAAAATTTCAACATCAATTGACGATTTAAGATTTTCTGTCAGTTCCGCAAAGACTGCAGGATTAAGGACGAGTTTTTTCAGGTTGTTGGATATGGATATGGTTTCATTCTTTTGAAGCAGATCAGCTTTGAGTTTAAGAGGAGTGAAGACGTTGAGGTGGTTTGACACTGTTATAGTTATGTCTTCAAGATCATTTCTGGTGCTCGTGAATGTTATATCCGTAATCGGCTGAAAATTCTTCTGATAAAGTGCAAGATTGATAAAAGGTGAATTTGTAATAGTTATTTCAACGTTAATATCAGCATCGGTGATGGAGCCTGTATTTTGCTCGATATCTGAATTATTTCCTGCGGTTTCTTCTCCAAACTCTTTCATCTGTCATACCTTTGTAAAATTTTTTCACAGTGCCAGAAAATCTGATTGCCTTAATAGCTTTTGTATTATGTCATTATTTCCGGATTTTTTGAATTATACAGGGTTATAATTTAACTTAAGAGTTGATTTAGGTCTATTTACGGGAGATGAACCCCGGGAGTTCTGTTCAAGGAAAGAGAATGGTTTGAGAATCAGAAATTATTTTCGGAAAATTGATAAGTGTCTGTCAGTAGCACATTAAATCATTTTTTACGGTGTCTGGAACTTCTGCTTAATAATTTTTCATTAAGATTTATGTACCGAAAAGAGAAAATTTCCTGCATAAAGCAGGAAATTCTTACAGCAAAAAAGTCAATATAATAACTTTTAGTTAAGATCATACTGCTTCAGTTTCTTGCGTAGAGTACCACGGTTGATACCCATTATACGTGCAGCCTTGGTCTGGTTTCCTCTGGAGTACTGCATAACAACATCAAAAAACGGAGCCTCGACCTCTGTCATAACGAGATTGTATAAATCATCAAGTTTCTGCTCACTTGGAACTTGATTCAGGAAATTTCTTATTGCCAGTTCCACCGAATTGCGCAACGGCATTTTTGTAGGTTCATGGGTCTGTGCACTGATTGTAGTCGTAGATAAGTTAGCGGCTGTGCTTTTCTGTTCTAACATTTTCTTTAACCTTTTCGTTGTAATTTCTAATAGTTAGTTAACATCTGTTTGTGGTTTTATTATACAGAAAAATGTGATAATCGTCACTATATAATAAATAAAAATCTTAAACTTGTTACAAATTCAGATTTTTATTTTTGATGAATATCTCTAAATAAAAAAATGACGGATCCTATTTTTTTGTACCTGAAATTCTGCTCCATTCATCCTTACTGCACACTTCATCCATATCAAACCACTGTGAGTAAACTTTGGATATTTCTTCCGCCTGGGTTTCAAGAATGCCGGAAAGTGCCAGTCGACCTCCTTTTTTTACAAGCCGGGCAATATCGGATGCCAGTTCTCTGAGCGGACCGGCGAGAATATTTGCCACGAGTATGTCGGCTTCGAGTTTTTCAGGTCTGTTTTCGGGAAGATACACTTCGATCCGGCCTTCGACGCCGTTCCTTCTGGCATTGTCGCCGGTAGCCTGGACAGCCTGGGGATCTATATCAATACCTACAACACTTTCTGCCCCGAGTTTTAATGCGGCTACCGCCAGAATGCCTGAACCGCAGCCATAATCTATAACAGAGCGGCCTTTTAAATCTGAACCGTCAAGAAATTCAAGGCACATTGCTGTTGTCGGATGTGTACCTGTACCGAAAGCAAGACCCGGGTCGAGCATTACATTCACTGCCTCCGGCTCCGGAATCTCACACCAGCTCGGACAGATCCACAGACGCTTTCCGAATTTCATAGGGTGGAAATGTTCCATCCATTCTCTTACCCAGTCCTTGTCTTCAAGCTGTTCCACTTTACACACAGCCTGATCACCCATGACTTTTTCGATAAATCGTACAATTTTAAACGGATCTGTATCTGCTTCATACAGCCCGGTGACCACAGTGTTTTTCCAGAGTTTTGTACTTCCTATAGGAGGTTCGTAAATTGGTATATCCTGAGCATCCATGTAGGTTACCGCCTGAGCTCCGCTTCCTTGAAGCATTGATGAGATTTTCTTTACCTTTGTTTCATCTACGGTAACTTTAATTTGAATCCATGGCATTCTTCTCCACCTCCTGATATTTGGTCAGATCTGAAAATTCCCTTTGAGCAAATATGATAATTTTATTTGCTATTTTTTCAGCAGTTCCTGCACTTCCTGCATAAATATAGATAACTTTTTCGCTGGAATCTATGCGGCTGTCGATTCCCATTCCTTTGACGGCATCGACATTTACCTTGTCGATATCCAGAAAAGCAATTTTCAGCAGATTCCTTGTATTTTTAACCCATTTCAGATTATCTATGCCTCCGGCCATTTTCATTGTTCTTATTGCAAGCAGACTGAGATCCTTGGAGTCTTTGCGATCACTGATTAAACGGATCCTCACGCTTTTGCGCTTTTTGATTTTCCACGTGAGTGAACTGACCTTGACGTAACTGAGAAGATAAAGGGTAAGGAAAAAATAACATCCGGCACCGGTCAGCAGGAACGCTATATTTGAATTATTGTCAGTGCCGATTAGAGCCAGGGGATTGATTATGGACATACTGTCCGAACCCGTGCTGCTGATTGCTATTTCCGGAAGATAAAGGCATAGAATCATCAGTACTGAAGAAAGGACTATATGGAAGGTAAAAAGGCCCGGCCAGAGCCACAGTATAGTAAGCAGGACAAAGTACTCTTTGTGCGGAAAGAAACTTGTGACAGCAGCTATAAATATTAAAAATATAACAGGAAGTCTTCTGTTTGCTCCAATTCTTAAGTATAAAGCTGTAAGCATCACAGGAATGAACAGGGCAATGCAACCGTACTGGAATATAAACAGACGATCTTTGATATTGGTTATGTAGTTTAGATCCGGATCCGCCGCTATGTAGTCCATTGCTACGTCACCGGCCCCGAACGGTGCAAAGAACTGGTATGTGGCAGTTGACAGAAAGACTCTGATGAATACAGGAAAATTCATTATGAGGTTGGAACTTTCATGTCCGCTGTACAGTTTGATCAGCACGGCATGAATGCAGTAGATAAGTGTTACCGCTACGGCACTGCATATAAGAAGAATTCCGAAATTTAAAAAACGAGACTGAAGATATCGTTTGAGATGAAGGGTGTTGGCTGTTATATGAGAGGAAAACGTTGCCGTTATAATTGCACTGGTAAATGCTGATATCATATCCTTGTCCTGAATGTCAGGAGCAAACATGTTAAGTGCAAATTTCAAAAAAAAGAACACAATGACAGTGCTTACAATCTGCCAGCTTCTTGAATTATTAGGCTCTGTCATGGATGCGGCCACGGCAAACAGAACCGGAATACTTCCTGCAATGAAACTCGTGATTCCGGTGACGTAACCGGCTGTTCCGAACATAACACTGAAGAGAAGCGAGAATGGAATCAGTGCTACTGGAATAAGAACCAGTCCGATACGGATTAGAAATGATGAGGTCATGCTGACTCGCGGAAGTTAAATTTGTGATAACGGGCACATTTTAACAAAGACGCATAAATAATGCATCATAAACAAAGGAAAAATGATTATTTTTTATGTTGCATTTTTCAAGAAAATCATTTTAAAAGACAGTAAACAATATTGAAAAATGGAGGTTATAGCCCGTAGAATTGTTAAAACTTATATTAAAAGCACTTCTACATTCCTTCATTGCAAAAAACGGAAGAATGTGTGATTCATATATCTGTCCGGAAATTCCTCTGTTACCGGTTTTATTACCTGATCCCGATTTTTCCTTTCATCAATTTGCTAAAAATTTTCTTTTCAAGATAGTTCTGATTTCCTGGGCTGTCACAAATATGTATGTCTTTATATCTTGATTTTTGATTATGGGGAATATGTTTCTATCTAAAATTTTTGATTATGTGCATTTTGGAATTCCATATTCCCTTTCATTAAAATATGTTTTTGCAACATCATGGAATTCCTGTGAAAAGAGCCTGGTTTCCAGTCCGACAGACTTGTTTACCGCTGCCGTGTGACTGCAGTTTCAGTCCTCTTCGGAGAACGTAAACCAAAAGGTTAGCTTATTATCAGGAGCAGAAATACAGACTGCGTCATGCTATGCGGCCGACAGTCTTATTCCGTACTTTTTTACTGTATCTTTCAGCAGAATGTTTGATGGAAGCAGGATGCGGGATGACTGTAAAATATACATAGAGTTTTATTTATGAACTGTTTTTGATTTTTTGGAGAATCATTCATCCTCTTGATGAAGTAATATTTTCGAATCTCTGATAAAATTTCCGAATGAGTGTAAAAAAGGTGAGTTATGGCTAAGACGGGAAATACAGGAATAAAAAGAATAGTTTATGCTGGAAAATACAGTATGCAGGGATTCAGAGCAGCGTGGAAAAATGAGGCTGCGTTCAGACAGGAGCTGATAGCAACGTTTATTCTGACGCTGCTTGCAGTGCTGCTTCCCGATTTACCTTTGCTTGATCGTTTTCTGCTTGCGGTTTTTCCATGGCTTGTTATGACTGTTGAGATTCTTAATTCCGCGATAGAAGCTGTGGTTGACAGATTTGGCGATGAGTGGAATGAACTGTCCGGAAGAGCCAAGGATATGGGTTCGGCAGCTGTTTTTATAATGCTTATGGTTACCCTTGCTTCCTGGATAGTCATTCTGGTTAAGAATTACTGCTGAAATTCTGCTCATGGTTGAATTATACTCAAAAATAGTGCAGCGCAGTTTCGATGATCACGGCCAGATCCCGGAGGTGACAGATCCTTATCTGCGTGCAGTTGTTCTGGCTCGGGGAGTTGATTCATGCAGTGAATTAAATCTCTCGCTCAGGTCTATGATTCATTATTCATCAATGAAGGGAATCAACGACGCGTGTATCCTTCTTTATGATTCTCTGATTCGCAGACTGAACATAGTTATTGTTGGTGATTACGATGTTGACGGTGCAACCAGCACGGCTCTTGCCGTCAGAGTTCTGAAGCGGTTCGGATACGGTAATGTAAGGTATTTCATTCCGGATCGTTTTACCATGGGGTATGGATTGTCTGCTGAAATTGTTGATATTGTGCATCAGCAGTTCAATGCGCAGCTCATAATTACAGTAGATAACGGGATAACCAGCTTTGACGGTGCCAGAAGGGCGTCGGAACTTGGGATCAGACTGCTGATTACGGATCATCATTTATCATCGGAAGAACTTCCTGATGCTGATGTCATTGTCAATCCAAATCAGGAGGGATGCGGTTTTCCATCAAAAACACTTGCCGGTGTCGGAGTTATTTTTTACGTGATGGCGGCACTGAGGGCTTTTCTTATACAAAAGGGTTGGTTTGAAGCGACCGGTTTAATGGTCCCGAATATGTCATCGTATCTGGATCTGGTAGCTGTAGGATCCATTGCCGATGTTGTTAACTTTGACTGCAACAACCGCATAATGATAAAACATGGCATCGAGCAGATCAGACGGGGCACGGGTAATCCGTGTTTTCCGATTATTCTGTTCAGATCCTCAAGAAATCCAGCTCAGGCTTCAGAGTCTGATATATGTCATCTGATTGCTCCGCTGCTTAATGCAGTGGGACGTATTGATAATATGTCTCTCAGTGTAGAGTGTCTTCTGTCTGATGATCCGGTTCAGATAAACAGTATTGTTGATGAACTTCAGAATGTTAACCGTCGCAGACGGGAGATGGAGAACCAGATGCGAGTCACGGCAATAGATACCATAATGCACAACAATCTTGAACAGTTTAATTCCATTGTACTTTTTGATCCCTCCTACCATCAGGGTATTGTGGGAATAGTAGCCTCCAGATTAAAGGAGCTGTATTCCCGTCCGATTGTTGTTTTCGCTCCCTCAACCGACGGTGAACTTAAGGGATCGGCTCGTTCTGTTGCCGGCTTGAATCTGAAGCTTGTACTGGAAAGCATGCTGAAGAGTCATCCTGATCTTATAGTCAGATTCGGCGGACATGCGATGGCGGCGGGTCTCACTATAAAAAGTGACCGTCTTTGTGAATTTACTGAAATCTTCAGGAACGAGGTTTCAATGGTTATCGGCAGTGAGAATTCAGAGAGGATTGTTTATACCGACGGTTCTCTTCCTGCAGATCACCTGACGGTTGATTTTGTAAGAACCATAAAATCTTTAGGACCGTGGGGCAGCAATTTTGAATATCCTGTTTTTGAAGGTGAATTTATTATTCAGAAGTTTAAATTTTTGAATGAAAACCGGCATCTCAGACTTGCTGTTTCATTGCGGGGATCTCACTATGAGTTTTGTGCCATGCTGTTCAATATACCGGAGGAGATGATTAATATGGATTTATGGCATCGCATGGTAAGACTCTGCTACAGACCGGAGCTCAATAACTGGAAGGATAATTTCTATTTGCAGCTCATTGTCGAAAATATGGATTTTGTTGAATAACGCTGTCTGAAAAGACTGTCTGGTGCTCTGTGAGGTTTAAAACAAATTTCATGATGCGCCGGGCTCTGTCTCTGTTCACATACTATTGAAATTCAAACAGTTCGTAAGCCCGGATTATATGCGGAACACTGACTGCCGTGCCGGATAGCCACCAAGATTTGTCTCTGGTATCTTTACCTTTTCATTGATTTTTATCCTGTTTATACCTGCGCTTAAAACGGAACAGTGCTGACTTTAGTAATGTAGAGTTATCATATTTTGTGATACAATGCCCAAAATTGTTTATTTGTGGAAAAGAGATGATTGAACTTAATCCTTTAATAGCAAAGCTGGATGAACTGAAGGAACGGACATCTTCAATGAAAAGTTTCCTTGCATACAATGATAAGAAGGAACGTCTTGAGGAGGTAGTGGCTGAACTGGAACAGCCGGAAGTCTGGAATGATCAGGAAAAGGCGCAGAAACTGGGAAAGGAGAAAGCTTCGCTTGAGGGTGTTGTTAACACTGTTGATCGGTTGGAAAGTTCTGCTGAAGATGTGGAAATGTATTTCTCCATGTTCAATGAAGAAAAGGATGAAAGTTACCTCTCAGAAGCTGAGGGTGAACTGGCAAAGATGGAGAAATCTCTGTCAGAACTGGAATTTGCCAGGATGTTTTCCGGACCTCACGATGCGTCTGATTGTTATATGGATATTCAGTCTGGTTCCGGCGGTACGGAGGCTCAGGACTGGGCTGAAATGGTGATGAGAATGTATCTCAAATGGAGTGATTCACACGGATTTACCCATGAGGTTACAGAATTGTCCGAGGGTGATGTTGCCGGTATTAAATCTGCAACAATTAAATTTTCAGGCCCGTATGCATATGGCTGGCTCAGAACCGAAACCGGCGTTCACAGACTTGTGAGAAAATCACCGTTTGATTCGGGAAACCGGCGTCATACGTCATTCTGCTCGGCGTTTGTCTATCCTGAGGTGGATGACAGTATTGAAATTGAAATCAATCCGGCAGATTTAAGGGTTGACGTATATCGTTCATCCGGTGCAGGCGGTCAGCATATCAACAAGACCGAGTCAGCCGTTCGTATTACACATCTTCCGACGAATACTGTTGTAACCTGTCAGAATGAAAGATCACAGTTTGCTAATCGTGATCAGGCTATGAAGCAGTTGAAGGCAAAACTGTATGAACTGGAACTTAGAAAAAGAAATTCCGAAAAGCAGGCTTTGGAAGACAGTAAATCAGATATCGGCTGGGGCAGTCAGATTAGATCATATGTACTTGATGATGCGAGAATAAAGGATTTGAGAACATCTGTTGAAAACAGAGACACTCAGGCTGTTCTCAATGGTGATTTGGATGAATTTATTGAAGCAAGCCTCAAGATGGGGTTATAGAAACGAAAGTTTAGGGTATATAAAATAATGAGCGAGCAAGAACAAAATACTACTACAGAGAATGCCGAACTTAATCTCAACAATGAAATGAGGCAGAGAAGAGAAAAGCTTGATGCAATCAGAGCGGCAGGTATTGCTTTTCCTAATGATTTCAGAAGAGATGCCATTTCGGATGAACTTCACGAACTTTATGACGGCAAGTCTGCAGAGGAACTAGCGGAAGCCAAACCTCAGGTTAAGATCGCAGGTCGTATGATGACGCGTCGCATTATGGGCAAGGCCTCATTTGCAACAATTCAGGATATGGGCGGCAGAATACAGATTTATGTAACTCGTGACAGTTTCCCTGAAGGTTTCTACAACAATGAATTCAAAAAGTGGGATCTTGGCGATATTCTTGGTATCGAAGGCTATGTTTTCAAGACCAAGACCGGAGAACTTACCGTTCATGCCGAGAAACTCAGACTTCTTACCAAATCTCTGCGTCCGCTTCCTGAAAAGTTTAAAGGTCTTTCAGATCAGGAAACAAGGTGCCGCCAGCGTTATCTGGATCTGATTGCCAACGAGGATTCAAGAAAAACCTTTATGATCAGATCAAAGGTTATTCAGGCTATTCGCCGCTATCTGAATGAGCATCGCTTTATGGAGGTTGAGACTCCTATGATGCAGTCGATTCCAGGCGGTGCCAGTGCTCGTCCGTTTATTACTCATCATAATGCCCTTGATATCGACATGTATATGCGTATTGCTCCAGAACTTTATCTCAAGCGTCTGGTTGTGGGCGGATTTGAGCGTGTTTTTGAACTGAATCGAAACTTTCGCAATGAGGGTATAGATGTAAGGCATAATCCTGAGTTTACCATGATAGAGTTTTATATGGCGTATGCCGACTATCATGATCTTATTGCTCTTACGGAGGATATGTTCAAGTATATTGCCCTTGATGTGCTCGGAACAAGCCGGTTTACGTATGCGAAGCCGGGGGAAGAGGGTTTTGAAATAGATTTTTCCAAGCCGTTTGAAAAAATGACTATGAAGGAAGCTATCCTCAAGTATGCACCGGGTGTAACAGAAGAGGATTTGTGCGATCTTGAAAGAGCCAAGGCTGTGGCCAAGAGACTTCATATCGAGATTATGGACAGCTGGGAGCTTGGTCATATTTATTCGGCTATTTTTGAGGAGACTGCTGAATCTCATCTGATACAGCCGACATTCATTACCGAGTACCCTGCCGCTGTTTCGCCTCTCGCCAGAAGAAATGACGTAAAGACCGAATTTACTGATCGTTTTGAATTCTTCATAGCAGGTCGTGAACTCGGCAACGGATTTTCTGAGTTAAATGACGCAGATGATCAGGCTGCCAGATTCCGTGCCCAGGTTGCTCAAAAGGAGGCCGGAGATGACGAAGCAATGTATTATGATGCAGATTATGTGACTGCTCTTGAGTACGGTCTTCCTCCAACCGCAGGAGAAGGTATAGGAATAGATCGCCTTGTTATGCTTCTGACCAACACTCATACAATCAGGGATGTTATTCTCTTTCCTGCTATGAAGCCGCAGGATAGATAGGAACACTGTCATATAGAGGAAACAGTGCGTTTGTTCTGATTTTTCACATACTGAACGTACCGGTTTATGCGGATTGTTTTTATTACAGTCCGCTTTTTTTGTGCCCGCAGTGAGCATTTGAGTAAACCGATACGGAAGATAAGGCCATGGCAGCAGTTTATCAACCGGTATGCAGGAACGATCAAAAAGTTTACTGAATAAGTCCCTGTGACACGTGGATTTTCCCTGACACGGATATGAGTTGTTTTTTCTCCTGTCAGAATTTAAGAAATTGCCATATTTTTTGTAAAATATTAATAAATATCAATAAAATTGATTAAAAATAATCATTAACAATATTCAGAGTATGCAATAAAATACATCATATAGTTTGATTTATTTTAATGGGAACTGCTATGAAAAACGTTGAAAAATATCAGAGACAGTATTTTCTTCCTCCTGTTCAGTGTACTGACTGGGTTCACAAGGATTATATTGCCAATCCCCCAATCTGGTGCTCTGTGGATTTAAGAGACGGCAATCAGGCATTGATTGAACCTATGAGTCTTGAGGAAAAACTGGAATTTTTCAAGATGCTTGTTGATATCGGTTTCAAGGAAATTGAGATCGGATTTCCGGCAGCTTCCGAAACTGAGTTTGATTTAGCACGTGCGCTGATTGAACGCAATATGATTCCTGATGATGTGACTATTCAGGTGCTTACCCAGGCAAGAGAGCATATTATCCGTAGAACATTTGAAGCGATTAAAGGAGCTCCCCGCGCTATTGTGCATCTGTATAATTCTACATCTGTCGCACAGCGTGAGCAGGTGTTCAGAAAAGATAAGGAAGAGATAAAGAAACTCGCCGTATCTGGAGCAAAACTGCTCAAGGATCTTGCTTCCAATACTGACGGTAATTTTCTTTTTGAATACAGTCCCGAAAGTTTTCACGGAACTGAGGTTGAGTATGCACTTGAAGTCTGCAATGCCGTGCTTGACGTGTGGACTCCTTCCGAGGATAAAAAAGCAATTATTAATATCCCTGCTACAGTTGAAACTGCAATGCCTCATGTTTTTGCATCCCAGATTGAGTATCTCAGCAAAAATCTGCATTACAGAAATAATGTATACATCAGTCTTCATCCTCATAATGATCGCGGCTGCGGTGTAAGTGATGCGGAACTTGGTCTGCTGGCCGGTGCTGACAGGGTTGAAGGAACTCTTTTCGGTAACGGCGAGCGTACCGGCAATGTTGATATTATTACTCTTGCCATGAATATGTATGCTTATGGAATCGATTCGGGGCTCGATTTCAGCAATATGCCTCAGATCAGGGCGGTGTATGAAAGACTTACCCAGATGCGTGTTCATGAGCGGCAGCCTTACGCAGGTGATCTTGTGTTCAGTGCTTTTTCTGGTTCGCATCAGGATGCTATAGCAAAGGGAATGCTTTACAGACAGGAAAAGCAGCTCAGCAAGTGGACTGTTCCGTATCTGCCTATTGATCCGGAGGATGTAGGCAGAACATATGATTCAGATGTAATAAGAATCAACAGTCAGTCAGGAAAGGGCGGTGTTGCCTATATTCTTTCAAGGCACTATTCCATATCCCTTCCTGCAAAGATGCGTGAGGACGTAGGATATGCAGTAAAGCAGTTCTCCGATGAGCAGCATAAAGAGCTTACCCCGTCAGATGTTTATGAAATTTTTCAGGAGCATTACATCACGAATACTCCAGTGTTCTTTATTCCTGAATGTCATTTCAGTCAGACAGAGCAGGGCATAATGGCCGAATCCGTTATAAACACAAGAGGTCACAAGTCTTCAATCAAGGCAAACGGCAACGGTCGTCTTGACGCTATAAGCAATACCATTAAACAGTTTTTTAATATCAGTTATGAACTGACCATGTACGAGGAGCATTCTCTGTCGCATGGATCATCCTCAAAGGCTATTGCCTATGTGGGTATTTCATGCAACAGCGCTGTTTACTGGGGAGCCGGAGTTGATGAGGATATAATTAAAGCCTCCATCAGTGCTCTTGTTGTTGCTGTAAACAAACTTCCTGCTATTCAGGAGAGCAATTCGGTCAAGGATGAGCGCCTGATTAGCATGATCAATTATATACAGTCTAATTTCAAGAATATAACCCTTGAAAGTATGGCTCAGAGCTTTAATCTATCCACCCCGTATCTTTCCAAATTCATCAAGGATAAATCCGGTAAGACATTCGGTGAGTATGTAACGGAAATCCGTCTCAAAGCGGCAAAGACACTGCTTCGCAACAGTAATATGACTGTTGAAAGTATAGCTGAAAAGGTAGGATATCCTAATGTTGAGCATTTTTCCCGTACTTTCAAAAAGTATTTTGAGCTTACTCCTATTCAGTACAGAAATCAGAAGCAGCAGGAGCATAAGTGATAAAACACCGTTTATGCAGGATTCTTTAACTATCTGATTATAACGGTTCTTGATTTATCTGATCGTGCCGTAAAACAACGTCCTTTAGGGCGTGGTTTTACGGCATAAAATTAGGTTGTATTTCCTGCTAACAAGGATTCGGCTTTCTCAACGACGGCAAACAGCCGTATAGCTTGTGAAGCAAGCCGTACTTCCGGTCATCAGAAAGAACCTACAGGGAGCAGACCGCAGCTTGCAGAGGAAACTGGTATGGATCCCCTGACTTTAGGCAGAGGAGGATATCAATAGTTCAAAGGTGTAGTCATATTAAAGAAACCGGATCGTCAGTGTGAAGCTCCGGTTTTTTATTTGTATGTATTATGATTTTTCAATTCTTTTGGGTGAGACTCTCAACTCGTTGTCTGTTTTAAAGATCACTGTCTTTTCACTGTTTTTGTTCAGAAATGCAGGTAGATCATAATACTTTGGATTTCCTGCGATTATGATACCTGTACCTATCTCTGATTAAACAATGCTATTGATATAGTATGATGAATTTTTCCTGGCAAATTTTCTGCAGATGTACAAACCTGAAAAAAACAACCTTCAACACCGGGTCTGTAAAAGATTTATCAGGGAGATAAGAAAAGGTGAGACATATGTGGTGGCCCCTCCCGGACTTGAACTGGGGACCAAACGATTATGAGTCGTCTGCTCTAACCGACTGAGCTAAGGGGCCTTACAAAACGTTGTTATTATAATAAATTAAATTTTGCAAGTCTATTATTGATTGACTATTTATCAGTCAATCGATTGCTTTAGGCATAAATTCTTTGGTTGTTGAAGCTGACATGGAATAAACCTTTATCAGCCGTTAAAAAAATTTACGCAAGTCTTTCTTTACAACCGTCTTTTTTAAGATTTGCACGCCCGTCGTGTCCGGGGGAGATTATATTTTTTCTTGTTTTGGAGTTTTTGGCAGGTTTGTTTAGCCTTTTCTCTATATGCATTGTCGCCGTCAGCAACTTTTATTTCGGAGTAAAATCCCTTGAACCCAGGATGGTATTCTGATCACCGAAAATTTTTTGAATTTCCGGATTTTTCATCAGTCTCTTTATTGATTCAATTTCTATCTGTCTGACTCTTTCTCTGGAGATGCCTAGAAGTTCTCCTATTTCCTCTCTGGTATGTGGTTCACAGTTGTTGAACCCGAATCTCAGTTCAATCACCTTTTGAGCCTGGAGTTTCAGTTTTTTGAGAAGTTGTCCGATTTTTCGTTTGTTCTGCTCCTCATTAATTATTTCCCAGGCATCCTTCTGACTTGTGTCGGCAATTGTGTCACTGTAACTTTCACTGTCCTCATATTCTCTAATCTTAGAATCATACGAGGTCGTCCCGGATTTTTTCAGAAGCTGCAGTTCATTGAGTGTGCTGATAGAAATATTCATTTCATCTGCAAGCTGCTGCTTTGTGGGAACGTGGCCGAGCTTCTGGATCAGTTGTTTTTCCTTGATTGTAAGCCTTGAAATCTTGGACATTATATTGACCGGCAGTCGTATGTTTTTGATGAGTGACAGGGAGTTATCAATATTCTGTCTTACTCTGTAGTAGGCAAATGTCATATAGCAGTTGCCAAGTCTGAAGTTGTAGCGATCTGTCGCATTTAGAAGACCGAGATATCCTTCCTGCAGCAGATCTTCACGGTCGCTGTCATTTAAAGCTTTCCCTCTGGTATTTACAAAACTCATGATGAGAGCCTTGTGTCGGTTGATCAGTTGATCCTGTCCGTTTATGATCATCTGCCTGCTTTCATCTATTTTTTTGTAAATTTTCTGGTTGAGCTGGATCTGATTGTGATGATCGGCATTGATTAGCATTCTTAATGTCTTTTCCAGAATATCAAAGCAAAGTCTGTACTTTATAAATTCTTTTACAAATTCCTCTGAAGATATATTTCCTGCATGATAACAGGAAATTAGAGCGGCTAAAGACTGATTCAAAGTCTCAGCATTTTCTGTTTGGTCAGATGCAGTCTGTTCTGATTCTGGTGTTATTTCGGTATCTTGCACTGTTTGCGGCAGGATTTGCTCCGCAGGATCATATTTGTAACTTATTATTCCGCTATCAGAAGGGTTTGAGCAGATAAGATCAAAAATGAATTTGAGTGCAATAGGGTACTGGGCAATTATTCTCTGTATGGAAGATATACCCTGCTCAATTAGCATAGCACTTGAACGGTCACTGTTATACTGCGATGCTTTATTTTCATCTGTCATTGTTCTACCCCTTATTTCATCAAGTCTAGCATAGTAAATGGAACAAAATATCTTAAAAGATCAAAAAAGGGAAATTTGGTTGATAAAACAGGAAAATAGATTTGTTGCATATCACTATGCAGTGGACAGCTCAGATTTTATCGGTTAATCCGGATAAGTTTGATTGGCAAACCATAGTGTATCTATGCACAAGTAAAAAAATGTAGGTTCAGCGCATGTGATTTTTTATTTCCAAAAAAGGATGGGACAGTATGCGGGAATTATCACTTTGCTATAGATGGCAGACTTGTTCAGTACATAGGTTCAATAGAAAAGATTTCAAGATATACGCGCATTTTGATGTTAAAGGTAAGCGTGGAATCCTGACAAAATTATGGATCCTTAAAGATGTGATCCATGGTGTGTACAATACAGCAAAATAAAGTAGTCTTGCGTTTTATGACAAAAAAAAGATCCGGCTTAACCGGATCTTCGCTTTTTTTTATTTCTGTCAGAAAAAACGAGAGGGGGCTGCGGACAAAAAACTGGACATATATTACTCAGATTGTTCCCTGCTAAGTCTGTACTGAACAGGACTCAATCCACCTAATGTATTTTTAATTCTATCGTTATTGTACCATTGAATATATCTATTCATGTATATCTTTAATTCCTCTAATGAAAGATCCTCCAGGGAATGATTATAAAAGCATTCCGTTTTCATTCTTCCAAAGAATCCTTCACAAGCAGAATTATCAGGACTGTTGCCCTTTCTGGACATTGAGCGTATAAGCCCGTTGTCTGTTGAAATTTGTATCCAGCCTGGCCATCGGTAATGACACCCTCTGTCAGAATGAATTATGGGCTTGAGTCCGGAATCTCCCAGCCTCTTAATTGCTTCGGATAATGTGTCGTTAGCCAGAGCTGCCGTGGGCTTATTTCCAATCTTATGAGATATTATTTCATCGTTATAGCAGTCTCTGATAATTGACAGATAGATTTTACCTTTGCTTGTGGCAAATTCTGATATATCAGTAAGCCATTTTTCGTTTGGAGATGAGGCTGAAAAGTTCCGGTTCACAATATTTTCAACAGCGGGAGACAACTCTCCGAGGTATGAAGAATAACGCTTCTTTCTACATTTTATGACTTTTATTTTTTCTTCCTTCATAAGCCTTCTGATGACTTTTTCAGAAAGAAAATGCCCCATTTTCTTTAATGCTGTATGAAGTCTTCTGTAGCCATAACACTCATAATTTTTGCTAAAAATTTCTTTTAGCAACGTTCTGACAGTCTTGTATTTGTCCTCTTTTTTATTTGTTTGTTCAACATAATAATAGCTGCTTTTTGACATCGACAGATGCTTAAGCAGAGACAGAATTGAATACTTCTTTTTTAAGGCACTGATAATGAGAAACTTCTCTTTATTCGACAAAGCTTCGATATCAGTATCAGCGCCTTGGCCTTTTTTTAATATTTCAAAGACCTCTGTCATCACATCAACTTTCATTTGCAGTTCTTTTATCTGCTTTTTAAGCAGTGCAATTTCTTCAGAACTTGCCGATTTATCAGATGATTTTTCTCCATTGTCTGTTGAATGGTCTGCTTTTTGTTCTTCAATCGATGCAGTCCTTTTGATTTGCTTTTTCTTTTGTTGCAATCCAAACACTCCGTACTTAAGATACATTTTTCTCCAAGAATAGATTATAGTACGTGAAACCTTTTCATCAATAGCAACATCGCGAATGTTTTCAGTTCCTTCAAAGCATCGTTTTAAAATCTCAAGCTTACGTTCAGCAGAATAACCTTCATTACTCATCCGAACCTTGAGATTTATTTTCCTGACACCACGTGGTTCGATATTAGGAAACTTACCTCCTGTTGCTTCTCTCTGGTTAATCCATTCATACAGGGTATTAGCAGATGGATACCCTAATTGCCGAACGGTTGGAACAATTTTTTTTAGTCTGTCATAAAGCTTTAAAGCCGCTTTGATTTGCTGGACGGTATATGCCATAGATTACCTCTTCTAGGTGTAGGTGTCCAGAATTTTGTCCGCATCCCCAATTTGTGGGAAAAAGTATGTGAGTTTTTTGAAATATCCACTCGCCAAAATAAAATGGATAAGTGTAAAGTTTACGGAATAAAAAGTTTTGAAGAGACTTAAAACGGGGTGAATGATCTTTGAAGATCCAAGTAGTAAGTGACCATTGTTGTAACTTGTCAGACTTCAAAAAATCATTAATGAATGCTTGCTAACATTTACGTACATGTGTAGAATTACCTACGGTTTATGGGTAATTTCTTCTTTGTTTTACTGAGGAGTTTTTCTGATAAAAATATAATAAATGTAGTAGAATTGCTTTTTTATCAGGAATTGTGGAATTATTATGCAATACTGACTTTTAAAGTTATGGATAATTTCAATAGGATACAGGGTTAATTGTATAGACTAATGTCTCTAGTTTATAAGAAAAAAGAGTCTTGTCATACTTTTCTAAGATTTAATTTTAACGACAAATTTACTAGCTGAAATATCCAAAGATATTGAAGTATTAATGTGGGATGTTATTCTTTGATTGGTTATCCTTTTTTATGATTAGTAATCATGACAATATTTACCTCTAAATATCAAACAGTTTGTATATGATGTCGGTATACGTATGGATATGTAGGTTTGAACTGAAAACATCTGCAAACAGTCCTACTAATTATCAGAATTATCTTAACTGAGGCTGAACAAATGTTCGACAGTTTTTTAAACGATGTTCTCATCGGATCAGTAATAGAAATTAATCATCTCTATTACTACGTAATTACTGCCAACAATCATTCAAAGGATTCCGTCTCACTCGTGAATTTTGAAGACAGCACATATCTCAGACACCGATTCGGTGTACTTTTACCGTCTTCCAAACCTGAACAGGCGACGGATGATCCCAACTTCAGTATCGATTCAAGCTTTATACCTGAACTCACACCGAACGGAATTCTCCTGCGTTGCACGAACCCGGGATTTGAAAAACTCTATATTTCAAGAAAAGGAGAAAATCTGATTATCGATCAGAATAATCCTGAAATTTTCTCCCCACTTTCACAACCGCAAATTGATGATAGACTTGAATTTTCAAATCAGATCTACATTGTCTGTCCAGCCAACAATGGTAAAATTGGAGCATTCTCATTAAGAAAACATGGAGAAAACAGTTTTCTCCGCCACAGTTACGGAGTAATAACTGCCACCCAGCTTGATCCCGAAGAAGACAGAACAGTTTTCAATGATGACAGCACTTTCATACTCTGCCCTACTCCAGACGGGATCAGATTAAAATGCACCAATCCGGGACTTGAAGATCACTATGTTGCCGTCAAAAAATACGGCGAAACTGTGATTAGCTCCAAATCGGAAATTGATGCATCCTTGCTTTCGCAAAAGAAATCAAATGACTATTACACGCAGAGTATCAGCAAAAATACAGAGACTCCATCCAATACTGAAAATGCATCTTATAATACCCAAAAAAGCGAAGGAAAAAATACATTCTCTGATTCCGCAGTCAATGAATCTGAAACTTGTCAAGATTCAGAATTAAAATATGCGGTAGCAAAAATTCATTCAAACAGAGCACAGATTCTTACTGAACTACGCCTCTGCAATGCACTTAGAATGCTTACGGAGTTCGGAAACATCTGCTCCGAAATGAGAAGCACAATATCAGATTTGAAGAGCGAGTTTCAGAATTCTGTATTCGAAAATCAGAAACTTCAAAACCGCATTGGCATACTCGAGAACCTTGCATCTATAGAACTTATCAAGATGCAGAAAAGCACAGGGAACACACCCCTGATATCCGTAATAATTCCAGTCTACAACGGAGAACAATACCTAAGAGAGTGCCTTAACTCCCTGCTATCCCAGACATTTAACAATTTTGAGCTGATTTTAATCAATGACGGTTCAACAGATGAAACAGAGAAGATTCTCGAAGAATACAGTTTAAGGGATCAGAGGATTAAGATTATAACCACTGATCACAATGGAGCAGGAAAATCAAGAAATCGCGGTCTTGAAGAGATTAGAGGGAAATACGTCAGTATCCTTGATGCCGATGATATTTACGCACCGCAAATGCTAATGACTCTTTATGCAACAGCAGAATCCGACAACCTTGACATTGCTGTATGCCGTTCAGAAAAAATAACTGGCAACAACGTAAACTCAAGAGAAAAAATGCTATGGACAGTAACAGATCAGTATCTTCCACAAAACAGAGTGTTCAGTGCCACGGATGTTGCGAAACATATTTTCCAACTATTCAACGGTTGGACATGGGACAAGCTATTCTCAGCAAAGTTCATTAAAGCTCTCAATCTTAGGTTTCAAGACACTTCCTTTTCGAATGATGCCTTTTTCACCTACATGGCATTATGCTCGGCAGAGCGAATAGGCATAGTGGATGAATATCTTGTAATCCACCGATATCATGAAAATTCCATTGAGGCAAGGCGTTGCGAGGATCCGATAAAATTCATTGATGTATTTAAAGCTATTCTGGCTGAACTTGAAAAATCCGGGAAAATAAAAAACTACAGACTCTCATTCTGCAACTGGGTCGCATCATTTACACGCTGGCAGTATGAAACCCAGGATGAAGAAAGCAAAAAACTTATACAAAACGCAGCATCATCTTTCATATCTGAAAACCGCATAAATGAAAACCTAACCCGAATATACACGAATTCCGATACCCTTTGGCTTGCAAATCATACAAATTCAAAGATTCCGGAAGTTTCCATAATCATGCCTGTCTACAACTCTGAAATGTTTCTTGAAGAAACAATACGCAGTATCAGAGAACAGACCATGAAAAATTTTGAGGTAATCTGCATTGATGACGGTTCAAATGATCGGTCACTGGAAATTCTTGAGAATATAGCGAAAGAAGACTTGAGATTTAGGATCCTTACTCAGAAGAACCATGGAGCAGGAGCTGCAAGAAATAAAGGACTTGAACTGGCAAGAGGCAGATATCTCGCCTTCATGGATTCAGACGATCTATATAACAAAGATTTTCTTGAAATCATGCTCTCGCAATCGAGGAGACTTGATACAGACATTACAGTTTGCCGCTATATAAGATTTTTTCATGAATATAACACGGAGGATATCCCGAGAAACGATATCAATATGTCGCTTCTTCCTAGAAAGGAGGTATTTTCTCCGCAGGATATCAGAAAAGATTTTTTCCAGGTATTTATACCTGTAGTGTGGAACAAGTTGTTCAAACGGGAATTTATTGAAAGAAATGCAATCAAATTTCAGGAAATACAAAACAGTAACGACACATATTTCGTATATTGTGCACTCCTTGAATCAGCATCCATTACCGCAATTGATAAACGGCTGATCCGATACCGCATGAGAGCAGATTCATTAGTAAGGACCAGACGAATCGCGCCTGAATGCTATCTTCTTGCACAGCAGGCTCTTAAAGAAAAGGTCGAGAGTATGGGACTCATGAATGATGATGAATTCAGAAATTCTCTGGATCTCAGAATCTTAAAAAATACGGAATGGAATAAAAAGATGGCAGCTACGTGACATTTCGTTGTTTCTTAAGACTGTGTGCCACATGACGGCTCTCTTATCCCCAAACAGGAACCATGCTCAGCTGAATGGTAAGAATAAATAACAAACTTTAGATAATACATAAAACGTGAACTAAGAAACTGTCGCCACATATACGCAGACAAAAGGGTTTGAGAAACAAATTTATTGAATTTTATGCAGTAATATCTGCAGACACAGATACCTAATAAAAAAATCTATAGTGTGTTTTAAGTTAAAGAGACTTTAACCGGCAGAATATTTTTTATAAGAGACATTACAGGAACAAATAATGCTCAAAGGATGGGTTTCAGAAAAAATAAAGGATGGAGAGATGATTGGATGGCTTTTAGAGTCAGAGTCCTACACTCACCGTACTGCCGTCGTTAAAATCGGCGAACAGCAGTTTGAAACCATTTGCAACCGAGTCAGAACTAAACCGGTAAAATTTCCGCTTCACAGAAATTTCGGGTTTAGGATAAAAATTCCGACTGATTATCTTGAAACACTTATCCCTGGTACTGAAATAATACTTAAAGACAAAGAAACAGGAACAATCATACACCGCACAGCTCTTCACGACAGTAACTCTGACTCTGCGTATAAGGAAAACGGGATTTTCGGAAAAATTACAGGTTACCTTAAGGACAATTGCATAACAGGTTTTCTTGCATCATCACAGCAGAAAGCTTCTGAAACAAAAAGTTTTCAGGAAAATGCGAGAGATACTGTAATAGAATCCAACATTTCAGAAAATAGACATACCGTACGCATAGCAATTCTTATCATTGACGGTGAAAAATACGAATGCGTTGCAAATCTCAAAGGTACCTACAGAAGCAATGGCGGCAGAATATTCAAAGACGCAGGATTTAGGATCCGTTTATCTCCTGACAGAATTGCTCTTCTTCCTAAAAATTTCAATGTGAGTCTTTCAGATCTTGAAACAGGCAGGATTATTGAGGAAAGATACATAAAAAAGCCCGCAGAGATCATTCCTGCAAATTTTGATGAATACTTACGGTATTCAATGATTTCTCCTGTTATATACGCCCCGTTTGAAGAAGTTCATAAAAGATGCTTTGCGGTAATGGAAAATATCAGTTCGTATCTTGCAGGAAAGTCTGATCCTAATATTCTTCTTTCAGTAATAATGCCTGTATACAACCGTGAAGGATGTGTAAAAGAAGCAATAGAGTCAGTACTCGCACAAACTCATCGAAACCTCGAACTTGTAATTATAAATGACGGCAGTACTGACAAGACAAAGGATATAATCAGAAGCTTTAGTGATCCAAGGATCGTTATTCTTGAAACCGAGAAAAACTCAGGGTGTGCATTTGCAAGGAATCTAGGTCTTGCAAATGCCAAAGGAGATTATATATTCTACCTTGACTCTGACAATCTGTGGGACAGAAGATATCTCAGTGTAATGCTGGGAGCATTCATAGAATGTAAAAATCCTAATGCTGTATACTCTGGTCAGTACCTTTTTAAAAAAAATCTAACCAATTGCATGGCTGTGAGATTTGCATCGTTTAATCCTTCCCTTCTTGAAAACCGTAATTATATAGATCTCAACTGCTTTGCACACCGAAGAGATACCGTTGAAAAAGTAGGATACTTTAACACATCGCTCAGACGTCTGGTTGATGCTGAATTTATACTGAGGATTTCCAGAAAATGCAGAATCTGTTCTATTCCCGTTCTGCTTTCCATTTACCGCTACGGTAGAGCCGACAATACCATAACCGAAACAGAAAAAACACCGGATGTGGACTTTGCTGAAATTCAGTTCCAGGAAGGCGAGACTAATTTAACCATCACCGACAGTTCAATCAAAAACTGCGCACATGACAACAAACAGTCAGTAACTCAAATAAGAACTACTGATAACCTATCAAAATGTTATGATGTTCATTCACAAGAACGTGGTATTACACTAATAATTCCAAATTTTGAAGGATTTGATGTTCTTAGGCAGTGTATTGAAAGCCTCCTTCATAGTACTTTACTTCCAAATGAAATTATTATCTCCGATAACGGTTCTTCAGGAGATACCGTACGGAATCTTGTATCATTTCTTGAAGATCTTGACAAGAATACCACTGCCATCCATACCAGAATATTGCGTTCCGGCAATTCGGACAATGATTCCGCAGTTCAAAATTCTGAAGATTTACGTGATTTATCTTCTCATCAGGCAGACGGAATACAAATTACACTGATTCTAAACAATGGAAACTTCGGATTTACTCATGCTGTCAACCAGGGACTTTCTCTTGCCGGAAAGGGTAATGATGTAATCATTGCCAACAATGATGCACTATTCCACCATGACGCAGTAAAAGCTTTGAAAAAGACTGCATCATCATCTCCAAACTGCGGACTCGCAGCTCCGAGACAGGTAATTTTTGCCGGAAACAATGCAATAACATCTCATGTGCCGTTTGCCAATCCTGACAGAAACTGTGACATCAATATTTCAGCTGTATACAGAAATGTTGAACATGTACCTATCTTCTGTGACGGTACGAATATTGAAATCTCCTACGCTCCGTTCTTTTGTATATACATTAAAAGGGAGGTTCTGAACAGACTTCCTGCAATGGATGAAGAACACGGAAGACATTATCGCTCTGATCGCATATTCTGTGATTACATAAGAAAAATTCTGGGATTAAGGATCCTGTATGCAGCAGATGCCGTGGTCTATCATCATCACCAGATGTCCACAGAACAACTTAAAAAAGAGTCTCCTGAGCTTTACAGAACAATGTACGAACAGAATGCATGGTCACCGGAGGAGCGTAAAGAATTCAGATTTAACGAAAAAATCTGGCAGAAGGAATATGACAACCGTGACAGAGAAATATGGCAGATAATAAATTCTGGATATTTTGATGAAAAATGGTATTCCGAACATTACCTTACAAATTCAGCAGAAGAAAGCCAAACCTCACCAAGCAGTTTTCACAGATTGGGGGAATGTGCCGTCATAAATGACAATTGTTCAAATGCCGACAGGAATTCAAACGCGGACACAGATGGATACTCAAAAAGCATACAAAACCCTTTAGAGCATTATCTTACAGTAGGGTGGAAAAAAGGCTACAAGCCATCTGAATGTTTTAACAACAAAACTTTTTATAAAAATACAGAAATAAGAGCTAATAGCAAAACATCAGATTCGGCATTTATGAACCCTTTAAGCCGATACCTCAAAAGTATCTGCGAAACAGGTTCCAACTGTAGGTATTCCCTACCGGATACTTTAGACAGAGAAACAATAAATCGTATACTTGCAGATCTCGCCAAATTAGGCGGTTCATCAATTGATTCATCGAACATGATCACTGTAGTGATAAAACTGCTCTCCATGCAGATATCATGTAATGATCTCAAACTTATAAACAGTAGCAGACTGTTTAATAAAAAATGGTATCTGAAAAAATATCCCGACGTTAGCACCGGACTTCTCACACCTGAGCAACACTATGTTTTTCTTGGTTGGACTCTTGGATATGATCCATCACCTCTTTTCAGCACATCATTATATCTTGATTTCAACAGTGACGTAGAAAAAGCAGGAATGTGTCCTCTTCTCCATTATCTTAAAAATGGATTCTCAGAAAAAAGAAAAATATATCCGGCTTTTTCTGAAACAGCACCGTCTATAACAGATCGCCTCAACAGAAAATTTAAAAAGCAAGATCCTTTGATCAGCATAATTGTAGCAAGCTACAACTACGCAGGACTCATATCTGAAGCTCTGGACAGTATTCAGGAACAAACATACAGGAACTATGAAGTTATTATCATAGATGACGGTTCCACAGATAATTCACTTGAAATAATAATGCCGTACCTTGATAACGAAAATTTCCACCTCTATAACCACGAAAACAATGTAAACAAAGGGCTTCCTGATACCATACGCCTCGGTCTTGAAAAATGTAAAGGTGACTATGTAGCCTTTCTCGAAGCTGATGATATATGGGAAAGTAATTATCTGGAAGAAAAGGTAGCCTGCATCAGAAAATATGCCGATGTAAAAATTATAGTAAACGATCTCACATTGTTCGGAGATAAATCTGATGATGAAATCAGAGGTATCAGGAAACATATAGCGGGAGTATACTCAAGATTTGCCTCCACAAGAACATATATATCCCCTGAGGAGTTCCGAACACAGAATTGGATTTTTACTTTCTCATGCACCATGGTTAAAAAAGAGCCTCTGGTACAATGTGATTTTAGTCGTAATCCGGTAAAGGCTAATCTGGATTGGTGGCTCTGGAGACAGGTTTGTCTTGATGCTCCGGTATATTTTATTAATAAAAAACTTACCCGCTGGAGACTCCATGATTCCTATATGGACACTGCAAGGCTTTCATCCCGATTGAACATGGAAGTATTCCTCAGCGAGGGAGACAGAATTCTGATACAAAGAAATTCAGCAAAGGCAGGCAAACTGTCTGAATTCACGGATCCTTCAATAACCTTCCAAAATGGCGAAATCTTAAAAAACAACGTTGTTCTAAAAAAACAGCCTGAATTTTCAGTAATCTTACCTGCATATAATTCAGCAGACTGTATCAAAAACGCAATTGACTCACTTCTTAATCAGCAGTACCGGCACTTTGAAATCATTATTACAGATGACGGTTCAACTGACGGAACATCTCAGGTGATTAAAGATAACTATCCTGAGGAAATCTCCACAGGAAAAATCATACTCGTCCGCACGGAAAATCGCGGCGTGAGCCATGCAAGAAACACAGCCATAGCACAGGCAAATAATCCTTGGATTGCATACCTCGATGCAGACAATACTGCCACACCTGTATTTCTTGGAGCATTTGCCGAACAAATTATCAAAAATTCAGTTCCTCATTCACATGATAAGAAAGCTCCCCAGATGTTCTACGGGAAAATTTACTGCATAAACAAAAGATACGAAATCGGCGGTGAATTTAATTATGAAAAGCTTCAGAAGGAAAACTTTATTGATCTTAATGCGTTCTGCCACAGCAGGGAGTTGTACCAGAAGCTTGGAGGTTTTGATACCAGTATGAAAAGGCTGGTGGATTGGGATCTAATTCTAAGATACGTAAAGGGATCCGTGCCTCTTTATATTCCAAAAACTCTCGTACTCTACAACGACAGTGAAGACAGCAGAAGGATCACAATATCTGCCAATCTCCACGACAGTTTTAATTACGTAAGAAAAAAACAGAATTGCTATCCGACTGTTACAACCGTAATTACAGCGTTCAATCATGAGAATTTCATAAGTGAAGCAATTGAAAGTGCAGTTGTGCAAAAAGGTGAATTTATTCATGAAATATTAATATCGGACGACGGCTCAGATGATCATACCGGTGAAATCATAAAAAAATATGCCGATTCCTACCCTAACCTCATCAAAAGTATATCATCAGCAAAAGGCGAGAATATGGGAATTTCCCGTAATCTGAAAAAATGCTTTAAAGAAGCTACGGGTGATTATATTGCTATTCTCGAAGGTGACGACTACTGGACTGATCAAAGCAAATTAGACAGACAGCTTCGTTTTATGAAACACAACAGCGACTGCTCAATGGTATTCAATAGAATTAATCTACTTAGAGACGGGAAACTCGTTGAACTTCCAAGACAGATTAATCTACCGGAGAAACTTAACGGGGATAATTTTATAAAAGAACCTACCATGAATCTAATTGCAAATTTCTCATGTTGTTTCTTCAAAACTTCGATAATGAAGTCTCTTCCGGAAATTTTATTTAAAGATCGTTTCAATGAGATAGCACTGGCATTCTATATTGAACAGAAAGGGAAAATAGGCTTTATCCCCAAAAGCATGACAGTCTACCGAATCCATGAACACGGAATCTGGTCGGCTGCTAATGAAAAATACAAGCTTGAATCAGGACTAGCATGTAGAAAGACGGCATACGCAGTATGCAGGAGAAAATACAGGAAAGCTATTGAATTCATTATTAAAGAAAAATATGAAAGGCCTCTCGATGCAATGGCGCTAACAGAAAAGTGAATATCATAATGGAAAAAAGAAAGAAGCTATAGGGATGACTTAACAGAAAATGATCAAAGCCACCGATTTGAATTGAAATAAGCAGACTGTGACAGCACAAATTAAAAGGTAAATGAAAAAAACTAATCGATTATCATCGATTAGAAAATTTCTTGGATTACAGCAATTTGAAACACAAAAAATGGGATAAAGGATAGAACAAAAATGAAAGGAATTATTTTGGCAGGAGGTTCAGGAACAAGACTCTACCCTCTTACCCTAGTTACCAGCAAGCAGCTTCTGCCCATATATGACAAGCCGATGATTTATTATCCATTATCTGTTCTCATGCTCGCGGGGATAAGAGATATTCTTATTATTTCAACACCTGCAGATTTACCGAAATTTAAAAATTTGTTCAAAAACGGGGAAAGCTTCGGTATCAGACTGAATTATGCAGAACAGCCGTCCCCCGACGGACTGGCACAGGCATTTATCATCGGAGAAAAATTTATTGACGGTGATACCTGTGCAATGATCCTTGGAGATAATATTTTCTACGGAGCAGGCCTGCCTAACCATCTGAAAAAAGCAGGAAATGTGAAAAAAGGTGCTGTAGTGTTCGGATATCACGTAAATGATCCTGAGCGATATGGAGTTCTTGAATTTAACGAAAATCGAAAAGTTATATCCATAGAGGAAAAGCCTAAAACGCCTAAAAGCAACTATGCTGTTACCGGTCTTTACTTCTATGACAGCAAAGTGTGCCAGTATGCAAAGGAGGTCAAGCCATCATCCCGCGGTGAATTGGAAATTACTGACATCAACAAGAGATACCTTTATGACGGAGAATTGTCAGTAATAACTTTAGGAAGAGGGTATGCATGGTTTGATACAGGTACCGTGGATAGCCTCCATAATGCTGAAGACTTTGTTAAATCAATCCAGAACTCGGCGGACATTCCTATAGCTGTACTTGAAGAAATTGCTTATAGCAACGGGTGGATTGATATAGATCACCTGCTGAACAGTGCCAAAGCCTATGGAAAATCACCTTACGGCAGATATCTGTTTTCCATAGCAGAAGGAAGAATTATGAGATGAATCAAACAAGGTATAGATCATCAATTTTGCTGATATTTTTGTCATTACTGTTAATATGGCGAATGTATCCAAAATTAAATGAATAAAAAAGTACAAAGCAGGTTGTATAAATTTATCAGATGTAGATTGTTTGTAACAACATTATCGGGAGATACATGAATGAACTTTATAAAAACAAAAATTGATGGTGTCTATATCATTGAACCTAAAATCTTTAAGGATGCAAGAGGTTATTTTTTTGAATCATACAACGAGAAGGAATTCATAAAGAACGGAATTGATGCAAAGTTTGTTCAGGATAACCAGTCAAAGTCATCCTACGGCGTAATCAGAGGGTTGCACTGTCAGCTTGGTGTTCATTCCCAGGCAAAACTTGTCCGTGTTCTTCAAGGTTGCGTTTTGGATGTCGCCGTTGATATCAGAAAGGATTCTCCTACATTCGGTCAGCATGTCGCAGTAGAGCTTTCGGCAGAAAACCAGCGTCAGCTGTTTATTCCAAGACATATGCTTCACGGATTTTCTGTATTAAGCGATGAAGCAGTCTTTGCATACAAGGTTGATAACTTCTACTGCAAAGAATCAGAATTCGGGATCGCATATAACGATCCGGATATTGGTATAGACTGGAGAATACCTGAAGACAAGGTGCTTACTTCAGAAAAAGATCGGATGGCAAATAAACTAAACGACGTTCAAGAGGAGATATAAAAGATTCATCGAAATTATTTTACTGAAAAGTAGTAAAAATTAACTGTCACCAAAGAGATCTACAAAACAGTTTCATTTTAATAAATATGGATTCATTAAAACAGAATCTTCATAAAAAGGATTCTCAAAAAATATTTATCCAGAATAGAAAATAATAGAAGGAAGGTTAAGAGTTATACAAATGGGTATATCGGGAAAAATTCTAGTTACTGGGAGCAACGGTCAGTTGGGAACAGAGTTGAAACCTCTGCTACCGGAGGCATTGTTTGTCGATGTAGACAAACTGGATATCACAAATGAAATGGCTGTTAATGAATTTGTAAAACAGTACGAAATAGAAACAATTATCAACTGTGCAGCATACACAGCTGTAGATAAAGCCGAGGATGAAGAAAGTAAGGCATATCAGATAAATGCTACAGGTCCGACGAATCTTGCCAGAACCGGCTGCAATCTTATTCACATATCAACAGATTATGTTTTCAACGGAAGAGGATATAAACCATACACTCCACAGGACGCAACTGATCCTGTCTCTGCATATGGAAGAACCAAACTTGAAGGTGAAAAGACAGTTCTAAAATATTCAAAAAAGGCAGTTATCATCCGAACTGCCTGGCTCTATTCAAGTCACGGAAACAACTTTGTACTCACAATGAGAAAACTAGGTGCTTCAAAGTCAGAAATTAATGTAATTAACGATCAGATTGGTAGTCCTACTTTTGCTGGAGATCTAGCTGAGGCAATAGTACAGATCTTATCTGAGTTGAAAGACAAAGATTGCTGGAAGCAAAAAAGCGGAATCTACCACTTCACCAATGAGGGTGTCTGTTCGTGGTATGACTTTGCCCATGAAATCATGGAACTGTCAGGATATTCCTGCAGAGTAAATCCAATTCCGACCAGTGAATATCCTACAAAAGCAGTCAGACCGCATTACAGCGTACTTGATAAAAAAACAATCAGAGAAACATTTAACGTGCATACACCATACTGGAGAGAGAGTCTTAAAAAATGTCTAAGTCAATTCTAGTAACAGGAGGAGCCGGATTTATTGGCTCAAACTTCGTTCCGTATTTCTGCGAAAAATATCCGGAATACCTTGTAATCAATTTGGACAAGCTTACCTACGCTGGCAGCCTGGACAATCTCAAAGAATGCGAAAACATGAAAAATCATGTTTTTGTACGGGGTGATATATGTGATGAAAAACTTGTTAGAGAACTCTTTAAGAAATATGACATACGCGGAGTAATACACTTTGCTGCAGAAAGTCATGTTGATAATTCCATAAAGGGACCGAGAGTATTTGTTGAAACAAATGTATTAGGAACCATGAACCTGCTTGAAACTGCACGCAACTACTGGATGGATGGTCCTAATCAAGTAAAAGAAGGATATGAAGACTGCAGATTCCACCATATCTCAACAGACGAGGTATACGGCACATTAGGAAATGATGGATATTTCACTGAAGCAACACCATACGCACCAAACAGTCCATACTCAGCAAGTAAAGCTGGTTCAGATTTCTTGGTTAGAGCATATAACCACACATACGGCATGAATGTTACTACTTCTAACTGCTCCAACAATTACGGCCCTAAGCAGCACAGAGAAAAGTTAATACCGACTGTAATAGAAAAAGCACTTAACGAGGAACCTATTCCAATTTACGGAAAGGGAACGAACGTTAGAGACTGGCTCTATGTACTCGATCACTGCAAAGCAATAGATTTGATATTCCATAAAGGAAAATCAGGAGAAACATACAATATAGGCTGTGACAACGAAAAAACCAATTTAGAAATAGTAAAGAAGATATGTTCAATACTAGATGAAATTAGGCCAAGAGTAAACGGCAAAAAACATGAAGAATTGATAACCTTTGTTAAGGATAGAGCCGGACATGATTTGAGGTATGCGATTGATGCTTATAAGATATGTAAAGATCTAGGTTGGAATTCAGAAAAAGAATTTAACTACAATATAGCATACACTGTGAATTATTATTTTGAAAAATACAAATAAGACAAATTTAAAGAATTAGAAATAAAACACGAAAAATAGAGTATAAAAATGATTAGTGAAGAAATCTTTAACATTGACACACAAAAGCAAAAAGAAATATTAAAAGCATCAATTTTTTTCAATAAAGAATATTATATAAATAAATATAAAGATATTAAAAATACAGATCCATACGAACACTATATAAATAATGGATGGAAAGAAAACAGAATACCTTCTATTGAATTTGACCCTAATAAATACTTCACTTTCAATTGCATCGAAAAAAAAATAAACCCTGTAATTCACTATGAAATTATAGGAAAGAAAAAAAATTACAAAGTATTTGCATGCGATTACAAAATAGTTAAAGATTCTGTTTATTTTGATTCAAGATTTTACAAAGCAAAATATGACGATATCAATTGCCAAAATATAGATCCAATAGAACACTACATTAATAACGGATGGAAAGAAAAAAGAATACCATCATTAAGGTTTGATCCAAACAAATATATATCAATAAATAAAATTGAAGAAGAAATCAATCCTATAATACATTATGAAACTATAGGTAAAAATAGTGGCTATACAGTTTCACCTATAACAAACACAAACGACATACTATGTAGCATATTTAACACAAAAGAAAACAATAGTTATAATTTTAAAGATATACTTAAAACAAAACATATAATTCAAAAAATTAAAAATAATAATCTAAAACGAATAAAAATATTATTCATATCAAACACGTCGAATATTGAAAGAAGCATTAGCGACGGTAGTACTAGATATAGATGTTATCATCCAGCCGAAGCATTACAAGACCAGGGTGCTATAGTTACGATATGCTCACTTGAAGAGTTTCTAAAAAAGTCTTCTTTTAGTTACGATATTTACATTTTTCATAGACCAGGCAGTAGAGCGATCCCAGTAATTAAACAATTAAAAGAAAAAACAAAATTTCTAATTGCAGATTATGATGATTTAATATTTGGCCCATACACCAATGCAATTGAATCATCAATAGTCAAGAATAATAGAAAAACAAAAGAACAAGCTGCAGAAATATTTTACAAAAATACAGTTGCATTAAATTATTTTGACAATTTTACTGTTTCTACAGAAGAATTAGCAAATAATATAAAATACCATAAACCGAATTCGAACATTAAAGTAATAAACAACTTTATTCCAGATTCAATCTTAAAGATTAGTTCTATAGACAATTGTATAAAAACTCCAAAAGATTATAATACCATAATTTATTGTTCAGGCACCAAGTCCCATGATGCAGATTTCAAAATAGTTGCAGGAGCATTTAAAAACCATCTACAAAGATATCCAAACCACAAATTATATATATTTGGAGAATTATCAATACCAAGTGAATTAAACAGATTAACTAATATTTCATACCATCCATCAGTCGACTACTGGTTATTATTCTCGCATATGAAAAATTGTGGTTACACTATTTCCCCACTAGATACAAATAAATTTAATAGTTGTAAATCAAATGTAAAATTCCTAGAAAGTGCAGTAGCAGGAAATTATCTTTTAGCTTCTCCCATTTATGATTTTCAAAGAGTTGCAGATGCAAATATCAAAATTATTAAGGATTTAGAGTGGGAAAAAGAGCTTGATAGATTATCAAATAATATTAGCAAAGATAAAATAATGCAAAATTACGAATATCTTGTAAATAATTGTTCAACCAAGACCTATCTTAATCAGTTTAAATCAGTATTTGAAGGTTATTAAAATGAAAACAATATTATTCTATGTAGAACCAATGCCAATCAGAAATACATATATAGCTTTTAAACACTATCCAATTCTTTTTTCGAAATTTATATTAGAATCAGGTAGAGAATATAAAACAATAATTTACGCTAATTATCAAACACTGCATGAACTCTCGAAAAAAAATAGCGAATTCACAAATTACTTTGAAATTCCTACTCATGAAGAACAAGTTTTTTTTGAAAGTCTATATAAAGATTGGGAAACAGAAGGTATAGAATTATGGCTAGAACTGTATCACGACTCAGTTTTAAGCCAAAAGTTTGTAAAAATTATAGAAAATATTTATTCAAGGAATAAATTCGATTACATAGTTTGTTGGGGGACAAATGATGCAGTTAGAATGTTTGCATCTAATCATAATATTGGATTTATAAATTTAGAACTGGGGTGTTCAAGGTTACCATATCAAGACACTATTGTCGGAGATCACATCGGAGTAAATGGGGATTCATTCTTGTCCAAATGTCACATTAACGATATACCAAAACTAGAAACACATGAAGGAAACTACGATTTATACTATTCAATGAACTATTGTTCAAAGGCCTACGAAGATCGTTTTAAATACATTAGTGAAAGTATAATAGATGTCGATTTCACTGGATACGATAAAATTTATCTGATAGTTCTACAGCTAAGTGATGATGCGAATATGTTAAAATATTCAAATTTTGAAAATATCAATTCATTCCTTCATCAAGTTCTTCCTAAAATTAGTAATAATTCTCTATGTATTATTAAAGAGCATCCTCTTTCAAAAAACAGAATTGGTTCAATAAATGAAAATTTTATAGCAAAAAAATATGCATCATCTTTTTCTAATGTTGTGTGGCTTGGATGCAACGATAGATCAATAACTAATGCAGAATTGCTTACCATAAGTGATTGTGTCATAACTATTAATTCATCGTTCGGATTTGAAGCACTTCTTTACGAAAAACCAGTTATTATCTATGGAGATGCGGTCTATAAATTACAAGGAGTATTTCCAACACTTGAAGAATATCAAAATAAAAATTTTGATATTCTTCAATATAAAAACAAAATTGCTAAATTACGTTCATTTTTTTTTAATTATTACTTAGTTAACAAATCATTACTAGATAATACGAAATTTGTATATCAATATCTCTCATTTATAGGAGATATTAGTTTACAAAAAAATAAATCAAAGCAAGAAGTTCTTGAGCAGTATGTAGAATTCAGAAAAAAAACTAAACAGTCAAGTTTAATTGGCAATATTCAAATAAACGTTGATACAACAGAAAAGCTATAGATTTCAAAGTAGTCATATTTTTCTTAAAAAAGAATATTTATAGATGACATAACCATATGAATTACTACTTTCACTTCTGGATCAATACTTTTCCTTAACAACGCCTTTTAATTTGATCAAAGAGTTATAATGGTATAAACAAGCTTTTATTCATGAATCAAAGATTTTCTAATATAAAAAGATGATCTTATAAATATATATCCATATTATATCGATTTCGAATTGAAGCTCAATTACATTCCAGCAACAAATCAAATAATTAAGGCAGATATTAATTGATTATATTCAGGCACAATTATGAATGATATATTTAAATATTTATTCAGACAAACCACCAATAATGTTAAGAATAATATTGAGATTGTTAACAAACTTGTAAAATCAAAAGATTTCTATAAATCTCTCATGTATTTACTGTTTATAAAAAAAGGTTTAAATTTCAATTCCCCCAATATTGACTTTAGAATTTTTGATATCCTTATAGTTCTTCATCAATATGATGATGCAATCAATATACTTCACTCAATCTCATTAAATAATAACGATGATTATTTCAAATATCAGAAGAGATTAGATATCATCAATTCATTAATGTCTCAAAATTATAGACTTAAGATAAATTTAAAATCTAACAATTTCACTCTAGACAAATCGTTAATTGGTACTCACTTTTACAAAGGAATACAATTATGTAACTTTAAAATTATTTTTTCTAGTGCACTTGACCTCGATTATGTTTATATAGAAAACCATTCAAAAATCACTCCTTTCGAACAAATAATACCAGTAGAAAAAATCAAAAACGACGCAACCAATGTTTACACGATAAATTTAAACTTACACTGTGTTGAAACCATTTATTATTGTGTTAATACCAACGATAAAGATTTAAAAAAATCGATAATATCAATTAATTTAGTTAAATCAATTAACATAATCAAAGGTAAAGATGATTGGTTATTTTTAGGGAACGACGGCAACAAATCTGAATTACAATTCAAGGGCAAAGAATTAATTTCTAATAATGAATTAAAACTGTGGAAAAAATATGTTAACGATTTTTCTAAAATTCAAATACCTCATATACTGCTAATTCCGCCGTCAAAAGAACAAGTATTTTCGCAATATTATCCATACGAAAGGGCATCAATTTGCCCCATAGATCAACTATTCAAAATATTTGATGACAAGTCTTTTGTTTATTACCCATTAAATGAACTTAAGAGTGATATGAATTCATATTCAAAAACCGAATCTCACTGGTCACATAATGCTGCTAGACATATTTTTTATAATATCCTTGATAGTTTTAAAATTAAGCACAATTCTTTTATTTCAAATATATCAACATCCTTAGTATCAAATATAGGAGATCTTGGCTCAAAGTGTTCTCCCGTTTCATATTCGAATTATAATATGATTACTCCTAACTATGACATTAGTAAATTTTTAGTTTTTACTAATCATCTTCCAACTCAAGGATCAATCCGTAAATTTTTCAATCCTAATTCATACTCAGATAAAACCATAATTATATTCGGCGATAGTTTCATGAGCGTAGCACTTCCTTTTTACATTGAGTTTTTTAAAATAGTAATTATGGTTAGATCAAATGCAACGATAATTTCTTCTATTCTCGATCATGAAAAACCTGATTTTATAATTTCTGAAATCACAGAACGCTTCATTATTCGTTCACCATTATTTTTGAATACAATATTTGATTATCCACCATTCATAAGAAATGATATATTACCTTTTGTAAAATCAAACATAGTTTCAACTGAAGATACATCTGATATATTTTATGATAAATACATGAATGATTATAAAAAATTATTGCAGAATTAACATTAATTTATTTTTTATCCAATTATACATATTTACAGATAACTTTATGAAATCAAATTTTATAAATACAGGAATAAGGGTATTGCAAGAAGAAATATCCGCACTTCAAGCTATTGAACCATATATCAAAGATCCATCATTTAATGCTGCCTGTAACGCGATAATTAATGTGAAAGGCAAAGTCATCGTTACCGGTATGGGTAAATCTGGACACATTGGTTCAAAAATTGCCGCAACTTTTGCTTCCACTGGAACCCCTTCCTTTTTTGTGCATCCAGGCGAAGCTGCGCACGGTGATTTAGGAATGATAAGTCAAGGTGATCTGGTTGTAGCTATCTCGAATTCTGGTGAATGTAAGGAAATTATCACCCTAATACCAGTGCTGAAACGGCTTAACGTAACTCTGATTTGCATTACAGGCAATGGATCTTCAACCATGGCTAAAGAGAGCGATATACACCTATGCATCCATGTAGCACAAGAGGCGTGTCCTCTTAATCTTGCACCGACTTCGAGTACAACAACAACGCTTGTAATGGGTGATGCTCTTGCCATAGCGATCCTTGAAGCAAAAGGTTTCTCCGCAAACGATTTTGCCATGAGTCATCCTGGTGGTGCACTAGGACGCAAACTGTTACTTCGAAACAACAAAATTATGCATTCAGGCAATGAGCTACCAATCGTTTCAAGTGGAACATCTGTCAAGGATGCTCTCGTTGAAATGAATAGCAAGGGCCTAGGAACTGTAGCTGTAGTGAATAAGGACGGTACAGTCTACGGAATATTCACTGATGGTGATCTACGTCGTGTACTAGACAAGAATTTATCAATCAATCAGCCAATTTCTCAAGTAATCAAAGTCGGCTGCATTACTGTTCCAGAGGATATGCTTGCAGCAAAATCCCTGGAGATAATGCATACATATCATATAAATAGTCTTCTAGTAACCGACAAGTCAAACAGACTTATCGGAGCATTTAATATGCATGATCTTCTGAAAGCAGGAGTGTTTTGAGATTTGAGCGTATCTTAATAAGTTCAACTATAAAAGAGGCTCTGAAATAATGTAATAAAACGGCACGTTGATACTTGTCGAAACTTTACAACAAGAAATATATATATGAAAGTTACCACCCAATTCAAACCTAAAATTGGTAAAAATCTGTGCTCTTTACAAATTCGAGTTGGAACGATGTGACCAGACCATTGAACTCTGGCTAAGACTGTCATTCAAGTAGAAATTGCATTTCAGAGGCAACGCAAGTAACTATACGGACACAAATATTGAGTATCAAATGGTTAGGGATGACACGACAGTAGCAAGGCTAATTCTGAACACAGGCAAATAATTAGACTCAGTTCAACAAACGGTTGGTATTACATAAACCAATACATTTCGTAATGTATTTATATTTTGAAATTAAAAAAGTAAAATTCTTATCCTAAATAATAGAGTGTGTCAAGCTAAATGTGTAAGTTCCTCTTTTTAACAGAAAAAATATAATTTTTCTCATGTTAAATGTTGGCCTTCCGACCATCCCGTACGTACAATACTGATGCTACGAGATATGCTCTCCTGAAAGCGACTCGCCAGACGTATGGGATTCCGTTTTAAGCATAATTACAGCTACCCGGGACAATTCCCCTCC
>JAEEGJ010005251.1_pt1 | contig 41293 bp, 43 predicted proteins | sample 8958761 | NCBI WGS metagenome assembly JAEEGJ01 (sample SAMN16246546, study PRJNA631951) | gut metagenome | biome: gut microbiome; feature: rumen; material: RS-attached | host: Bos | place: Iran: Karaj | collected 2018-10 | reverse complement strand
CCCCAGGCTCTCCGCGATGTCAGCCTGGCGTAAGTTCCGGGAGTGGTTGGATTTCAATCCACGCCTCCGCAGTCTTCTCAGTCTCTCTCGCCGCACCTACACGCCGGCGGAAGTTCAGTTGATCTACGCCGAAATCGGCGAGCCGTGACCTGGCATTGGGGTCTGGTCTCGATGATTGTGTCCGCAGGACCTGGCAGCGGGCCCTGACCCCAGTGCCGGGACGCCCCTTGTTTAAGTGCCTTTTAATCTCAAATAAGTGCCATCCCAAAATGTTAATAGAGACTCTTGCTGTTCAGCGGGAGCCTCTTTTTATGTGTGTGTCGACATTTCGACAATTCGACATTTCATAAATTCAAATCGACAAATATAGTAATTAGAATTATGTAATATAATATATATAATATATTATATATATTATATTATATAATTTATTAGTTGATGATTATTCAATTGTCCCCTTCACCCAATAATTACCATTAAAAACCACCAATTGTCGAATTGTCGAATTGTCGACAATCCAGGCTAACAAGAAAAAAAGCCCGCCGTTGCAGGCCAATTATTATATAACCTTAAATCATAATACTATGAAAAACAAACGGACCGTCATCACGACGGAGAACACTATCTGATATTGTTCAGCAGTTACGAATCCACAAACTTTTTCTAAGAAAATCCGGGTAAATTTTTGTTTTTTAAGAAAATAGCCTTACCTTTGCGCTTTAGATACTCAAAACGCAAAACGACAATAACAGAAAATAATATTGAAAATTGAATTATGGAATTGAATACGTACAATGAATTTTGCGAAACGATAGAGCAAAATGCGATTTGGTTGCATGATGCCTTCTTTGTTCGATTAACGCCTGAGACATTGGATATAATATCCCAATACCAAAATGAGACAACACCAGAATCCTTTAAGGACAAATGGGGTAAAAAGATTGGTGAAGTTGTTTTCCTATATGATTATAAGAAAAACGAGATGAGACTGACAGATCCGGTTTCATTGAGTAGTTTGCCTTATTGCCAAAAAAAGGATGTTGATCTAAGGCTTGTCGAAAAGGATTCTTTAACTCGGATAGCTGCTAGGAAATTCGCTCAGTACCTCTTTAATGGTCATAGTCAAATCGACGATATCGGTGATGATTCGGCCATAGCAATGATGTTATACCTTAGGAATGGTTTCAATAAGAACGATTTTTGGATGGATTTCCGTAAAGAATTGGCCGATGGTCTGGAGGAACTGCTTAGTGGGAAATATACCTTGGATATAGAAGAGCTGGTTTACAAGGAGCCATTAGAAGAAAGAGACGATTTTATAGTAGACCCTGTGGCATTGGCTGAAAGCAAATCCAAAGAATTTCCATCTGAAGCATTTCATCTGGTAGACGATGAGCTTATTGACATATTTCTTAAGGCGGATGATTTTGATTTTAATGAAAAGGAAATGAAGGATTCTCTTGGACAATACGTTTTTATTTATTCAGGTAAATATGACCCAGATGATCCTGATGCCTATTTGTCTAAAGATGAACTGCGTAAAACGGAGGATTGTATCAGTGTTAGCACTATGGCTTTCCTACCTTATTTGGCAGCCGTCTCATTTGAAGATGAGTTTTACCGCAATAATTGTGAAACGGACTATTATCTCACTGACTTCAGCATGGGTATCGCTTTGTTCAAGCAGAATGATAAGTCGTCAGCAGACTTCTGGAGAGCATTCTGTATCGAATTCCTAAAATTGTTAAGAGAAAAGGTAGAATTGAATTAACGTAACATGTATGGAAGATAAAAAGGAACATAAGATTTTAGAGAGAGCTGATAAGATCGTGGGAAGACTCTTCAAGGCTCTGTACAGTGAAGAGGAGGGTGACGCAATAGATTACCCAACCATCATGTGTGCATTGGGGAAGTTCACGGCAATTGTTTTGCTCGCTGTCCAAGAACAAGGAAAAGTACTTGATATCGAAGAGGATTTTATGAATGCCGTCAAAGAAGCCAAGGCCTCTATGGGTAAGGGCATGAAGATGCAGAAAATCCAGGAGGAACGTGACAAAATCAAGTTGAAGATTGAAGAGAATGAAAAGATAATAAAGGAGTTGGAACAAAAACGAGACGAAGCACTTCTGAAGATTGCTGCATTAGATGATGGAAAGTTAAATTGAAACACGATAGGTATTTCCTGCGCAGGACATTTTGTGACATAATTCAAATTTCAAAGTGGTCGAATTTGACCACCTTAGAATGCAGGCAGGTCCACTGTATCAAAGTATCCTGACCCCGACGTGACATGTGTCGACAATTCGACATTTCGACATTTCATTAATTTAAATCGACAAATATAGTAATTAGAATTATATAATATAATATATATAATATATTATATATATTATATTATATAATTTATTAGTTTATGGTTATTCAATTGTCCCTTCACTGTAACTATTTACTTAAAAAACCACCAATTGTCGAATTGTCGACTGTCCATTTACAACAGTTTTGTGAATATCCAAAATTGTTAGATCATGGGGGTAGCCCCCGTGAGTCATAAGAATATAACGCGTTAAAGCCTCGCAGGGATGCGGGGCTTTAATGTTTTTGAAAAAGGCCCGCCACTGCAGGCCAGATACTTCTTTGTTCAACCTTAAATTTAGGCAATAACATCGAAGTTGACCCAAATATTGAGCAGTCATTGATTTTGGCTGCTCATTATTGTAATGTTAGATATGGTTCGCCATTTGTATAGTCAGTCCATTTGAGTGATATATTGGCTTCTTCGTCACTTGTAATGTATCCATTTGAGGATAAATAGGCTAAGAAATTAGGAATACTATCTCTTGTGATTTCAAAACCACCATAATTAACTCTTCCTCCTTTTTCTAAAAAGCAAATAACAAAATTTGCTTTATCCTCATTATTTGCATCAGAGAAATCCGTTTCGAAATAATCAGAAATATCCCAATGATTATCAGTTGAAGTGACAATTTCAACTCTGTCTGTGACACTTGCAATAAAAGCATCATCGCATTGTCTTTTCAAGGACAAAAACATTGCATCAGTAATTCTTAGTGTACTCATATACTCACATTTTTATGTTTTCGGCAAGCTTTCGGAACTTCGTTGTCAGAAAACACGTTGTTTATATGTTTTCGGATTGTTTTCTCGTCTCTGTCAAACAACAGTGACATTTGATTGGCACTAAGCCAAACAGTTTCACCCTCCATTCTTACCTCCAGCCTGATAGTCTCATCGGGTTGGTACATCACGATCTCGCCTTTGTTTGATTCCATGTTATTCATATGAATACAATTTAATGAGTTAATAAAGATGCTGCAAAGATAGCGACTTTTTTTGAAACCACCAAATATATCCGGGAAAAACGCACTTAAGCCCCGCATCTCTGCGAGGCTTAAGCGTTTTATTAACTAACCATTAAAAACCAAAGTATGAAAAAGAAACTAACTCTAACTGACTTATGATGAAACTTATTATTTCTGATGCAAAGTTACGGCGATTTTCGGCTGATTCCAAGAAATCTCGCAATATTTTCTTCAACTTGTGTGGACAATCGGCCTGATTATGGACAAATCGGGGGATAAACCTCTTTTTTCTGTCCAAAGGGATGTAACATTTTGGTCTTTTGTTTACTATTTCAATAAAAAGTAGTATCTTTGCACTTAGAAATAGAAATGTATGAAGGAAGATCAGAAGATTGTAATCTATCAAACTCCAGATGGGAAGACACTGATAGATGTCAGGTTGGAGAATGAGACCGTGTGGCTGACACAGACTCAGATGGCTGAGTTGTTTGAGAAGGATCAGTCTGTAGTCGCACGTCACATTAATAATGCCTTTAAAGAAGGTGAACTTGAAAAAGAGAGTAATATGCATTTTTTGCATAATACTCAATACAAGTATCGCCCTACGATGATTTATAGTTTGGATGTAGTTATATCCGTTGGTTATCGTGTTCATAGTAAGCGTGGTACAGCTTTCCGAATATGGGAGTGAAGAAAGTGAAGAGAGCAATAGTAATAGGTGCATCGTCTGGTATTGGGATGGAGGTAGCAAAACTACTGATAGAACAGGGCTGGATGGTTGGCGTTGCTGCACGGCGTGTGGAACTGCTGCAAGGCTTTGGCGCTTCTGCTGTGGAACGGATAGACGTAACGGCAGATGAGGCCACCGAAGCACTCCAGCGGCTTATCGGAAAGCTGGGAGGCATGGACCTGTTTTTCTATGCTTCGGGCATTGGCAAACAGAACAGGGAATTGAAGGAGGACATAGAACTGGCTACGGTACAGACCAACGGTGTGGGCTTTACGAGAATGATCGGTGAGGCGTACAGGTACTTCGCCAGTCATGGTGGGGGACACATCGCGGCTATCACATCCATTGCCGGAACAAAGGGGCTTGGCCCCGCACCTTCCTATTCTGCCACGAAAGCTATGCAGAATGTCTACCTGCAGGCTCTCGAACAACAAGCGATGAACCGTAAACTGAACATTCGCTTTACAGACATACGGCCAGGCTTTGTGGATACCGCTTTACTCAGTGGCGACACCCATTATCCCATGATGATGCAGCCCGGGAAGGTGGCAAAGGAAATTGTATATGCCATCAACCACAAGAAGCACATCCGTGTTATCGACTGGAAATATCGTGTGCTGACGGCCTTCTGGCGCAGGATTCCACGATGGCTATGGCGCAGAATTGTGTTGCTGAACAAGTAGAGGCGGTTTAATAGCTGAACCGGCTCCCGTTCCATTTCAGCGTCTTCTGCCATTTCTCCTTTCCGTTCTCGCTCCACTGCGTTACGAGGATATCCTTGCCTGTGCGGGGCAGGGAATAGGAAATGTTGAAATAATCCACTTCGACACCTGCGTCATACGCCGACATCGTCTTCGTGGCATTGTCGTAGCGGTAGAAGTTCAGGCCGTCATACTGGCCGGGCGATGAGCGCTTGCCGTTCTCGGAGAGCTCGACGCAGTATGCAAACAACTTGTGCTTCTTGTCGCTCATGTTCCAGAAACACATCTCCCATTTGTTCATGAAACCGCTTTGGCGGGACTCCACGAGAATGTAGCCTGCTTTCTTGTCGACGGTTATTGTAAAGCCCTCCGGTTGAGACTGGCCTTTGCGATAACGTTCCAGAGCCTGTCGCAGGGCGTTTGTAGACTCATCGACCTCTTCATCCTCGTTGCCGTCGGAAGATGTAACGTACGACCACGCGAAGTCCATGATGTCGGGAGCTGCACCCTTGAAGTTTACTTTAATGCCGTCCTGTGCCGACATTGCCAATGTGCAGCAGGCAAAGATGATTGCTAATGATAATCTTTTCATAAGGGTATGGTTATTTTGAATGTGACTTGTAGAATTCGTCAAGTTGCTTGAAGCAGTGGCGGTTGATGATTTCCTCTAACTTGCGGTCATGGTTGTGGTGCAAGTTCGGTTGGAGACCTCCGATTTCCAACAGTACGCCATTCTCCTTGGTGTAAGGATGCCAACCAACGAACATCAACGTGCCTCTGGTGTTGGGATTGCCGTCGTGCGCGAATTGCGCCCAGATGTCGCTCATCGTGTCAGCCCAGTATTTTGCTGTCTTGAGCGTGTTGGGTGACAATTGGTTGGCGTAGTGGTGAAGCACGTCAAAGCAATACTTCAGTTCCGCTCCGTGCGCTGAACCTTTGGGCTCATTTTGGGTTCCCCAGTCGTTCGCCGTGAACATATACACATAGGTGTCGGCCTTGCGCTTGCCACCGATGGCATCAGCGGTGATGAGGGTCTTCGGACGGAAGAGCCAGTCGATGCTTAGCAGATGCTGTGGCAACCGTTCGGAGATGTAGTCAGGATAGGCTTCCATAAAGGCAACGATATAGGCATCGGTCTCGTCGCCGAAGGTGCGTTGCAGTTCGGTGCGCGCCTGTTCTAAAGTGATATTCTGCCCATAGCGACTGCGCTGCAGTTCGTTGAACGTGGTGCCAATCATGAGGGGGATATCGTCGCTGATGCTGGCGAAGGCGGGCTGGAAGGGCTGCTGGAGCAGCACCTCACCATCGGGCGTAGGTCCGAAACCCCACATCATCGGTGTGCCGGGACGGCGGGTGCCGATACTGGCAGCCATCGCTCGCTGCCCAGCGGCGTAAAGATCCTGATAAGACACCTTATTTATTTTATCTATATGCTTCTTGTCGATGCCCAGTTCTTTGAGTACGGCCTCGCCGAGTTCCTCGGTCATCGCCTTCGTGTTGACATTGAGGATGGTGCCGCTCATGATGATGGCCTTGTGGAAGAGTCCCTTGGCCTTGGGCATACACATGAGCGTGCCTACCTTACCACCACCACCTGATTCGCCAAAGATGGTGACATTGTTGGGGTCGCCACCGAACTTACTGATGTTATCCCGCACCCATTCGAGGGCCTGCACGGCGTCGAGCATGCCGACATTACCTGAGTACTTATATTTCTTGGAAACAGTCGAGAGGTCGAGGAAACCAAGGATGTTCAGACGGTGGTTGATGCTCACCACCACCACATCCTTCTTCGCCAGGCACATGCCGGGATCCCATTCCGAGGTGCCGCTGTCGAAGCCACCTCCGTGGAGCCAGAACATCACGGGCTTCTTCGCTTTCACATCGGTGGTCCAGACGTTGAGCACGCAGCAGTTTTCTGACATCTGCTCTTCCGACATCGGACGGTTCTGCTGTTGCATGGTCATCGGGCCCCAGTGGTCGCACTTACGTACGCCCTTCCATTTCCTGACGGGCTGCGGGGGCATGAACCGCTCTACTTTGGCATAGGGGATGCCCAGATAGGCGAGGGTTCCCTCCTGGATGATACCACTCACGAGACCAGAGGTGGTTGAGATGATCTCCTTGTTCTCTTGCGCCGATGCCGTTAACGCCAGCAGCAGTGTAATGATGGTAATACTAAGAAGCTTCATTGATGTTGGTATTTATGGGTTTGATGTATAGACGGTGATAGTGCCGCCATCGCTCTGACAGTATTTGCGGAGCAGGCCCTGAATAAACTCGGCATTGGCGACGACGCGTTCTCGGTTGCCGTCATAGCCGTTGATGAGTACCACCAGATGGGTAGTGGCGAGGGTCATCTTGGTGCGCTCGTGGTCGCTCGTAGGGGTGCCTACGCCTCCTTTGGCATCACGGTAGACAGGCAGCCCTGCGATGTTCAAAGGGCCTCGTCCGATGCCCTCATAGGGTTCGCCTTCGCGTCCGATGCCCAATGTGAGTGTGTCGCCAACGAACTTATCGGCATCGAAGCCGCCGATGCTGTAGCCGAAAGCGATGGAGGCGAGGTTCACCAAGTCGACGAGGGTATCGATCTGATATAGTTCCTTACCCTGCAGCATGCGCCGGATGAGCTGTTCACTGGCAGGACGATAGCGCGAAGGGTCCTTGCCACAGACCTTGTATACCCGACGTGTGGCAGCGATGCCTGGCTGCTCTTTGAGACTTTCGGTGGAAAGTTCCTGACGCAGACGGTCTTCGAGGGCATGAATCTCCTGCCACAGTTCCGTGCAGAACGGGGTGTTAACCACACGAGCGTCTACCGCGGCTCCTACGAAGCCAGGGCAGACGCTCGCTATCTCTTGCGAAACGAGGATGTTCATTGATCCTATGTCTGTGACCTTACTGATCGGGATCGCCCTGATAGTGGTATGCTTTCACAGGAGGATTAATGCCCAGGTCGTGCGTGTTGACGTTACCGGTTCGGATCACACCATCCTTATACTTCTTCTGCATGGGTCCCACGTTAAGCAGCAGATCCTTGTAGAGGACTGTGGGATAAACAACGCCGTACATACCGAAACCCACACGTCTACCCTGAGGATAGATGTTGTTGATGATGTAGGCGGTGCGGAAGAAGGAGTGGTTGTAAATCTCCAGACGATTGTTCTTATTCAGTGATGTCAGCAGATCCTTGTTGATCTTGGCGGTGTCGGCACGGCTGAACATACTGTTCAAGTTGTTCACCTGGTCGTCGATCTCATCGCCCTGGATACTGTCGTTGGCTTCGATACACTGCAGAATGTCGTCGATCATCTCCATCTCCATCTCCTGCTGGGTAGGTTTGGTCATAATACCCACGATGAAGAGGAGAATCAAAATGCCTGTCAAGATAGCGATCTTGCCTAGGCAGCTGTGATAAAACGCCTGGATTGGCGACTCGTTTTTCTTGAAACTTCCGTTGCTTGTCTGATCCATAATGATTGAAAGTTTTAAATTTTGTTGTTGTGAATTAAGTTCATAAATTCCTGACGGGTCTTAGCCTGGTTGAATGCACCGCAGAAGTCGCTGGTGGTGGTGATGCTGTTCTGCTTCTCCACACCGCGCATCTGCATGCACATATGACGGGCCTCGACCACCACCATCACACCCAGGGGCTTGAGGGTCTGCTGGATACACTCCTTGATCTGGAGTGTCATGCGTTCCTGCACCTGCAGGCGGTGGCTGTATATATCGACAACACGGGCTATCTTTGAAAGTCCCGTGATGTAGCCGTTGGGGATATAGGCCACATGTACCTTGCCGTAGAAGGGTATCATGTGGTGCTCGCAGAGCGAGAAGAAATCGATGTCCTTGACGATGACCATCTGTGAGTAGTCCTCCTTGAAGAGGGCCTGACGGAGTATCTCGTGGGCATCCATCTCATAGCCGCGGGTGAGCACCTGCATAGCCTTAGCCACACGCATAGGCGTCTTCTGAAGGCCCTCACGTTCGGGGTCTTCTCCCAACAAGGTGAGGATCTCACGATAGTGCTGGGCCAGTTGCTCTAAACCTTCGCGGTATTCTGTTTCCGGATTCATGGATTGGTTGATGTTGTAATTGTGGAGTCAGGGGAGACATACGGCACGGTGATCTTTCCCTTGACGATGATGGCCGACTTATAGCCGAGCTTCTTCACGGCGTTGAGTATCTGGTGGGCTTCCTCGTAGGTACGGTAGTTGCCCATGCGACAGATCCATCGGGGAGAGTAGAAATGTACGTAGACGGGCTCCCCGGGGAAGAGGGAATTGATCTCACGCCCTGTACGCTCAGCCTTGAGGCGGGCATCGCGGGAGTTGCCGCCTGCAAAGACTTGTACCCGATAGCCGTTGATCTTGTATCCTTTCAGCACTTTCTTGCGGGGCTCGTCCGTGTAGGTGGTGTCGGGTGTGGCTTCAGGCTGTGTTGTTACCTGCGGGCGCTGGGACTGCTGGGGCTGAAGACTCTGTTGGGGATTCTGGGTCGTCGGGGTTTTCGGAGTGTTCTGATTATTCGGAGTACTCTGGGTATCCGGAATAGTCTGATTACTCTGAGTCTGCTTTGCTGGCGTAACCACATCCTGGGGGCCATTCACGAGATCGTCGATTTCCTTCGACTGTGTTACGGTCACCTTTCCCTCACCGGTATTGCTCTTCTGGAGTCGCTGGGTGAAGGTTGTCTGTGCGTTAGCTGCCAGTAGGCAGCTAACACACATCCATCCTATGGTTAAAAGCCGTTTCACTTCTTCCAGGCGTCAATGATACCCTTGAAGTCGGCAGCCTTCAGAGAAGCACCACCAATCAGACCTCCGTCGATGTCGGGCTTGGCGAACAGCTCAGGAGCGTTCGAAGCCTTGCAGGAACCACCGTAGAGGATTGTGGTGTCGTCGGCAACTTCCTGTCCGTACTTCTCGGCGATGATTGAGCGGATATAGGCGTGGATCTCCTCTGCCTGCTCAGCGGTAGCGGTCAGACCTGTACCGATGGCCCAGATGGGCTCATAGGCGATGACAATCTTACGGAAATCCTCCTCAGAAAGGTTGAAGACACTGCCCTCGAGCTCGGCCTTTACGACCTCGTTCTGCTTACCTGCCTCACGCTCTTCCTTGCTCTCACCGATGCAGAAGATCACCTTCAGGTCGTTCTTCTGGGCGAGGATTACCTTCTCCTTCAGGATCTCGGGAGTCTCCTTATAATACTCACGACGCTCAGAGTGGCCGAGGATGACGTACTGTGCACCTGTAGACTTTACCATCTCAGCACTCACCTCACCGGTGAAAGCACCCTTCTCCTTGTCAGCGCAGTTCTCAGCACCAAGACCGATGACATCCTGATCGAGGAACTGGGCGATGCTTGCCAGGTGGATAAACGGTGTGCAGATGACGACGCCACAGTTGGGCTTGTCTGCTTTCAGTGTCTCATTGAGCTCCTTCGCAAGAGCAATACCGTCCTGGAGATTCATGTTCATCTTCCAGTTGCCGGCTACAATCTTTTTTCTCATAATCTTTTTTCCTTTTATTAATGGGTTGTTATCTGAATAATCTGAATTCTTGGAATCATCTGAGGCTTCCGGTTTCTTTGCTTTCCCAGAACGGAGCCATTTTGTCCATGCCCAGAGGCGATCAGCGATGGTGAGCATCATCAGCGGCAGTACAAACCACATCAGCAGCTTGAAAATCTTGCCTGGTACGCTGTCGACGGGCATCTGGCCTAACTCGTTGTCTTCCAGCCGTTTGGTGAGCTGATGCTCCTCGGGCAGACGGTTGTGGCTCCATTTGCGGATCACGGTCCCCTGACGCAGGAGCATCAGGCCGGGATTACTACGGATAATCGTCTTCAGCGTAGTCTCGTCAGTGGTGTAGAAGGGATATTCGGCTCCCGTCATGTCGCGCCAACGGTTTCTGGCCCGGTCCGTACTCGCAGTGAGGCAGTAGAAGGGATAGCCGTTTTCCTGACAATACTCATACATCTGATTAATGCGATCGAAATAGGTATCGTCGGCATCTTCCAGATGCGGCGAGATGAGCAGGAAGGTGTAACCCTCTTTCCCGAGCACCTCGCTGGTGATGTCGCCATCCTCCGTGGAGATAGAGAAATCGTGTATGGGTGGCACATAGCCTTCGGCAGTCTGGACGGTTTTCGAGTCGATGAAGGTCCAGGTGGAGTCAGGGTAGTTGTCGACGGTGAACTCCTGTCGCTGACCGTTCTTCTCCATAATGAAGGTGGTCTCGAACTGTGGCTGCCGGGCTCCCTCAGGCACTTCCATACCCTCCTGGATGTTGGCTCCGACATGATAGGGACGGAAGTCGAACATCGGCAGGTCGTAAAGGCAATAGCCTGCGATGAACAGGATGAACAGCGCCGTGTAGTTAAGCACGATCCACTGATTGGTCCGGCTGATCATGCGCGCCATATCCAACGGTCTCCAACAGATGATGGCGGCAGCGATGAGCAGCACCACATTCTTCCAGAATGTCTGCCAGTTGGTGAGCACCAGTGCATCGCCGAAACAACCGCAGTCGCTCACGGGATCGTCGATGGCGAGCCAAAGGGTGATGAGTGTCATAACGACCATCACACCAAGAGTGATCTTCGATACCAGTCGTCTCCGTATGGCGAAGAGCAGGCAAATACCGATGACAAACTCCGCTGCCGACAGTAATACCGAGGCGGAGAGTGTCAGGAAGTCAGGCACCATATCGCGCAGGTGCAGGGCGCCGAGGTAGTCGTTGATCTTGTATTGGGTGCCCAACGGATCTACCGCCTTTACGAATCCCGACAGGATAAACGTCAGGGCGAGCAGCAATCGGGCGATGTTGACAAGTACCTTCCTCATGCGAGTTTTATCATTCCAAAGACCGCGTAGTTGATGATGTCCATATAGTTGGCGTCGATACCCTCAGACACGAGCGTGTCGCCCCCAAGGTTTTCGATCTCCTTAATACGTTCTATCTTCGTGAGGATGAAATCTGTATACGAGCTGACGCGCATTGAGCGCCAGGCCTCGTCGTAGTCGTGGTTCTTGCGCTTCATCAGCTCCAGGGCCTCGTGGGCGTACTGGTCGTAGAGACGCATGGCCTCGTCGTTGGTGATGTCGACGATGTCGGCAAATCCCTTGTAGAGCTGGATGAGCCCTACAATACCATAGTTGATCAGTGCGATGAATTCGGGTCGGATACCTTCTCCCACCATCGACTCCTTCTTGATTTCCAGTGAGCGGATGCGCTTGGCTTTGATGAAGAGCTGGTCGGTGAGGGCCGTAGGACGCAGAATGCGCCACGATGCCTTGTAGTCGTGGAGTTTCTTCTCAAACAGGGCGCGACATTCTGCAATGGCCTGTTCAAATTCCTGGTTCGTCTTCTCGAACTGATCCATAGTTATTTCATCTCCTTTTGCTTCTTGTGAATATATCGGATTTTTGCACCTAGCACCTCCGCCTGCGTGCGCAGAGAGTCACGCTTCATACGGGTGAGGGTGAGCATTGTCAGTTCCTCGGGTGTGGCGCGCAGAGCCGCCTTATCACGCTCCACCTTTTCTTGTTGGTAGGCGTAGTCGTGGTTGACGGTCTGTAACAGACTATCGGTGATGAGCAACTCCTGTTGGGCCTTCTTCAGTTCAATATCCTGATAGAGTTTGAGGGCCTTTTTTCGGGTGTCGATGGCGTTGGGGTATATCTTCCTCAGACTGTCGATAACGATCAGTGCTTGGTTGTATTGCCCTTGCTCGTAACAGATACCTGCCTTTTCGAGCATCGCCTCGGCCTGTTTCTGGGATTCATTCTCTCCGCAGGACACCAGCAATAAGACTGCCATCGCGCTCAAAACCAATCTTTTCATTGTCATATTTCCTGAAATTCGGTGCAAAATTACAAAAATATTATGAATTATGCATTATGAATTATGAATTATTTCGTATCTTTGCAGCAAATTTGTGAAAAAGTTCTAATGAAATTATATACTGACGAAGAATTAGCAGCCATTTTAGACCAGCAGTTGTTCCATCAGATCAGCGAGGCGGCCGACCGTCTTGGGGTCGAGTGTTATGTCGTGGGAGGTTATGTGCGGGACATCTTCCTCGAACGGCCTTCCAACGATATCGACGTGGTGGTCGTGGGCAGCGGTATTGCTGTGGCTCAGGAATTGAAGCGTATCTTAGGCCGAAAGGCCCACCTTTCCGTATTTAAGAATTTCGGTACGGCGCAGGTGAAATTTCACCAAAAAGGAGAGGAGGTTGAAGTGGAGTTCGTGGGTGCTCGTAAGGAGAGCTACAGCCACGATTCCCGTAAACCCATTGTCGAAGACGGTACTCTTGAGGACGACCAGAACCGTCGCGATTTTACCATCAATGCGATGGCCATCTGCCTGAATAAGGGCCGTTTTGGCGAACTTGTGGATCCTTTCAATGGTCTGGCTGACATTGAGGATGGCATCATTGCCACTCCCTTGGAGCCCGCTGTCACTTTTTCCGATGATCCTTTGCGTATGATGCGATGCATCCGTTTTGCTACCCAACTGAACTTCCAGATTGAAGATGAAACCTTCACAGCATTGGAGCGCATGGCCGACAGAATCAAGATCGTGAGTGGTGAACGCATCAAGGATGAACTCAACAAGATCATCATGGCCCCGCATCCCAGCATCGGTTTTGAATACTTGCAACGTGTGGGGCTCCTGCAGATCATCCTGCCTGAACTCGCAGCCCTCGATATCGTAGAACAGAAGAACGGACGTGCCCATAAGAATAACTTCTACCATACGCTGGAGGTGCTGGAAAACGTTGTCGCCACGTCTGACAATCTCTGGCTGCGTTGGGCGTCTATTCTCCACGATGTCGGCAAAACCAAGTCTAAACGTTGGGACCCAGCCATTGGCTGGACTTTCTATAATCATAATATAATAGGTGCCAAGATGGTGCCTGTGATCTTCCGCCGTCTCATGTTACCTCTCGACATGAAGATGAAGTATGTGCAGAAACTCGTAGATCTCCACATGCGCCCCATTGCCATCGCCGACGATGAGGTGACAGACAGTGCTGTGCGCCGTCTGCTGAACGATGCGGGCGAGGATATCGACGATCTGATGACACTTTGTGAGGCTGATATCACCTCAAAGAATGAGGTCAGGAAGAAAATCTTCCTCGAGAATTTCCGGATGGTGCGCGAGAAACTTGCCGACCTGAAAGAAAAAGACTATGTACGACTGCTCCAGCCTGTCATCGACGGCAACGAGATTATGGAACTCTTCCACCTGAAACCCTCGCGTGAGGTGGGCGTGCTGAAGCAATACCTCAAGGACGCTGTACTCGACAACCATGTTGAAAACGAGCGCGAACCCCTGATGCAACTACTGATGACGAAAGCCAAAGAAATGAAACTGATATAGCAAAAGAGAAATGTTTATGAAAAAGCTATTACTAACCGCAATCATCGCCCTGTTCTCATTGGGAATGGGAGCGAATCCCGTTGATGAACTTCTGGAAAGAATCGACAAGGGCGCTTCGACGAAGTTCAAGACCGAGATCGTGAAGAGTCAGAAAGACTTTTTCGAACTCGACCAAAAAGGTACGAAGGTCGTGGTAAGAGGCAATACCTGGGTGAATATCGCCTCCGGTATCAACTGGTATTTGAAGTACTATGCCGGTATTCACCTTTCCTGGAACCAGATGCAGGCGAAATTGCCTGCCGTTCTCCCTGCCGTCAAGCAAAAAGAGCGCCATGAGACTGATCTCACCCTGCGCTACGACTTCAATTATTGCACGTTCTCTTACTCTATGGCTTTTTGGGATTGGAAACGTTGGGAGCAGGAAATCGATTGGATGGCACTGCATGGCGTCAATCTTCCTTTGGCTATCGTGGGTGAGGAGTGTGTGTGGCGGAATATGCTCCTGAAACTCGGCTATACTGAAGAAGAGATAGGCAAGTTCATCGCTGGTCCGGCCTTCCTCGCCTGGTGGGAGATGAACAATCTCGAAGGGTGGGGTGGTCCGTTGCCCCTTTCCTGGTATAGTCGTCAGGAGAAGCTTCAGAAACAGATTCTCGCCCGTATGCGGCAATTGGGCATGCATCCCGTATTGCCAGGCTATAGTGGTATGGTTCCCCATGATGCCAAAGCGCGTCTCGGACTGAATGTCGCTGATGCTGGCCTTTGGAATGGATTCCAGCGTCCTGCGAATCTTCTGCCTACCGACCCCCGCTTTGCAGAGATTTCCAAACTCTACTTCGACGAACTGACCAAACTCTTCGGCAAGGCCGATTATTACTCGATGGATCCTTTCCACGAGAGCAACGACGATGCCTCCATCGACTACGCCAAAGCCGGTGAGGCAATGATGCAAGCCATGAAACGCGTCAATCCCAAGGCCGTATGGGTGATTCAGGGCTGGACAGAGAATCCCCGTCCGCAGATGGTGGATGGTATGAAGGCGGGCGATCTGCTTGTGCTTGATTTGTTCAGCGAGTGCCGTCCGATGTTCGGCATTCCCAGTATCTGGAAGCGCGAAGAGGGCTACAAACAGCACCATTGGCTTTTTTGCCTTCTTGAGAACTTCGGTGCCAATGTCGGCCTTCACGGCCGCATGGATCAATTGCTTGATAACTTCTATTCTGCATATAACCAACACCCAACCCCCAACACCCAACACCTGAAAGGTATCGGCTTCACGATGGAGGGCTCGGAAAACAACCCTGTGATGTTTGAACTCATGAGCGAACTGCCCTGGAGACCAGAGAAATTTAAGAAAGAAGACTGGGTACGTCAGTATGTCAAGGCGCGCTATGGGGTGGATGATTCTCTCATTGAACGGGCTTGGTTGCTCCTGGCACGTACTATTTATAATTGTCCAGCAGGCAACAACCAGCAGGGGCCTCACGAAAGCATTTTCTGTGGACGCCCCTCGCTGAACAATTTCCAGGCATCGTCTTGGTCGAAGATGAAAAACTATTACGATCCGTATTCTACACTCGAAGCAGCTATGATGATGAATAGTGTAGCTGAGAAGTATCGTGGTAACAATAATTTTGAGTACGATCTGGTCGATATCACCCGTCAGGCCTTAGCTGATCAGGCGCGTCTGCAATACCAGCGTACCATCGCCGATTTCAAGGCCTTTGCCATCAAGGAGTTCGAGAGCGATTATCGCCGTTTCCTTCTCATGCTGCTGATGCAGGATAAACTCTTGGGCACGCGCTCTGAGTTTCGCTTGGGCCATTGGATTAAGGCGGCCATTGACTGTGGCACAACCCTCGAGGAGAAGAAACTCTATGAGTGGAATGCCCGTGTACAGATTACCACTTGGGGCAACCGTTACTGTGCTGATACGGGTGGTCTGCGTGACTATGCCCATAAGGAGTGGCAAGGACTGCTGAAAGATTTTTACTATGTTCGTTGGGAAAGTTATTTCAATGCCCTTGCCGATCAGATGAAGGCGCAGCAGAAATCGCAGCCTGATCTTCTCGGTGGTGGACCTAATGCTACAAAGACGGCAGCAGAGCTCTTCCAGATGGCCCTCCCACAAGAGGTCACTCTCGACTACTACGCCATCGAGGAACCATGGACTCTCCGTCAGAATCCCTACACTGCTGCCCCCGAAGGCTCTCCCGTCGACATCGCACGTGAGGTCATGACGTTAATCAAAAAATCAGAGTATTCAGAATAATCAGAGTAATCAGAAAAATATGAACAGTAATCGTCTTCTATCCCTCGATATCCTCCGCGGTATTACTGTTGCCGGTATGATATTGGTTAATAACGGCTGGGGCGAGTCCTTCGAGATGCTCCAACATGCAAAGTGGAACGGTATGACCCCCTGCGATCTTGTGTTCCCCTTCTTCCTATTTATCATGGGTATCTCCTGTTACCTATCGCTGGTGAAGTCCGAGTTCAAGCCTACACCAAAGGTCATACGTCGTATCGTCAAGCGAACGGTACTATTGTTTGCCATTGGCCTCTTCATCAACTGGTTCGACAACGCCATAGAGGGCGATCTCCTGTGCTTTGGGCACCTCCGCATCTGGGCTGTCATGCAGCGCATCGCCCTTTGCTACGGCATTGTGTCACTCTTTGCTCTCTTCTGTAACCACAAATACACGATCCCTGTAGTCATCGGCCTCCTTATTATATATACTGCCATCCTCGTTTTCGGCAACGGTTATGCCGAGGATGCAAGCGTTAATGTCCTCGCGCAGGTTGATCTGAACCTTTTCGGCTACGACCATCTTTATCATAAGAGCCCCGTTGATCCTGAGGGTCTGTTGGGCACTATCTCCTCTGTCGCCCACGTCCTTCTCGGCTTCTATTGTGGTAAACTCATCCGTCAGAAAGATATTATTACTGATAAGGTCATCGCACTTTTTGTGGTTGGAACCATCCTTGTTATCGGAGGCTATCTGCTCTCTTACGGCCTGCCTCTCAACAAGCGCATCTGGAGCCCCAGTTACGTTATGGTCACCTGCGGCCTAGCTTCCCTCCTACAGGCCTTCCTCATGTATATCATCGATATCCAGAAGAAATCAGGCTGGACCACTTTCTTCCATGTCTTTGGCGTCAATGCTCTTGCTCTCTATGTTTCCAGCGAGCTCCTCGCTATTCTCCTGGGAAACCTCGGCTTCTCCGAACTTGTCTATAACGCTATTCACACCGTCATTCCCCCTCTCAAATGGGCCTCTCTAGCATACGCCCTTTATTTCGTCGTCCTTAATTTCCTCATCGGTTACATCCTATACCGCAAGAAGATATATATCAAACTATAAATGAACAGAATCTCAATGACAATTTATTCTTCTGTGTAGTTCTCTCGGATGTATTTGCCGAGGTCGTTATCCTTGTTTCGCTCCAGACAGTTTAGAATGGCTTGTTTCATGTGTTGGTCGATGCTGTCCAGATCGTGGAGCAGACTCTTTTGCGCTTCTTCGGTGGTATACGGATTCTGGTGGATGACGTTGACGATATTCTGGATCTTCTGACTACACTCACGGATCGTATCGTTCAAGGCCTGCCACTCCCGCATCTGCTGATGCTTGGAAGAAAATTGGCAGCCCGTGACCATAATGCCCAGAGCTGCCAATAGTATGGTTTTCTTAAATGAGATAGAGGTCACTGATACTCATATTGTTAATGACACGACGGATGGCTTCTGCAAAGGTGTCGGCCACAGAGAGCTGCTTCACCTTGGCACAACGATTGGTATAGGGAATGGAGTCGGTGAAGACAATCTCCTCAAGAGCAGAGTCCTGCACACGCTCGCTGGCAGGACCACTCATTACACAGTGGCTGGCGCAGGCTCGTACGGTCTTGGCACCATTCTCCTTCATCAGGTCTGCTGCTTTGGTGATGGTTCCTGCTGTATCCACCATATCGTCGACAATCACCACGTTCTTACCTTCCACTTCACCGATGATCTGCATGGACTCTACCACATTGGCACGGGCACGGGTCTTGTTGCATAGCACGAGGGGACAACCCAAGAACTTGGCGTAAGTATTGGCACGCTTGGAACCGCCTACATCGGGTGAGGCTATCACGAGGTCCTCGAGCTTCAGGCTCTGCAGATAGGGTAGGATGACGCTGGAACCATAGAGATGGTCAACGGGAACGTTGAAGAAGCCTTGAATCTGGTCGGCGTGCAGATCCATCGTGATGACACGGTTGACACCAGCCACACTGAGCAGGTCGGCCACCAGTTTGGCTCCGATGCTGACACGAGGCTTATCCTTACGGTCCTGACGGGCCCAGCCGAAGTAGGGGATAACGGCATTGATGGTTCTGGCTGAGGCTCTCTTGGCGGCATCGATCATCAGTAGCAACTCCATCAGGTTATCGCTGTTGGGGAAGGTGCTCTGCACCAGGAAGATGTCGCGGCCACGGATGCTCTCCTCGTAACTGACGGCAAACTCGCCATCAGAGAACTTGGTGATTTGCAGTTGTCCTAAAGGGCAGCCCAGACTTTGGCAGATCTTTTCTGCAAGGTACCTTGTGGCGGTACCCGAGAAAACCATGTAAGAGTTTGTTGTGCTCATTTTTCTGATTTATATGTTTTATTAGTCTATCGCTTTCTTTAAACGCTCGAAGTGTTGCAGCAACTCCTTGTAATCGAGCTCGTTATGGATATCGAAGCGGTTCCAGAGATCGCCACAGATGACGACACCTCCAAATCCCAGATCGCGGGCCACCTTGATGTTGTCGAGGTTCATGCCACCAAGGGCATACACTTTCTTGTCAATAAGTCCCTGTCGAGATGCTTCTTTCAACTCTTCCATCGTGAAACCCGACTTCTCTTCTTTGATAGTCTGGCTATCGAAGATAGGGTGCAGGAACACGTAGTTGCATTGTTTCTTGGAATCCTTCAGTTCGGATATCGCGTGGCAGGTGCGACTGATATTTCCTTTATAGCCCGAAGGGGGCTCAGTATAGGCATCGTCAATGTGAATACCGTGTAGACGGTATTCTTCTTTCAGATAGAAATGGTTGTGGACCGTCGTCTTGCTGGCAATATCTTCACCCAAAAGGGTCAGCAGCCGCTCGGAGTACATGGGTGAGGAACCTGGTTTGTGCAAGTGCAGGTTGTCCATACCCTCCTCAAAGAGGTTGCTAAGAATCTTGTCTTCCTCCACGAAAAACGTGGGTCTTGTCATTACGATTAACTTCATTTCTTCTGTCTCGACTCTTTCTCATGTGCAAAATTACACCAAAAATCCGATATTCAGCACTCTTTGGCGAAAAAAATATCTTTTATGGGTCATCTTTCGGAAAAAAACAGTAATTTTGCAGGCTGAAAGGAATGAAAAGTGATTAGTGAATAGTGAAAAGTGAATAATTTCAATAATAAATAATGTAAAAAGAAAAATGAAAGCATTTGTTTTTCCCGGACAGGGAGCACAGTTTGTTGGTATGGGTAAGGATTTGTATGATAACAACCCACTCGCAAAGGAACTTTTTGAGAAGGCCAATGATATCCTTGGCTACCGTATCACTGATATTATGTTTGAGGGTACTGACGAGGAATTGAAGCAGACGAAGGTTACTCAGCCTGCCGTCTTCCTGCACAGTGTGATCTCTGCCCTCTGCATGGGTGATGCTTTTGAGCCGAAGATGGTGGCTGGTCATTCTTTGGGTGAGTTCTCGGCTCTGACGGCTGCTGGTGCCCTTAGTTTCGAGGATGGCCTGAAACTGGTATATGCCCGTGCGATGGCGATGCAGAAAGCCTGTGAGGCTCAGCCCTCCACAATGGCAGCCATCATTGCCTTGCCTTTCGAGAAAATCGAGGAGATTTGTTCAGAGGTGAGCAAGCAGGACAAGGGTGTTGTGGTTCCTGCAAACTACAACTGTCCGGGTCAGTTGGTTATTTCTGGTAATATCGAGGCTATTGATGAAGCTTGTGCACAGTTGAAGGCAGCTGGTGCCAAGCGTGCTCTGCCCCTGAAGGTGGGTGGCGCTTTCCATTCTCCATTGATGCAGCCTGCCAAGGACGAACTTCAGGCTGCTATTGAAAAGATAGAGATCAAGGCGCCTATGTGTCCTGTTTATCAGAATGTAGACGGTAAGCCTCATACTGATCCCTCAGAGATCAAGGCTAACCTGATTGCACAGCTCACGAGCTCAGTACGTTGGGCTCAGAGTGTGGAGAATATGATTGCCGATGGTGCTGACGACTTTACGGAGTGCGGCCCAGGTAAGGCTCTGCAGGGTATGATTGCCAAGATCAATAATGAGGTTGCAGCTCATGGCATCGGATAAGATTGTTATCTATCAGATTTTCACCCGTCTCTATGGTAATTGCAACACTACTCGCAAAGAGGGTGGAACGATTGAAGAGAACGGCTGCGGAAAGATGAACGACTTCACGCCCACGACCCTGAAAAACATCAGGGACATGGGCGTGAGCCATATCTGGTATACGGGTATCATCCGTCATGCAACTCAAACCGATTATACTGCTTATGGTATTCCTAAGAATCATCCTGCTATCGTTAAAGGGCAGGCGGGATCTCCATACGCCATCACTGACTATTATGACGTAGACCCTGATCTGGCTACGGATGTCAACCAGCGTATGCTGGAGTTTGAACAGCTGATAGAGCGTACGCACGAGGCAGGCATGAAGGTCATCATCGATTTCGTGCCCAATCATGTGGCCCGTCAGTATCATAGCATTTGCAAGCCTGAGGGCGTGAAGGATCTGGGAGAGGAAGACAATCCACAGATGGGTTTTGACCCTCAGAACAATTTCTATTATTGTCCGGGTCAGCGCTTCACACCATATTTCGATCTCTATCATGGTGAGATGGAGCCATATATCGAGGAACCCGCTAAGGCTACGGGTAATGACTGCTTCCATAATGCACCGGGTATTAACGACTGGTATGAGACGGCTAAGTTGAACTATGGTGTCGACTACTATGCAGGGCGCGTGGGCCATTTCACCCCCATTCCCAACACATGGAGCAAGATGACAGACATCCTGCTTTTCTGGGCTAAGAAGGGTATTGATGGCTTCCGATGCGATATGGCTGAGATGGTGCCAGCAGCCTTCTGGCAGTGGGCTACTGATAAGGTGAAGTTTGCCTATCCGCAGATGCTTTTTATCGGAGAAGTCTATAATCCTGCTGAGTACCGCAATTATCTTGCTGCAGGTTTTGACTATCTTTACGACAAGGTGGGCATGTATGACACTTTGCGTGATGTGATGCGTGGTTATCAGTCTACCTCAGCTATCACTGGTGCATGGCAGGCTACTGACGATATCCGTGATCACATGCTCTATTTCCTCGAGAATCACGATGAACAGAGAATTTCCAGTACTTTCTTTGCAGGCGATGCCCAGAAGGGAGTACCAGGGTTGGTCGTGTCTGCCCTTCTGCATCAGAATCCACTGATGATTTATTTCGGACAGGAGTATGGTGAGCGAGGGATGGATAAAGAAGGCTTCAGTGGCAATGATGGTCGTACTACGATTTACGACTATTGGAGCGTGGACACTATTGTCCGTGCTGTCCTGCGAAAACTAACTGCTCAGGAGAAACAATTGAAAGCGGTCTATGAAAAGGTAATCGGTATAGCCACTACAGAAAAGGCTGTCGTTAAGGGAGCTTCTTTTGATCTGATGTATGTCAATGGTCAGTATCACCATGAATATGCCTTCATCCGTAAGGCTGGGGCAGAGGTGCTGCTGATTGTTGCCAATTTTGCTGGGGCTGATCAGGCTATTGGTATTACGATTCCTGGACATGCCTTCGATTTCCTCGACATGAAGGAGAAGAATGTACAGGCCACCGATTTGCTCTCAGGCAAAAAACAGAAGCTCTCGCTGAAGCGTGATGGGGCTGTCGTTGTAGATGTTCAGGCCTATAGTGCTATTGTGTTGAAGTTTAAAGCGTAAGCATATGGACATGATTCTTAATGACCACAATAAGGAAGAGTTCCCACCAGCACATACGGCGGAGCATCTATTGAATCAGACAATGATTCGCCTGTTTGGCTGCAAACGGTCGTATAATGCTCATGTTGAACGGAAGAAGAGTAAGATGAGTTTCTATCTTGATCATAAGCCGACGCGTCAGGAGGAAAAGGAAATTGAGCGTCAGATGAATGAACTGATTGATGAGGATCTGCCTGTAACCTTCGAGTTTGTCACACGTGACAATCTTCCTGATGAGGTTTCTGCAGACCGTTTGCCAGAAGATGCTTCAGACACCATCCGGCTGGTACGTATCGGTGATTATGATGTGTGTCCTTGTATCGGCAAGCATGTTCGCAGTACTTCTCAGATAGGGCGTTTTGAGATGCTTGGTACAAACTGGGATGAGCAAGAGCGCTCCTTCCGAGTGAGATTTAAGATCGTATAATAATTAGCCCTGACCTAATGGTCAGGGCTAATATTTTTAGTTTTCATTGTTCAACTCTATCTTATGGAACACCGGATAGTGGTCAGAGTAGGTTAGGTCTTTTTTGTAATAAGTGAGTCCTTTGAACATCTTGTCATGGAAGATATAGTCGATACGCACCTTCTTATTACCCCCTCGGAACGTGTACATCCATTCACTTCCGCACTCCTTGAATCCGTCAATGAGATCGCCCTTCATGGTGTTGTAGACGTAGGAGTAAGGCACATCGTTGAAATCACCGCATACGATGATAGGTGCCTCAGACTCTCTCATATCCATTGCGAGAACGTTTGCCTGTCCTGCACGGGCCATCATACCGATGGCATAATTTCCGTAAAGGGCCCTGAGCAGATGGTTGTTCTCAACTTCTAGACCTGTATTATCCTGAACTTTTGCAGCACGGTGTAAGGTCCCGTTGATACCTGTAGTCTCTAGGTGAGCGTTATATACGCGTATCACCTGTTCGTTGATTTTCACCTCCGCCCACATGGCACTGTTGTTAGTCATTTCAAAGGGGATATTCTTAGAATTTACGATTGGGTAACGACTGTAAATAACCATATCGCTTTTTCCCTCTGCCATATATGGGAAATATTCCTTATACGACTCAGAGTTCTTTTTGTCACCACTATGGTCGGAATACTCCTGGAAACAAAGGATATCCACCTTTTGCTTCTTCATCTCAGCGAGAATATCCTGAGCAATGAAACCTGATGCCTCACGGCCAAAGCCAGCTACATTATAAGTGGCAATTTTCAGGCCTGCCTGTTTCTCTGAAGCCTCGTCGATACCTCCAAACTTATATAGTGTTCCTATATAAGGAATACAGCAGAGAAGGGTGATGAATGGCATAAGAGCCCAGTGCCATCGCCTCAGGATCAGCCAGTATAATAGCAGAATTGCATTACCGGCTATTAAAAGTGGGAGCGCAAACACGAGCAGGGCACGTGCCATATTGCCTGAAGGGTTAACCTCGCCTCCGAAAAGGCCTACGAACGTGAAAACCATCATCAGAAAGGTGATGATGAGCATCATAAAAGAGAAATACTTCTGAACTGCAAGTTTACCCATAAGTGATTTTTTATGATTGATTCAAACAAATGTTAGTCGTCATGAAGGTATTTCTTGACCACCTCAATGAGATTCTCAACCCTGAAAGGCTTGGCCATGAACTCGTCGCAACCTGCCAGTTTGGCTTCGCGGATATTCTCTTCAAAGGCATAGGCACTGAGGGCAATGACGGGTGTGTCGTGATTGATTTCCTTGATGATACGAGTGGCGTCGAGACCATTCATCTCAGGCATGCGGATATCCATCAGAATCAGATCTGGCCTTTCGTCCTCATTCAGGTTGACGGCCTCGATGCCGTTATGGGCACGTAACAGATGATAACGTTTCTGGAGTACAATCTTCACCAGCTCGTAGTTGCTGTCTTCGTCTTCCGCCACCAGAATTGTCTTCTGGTTCATCTCATCAGAACGGGCGCTCACACGGATGGTACGCACATTGGTAGTAGAGGTGGTATGCTCTTGGTTGACACCTCCGACAGTACCCTCGAAAGGAAGCACGAAAGTGAAGGTGGAACCGATATTGACGGTCGATTCCACGCTGATGGTTCCTCCCAGTTTCTCGACAATGATCTTACAGAGTGCCAGACCAAGACCGTAGCCCTTTTGCTGTTCTGCATCCTGTGAGGCATAGGCGTTAAAGATCTGATCGATAAATTCCGGCTCAATACCCGATCCGGTGTCCTTTACGAAGAATTCTATCTCTTTCATCTCGTTGATAACGCGGAAACCGTAGGTGATGCTACCCATCGTAGTATGTTTCAGGGCATTGCTGATGAGATTGGAGAATACCTGTATCAGACGATTGGCATCGGTGTTCATCATCACAGTCATCATCGGCTTCTCAAACTCCAGTTTCAGCGAATCCGGACAACGGAACTTAAACAACTGCTTGATATTCTCGCACAACTGATTGATATCGGTCATATCCTTCTTGATCTGGATTTCGCCCGATTCCACTCTGGAGAGGTCGAGGATTTCGTTGATCAGACTCGACAGACGCTGGTTGTTACTCTCAACAATCTGATAGTATTTCATGCGTTCTTCCTCGGAGTCTGTCTCGACGATGATGCGCGTAAAACCTTCAATAGCATTCAGGGGGGTACGGATTTCATGGCTCATGTTGGCCAGGAAGAGAGATTTCATCTGACTGGCCTTCTCAGCCTTCAGAGCCTTCTCTTCGTATTCTTTCAGTTTTCTGTTTGCTATCTCCAACTGCTCAGACAAGAGGTTCAGTTTTCGGGTAGCATCAGCCAGTTTCTGTAATAGAATGTCCTTTTCTTTTTGTTCCATTCCCTTTCAAACACTATTTGGGTACAAAGGTAACATATTATTCCCAAACAAACAAAAAGGAGTGAATTTTTTAGCTTCTTTTTGCTTTTTCCCAAGCACCGCTATTCGAGTGGCTTTTCAAATAGGCCATTCCCTGGAACACATTCAGGTTCATAAACAGGAAATAATATGCCGTATATAGCAACTTGTTCCGATGACCGCACTTGTTGAGTGTCCATCCTAGAAATGTTGCCAGATAGAAGGCGGTTTGGAGCGCTAGCATGACTGTATATATCATGCCTGTGCCCATCCAGACGAGTACTATGTTGACGATGGCCAGTATGACCAGGGCAATAGGGGTGATACTCCATCTCAGTACGCGATGGCTGATATACTGGAAGGCCACCAGGGGCTGGCGAAGAGGGTTGAGCATCTTCCGGAGCCACCAGATACTCTGCAGACCACCGGCTGCGATGCGACGCTTACGCTTCGACTCCTCGGCAAGATTGGCAGAGCCGTATTCTAGGGCGTATGCCGCAGGGGCATAGGCAATACGGTGTCCTTCATCGACAATGAGCATCGACATCATGAAATCATCCAGAAGGGCGTTGTCAGGCACTTCACGACAGAGTTCCGGACGGATGGCATATAGTTCACCAGCTGCACCCATAGCCGAATACAGCTCGCTGTCCCATTTCTTCAGCGTACTCTCATAACGCCAGTAGAGTCCTTCGCCTTCTGCGGCCATTTCTCCGTTTCGTGAGGCTACACGTTTCTCACCGCTGACGCAGCCCACGGTCTTATCCTGAAACAGTCTGGCGATTTCTCGCATGGCACCACTGTTAATCATGGTGTTGGCATCGGTAAAGGCCACGAGTTCCGTCTTCACCTCGCTGAGACCGTGTTTGAGGGCAGCGGTCTTACCCCTGCGCTCAGGACTGAACACCAAGTCTATTTCTGGATAAGCCTTCAACAACTCGTTGGTGTTGTCCGTCGTGCCGTCGGTAACCCACATCACCCTGAACTTATCCTTTGGATAGTCCAGGGCGCGGGTGTTTTGCATCTTCTCTGCCACGATATCCTGTTCGTTGTAGGCACAGATCATGAGTGTCATTGTGGGCAGCTCATCGTCTGTAGGCATGGCTGTTTTCTGTGGTTTTCCTTTCACCAGCCTTTTCAGACGGATGATCAGGAACAGCAGTATACCGTATCCGAGATAAGTATAGAATACGATAAACAGGCAAAGCCAGAACAGAATCTTCAGTGTCAGCATAGATGATAGAGGAATTATTACTACTGTAATGTTGATTCAATCTCTTCCTGCATGTCTATGAATTGCTTTTTTGTATCATAGAACTCGTACTGCAGGAAAGCCAGTTTCTGTGAGGGAACGATATGCACACCCAGTCCGTATTTCAGCTGCCACTGCATCTTCAGGCTGAAGACGCCCTTGTTGATATAGGCTGCCACATAAGGGTGTACATGCAAATAGAATCGCTTGATGCCGATCTTGTTGACCATGCGGTCAATTTTGCTCTCTAACTGGTCTGTAAACAGGATGCTCGACTTGATTTTTCCCGAGCCGTGACAGGTAGGACATGCCTCCTCCACGTTGACATCCATTGCAGGACGGACACGCTGGCGGGTAATCTGCATCAGTCCGAACTTCGACAATGGCAGGATATTGTGGCGTGCACGGTCCTTCTGCATGTTCTTACACATGCGCTCATACAGGATCTGACGGTCTTCCGCCAGTTTCATGTCCACGAAATCCACCACGATGATACCTCCCATGTCTCGTAGTCTCAGCTGGCGAGCCAGTTCGTCTGCAGCTCCGAGGTTTGTCTCTAGGGCGTTTGCTTCCTGACCGTTTTCCTTTTTCACGCGTGTACCGCTATTTACGTCTACCACATGCATGGCTTCTGTGTGCTCGATGATCAGATAGGCACCATGTTTGTAGTTAACGGTTCGTCCGAATCCTGACTTTAGCTGCTTGGTGACATTGAAATTGTCAAAAATGGGCACTGTGCCGTTGTACTGCTTCACAATGTCCTTTTTCTCCGGAGCAATCATGCCGAGGTAGTCGCGGATCTGTTCACCGATTACCTCATCGTTCACTTGAATGCTGTCGTAGGTGGGATTGAATAAGTCGCGCAACAAGGCAACGGCGCGGCTTTGTTCCTCAAAACAGAGTACAGGCCTTTCTGCGGTCTTCTGTACTTTTGTAATAGCGTCTTCCCAGCGCTTGAGTAGGATTTTCAACTCAGCATCCAGTTCTGCAGCCCTTTTGCCTTCAGCTACAGTTCGAACTATCACACCGAAATTCTTGGGTTTGATACTCTGGATGAGTTGTTTCAGACGACTCCTTTCTTCACCTTTCTTGATCTTGGTCGATACGGAGACAGTGTTGTCGAAAGGCATCAGCACAAGGTAACGTCCTGCGAAGCTGAGTTCGCACGTCAGACGGGGACCTTTTGTGTTGATGGGTTCCTTCACGATCTGTACCATGATCTCCTGCCCCACCTTCAGCGTATTGGCGATGCTGCCGTCCTTGGGTAGTATCGGCTGGATGGTGGCTTTTTGGATCGGGTAGAGTTTTTTGCGGTCGCTAGCTACCTGTTTCAGGTATTTTTCATAAGAGCAGAATTGAGAGCCCAGGTCAAGATAATGCAGGAATGCGACACGCTCAGCGCCGACATCCACGAAACAGGCGTTCAGTCCGGGCATCAGCTTTTTTACCTTTGCCACGTAGATGTTGCCCACGGAGAACGATGCCGACCGCTGCTCCTTCTGGTATTCCACCAGTGTCTTGTCCTCGAGCAGTGCGATCGAGATGTCCTTCGGTTGCACATCAATGATCACTTCACTTGTCATTGTCTTTTGCTTGTCTTGATAGTGGGTTTTAACTCAAAAGGGTGTGTCGCAATCCTTCTCGGATCTGCAGACACACTCCTTTCATTTCTTTTTGCTACGTCTTACCGTCGCGGGCAGTAATCAGGGATTACTTGCTCTTATGACGGTTCTTGCGCAGTCTCTTCTTACGCTTGTGAGTAGCCATCTTGTGGCCCTTCTTCTTTTTTCCGTTTGGCATAATACTTAAATGTTTATTGTTAAAATCTTGTTCTTTTAGTTCTGCAACATCTTGTCAATGAAGCTCTTGGAGGGCTTGAAAGCGGGGAAATCGTGGGCGTCAATGACCATTGTCGTGTTCTTAGAGATATTACGAGCCGTCTTGGCTGCACGATGCTTCACGGTAAAGGTACCGAATCCACGCAGGTAAACGTTCTCCTTGTTATCCGCCAGGCTTACACGGATTTCTTCCATAAAGGCCTCCACAGTAGCGGCCACATCTTTCTTGGCAATGCCTGTCTCTTCAGCAATTTTGTTGATGATTTCTGCCTTTGTCATTTTTGTCTTCTTCTATATATTAATAATGTGAATATTTGCTTTTTCTCAATTTTGGACTGCAAAGTTACTAATTTTCAGCCGATTACAAAAATATTTCCCCATTTTTTTTTGAATTTTATGATTTTTGATAATTAATTGCCCACTTTTTTGTATCTTTGTGGCTGAAAACAGAGATTTTTTGTATGAAGTATAGTCGATTTTTGATTTTGGCCGTCATCGCCATTGGAATGCTGGGTGGATGCAACAGCCGTCAGCAACCCCATGCCTATGTGAGCGAACTGACGAGTGCCGACAGTGTGACGATAAAAATGGGACAGTTTACATTGCTGAAATATTACAGCGACCGTCTGGGGATGAACATCAATTACCCCTCGTATCTCGTTCATCAGGACTTGCCCGATGAAGTAGGTATGCAGGAACTCTTCATGATGGACGATGTGTCAGTTTCTGTCTTGGTAGACTCCCTCGCAGGTATGATGCGCAGCTCAGGGCAGCGGATGATGGGCATGGGTGCAGAACTGCTGGAAGTGGGCGACGACTATAGCATCCATGAGGGTCAGGACGACAAGTGGGAATACTACGGAAAGGTCATCGACTCCGACTCTTTGCGGCAGGTGACCATCATGCTCCGGTATTATCCGGAACACGAGGATGCGGTCATCGAGCTGAAAGAGTGGGTGAGGAACTTCGTGGTACAATAAAAAATCCCAGCAAGCGCTGGGATTTTTTTATTTAGGTTGAACGGGAATCTTATCAACTCTCTTCTGATGGCGTCCGCCTTCGAAGGTAGCGGTAAAGAACTCGTCCATAATCTTACGGGCCATATTGTTGTCGATGAACCGTCCGGGCATCACGAGCACGTTGGCATCGTTGTGCTGACGGATGAGGTGGGCTATCTCAGGAATCCAGCACAGTCCGGCACGCACCTGCTGGTGCTTGTTCAGCGTGATGCTGATACCTTCGCCTGAACCACAGATGGCGATACCGGGATACACCTCTCCGCTCTCGATACCTTCAGCCAGTGCGTGGCCGAAGTCGGGGTAGTCTACGGAGGCGTCGCTCCAGGTACCATAGTCCTTAACGGGGTAACCCTTCTCCTCCAGATACTGGAGTACGAACTTCTTTAAAGGGTAGCCTGCGTGGTCACAGGCTACTCCAACTGTCTTTACTTCCATTATGCAAGCAGTTTCTTGACTTGGTTGTATACGTTTTCACCAGTAAAGCCGAGCTTCTCGTCGAGCACCTTGTAAGGAGCAGAGAAACCGAAGCTCTCGAGACCCCATACGGTACCGTCAGCACCTACCAGACCTTCAAGGTTCACGGGCAGACCAGCGGTCAGACCGAACTTCTTCTTGCCTGCAGGCAGCACGCTCTGCTGATACTCCTTCGACTGGCTGCGGAACAGACCCTCAGAAGGAACACTCACGATACGAGTCTTGATACCGTCGGCAGCCAACAGCTTGGCACCAGCCTCCAGCGTAGAAACCTCAGAACCAGAAGCCAACAGGATCACGTCGTAGTTCTCATCTGAACCGGCAACAACGTATGCACCCTTGGTTGCCTGGCTGTAGTCGTTGCCCTCGGGCAGCATCTCGATGTTCTGACGAGAGAAGATCAGTGCTGTCGGAGTGTCGACATTCTCCATAGCCATGCGCCAGCAGACGGTAGTCTCCTCAGCATCGGCAGGACGAACCACCAATACAGAATTCTTGCCGTGATGGTTCTTCAGCTTCTCCATCAGACGGATCTGTGCCTCCTGCTCCACGGGCTCGTGGGTAGGACCATCCTCACCAACGCGGAAGGCATCGTGCGTCCAGATAAACTTCACGGGCAGCTCCATCAGGGCAGCCATACGGACGGCGGGCTTCATGTAGTCAGAGAATACGAAGAAGGTACCGCATGCGGGGATTACACCACCGTGCAGAGCCATACCGATACAGCAGCAAGCCATCGTGAGCTCAGCCACACCTGCCTCGAAGAAGGCACCGCTGAAGTCACCACGAACCAAGTCCTTGGTCTTCTTCAGGAAGCCGTTGGTATTATCTGAGTTGCTCAGGTCGGCAGAAGCACAGATCATGTTGGGCACCTGCTCAGCCAGCTGACCGAGAACGGCAGCCGATGCGCTACGGGTAGCGCTGCCAGCCTTCTGCTCTACCTTGCTCCAGTCAATCTGCGGAGCCTTGCCACTGAACCACTCCTCCAGCTGCTTGGCCTGTACGGGATGACCCTTGGCCCACTCAGCCTTCTCAGCATAGCGCTCAGCGCAGATCTTCTTCAGCTCCTCAGCACGCTTTGCATACAACTCCTTCACCTCGGGGAAAATCTGGAACGGATTCTCGGGATCAGCACCCAGGTTCTTCATCGTGTTGATATAGGCGTCGCCACCGAGGGGAGCACCGTGGGTAGCGCAGTTACTCTCGTATGAGCTGTTGTCAGCCTTACGGGCACCCTTACCCATGACACAATGACCGATGATCAGACTTGGACGCTCCTTCTCAGCCTGGGCCTTCTTGATGGCCTCGCGGATCTGGTCCACATCGTTACCGTCGATCTTCTGAACGAACCAACCCCAAGCCTCATACTTCTTGGCGGTATCCTCGCAGGTCACCACCTCGGTACGGGTAGAGAGCTGGATATCGTTGGCGTCGTAGAACATGATGAGGTTGTCGAGACCCAGGTTACCGGCGATACGACCAGCACCCTGAGAGATCTCCTCCTGTACACCACCGTCAGAGATGTAGGCGTAGATGGTCTGGTTCATTACGTTGCCCAGACGGGCCTTCAGGAACTTAGCGGCGATGGCAGCACCTACAGCGAAACAGTGACCCTGACCCAGAGGGCCGGATGTGTTCTCGATGCCGCGCTCAATCTCGCGCTCGGGGTGACCGGGAGTCACTGAGCCCCACTGACGCAGGTTCTGCAGATCTTCCAGTGTGTATTTTCCAATGAGGGCGAGCTGGCTGTAGAGCATCGGAGCCATATGACCGGGATCGAGGAAGAAGCGGTCGCGACCCTCCCATGCGGGATTCTCGGGGTCATACACCAAGAACTCACTGTACAGCGTGTTGATGAAATCAGCACCACCCATAGCGCCGCCGGGGTGACCTGACTTTGCCTTTTCAACCATCGAGGCAGCAAGGATACGGATATTGTCCGCTGCCATGTTCATAACTTTGTTGTCGTTCATAATAAGTGTTATTTAATATTTAAAACAATAATCGATTTTGCGGGAATGGTCAAGGTCAGCTTGTTCTTGTTCAGCTTGGCCTCCTTGAACTCCTTGGGAGCCACCACGTTCGGATTCTTGAAGTCGTTGAAGTCAGCCACGTTCTTCGAGGTGAGGATACGGCCGCTCACGCTCTTGGCGTTGTAACCTTCGAGCTGGAAGTCGATGGCCTGGTCCTTGTCGAGGCTCACGTTGGTGATGGCCAGCACGAGGCTGCCGTCAGTGGTCTTGGCTGCTGAGGCCGAGAGCATGGGGCAGGGGCGGTAACCGGCATCCTTGGCACCCTTCTTCTCCTTGAAGTACTCCTTGCTCACTGCCATCACCTCACTTTCGAGGTCTACGGGCAGATAGGTGGCCTCCTGAAACGGGGTGTACATCTCGAACACGTGATAGGTCGGTGTCAGCACCATGTGACCTGTACCCTCCTGGTCAGTGAGGATCATCGACTGCAGCACGTTCACGATCTGTGCGATGTTGGCCATCTTCACACGGTCGGTATACTTGTGGAACACGTTCAGGCTCAGTGAAGCCACGAAAGCGTCGCGCAGGGCGTTCTGCTGATACAGGTGTCCGGCAATGGTGCCAGGCTCCTCGTCCCACCAGGTACCCCATTCATCCACCAACAGACCTACCCTGCCTTTCGGGTCCTTCTTGTCCATGATGTCCTTGTGCTTCTTGATCACCTCTTCGATCTCCAGACACTTACCCAGAGCCCAGTAGTACTGGTCGTTGTCGAACTTCGTGGCCGAGCCTTTCGAACCGCTCCAGCCCGTGCATGTATAATAATGTAGGCTTACACCCTGCATTCTGTCGCCGATCTTGTCCATCAGCACCTCCGTCCAGTTGTAGTCGTAGTCTGAGGCACCGCTGCCGATACGGTAGAGCTTGTTGCCCGTATAGTCGCGCAGGTAGGTATTGAACTTGCGGAACTCGTCAGAGTAATACTCCGGTGTCATGTTGCCGCCGCAGCCCCAGGCCTCGTTGCCGATACCGAAGTACTTCACGTGCCAGGCCTTGTCGCGACCATTCTGACGGCGCAGGCGGGCCATCGGGGTGTCACCGTCGCTGGTCATATATTCCACCCACTGTGCCATCTCCTTCACAGTGCCCGATCCCACGTTACCGCTGATATACGGCTCGCAGCCGAGCATCTCGCAGAGGTTCAGGAACTCGTGCGTACCGAAGGAGTTGTCCTCGATCGTACCGCCCCAGTTGTTGTTACGCAGCGAGGGACGCTGGTCCTTCGGGCCGATACCGTCCATCCAGTGGTAGTCGTCGGCAAAGCAGCCGCCCGGCCAGCGCAGCACGGGCACCTTCAGCGCCTTCAGAGCCTCGAACACATCCTTGCGATAGCCGTTGATATTGGGTATCTTCGAGTTCTCACCCACCCAGAGGCCACCGTAGATGCAGGTGCCCAGATGTTCTGAAAACTGCCCATAAATCTCCTTGTTGATCTTGGCTCCCGCCTTGTCGGCATGGATGGTAGCCTTCACTTGGTCAGCGGCTGTTGCTCCTGTGGCAAAAGCCAGTGCGATGGTTGTGCAAATGAATAGTTTCTTCATGTCATTTATTTGTTTTATACAATTTGGGCTACAAAGTTACGAAAAAAATCTGAGCCGCCCAAATTTAAATGATAATAATTCTCAGAAAAGTTCGTTTAAATCCTCAAAGATGGCTTCTTGTTGGCTCTTCGACATATCGGCAAGGGGCATGAAGGTGGTAAAAAAACTGATTCCCACAGCGGGCGCTGTACCATCCAGATGCTCCTTACCTGACAGCTTAAAGCAGAATCCGTCATTTACCAGATAACCCTCTCCGGCAAACTCGCCGTATTGTTCGATATGCTTGTTGATGCGTTCATCAACAGCCATCGGTGTCATCTTATTATTTCGCGACAGGAACCTTACTGCAACCTCATTGGCCGTCATTTCCGGTTGTTTCAGGAAACGCTCTTTATATCGCTGTAGAAAATGGCTGGTGAAGACATGTATGGCAGGCGACCGCCAGTCAGTCCACTTGATGATGAACCGCTTGGTGCCGTCGAACAAGACACAGAGGTAGCCCGACAGAATAGGCTCGAATGGATGTTCCCGATAGAAATATATGATGTACTGGTTGTTGGATGAGGGAATCTTGTAGTCATACATCACATAATTTTGAAAACTCATCTGCCTGTTCATCTCCTTGACAGCCTTGGAGCGCAGGGCATCACGTTTCCAGTCCAGTTTCTGCATCTCACCCATGAGCGTGTCATAGACCTCATGGAGGTTCATGTTTGCAACAATCATGGGTGCAAAGTTACGGAAAACAATAATAATTACAAGCCTTGATCCCCGATTTTTCTCTCTTTATAAATGACTTTTTGATAAATATCAGTGTCACATCGGGGACAGGATACTTTGTGACATCAGTTGGGTCAGAGGACGTTTCTCTGACCCATTTTATTTTTGGGCGGCACGCGTGGAGAGCTTCTTTCCATCCCTGGTCCAGGTATGGAGCCATGGACCCTGACGTGAGGTAAAGGTGTCGCCGATAACGGCAAGGACTTCGCCCACGGTGCTGGCACCGAACGTATGGATACGGCGGCCGTTGGCGTCGAACGTAACATAGAAGGCCGTACCCTCTTTCAGGATATAGAATGTGGAGCTATAGCCTTTCAACTCGCCTTGACTGGTGCTGATCGTCCTGAGCCGACGGCCGTTCTGATCGTACACATAATACCAGTTCTTGGTAGTTTCGATGAAGCCGATGGCCGAGCTGTTGTCCGACTGCGCACGCAGGCCAGTAACGGATAAAAGCAGGATGATGGTAAAGAGGAATCTGTTCATGATGTTGTCATTTATGCCGCAAAGATACGAATATTTTCGTGGATTCCAAATAATTGAGGTAAAAAAGTGGAATTAAGACCGTACGGGAACCGATAATTCACCATGTGTATGTAGGGGAACTATAGTGCAGCACTGCAGCAGTGCAGCGCATGCAGCAATGGAGTGATTTTGGCTCTTCATATAATTTTATGCAAAATGATTTGGTGAAATGAGATAGAATATGTATCTTTGTGGCAGAATTACTAACTTAATACTTGATTATATGAAAGAGAATGAGATATATGAGCTTTTGAAGAAAACAAAAAATGATGCCTCCAAAATACTGATGATATTTGAAGAAAATGTGAAAGAAGGCATAGAGGAGGATCGTGATTCTATGATTGAAGAAATACGTGCGATGCTCTCTGATGTGAAGCCCGTTTCATCTTGCAAAGACGAAGATGAGTTTTATGTTAATTCGAAGATTTTTTTGAGTAAAATGAAATCTATGGAAATAGAAGATAAACCTGTTTTCTATGTAACTGCAAAATACTTATATGATAAGGGCATGATCAGAAACAAGGATAAACGTCATGGTTTAAAATGGAGCGATTTGTATGGATTTCACAATATGTGCAAGGATGAGCAAGATATGGATAGTCCGAGGGAATTTGCAAGAGAAATGGCTGATCGTATAGAGAATCAGGCAGAGACTCGGAATCGTGTGGAAAAAAATATATATAAAAAGATTCAGAAAGAAACATGTGATAAATATATAAAATGGATACAAAAATATAGTATTGAATACTTTGAAGACGAAGATTTAAGTACCAATTATGAGATGGTGAAAAATGGAATACTATTATTTATGGATTATTTTATATCACAGAAAATGGATGAAACCCTTGATAACGTGCTTGATGATGTTATTGGAGGAATGGTAGGCTATCTTGTGTGTCACGGTTTGTTTAGAAGCAATAGGGAAAGAGGTGAAAAACATATTGCCTATCCTGATTTTAAAAAGTGGATAGAAAAGAGGTTCTTCTTGTCATTAACTGAAGAGGAATACTGTAATAAAATGGAGATGTGGATTAAAGATGCTGAAGTTGGAGAGGATTTAAAAAGGAAAAGTAGCACAATCCTCAAGACATTTCATTTAAGAAAATCTGCACCACCCCTTCATTACCGTGGTGACTTTATGAAAGACCTTGATGCATATTTCTGGGGTGGGGTCATCATGCAGGCGAGAGAGAAAGATGAATATGATTATTTAAATAAAGCAAATATAATTTTTGTTTCGGTTATATTATTCTATTTTATTCATTATCATTTGATGAGAGTCTTTCTTGATGCCAAACCTGAGTGGATTGACGAAGAAGAGTGGAATGAAGGATTGGACATTTTTGTTGAGCGCTTGAAGGGATTCTATGATCTGCCGTTTTATATTATATGACAGGCCTGATCTTGGAAATTATCGGGACCAAACTTGGAGGCAATCGGGATTAACTTGGAGGCTATTGGGAATGGCTTCTGTTTTTGGGAAATAATCTTGCACGTCTGGCTAATTCTTTGTAGCTTTGCCCCGCCAAACTGAACAAAATGTGCAAAATGAATTGCACAAGGATAGTCAGAATGGCAGAAAAATGAAAAAAAAGAATTTAATAGACTGGTCGCAAGATCGATTTGAAAAGAGGGTTTCCTTACTGTCAGAAGTCGAAGGGAAACTGAGTGTTGAACTGGAATGCAATCATGACGTCGCTTATGGTTGCATTATGAAGCGCGGAGAAGAGTTGTGTTTTGTGCGAGCTTTCTTCGTGGACTCACCTGAGGAGCATGAGATGCTCTTTACTGGGCTGTGTGGAATGGGAGCTGAACTGGGACTAATGGAGGTGGAACGTTAATGAGGGCGTACAGGGGTCAGGCACCTGTGCGTCCTGAAACAAGACAGACAGGCGTCACTGCGTTCGTGCGCGTGACGCCTGTTTGTTTTTGGGGTTACTGTTTCTTTTGGAAGGTGCCGTTAGCCTGTTTGGTGATGAGGCCTTTGGCCTGCCAGCGAGCTAGGAGCATGCGGATCGCCGAGGGGGTGACATTTTTCTTCTTTGCCTTCAGGTCGTTGGCATTGAAGATGGGCGCAAGCTCTTCAAAGATCCGGTCGTTCTCGGTCTGTGCCGATGCGGTGGCAGAGATCACTGCATCGAGGTCAGGCGTCTTGCTGTACGCTTTGACGTGGGCATCGCCGAGATAGAGGCGGTAATTGTCGAGCAGGAAGTCGGCATACAGTGTGACCAGACTTACTAGATTAGCAGGCTCTGCCTTGATTGTGCCTTCCATCAACCAAAGTGCGAAGATAACCTGTCCGATACGGAGCGCATTGGCTAATGCTCTGCTCCGCACACCGGGATGTGCGATGATCGGGTCGTCGCAAGCCTCCCCCTCCTTCAACCACAACAATTCGAGCTCCCTAAGGGCGGCGAGGCATTTGGGCATCTTCAATTCCATGGCTGGCCATTGGGTGCAGTCGATGGCGATCTGTGTCAGCAGGTCGATGTCGGCCTGTCGGAACTCTACGATCTCCTGCGTAGGTGCCCATTTCGATGTATTGATCGGCAGGTAACAGAAACGATTTGCCAGACCATCCCACAGATGGTTGCGCATCAATGGCTCGATGAGCAGATCCTGCGCTCCCCCTACCACGTTCAAAGAAGCAGATTTGACCATACCTGATACACTATCCTCTCCACTGCGCTCGACACTGTAGCTCTCTCCAGACCAGGCTTTTAGCAAAAATCCAGAGTAGTCGTTCCAGCGGCCTTGAGATCGCATCGAGAGCATGGTTCCCGCAAGTTCGTCCTCCCACGTAAAGGGGATGATGTCGCCCTTCTCTGCCGCCTCAGCCAGTTGTAGCCTGCGGGCGCAGCTGGTATCGCACGGCCAGATATAGCGCAAATCTTTTGGAGGTGCTGCCATATCTTTGTTTGCTCCTTTTAACTTCTTGGCCATCTTCCATGCCTCGTAGGCCAGTCGCGACTTTTCGCCATCAGCCAGACGGGGAGCCATGATGATATCGATGAGTCGGCGGATGGCCGATTTGCCACCACCACTGACACTGACTATGAACATTAAAAGTCGCGCAGGCTGCAAATAGCCTGACAGATCACGACACTTCACCTGGGGGAGCAGTGATCCGAAGGCACATGACAAGCCACCGATGCCTGCTGCGTAGGCCTGTTTGGGGAGATATCTGGCTACCATCCGGAAAGCCATTGGCAGCGACTTCTTGTTGTCCTTGATCAACTCGGCAAACTCCTCCTCATAGTTATGGCGAAGGGTGGTTTTCACTGGCCGGGGGTTGGCTGGGGCTATGGCGTCCTGCGGCGGTGGCGTGGTGGTCAGGTCGATGGCTGCGCTGTTGCTGCGGATTTCGTGGAGCGTTTTGCGGAGCTGATATGGCAGCGGTGCCGTCTTCCACTGGTATGCATCTTCGATCAGTCTGATGCAATCGGGATCCTTCGCATAGTCAGGCGTGAGTTCAGCGATGACTTCGTTGAAAACAGGTTTCTCCATCATGCGGTGGACTGAGGTGGAGAGCAATTCGAGCATGGCCGTATGCCGTCCTCCTTGCTTCCGCAGGCTATCGACCGTGATGCCGTTGTCTGCCATGGTCTTCTCAATCAGTTCCCGCGCTACGCGCAGCTGTTCCTCATGGTCATCATCAGCCAGGTTGTCGAGGAATATCTCAAGATTGACCCCTCCTGATGGCTGCTCCTTTTCTACGGGTCTGGCTGCTGTCTGCGTCTGAGCTCTTTGGCTCTTGCGAGGCGGGAACTTAGCATCGTATGCCCGGATGGCCTCGTCGAGTTCCTGAGTTGTAATCTGACGGGGTTGGGGGTTGAAGATGCCATCGAAGTTGATATACACCATGTCTTCCTTCACTGATGCAAAGAGACGTCGGCGCATATCGGTATTTGATTCATCCGGTCTTGTTTCCGGCTGACCAAGCTGGAACCAGAGCCATTTGATGGCCTCCAGATGGCCAACGGGATTGCCATTGATCTCGGGTCGGATGAACACCAGATGGATCTTGTCGCGGATAGAGCGCTGGACGAACGGGAGGCAGTCCTTCAGCAGACGCATGCGCGGCTTCAGTGTCTGGTCGATAAATGCGCCGACATCTGTGATATTGTCATCGTCATAGATTCCGAAAGGCGAATAAGTCAGGTCGTCCGACATCAGGTTGATGGTTGCGGGTGCAAGCTCCTGCGTGGGTTGTAGCAGCCAGAACATGCATGGACCCTTCTTCTTCAGTTCCTGGCTCCGGGCTTGGTAGTCCTCGGCTGTGATCTGTCCGCCAGCCAACTGGATTTGCAGATAGCGGATGTCCTCTTTGATTGGTTCGGCCTGTTCACAGACGAATCTAAATTTTTCGGTGCTGTCCATAGCATGTAAGGTCTTGTCAAATACGCCTCCGAGGGCGTAGTAAGGAAATCGTTTCTTCATCATTTTCTCTGATTTTTTAGATTGTTTCATAAGGGAGTCCCCCGAGGCTTATTCAGCCTCAGGGTTACTCTTCTTCTTGTCTGCTCTTCGCTTGTTGTTGAAGAGCATCTGCATACCCTGGCGCATCATCTTGATACCTTTATAAAGGGGTGGGATGGCGCCGCCAAGGATCACTGCGGCCTGGCAGAAGGTCGAAAGACCCTCTCCGAACCTGTCTTCATCATGAGGCGACTGGTAGTAGTCTCCTCCACCACACGAATTACTATCGTAATCCGCCGGCGCATTAGTGTAGAACTCCATATGCTCAGCATATAATTCCCTTGCCCATCAGCTTTGTTCGAATTTCTTCGATGAGCTGTTTAGCCTTGGTTAGTTCAACACTCAGATAATACAATGGATCTTCCATTGACATAGAAACATCGCGTTCTTCGATGTCGTACATGATCTTCCGGATTGATTCCATACAATCCTTAAGATTTAAAAAAACTATATTCATTTTTTTTATTTATTTAATTATTGCCGTTCATTAACCTCAGAGACGACTTCTTAGGCTCCCGATTCAGGCTGCGCCCAGAGCTATGATCACTCGCCCCTTGCACCTGCCATCTCGAATAGCGGTGCAAAGGTACGAAGATTATAAATACAACAATTTCTTTAGCTACTCACAAAAAAAAGAAGGTAAATTATTGTCCAGCAGCCATAACTTTTTGGAATAGTTGAGAATCTTCTATTATCTTGTTTAAGTTGTCTGTTAGGAACTCATAAACATCGCCATCATTCAAACTCAATGTTTTCCGGTTTATTCCAAGAAGGATGGCTAATGATTCAGCGGTAACAATAGGGTATCTTTTACGAAAGACTTCCTTGTAAAGTGTGCGGTAGAATTTCTGTCTTGGATATGGATACTGAGTCCGACCATTCTCCCTATCTTTGATATCTTGTTCAAAAGCGTCGTAGAGGCTCCTTAGAAATTTTGCTTGTTCGTCAGTAAATTTGAATCCGCTATCCTTTTTTCGGCCCCGGTTCTCCTTATAGCCATCCACAAGCTGCTGGGGCGTGTATTTTTTTATAATCTTTTCAAATTCGGCATCGGCTTTATCCTTGCCATATTTCTCTACCAGAGCCTTATACAAGTTACGTTCGGCAGAATAGCAGTCTTTAATGTAGTCTGCTAAGGTTTTTAACATGAACTTTTCCGGCTCTCCCTTCGTAGGAATGCCTTGGTTCAATGCTAAGCGGTAGACCCAGTGGGCGGCGAACTTATGCAGCTGTACGTCGGTTAATGGCTGGCCGTCGGTCTCATGTTTTTCTAAAAACTCCATGAGGCTCTCACCCTCGGCACGGCTGCCCCATAATACGTCGCTGATGATGCGCTTTAACTGCTCTTCAGCGTGCTCTCTTGATTGAAAATCTTCCTTCATTTGTCCTCCTTTTATTATATTGAGCCGCAAAGGTAGTCATAATCTTGGAAACCACAAAATATTCGAGAAAAAATTGCGGAAAGAATTCAAAATAGAACACAGCGAACGTAACGCACGCGCGTTACGGGTACTTTATTGTGATAAAAGAGAAATTACCATCTAAAGATCTCTATATATAGATCTCATTCCAGTCAGGCGTAACGGCGTGACGTTCGTGTTCGCGTTCGCCGTGAAGGCCTGAAAAAGCTGCCAAAGCGAAGGAGCCTGCAAATAAATCAGATGTTTCTTGCAGACTCCTTGCTCAGAGAAGAAGTAATGAAGATCATTTAGTTAGAAAGGTCCGTAGCCCATACAGCTGGTCGTGCTGATGGCTGTGAGGAAGGCTGTTAGCGCAGCTACAATCACTTTGACAGCGATTTCAATCATGCGCTTTTTCATATGCAACCTCCCTCTGTGATAAGTTCAACCATATTTCACAGATTATTATTGGGTTATACATTATAAAGGTTTTCCATGCTTCAAATCCGCAAAAAGAGCCATTTAAGCCGTCATAAGTGGCTCTTTTCGCGCTGCCGGAGCCTTGAAATTCTTATACATGTAAGTAATAACCTTTAAATAATTTAAAAATATGGTTGAATTATATCTTTCTCAAAACAAAAACACTCAGAGTGAGGCGTACGGTAAGTACTACCCACGCGTGAGTTACAAACAGACCATGAACATCCATGACATGGCGGTGCACATGGCTGAGCACAACACCCCGTTCTCCGAAGGTACCATCGAGGGTATCCTGAGGGACTTCGTGAAGTGCGTTCGTGAACAGACATTGAATGGTAACACCGTGAAGGTGGATAACCTGGCGATCTTCAAGGTCAGTGTGATTGGTAACGGTTGCAAGCAGCTGTATGACGCAGACCTGGACAAGACCATTACTGCCAGCATCGGTACCGTT
>JAEEGJ010005250.1_pt1 | contig 41308 bp, 34 predicted proteins | sample 8958761 | NCBI WGS metagenome assembly JAEEGJ01 (sample SAMN16246546, study PRJNA631951) | gut metagenome | biome: gut microbiome; feature: rumen; material: RS-attached | host: Bos | place: Iran: Karaj | collected 2018-10 | reverse complement strand
GTTCAAGGAGCTCGAGGGCATCGGCACAACAGCTGAGAACCTTGCAGCAGCTGCTGACGGCGAGAACTACGAGTGGACAGACATGTACGAAGATTTCGCTAAGACAGCTGAGGCAGAGGGCTTCCCGGCACTCGCAGCTAAGTTCAGAATGGTAGGCGCTATCGAGAAGCATCACGAAGAGAGATACAGAGCTCTCCTTAAGAACGTTGAGGCTCAGGAAGTATTTGCAAAGAGCGAAGTTAAGGTTTGGGAGTGCAGAAACTGCGGTCACATCGTAGTCGGCACAAAGGCACCTGAAATGTGTCCTGTTTGCGCTCATCCCAAGAGCTACTTCGAAGTAAACGCAGAGAATTACTGATATTCTTAATTAACTACATAAACTGCAGGCGGTGTCCGTTGTGTGACGGGCACCGCTTTTTTGCTGCGTAGTTTTGCGAAGGCCGCGTTGTTGACGAAATGTAGACGAAAAATGGGAAATCGTCATCAAAATGTGTATTTTTAAGCATTTTTGCACGTTTTGTAGACGATAATCGAAAAATCGTCAACATTTCGTCGACATGTTTCTGGGAGTGCTTCAGGGAAGCGGCGCGCATATCCTCCACATATAATCCACAATAATTCCCTTAGCACTCCATTTTGAGTTGATAGTATCCGAGCATCAAACCAGGTGGAGGATACAAACGTGAAAAAAATAAACATCATAAGAGTGATTTGTGCAGCATTGACGGTTGCTCTTATGCTTCCCATAGCTGCGTGCAATAACAAAAGCAGTAAGGGACTTAAAAACCATATGACCGAAAAGGAGATCTCGGAAGCAAAAGAGACCCGGTTCATGCTTCTGGATCATCCGTGGGAGAAGGAACAGCAGGAAGAAGATACGGCAGATTTCGATGATGTAAAGGACAAGATCCTTTTTGCTCCGCGTATCGGTTCTATCGTTAACGGAGAGCCTGTTTTCAATGCATTACCGCCTGAAGGCTATGACGGCGGAAGCGGACAGACAGTGTACTTGCATGTTGATGTAAATAACGGTTCTACAACAGAAGAGACGGTGGTCGATTTTGAAGATTTCGGTGACCTCAAAACAAAGCTGAGAGCCGAATTTGATAAAGACATCGCAAACGGGCAGCATAAGGTGCCTGTTAATGAAGAATATAAACGTCTTATAAAGCTTTATGAAGCCGTTATTGACGGCAGTGCAGAACTGATCACCCAGGATTATCTGGACAGCTATCTGGAATATTTTTATAAGAACAGGGGATCATCCGATACTGACAGTTACTACTGGCAGATGGATGACGGGAAAGTCGCTGCTATAAAGGACAATATCAGGGAATATCATCTTTACGATGAAGAGCTCGGAATCACATTTGTTGTCCATGTCACGACTCCCGACGGATACGATAAGGAAAAAGTATATCCGTCACTTGTCATGACTGATGCCGTATGGAGATTTAATGATGTGACAACTCTCTGGAGCCTGATGGCTGAAGGCAAAGCCAAGCCCCAGATACTGGTCACGGTCGGATTTGAATACGATACGGACGGCTGGGACAATGAGGTCAGAGGAAATATCCTTTGCAATCACAAGAAGGAATTTCTGGATTTTCTGACAGACAACATGATGCCTTTTTTAAGTACAAACTATAAGTTTGACTACGACAGGACGACGCTGTTCGGGCACTCACAGGGAGGCGTTTTCGCGCACTACGCGGCATTCAATTATGACCTGTATGAGAATAAGCCGTTCAAGAGATACATCATAGGAAGCCCCACGTTCTGGACACCGTATTTCACCTGTGTCGAAGATTTTGAGAGCTATAAGAATGAATACGGATTTTTCGAAAGGAACAAGACATACGACAGGGAACTGTTCATAGCAGCAGGGGATAAGGAAGACGAGGATTACGAAGACTTTTTCGGCGATAACGATTCGACGACAGAAGGCGTAAAGCATCTGGAGGAGCGCCTGATAAAGAACGGCGTTAACTCGTACAAGGTGAAGTTTTACGACAGTAACCATTACCGGTATGTTCCTGACCTTTTGAAGGAATACTGCAGTTCAGAATTTGCATAAAACAATCCGTTTTTGACTACTTTCCTTAACAGTACCTTAATCTCCGCGGTTTTCCCTTGAAATGTCATTCCCCGAATGGCAAACTAATCGCAATGTAATTGGGGGTAATTTAATATGTTAGAAGTCAAAAACGTAACTAAGCGTTACGGAAAAAATGTCGCATGTAATGATGTATCTTTTACATTGGAACCCGGAACGCTGACTGTCCTTTTGGGACCTAACGGTGCAGGTAAGAGCACGATCATCAAGTCGATAATCGGCTTTCTTAAGTACGACGGATCCATTACCGTAAACGGTATGGTCAACAAGTCCGTGCAGGCAAGAAAGATACTGGGATATATCCCTGAGATGCCGTCACTTTATCCTTCGCTTACCGTTATCGAGCACATGGAATTCATCGCAAGGGCATATAAGCTTACGGACTATAAGGACCGTATCAACATGCTTCTTGAGCGTTTTGAATTGGATGACAAGCGCAAGAAGTTCGGTGACGAGCTCTCGAAAGGTATGCAGCAGAAGTTAAACCTCTGCCTGGGCCTTTTGCCTGATCCCGACATCATACTTCTTGACGAGCCTTTGTTAGGCCTTGATCCCCATGCGATCAAAGAACTCAAGAATTGCATTGAAGAGATGCGCAGGGCAGGCAAGACCATGCTTATCAGTACCCACATCATAGACAGTGTCGACATGCTCTGGGACAGAACGATAATCATGCAGGGCGGCCAGATCAAAGCGAACGTAACAAGAGCCGAAGTCGATGAGAGCGGCAAGTCTTTGGAAGATCTGTTCTTCGAAGTTACGGAAGGCATCGAAGAGTCATCTGTTAAAAGCGAAGGAGAGCCTCAGGTAAGTGAAGGAGCGCCCTCGGTATGAGACTTTTCTTTTATTACGCTTCACACTCACTTCTTAATACGATTAGGAAGGTAATGAAGACCTGGGTTGCTTTGATCCTAGTCTTCATTGTATTCGGCTGCATGATGGGCTTAGTCGGAAGTCTTTTCGACAAGAAAAAGGGTTCTTCTGAACCGGACCAGACCTCTGTAATTGAACTTGATGAAGGTGAAGGCTCCGGTGAAGAGATCAGTCCTGAAGATGCAGTAAGCGAACAGGCCGCAAAATCAAAGTTTGCAGCATTTATGGGCGAGCATGATCTCACAAAAGAGATGATCGTTGATATTGCTATCTCTGCAGTATTCCTTTTAGTGCTCGCGACGAACATCTTAAATTCGCAGAATTCTTCGAAGATATTCCTGCCTGCCGACGTGCCGATGCTGTTCTCATCACCGATGAAACCCCAGTCGGTATTGATGTTCAGGCTCTTATGCACACTCGGATCATCATTGCTCGTGTCACTTTTCATGCTGTTCCAGCTCCCGAATCTGACTATTAATGCCGGACTCCCGATGTGGGGCGCTGTATCTCTGGTCATCGTATATGCGTTGATCCTGGTATTCAGCACGCTGGTACAGGTTATTTTCTACACGATCACATCCAGATTTAAGACAGGCACCGGAAACATTAAGACTTTCCTTGCTGCCGTATACGGCGCTATAGCTCTCGGGTTCCTCGCATTCACAGTTATCGGCAAGCTCGATGTTGTCGACGGATTATTTGCATATTTTGCAAGCCCCAAGACACATTGGGTACCGTTCTGGGGATGGCTCAGAGGCATTTCTTACAATGCATGCATCGGAAATATAACGATGTCTCTTGTCTATCTTGGACTTTTCATTGCAGCTTGTACAGTTCTCGTGCTCGTTATCTGGAAGCTCAAGGCTGACTTCTATGAAGATGCAATGTTTGCAGCTGAGCACAAGGCTGAAGTGATGGAAGGCATGAAGAGATCCCAGAAGGGCGGAGTTGTCACAAGAGATAAGGCGAGAAAGGGAAAGATCGACAGAGAAGGCTTCCATTACGGATCCGGCGCGAATGTTTTCCTCTATAAGGCCGTCTTTAACAGATTCAGATTCGCAAAGCTCAAGGTGTTCTCTACCACCATGATCATCTACACGATCATTGCAGGCGTTGTGGCATGGTTTGCAAAAGACTACACAGGCGGAGATCCGTTCTTTATCCCTGCTGCAGTACTCGGAGCCATGGCTTTCTATAGGACAATGGGCGATCCGATCAGGGAAGACACTTCAAAGGATTTCTTCCTCCTGATCCCTGAAAAGCCCCACAAGAAGCTCATGTATTCATTGCTCGGCTGCCTTTGCGTTACTGCGATCGATCTGCTCCTGCCTATTGTCGTATCTGCGGTAATGCTTAAGACAAACCCCGCGACGGTAATAGTATGGTTCCTTTTCATACTGTCCGTAAGCTTCTTTGCAACGGTTGTAGGAACGCTCATCTCATTGTCGCTCCCTAAGGACCAGGCACAGACCCTCTCGGTCGTTGTTCAGATGATATTCTTCTACTTTGGACTTACACCGTCCGCGGCAGCAGTCATCATCGGAATCCTTACAGGACACGTGATCATTGCAGTAGCTGTCGGAGCTGTGATCAATATCATAATTGGCTTTTTGGTATCCTTGTTCCTGCCTTTGGTCATCGGAAGAAAATAAGGCAGATTACAATACATAGATAGCCGTCTATATAAAGGAATATGTAACATTTTTATGTTTTACATATTCCTTTTTTGACGATAGAATTATGTTGTTACAATCCGTTTGTATCAGATATGGGAGCAGTTGAATCTATGGATATTTTCATGTTTATAACCCTTTTCGGAGGCTTGGCATTCTTCCTGTATGGAATGAAACTCTTGTCTGATTCATTGAAGAAGACAGCAGGCGGCCGTTTGGAAAAACTACTCAACAAAGCTACTGACAATCAATTTAAAGGTCTTACTATAGGTGCGATCATCACGATCGCCATACAGTCCTCATCAGCCATGACAGTCATGCTGGTAGGTTTTGTTAACTCCGGCATCATGGAACTGCCCCAGACCGTAGGCGTTATCTTCGGTTCTGACATCGGTACGACACTTACAGCGTGGATCTTATCCCTTGCAGGCATCGATTCAGGCGACAATATATTTCTCAGGCTCTTAAAGCCTTCATGCTTCTCTCTTGTCTTTGCGCTTATCGGCATTATCCTCATAATGGTTGCCAAGAAGCAGAAGAACAAGGATATCGGTACGATGCTCTTAGGCTTCTCAATTCTCATGCAGGGTATGACAATGATGTCCTCGTCCATGGAACCTTTGAAGGAGATGGACAGCTTTGTATCTCTCATGACTGCGTTTAAGAATCCGCTCTTAGGCGTTTTCTCAGGCGCGATCGTTACAGGTATCATCCAGAGTTCTGCTGCCGCTATCGGTATCCTGCAGTCGATCTCCATGACAGGCCAGCTTACTTACGGCATGGCTATCCCGCTCGTAATGGGTGCCAATATCGGAACCTGCATGACGGCGGTCCTCTCATCCATCGGTGTTAACAGAGATGCTAAGAGAGTTACGGTGATCCATGTTGCGATCAAGCTCATCGGTACTGTTGTATGGCTTATCGTATTCTATTCAGTCAACGCTATTGTTGATTTCGATTTCTTGAACAGTCCTGTAAATATCGTAGGTGTTGCTGCTATCCACTCGGTATTTAATATCGCAAATACAGTGCTCTTGTTCCCGTTCTCAAAGCTTCTCGTAAAGCTTGCGCACCTCATAGTCAAGGAGACAGCAGAAGAGCAGGAGTTCAAGCTCGACGAGCGTCTCATGCTTACACCTTCGATCGCTGTAGGTGAGTGCCGCAACATGATGGTCAAGATGGTAACAAAGGCAAAGGACGGCCTCGACAAGTCCATGGGCATGATCCTTACAGGTTACAATGCCACTGATTTCGACTACATCAAGAAAAACGAGGAAAAGGTTGACGGTTACGAAGATATCTTAGGTTCTTACTTAATGAAGCTCACGACAACACAGCACTTGAGCGAAGACGATAAGAACAGGTCTTCACGTATCCTCCAGGCGATCGGTGAAGTCGAGAGAATCGCTGACCACGCCAATTACTTATCTGATTCCACAGAAGAGATCGCCAATAAGCATCTCGAGTTCTCTGATGCCGCAAAGGCAGAACTCGCAATGGTAATTCCCGCCGTCCGTGAGATCTACACGATGGCATTGGACTGCTACCTCTCCAATAATGCTAAGGGCGCGGAAAATGTCGGACCTTTGAGGATCGTTATCAGTGAGATGTGCGATGAGTTTAAGGCTAACCACGTTGAGAGACTTGCTACAGGCAGCTGCACGACCGAGCAGGGCTTCGTATTTAACGACATCCTCTACAGCTGCGTAAGAATCGCTGAGCACAGCCTCAATATCGCTGCTATTGCATACAGATATAAGGTATCTTCCAAGAAGCAGCCCGATACTTACATGCACGACTTCAAGCAGCGTAAGAAGAGCGACGAGAAGAAGTACGAAGAGTACATTCAGAAGTTCAGACACCCGGAAGCTAAAGCTTAATCGCAGAGGCAGTATCTGACGTCATATCGGCCGTCATCTTCCATTTCCATGATCATATAGCCCCGCTTTGAACCGCCGCGGGGGATAGAGAGTGATCCGGGATTCAGTATGCGCGGACCGGAAAAGCTCTCGCCAAAACCGGATTCGTAGTATCTTCTATATTCTGAAACCGCATCACCGAAGCTGTCGTAGGGCACATGCGTATGGCCGAACATGCAGATGTCACAGCCGTTCTCCTGAGCAGTGAGTGACAACGTCAGCAGTCCGTAATTTACATTCTGGCGGTGGCCGTGGGCGCAGAATATCTTATGGCCGTTAAGCGTGAAAGCTGCAAAGTCCCTCACGATATCCTGATCACAGTAAGTATCGCAGTTGCCCCTTACGAAAATGCAGGGAGTCTTGGGCGCGCCCGCCCATCTTGCGATCTCAGACTGTGAGAATTCCGCATCTCCCAGATGGATCAGCATGTCAGGATTCTCTTTCAATATCGTGGCCTTTAAGGGACCGTTTATTCCGTGTGAATCACTTACTATCAGTATCTTCATGAGTTTTCCTTATCAGATGAAATAGAAGTCCGTATCCCATCCGGGGATGCATCTTGTGTGGCGCATACAGATCTTATAGTCGTCCCTTATATCCATAACTTTTTTAACGATCGCGAAAACATCCTCACTGCGGTGATAGCATGCGATCTTCATAAGGGGCCGGTCTTTCCTGATCGTTTCCTTAGCGCCTTCGATCGCTTCAGATTCTGATCCTTCGACATCAAACTTAATAAAGCTGACGTTATCAAGAGACAGAGAATCAACTGTTACGACGTCTATGTCTATTGTCTTCTTCAGCTCAACATTGCTTGCCTGAAGAGCCCTCGTGCCCCTGCCTCTGGATGCCGATACCTGTTCTGTGCCGACATGGCTTCCTACAAGCGCATTGACACATGTGATGTTGCTCCCCAGCGTTTCTGCGCACTCTTTAAGCTTCTTAAATGAGTGGCGTTCAGGCTCAACTGCGACGGCCCTTGTTAAGCGCGGGAACTTATTAAGATATCTGGTGATCGTATCGCCGTAGTAAGCGCCCAGATCTATAAAGCAGCCTTCTTTTAGGCTTTCGAGCAGTGAGAATTCATCGTCAGGATCAGATTCTGCTTTTTCGAGATAAGAGATGTCGCCTGTAAGCTTGTAGATTATGTAATTCTCATAGCAAATGCGCGAAGTCTCATCAGACAGATTCTTGTAAACTTCTTCGATAAGGTCTTTATTGGACTCAAAGTATTCACGCGTGAATAAGACATTTCCATATACGGGAACATCAGGAACATAGAGTTCTCTTTCAGACTTGATCTTTGCTACCTGTTCTAAAACTTCAGGTCTTGATGAACCGAAGCAGACGAGGACTATGAAATCCGCAGAGCCATATTTTTCGCAGCATTCGGAATAAGAGATGACCTTATATTCATGGAACATCCGGTCCCTTACAAATCCGTCGCTCGCAAAAACAGCAACAACGAGGTCTTTGAGGCCGTACTTTTCCAGGACGGCAATGATCTTGTCAGCACCGTCTCCTGTGCCGTAGAGGGCTATGGGGCGGCGTTCTTTAGCGAGGTATTCCCAGAGATCAGTCTTTATTTTCGAGATGTCCATAAGACCAAGTATAAACCAATGAAAAAATTTTTGGGCGGAGTGCAACATTTGGGCTTTTTTATCTGTATTTAGAGTAACAAAAGCAAAATTTACATCCTTAACGGAGGGCTTATTTATGAAAAAAGGTGTTGTTATTGGAATAGTTTCCGGCGTTATCGTCGCCAATATCATGATAGTGGGATTATGCGGAGCATACTTGAGCAAGGCAAAAGCTGCTTCGGGCCCGGTCAGGGAACATAATGGAAATGTTCAGGTCGTAAACACCGAGGTAGATACTGTTCTCGGCAACAAAAACTACAACAGCGCTTCAGCAGGTGCAACAGCTGATTACGACTACGGCTACGATGAAGCAGAGTATGCAAATGAAGCTCCGGCAGATCCCGGCAGCGGCACAGGAATCTCAAACGAAGTAAATGTGGATCCTTCAAAGGGAAGACTTCTCATAAGGACAGTTTCAATGTCGGCTGAGACAAAAGAGATCGCAAAGGTTAAGGCTGACGTCGAGAGCCAGATCAAGGAATTAGGCGGATATATCGAGAATTCCTCAATGAGCGGCACAGGCAAGGACAGGGACCTTCGTACGATCTATTACACGATCCGTGTTCCTGCAGATAAGCTCGATTCTCTCATTTCAACAGTCGGAAACAGCTGCACTGTAATCTCTTCCAACGAGAATGCAACAGACGTAACACTCGAATATGTTGATACAAAGGCAAGAGTGGATTCTTTAAGAGTCGAATACGAGCAGCTCATGACACTCCTTTCCGAAGCAAAGGATCTCGATAACATCATCATCCTGCAGAACAGACTTACTGAAGTCAGATATCAGATCGAGAGCTGCGAATCAAGGATCAGAGTCCTCGAAAACCAGGTCCAGTACGCAACACTCAACCTCCAGCTACGTGAAGTGCTCGAAGAGAAAGTAGTTGAAGAAGCTCACATCGAAACATACGGAGAAAAAGTATCTGACCAGTTCAAGGAAATGTGTGAAGACACAGTGATCTTCTTCCAGGATCTCCTGTTAGGGCTCATTGCAGCAATCCCGTTTTTCGTATTCCTCATTGTCAACGCAGTGATCGTTATCATCATCGTCTGCGCAGTAAAAAAGAAGAGAAGAGCAAAGGCTGTCAAGGCTTTGGCTGAAAAGGAAGCAGCAGAAAAGAAGGCTTCAGAAGCTAAGGAAGAAGATAAGACCGAAGAAAAGGAATAAGTTTTACATATATCATCTGTACTAAGAATCTGAACTATACGGCCGTAGATCAAGGATATTAAGGAACAATTAGGAATAAGGATCCATTCAGAATTCGAATACAGAGTAGTCACAATCGGCTGCGAAGCTCTCCCATTTACCGGGACCTCCGCAGCCGATATTGTCATATACTGCGCAGGTCTTAAAGCCGCCTGATCTCGCGCCGTCAACAGCCTGGCGAACATCGTCAAAAACCAGAGCCTTATCCGGAGTAATCACGCTTTTTGTTGCCGAGATATAACTGCTCGCACGAAGGAAGATATCGGGCGAACTCTTGTTGATATTGCCGCCCAAGTCTTCCAATGTGATAACGCAGTCGAAAAGGTCTATTATGCCTGTTGCACTAAGTGATGCGTTTGCATTCTTTTTAGACAGGGCGGTAGTAACGCTTAAGAAAAAACCGAGCTTTTTCGCTTCCTTGAGATATTCCAAAGCGCCTTTTTTGAGCTTTACTTCTGACCTGTAAAACTCGTAGACCATTGATTCCCAGGTTTCCACTATCTCCTGCCAGGTGAGCGGGATACGGTATTTTTCCTGAGTATATCTTGCTGCATCTTCGATCGTCGCGCGCTTTACCATATCGGTATATTCGGGAGTAACCTCATATCCGTAGCGGCCTAAGAATTCGATATCCACATCGTTCCAGACGCTCATGGAATCTAAAAGCGTTCCGTCGAGATCGAAAATGAGAAGTTTAACGCCCTCCTTGGAGAGCGTTTTAAGATCGGGATATTTTTGGGGGAGCTTAACGCCCATCATCACTCCATATAAGAGAGCTTGCCCTTAAGGTCTTCTAAGGCCTTTTCTCTCTTTGCATTGAAATCGACTTTGTTGTTCTCGATGAGATTGTTGCCGTAAGAATCGATTGAAACGATCAGGGGTCCGAATCTCTCGCACTTAAGCTTCCACATAGCTTCGGGCATACCGAGATCGAGCCACTCGACGCCTTCGCAGTCGATGACTTCTTCAGCTGCAACAACAGCGCAGCCGCCGGGGAAGATAGTGTGGATAGCGCAGTTATCAACGCATCCCTTGGTTGTCTTGGGACCCATTCCGCCCTTGCCGATGATGATCTTAACGCCGGTCTTTTCGAGGAATTCAGCCTGAGCCTTTTCCATACGCATTGAAGTTGTAGGACCTACGCTGATTACCTTGAATTTATCAGGTTCGCCGTCACCAGAGATCTTCTTCATGATAGGGCCTGCGTGGAAGATAGCCTTGCCCTTAAGATCTACCGGGGGCTCCTTGCCGCCGATTACTACTCTGTGGTGAACGTCGTCTCTGCCAGTTACGATATCGCCTGTAAGATAGATGACGTCGCCGATGTGGACCTTCCTGATATCTTCGTCCGTAACGGGTGTTTTGAATTCAAATGTGCTCATAAGACTACCCCCTTGTGTGTGAAGAAGTCGTAAGTAAAATCAGGATTGATCCTGATACCTGCTCTTCTGTGTGCCCAGCATGCAGTGGACATACCCATTGCGAGTGTTGCGGGGTGTCTTGTAGCCTGCTCGATATTTACGCCCATTACAGAGAGCTTTCCGCCGAATCCGCCGGGTCCTAAGCCGATTGAATTAAGGCCGTCTTCCAGGAGCTTTTCCATTTCTGCCGCCTTGGGATTGGGGTTATGTGAACCGACCTGTCTTAAGAGGGCTTTCTTTGAAAGTTTTGCAGCTACTTCGGAGGAACCTGCGATACCGATGCCTACGAGGCAAGGAGGGCATGCGTTTACGCCGTATGTTGTCATCTGCTCGAAAACAGCCTTTGCGATTCCTTCATATCCTTCGAGAGGCATTAAAACCTTGGAGAAGCCGGGGAGTGAGCATCCGCCGCCTGCCATATAGAAATAGAGCTCCAACTGGTCGGAATCCTTTACGATCTCCCAGTCGATCCAGGGGCTGTGTGTACCTACGTTGTTGCCCGTATTTTTCTCGTCGAAGACTTCGACTGCATTAGGTCTTAAAGGAGCTTTTGCCGTAGCTTCTTTTACCGCTTCGATAAGAGCATCCTCAATGATGTCCATATAAGGCCACTTTGAGCCTACGCGCGCAAAGAACTGCGGGATTCCCGTGTCCTGGCATGAAGGTCTTTTTAAAGAATCCGCAAGCTCCATATTCTTTTTCATAACGTTGTAGATATCGGGTGCAAAGCCTTCGTTTTCGATCTCGCTCATCTGGGAAAGACGAAGCTTTACATCATCAGGAAGATGTCCTGCAGAATAGCTCATAAAGGAAGCAACAAGTGATGTCAGCTTCTCACGGGGCATGTCTTGTGACATACAAAAACCTCCATAAAACATTGATGTGTCAATTATATAACAATGAAGCGGAATAATTGTTCCTGCACTTTAAATAAAAAGCCAAGTTCTTTATAATAAGCCAAATAATTAAATGTTTTTGTGTTTATGGAGGTAATCAGGTAATGTCTGGTGAAGCAAAACTGAAATTTCCGGTGCTGGCTAAGGCCGCATCTGATAAGGTGTTCTGCTATATTTCGATGGCTCTTTTTATTTTATTGCCCGTAGTGGAGATCATTAATGAAATACTGGGCAAGAAGAAGATAAAGTTCTTTAACCACCGTCTTTATCCGTCTTATTTCCAGCCGTATGTTGTAGGTCTGTTCGGCGGAATCCTCGCATTTTTCGTCATCTTAAGCTTCATCTCGAGAATAGCAAACGGCAAGTTCAAGCTCTATGTTGCTGACGTATTCTTCTTTACGCTTTTCCTGTTCATGATGCTCTCATATATCTTCTCCGCAAATCCCGGAGTTTTTGCTGACGGACAGAAACATTACTGTGAGAGACCTGAGATATACCTATGTTATTTCTGTCTCTATTTTGCAGGCTCCATGATCGAAAACCCGGTCCTCCGCAAAAAGCTTCTTTTAACATACTTTGGCGTTGGTGTCCTCCAGGGAGTTTTCGCATACTTACAGACATTCAAGATCGAACTCTGGTACTGCCTTTTCGCAAACAACAGAGCATCCACCAGAGCTTCATACGGATTGCTCCAGAATACCAATTTCTACGGTGCACTCTCACTTGTTTTTGTCGCATCGATAGCAGGATTATTCATTTTCAGTTCCGTGATCTTCAAGAGGAAAACTTACTTTAAGTGGATCTTCTTTGCAGCTGCACTTTTGCTTTTCTACACGATGCTTGCGAGCTACTCCCGTCTTGCCTGGCTTGGATTTGCGGGCATGATCGGCACATATATCGTCTCGCTTCTCATCATGCGCAAGAGCAATATGGATAAGAACAAGTTAAAGCAGATAACAACTGATTTTCTCATTATGCTCGGTGGTTTTGTTTTGGTAGGCATCGTTGTCTATTTTGCTACAGACATTATCAAGAGCAGAGTCAGAGAGACAGCCAAGGATACAGTTGCGAAAGTCGGAGATGATGATTTCGGCCACGGCAGAGGAGTAATCTGGAGAGCAGGCCTTCACAGCATTCCGAATCACTGGGTAACAGGTATCGGCCTTGATAACTATGCACAGGCATTCAGGGAACTGCCCGACTGGAAGCAGGGTGATTTCATCCAGTCCAAAGGTCACAACGAATATCTCCATATCCTTGTAACTCAGGGTGTTTTCGCGATCATCAACTATCTTGCAGTATTGATCTATGCAGCAGTAAGTGCAGTAAAGAAGATCTTCAATGAGAAGGATGATTTTAAGAGATGCCTTCACTGGATCTTCCTTACGGTCTTCGCAGCTTATGCCTGCCAGGCAATCTTAAACAGCAGCGTCTTAAATGTTGCACCTTATTTCTGGATCATGATCGGTCTATTAACACCAAGGACAAAGCCGATCTCCTTTAAAAAGGGGTGACATAAAGAAAGGGGGCTTTCTATGTTCGATTCTTTCGTCCGTTACAAAGCAGAAAAGAACAGACTGACTTTCATCAAGAACTGCGGCATCTTTGACACGCCCAGGCTCGAAAACGAGGTCTATCCTGCCGAATGCAGGACGGAAATGGACATAGAATATAAGCACGGCAACAATCCGCTTAAGCTGGATATTTACACTCCTTTTAATTGTTATGGCGCGAAGGAATGCTTCATCCTGATCCACGGCGGAGCTTTTGTTTACGGCTTTAAAAGACTTGACCAGAACTTCGGCATGCACCTTGCGATCAAGGCAAACATCCCTGTAGTTAACATCGACTACACCCTGATGCCGGACTCCGATCTGTCCCAGATCATAAACGAGATATTCGCAGCGATCAATTTTGTGTGCGGCAGATACGGTTTTAAAAAGATCCATACAGTAGGCGATTCTGCCGGAGGCTTTTTGGCTTATATCGTTGCCATGGCAACCAGAAGCAGACATATCCGTCACGGTCTCTGGGTTTTCGAAAAGCCCAGAGCTATAGCTGAATCAGCCGGCATGATCTGCCCCGGCATCGAAAACAACCCTAAGGAATTTCCCGGTTATTATTTCGAAAAGAAACCCGAAGGCAAGTCAGAGCAGTCGCGCCTTCCGGATTATGCTTATGACTTAAAGCTCCTGGCAGAAAGAGACCGGGACTTAAGAGTCTGCGTAATAGCAGGAGAAGATGACTTCCTGCTCGGACAGAATCTGGAGTTTAAAGAACTCGTCCCCAATGCCGTTTTTTATGAAGGCAAGAATGACGGCGAACTGAAGTGCCATCACGTCTTCCCGATCGCCCATCCCGAGTGGCCCCAGTCAGTAAAAGCTATTGCGCTTCTTGCTGAGAATGCGGTAGGGAGAAGGTAATTTCCAGGTACAAGCGCAAATAAAAAACCTCGCCCAGGACCACGAATTCTAGGGCGAGGTATATTTACTATACTCTAGAAGGCAACCGTCTTTGCAGACCGTGCTTCTTTTTCTATTTCAGATAAAAAACTTTATTCAGTTAATTAATTGTTAATTATATCAAGAACCATTGATTTTTCAGGGGGGGGTGGATAAAATAGACATATCCGTATCTTCAAAGGAGGAATCTGACATGCGTAAAATGAGAACACCTGAAATTGATGTTATCCGCTTTACTGAAAGCGATGTTATTGTTGCGAGTGCAAAAACTATTACCGTAGCAGGTTTGGGAGATCCTGATAATGTGAGTGCGACTTTCAAGATGGGTGCAAACACTTGGGATTCAAATACGATTGTTAATGCAGGTTCTGACACATGTAAAGATATGATGAATGCATATGCGGGTGGAGAAACTGATGGACGTATTTATGTCGGTAACGCACAAATACCGGTATTTGGCTTGGCGTTAGATGATTATTATGGGAATGATAAATCGGAACAGTATTCAGTAATTAACGGAACATATGTATGGAACGGAAATGCATTTAAGAAGAAGTCATAATTCATTCGAATAACGCATTATAAGAGGTCCTGCAAGCTGCGGGACCTTTTTATGAAATCAGCTAAAAACACCAGCAGCACACAAGGAAAAAGGGTATCCCATTTGAGATACCCTTAATCATTTATTGTGTGCTTGATTGCTTTATTTTTCCGCTTTCTTGTGCGTCTTATCGTAGATCTTATTTACAAAGTTCTTGAGCGGCAGGTAGATCAGGAAAGCCCAGAGGCCGACACCGAAACCCTTGATAAGATTGAAAGGTACGAATACTGCCAAAAGAAGCGAGAGCTTGTCTTTGACAAGAGGGTTAACTGATGTGCACATTCCGATGATGGCTTCTGTGGAAAAGCCCATTGCTGAAGCGTACAAAGGCAATGTGATGAATGCGTTGACGGGAACAGCAATTATTGCAAGTGCAATCGTACCGACGACTACAGACAAAGCCACGCCGGGTCTGGTGCGCATTTTGCGGTAAACGAGGCCTGCAGTTCCGACAAAGATAGAACCTGTAATGAAGTTTGAGAACTCGCCGATGCCCATTGTGCCTGTGGCAGGGAGGTGAATGAGGTTCTTCAAAAGTTCAATGACGATGCCCCACAAAGGTCCCAACGCGAATGTGCCGAAAAGAACGGGGAGTTCAGAGAAATCGAACTTCAAAAACGGAGGCATGAACGGCAGGGGGAACTCAAAATACATGAGTATAACAGCCATTGATGTGAGGATCGCGCAAACAGCGAGCCTGATCAGCATCATTTTGCGTGCGGAATGAGAATCCGCCTTAACGGTTACTTTGGTTTCAGACATAGAAAATACACTTCCTTTCTTCCGGACTTTACCGTCGGCCCCTGGAATCACACCGGGTCAACCTCACCTTAAGAATTTATGAGGCTTGCGGGCTTACGCATCTAACGTTCACCGCCGGTCGGAGAATCACACTCCGCCTTGGACGCTTCAAATTATACTCGGCAACAAGGAAATGTAAAGGCCGCGGAGTACTGTTAAAAGTCACTATTTTCCGCTCGATTTTGCCAAGTCATACATTTTTGCCCCCGATTTGCCCCCAACTATTGAAATTTGGGGGTAAAATCTTCTTTAGTTGAAGTATTCTATGCTTTTCGCCTTAGAATGCAGATACCTGGGGATAATACAAAGGAATATTTTCAATAAGATCGTTTAGCCTTGATCGGTGGAGCGTTGTTTTCATTGCGGATTATTCCTGTGCGCATTATTCCCTGTAAGAATAAAGGGGATTTAATATGAAAAAGTTTTTAGCATTGCCATTAACGGCTATATTGTTATTTGGAATGGCCGGATGTGCAGCAAACAAACAGGTTACACCGATTTCCACAGGTACTCCTGACAATCAGGTGACCGCTGTTGACAGCCAGTCTGAAGCAACGTCAGCACCGTCTGATGCAGGCGAATCAAGCAGCGAAGCTGCGACTTCCGAACAGCCTTCTGAATCAGATGCCGGTGAAAAGACAGCTGAAGGAGAAACTCTTGCTATACCCGGAACCTGGCAGGCGGCATCTATCGTACCTAAGGATGATAATACGTCGGGACCGGAATACTATGTCCAGTTTACGAAAACAGAGATCTGCTACGGACATATGAAAGACGGCCAGTTCGTTAAGGACTCCTCCGACAAGATCGTACGTTTCAGTAAGACTGTAGACGGCTTGTATATCGTTCAGGCAGAGTCTGCCAAGGCCGGAAAGTACACTTTCAAGACGAGCGAATCCGACCAGACCGTCATGGAGTATTACAGCACATGGGAAGATGCTGAATTTGCCGATAAGTATATCGGAGGCTCATCGATCTCAAAGTGCAGTGCATGAGAATAAAACGATCAATATCTGAATAATAGCGTGGGGCTGTCTCAAAATTCTGAGGCAGCCTTATTCTTTTTCGTATAAACAGGACACCTAATGGTCATTAATAACGGTCAATCTTTAGTGTTATAATGTGTCCCGAAAGAAATAAACGCAGAAATTGGTATTCGTACCTGCTCATCGGAGGGAATATGAAAGTAGAAAAACTGGTCGAGATAATTGGCAGCGATTTTTATTCAGGCGTACCGGACAGCCAGCTCAAGGCTCTCTGCAATTACCTGATGGCTACATACGGAATTGATCCCAAACATCACGTGATCGCAGCTAATGAAGGCAACTGTACCGCTCTTGCAGCAGGTTATCACCTCGCAACAGGCAAGGTTCCGGTCGTATATATGCAGAACTCCGGCGAGGGCAACATAATAAATCCTGTTGCTTCACTTTTGAACGATAAGGTCTATGCCATCCCGATGGTATTTATCGTAGGCTGGAGAGGCGAGCCCGGCATTCACGACGAGCCCCAGCACATCTATCAGGGCGAAGTAACGATAAAGCTTCTGGAAGATATGGACATCGCAACTTTCGCTATCGGTAAGGAAACTACAGACGAAGAAGTGGAAGCCAAGATGGCCGAGTTCAGAGAGATCCTCGCAAAGGGCAAGGATGTTGCTTTCGTTATCAGAAAGGGCGCACTCTCATTTGACGGCAAGGTCGAATATAAGAACGACAACAAGATGGTCCGTGAAGAGATCATCCAGCATATCGTTAAGGCTTCAGGCGAAGATCCGATCGTATCTACTACAGGTAAGGCTTCAAGAGAGCTTTTCGAGACACGTGTAGCTAACGGTCAGTCCCATAAGTACGATTTCCTTACAGTAGGATCCATGGGTCACTCCTCATCTATCGCTTTGGGCGTTGCGATCAATAAGCCTGACATGCGCATCTGGTGTGTGGACGGCGATGGTGCTGTGCTCATGCACATGGGTTCAATGGCAGTGCTTGGCGCAAACAAGCCTTCCAACCTCATACATGTCGTTATCAACAACAGTGCTCACGAGACAGTAGGCGGAATGCCGACAGTAGCCGGCTCCATCGATCTCGTTGCTATCGCAAAGGCTTGCGGATATCCGAATGCCGTATGCGTTGATAATTTCGAAGATCTGGATAAAGAGCTTGAAGCTGCTAAAGCAAGAAACGAGCTCTCACTTATTGAAGTCAAGTGTTCCATCGGAGCCAGAGATGATCTGGGAAGACCCACTACAACAGCTCTCGAGAACAAAGAGAACTTCATGGAGTACATTAAGTAACCGGAGATCAGAAATAGTATTTGTGATCAGTCCCTGTGTAGATTCCCTCCAAAGGATCTACATAGGGCTTTTTTGACAGTGCTCCGAGCGCGAAATCCATCATCTGGAGCTGTTCTACGGAAGCATAATATCCGCGTCCGTTGATAGAGATGTTATAAACATCGTAGCTGTTTGTTTCCTTGGGAAGGATCCTGATCTCCAGGTTGTGGGAGATGATCAGAATCTCGACCAGATACAGAGTGAAATCGTGTCCCTTGGGGGACTTCCATGTGCCGATCTCTTTATAGGGATTGAAGCTTACGGACATTTCGGTGTTGTAATAGCCCAGATAACGGTATGTGGAATCGAAAGTCTTGAGTTTATATGTATCCCTTATGATCCCGGTGTCGATCCAGGTGCAGGCGCACTCTCTGGCGCCGAAATCGTAGACTGAACCGTCTTCGGGCTTTACCAGCATTGAAATATCATTATTGGAATGGAGCTTTAAGCTGCCGATCATGAAAGCGTAGGAACCTTCACCGACCTCCATGTCGCTGTCGATAAATGTAGGCTCGGCAGTTGTTTCCGTCGTATCCGTACCGTTTGAAGAGCCGGAACCTTCAGATGTATCAGGTTCTTCGTCGTCACCGCCGTCTGGCTCTGCATTTCCTGAGACTATAGGCATGGTCTCAGCGCCTTCAGCTTCAAAACTCCAGTCGGAAGAATCCGGATAGAGTGTTATTTCAGTGGATTTTGTCGTGGGTGCAGAAGTCGGAGTGATATTTATAGCCTCGCAGGCGCAGAAAAGCACGACTGATACGAGTATCAGAGCGATAACATGCGTGAAATGATGAATCCTTGACCTTCTGGCCATAAACCCGGCACCTATTCCTTGTAATTCCAAACAAGTGAATTATAAACCATCTTTATTTATAGTCCAGTACAGGTGTATGGCAGAGGTCAGCCGATCGTTTTTCCGGAAGGCTTGTTAAAAAAGATCCTGCCGGCTTCAAATCCCAATACGAGTTCGCCGTTCCTTACAAATGAGAACCTTGAAGCGGTCTTTTCATCGTTGTTCCTTACGACGAGCTTATCAAAAGTGCCTTCTTCGCCGGAGTTTGCGAGATAATCCAGTGCATCGTTGCCGCTCTCAGAAGGAACCGTAAATACAAGATTGTCGCAAAGGCCTGCTCTTAAGAGCCAGGGCTGGACGGACAAAGACAAAGGAGGATAAGCATCCGGGAAGATCGAATGGCGCTTTAATGTCAGCTTATATCTGCTGCCCTTGAGCTTTTTAACACCGACGGTATAGTAAGCAGGGAACGGTGGACCTGAGAAGTCATCGAAAACATCGTTGATATCATCATTTCCGAGGTTCTGCCAGCCGGAGTTGATCTTGACCGGGTCGTCTTTTGTAAACTCGTTGATGGCCTTGTCTATCTCGGCCTGGACATTTTTCGAGAATTCCAGATCAGAATAGACCTTGTTGTTCTGATAACGGACAAAGGCCGAATAGGTCGCCTCCAAAAGGAGCTTAAGTCTCTTGACCTTCTGGTCGGGGAAGAGCTTTAGAGCCCTCGCGATCCTGATGGCGCTCTCCGGGAGGTTGCAGTTATATTCACCTGTCTCAAATCTGATCCTGGCGTCGTGATAGACCTGAAGATAGGTGTTATAAGCAAGGATCGGGTCAGGATTTCCGGCATCACCCATGAGGAGCATATCCGCAAACTTGAGCTTCGCCTCCGCGATGCCGTAATTTGAAGCTATGGCAAAGTAGGCGAATGCCTTATCGAAGTCGGGCTTGCCCGTGTATTTGCCGTCGTAGTAGATGAAGCCCAGAGCATTAGCTGCATATCCGAAACCGAATTCCTTAAGAAGGATCGTAAGAAGTCTTACGGCTTCGCCGTAGTCGCACGGGAAAGCGGCATTGCCGCCATTGCATGCAAATGCCTTGATCTTAAGCGCTTCGAAGACGTGCTGTTCGCAAAGGATATTTGTAAATTCAACGAAGTGAGCGATTACGTCTTCTCTCGCATCTGAAAGGAGCAGGCTGTTATCCCAGTGATTAAGGAAGATCATCATCTGATCCTTTGTATATGTGCGCTCTTCGGGCGGGAGGTCTTTATTCTCCTCGTAGTTTTCGATCATGGCGATGAGATTGGAAAGTCCCAGAACTTCAGAGGCGCTGCCTCTGGGAAAGCCGCCTTTCTCATCGAAATTATCAGCAATCTTGGCGAGCTTTATAAGGATCGTAACCATCATGTCCTCGTCTGTCTCAGGAAGAGGGGGCAGGGGAAGATCGCCGATATTGTCCGCATCAGGTCCCAAAAGCTCGTCCAGACAGAGATATTCGTAGAAATATGTAGTGACAGGGCACCACCAGTCAAATGCAAAATCATCAAAAGAGAGCTTTTCGTCTTCAAAATGGCAAAGCGCAGTCTTAAGGTCCGACAACATCATCGGATAATCGTTTTCGCACTGGACGTCAAAACCGGAGTCGGGATAAGCATCAAGCTCTGAACCACCGACTATGTCGATCCAGCCGATATCGTATCTGCAAAGATCGATCAGCTTGTCCTGTGTCATAAAGATGTAGGGTCTTTTCTTGCTCATATTCACATTATAAACGCGGGCGGGTTTCTGTTAAAGACTTGACAACCCCGATAATGGGACAGTATCGGGGTTGCTATTAACTGGTTTAAGTTGTCTTTATCAGGGATTACTCGACGGTAACGCTCTTTGCGAGGTTTCTCGGCTTATCCACGTCAAGACCTCTTGCGCAGGATACGTAGTAACCCAGGAGCTGGAGCGGAACTACAGCAAGGGAAGCTGCGAAGAGCTCATTGATCTTCGGAACATAGACTACGAAGTCTGCCGAATCCTCGATCGCATAATTGCCGAAAGATGTGAGAGCCATAAGGTAAGCTCCTCTTGCCTTTGTCTCAACCAAGTTGGAGAGAGTCTTTTCGTAAAGGCCGCTCTGAGTGAGAACGCCGATAACGAAAGTGCCTTCCTCTATAAGGCTTATCGTGCCGTGCTTGAGCTCGCCTGCTGCATAAGCTTCGCTGTGGATGTAGGAGATCTCCTTCATCTTGAGGCTTCCTTCCATCGTGATCGCATAGTCGATACCGCGGCCGATAAAGAAGATGTCCTTCTGTGCGGCGAGCTTTGCTGCGAACCACTGGAGACGCTCCTTGTCCTCCAAGACCTTGTTGATCTTGCAGGGGATCGTCATGACTTCGTTTGTGAGCTCTGTAGCTGTTTCCGGTGTGATCGTGCCCTTTGCGAGCGCGAACTTGATAGCAAGGACATAGCATACTGCGAGCTGGGCTGAGTAAGCCTTTGTTGTAGCAACGGAGATCTCAGGACCTGCCAAAGTGTAGAGAACGTAATCTGCCTCACGTGCGATCGTTGATCCTACAACGTTTACGATTGCAAGAGTCTTGATGCCGTTTGCCTTTGCATCTCTCAATGCTGCGAGTGAATCTGCAGTCTCGCCGGACTGGCTGATGATGATGCAGAGAGCGTTCTTGTTAAGAGGCATCGTTCTGTATCTGAACTCGGAAGCGAGCTCGCATCTTACAGGAATTCCTGCGAGCTGCTCGACGATATACTGTGTGCAGCAGCCTACGTGATAAGCGGAACCGCATGCGACGATGTAGATCTGCTCGAAGTTCTTTATGTCCTCATCCTTAAGGTTTGTAGCTGAGAGGTCGATCTTGTATGAGTCGCCGTCAGGTACGATTACAGAATTAAGAGTATCCTGGACTGCCTTGGGCTGCTCATGGATCTCCTTCATCATGAAGTGCTCAAAACCGCCCTTTTCTGCTGAAGCTGCATCCCAGTCGATCTCAGTGGGAGTCTTTTCGATCGTGTCACCGTCTAAGTTATAGAAAGTAACGCTGCCTGCATCGAGGCAAGCCATCTCGAGATCGTTGATGTAGTAAACGGATCTTGTGTACTTGAGGATGGCGGGAACGTCAGATGCGAGATAGGAAGCATCCTTCTCGCAGCCGATGATCATAGGGGAGTCCTTACGTGCTACGAAGATCTTGCCCGGATGATCCTTGAACATTACGGCAAGAGCATATGAGCCTCTTACACGGACCATGGTCTTAGCAAGCGCTTCGATCGGATCGTGTGTGTATTTTTTGTAGTAGTAATCGATAGTCTTGATGGCTACTTCGGTGTCTGTTTCTGAATAGAACTTGTAGCCCTTGCGGATCATCTTGTCACGGAGTTCCTGGTAGTTTTCGATGATGCCGTTATGTACGCCAACGACGTTATAGTCATCTACGATGTGGGGGTGAGCATTGTTCTCGGTGGGTTCACCGTGGGTTGCCCATCTTGTATGGCCGATACCGCATGTGCCCTTGAGAGCTGCACCTCCGTCAGTTTTTTCGGCAAGCACCTTGAGTCTGCCTTTTGCCTTAACGACTACCGGATTTGCCTCGCCGTCTCTGATAGCGAGACCTGCTGAGTCGTAACCTCTGTATTCGAGTTTTGCAAGACCGTCCAAAAGGATAGGAGCTGCTTTTTTCTTACCTGTGTAACCGACGATTCCGCACATATGAAGAAAATCTCCCTTAAAAATATAATTGAACTATTGTAGCACATATGGAAAAGCGCTTATCAGACCTTTTGGGTATGGCTATCATTCACAAAGGCTATTGATAAAAATTTTCGTCATATGTCGAATATAACTATTGATAATTGACCCCAAACAATTTAAAGTAAATTGGTTTTATGCGCGGGAGTCTTTTATTGTGCCTATTGTGCTCCCGTTAGAAAGGGTAAATGGTATATGCTCGAACTACAAAACATCAGTTTCCATGCGGATGACAAAGACATCCTCAAGGACATAAGTCTTAAGATCGACGACAAGTTCGTCGCAATCACGGGACCTAACGGAAGCGGCAAATCAACGCTTTTGAAGGTCATTATGGGAATCATCACTCCTACGTCAGGAAAGATCTTTTTCGACGGACAGGACATCACGGATCTTACTGTATACGAGAGAGCCAATCTCGGCATGAGCTTTGCTTTCCAGCAGCCCGTAAGATTCAAGGGACTTAAGGTCATCGACCTTTTGAAGATCGCCGTAGGTCCGGAAGGAACTGCAGCAGAGATCCGTTCTTACTTAAAGGCGGTTGGTCTCTGCCCGATGGACTATCTCAACAGAGAGATCAACGACACGCTCTCCGGCGGCGAAATGAAGCGAATCGAGATCGCAATGGCTGCTGCAAGAGGCGGTAAGCTCAGCCTTTTCGACGAACCTGAGGCCGGCATCGACCTCTGGAGCTTCCAGAGCCTCATCGAAGTTTTCGAGAATCTCCGAAATGTAACCAACGGCAATATCATGATCATCAGCCATCAGGAGAGGATCCTTGAAATTGCCGATAAGATCATCTACCTCAAGGACGGCGTTATTGACAGATACGACGATTCCGTCAAGATCATGGATGAACTTAATATGAGACGCCGTGGCGGATGCGACTGCGCACACGGACAGGGAGGTGTTTCCTGCAATGGATGAGTTAGAAAAGAGAATGCTTAAAGAAGTCGCTGAACTGGATGCCCTTCCGGTAGGAGCGTTCAATATCAGAAGCAACGGTAAGAGCGAGAGCCGCAATTCCACTGCGAATATTCAGATCGAGTCCAGGGAATCCGGCGATGGCATCAATGTATATTTCAAGGATGGCACGAAAAACGAGTCCTGCCATATCCCGGTAATCATCTCAAAGTCCGGCCACAAAGAGTGCGTCTATAACGACTTTTTCATTGGTGAAGACTGCGATGTAGTCATCGTTGCAGGATGCGGAATCAGCAACTGCGGCGGCCACGACAGCCAGCACGACGGCATCCATACTTTCCATATCGGAAAAAATTCGAAGGTAAAGTACATCGAGAAGCATTACGGTGAGGGTACCGGAACGGGAAAGAGATTTATGAATCCTACCACTGTCGTATATCTCGAAGAGGGTTCAACTATGGACATGGATACCTCACAAATTGCCGGAATCAACGATACTTACAGGATCACCAAGGCTGAGATCGGCGCAGGAGCTACTCTCATCATGCACGACAAGATCCTTACAAACTTCGACCAGACAGCCAAGGCTGAGATCACAGTAGATCTTAACGGTGACGGCTCTGTCTGCGACATCGTAAGCCGTGGCGTCGCCAAGGGCGAATCAGAGCAGGACGTCATCATCGACATCTCCGGCAATGCCCAGTGCAAGGGCCACGCCGAGTGCGATTCCATCATCATGGATAAGGGTGTTATCGTTGCCACACCTAAGCTCAAGGCAACATGTGTTGACGCATCCCTGATCCACGAGGCTGCTATCGGAAAGATCGCCGGCGAGCAGATCACAAAGCTCATGACTCTTGGTCTTAACGAGCAGGAAGCCGAGCAGAAGATCATCGAAGGATTCTTGAAGTAAGGTTTTTGAAAAATGGTTTTAGAGACCGTCCCGCGTGGGCGGTCTTTTTCTGTGGACGGAAAATGTGACGAAAATCACGAAAACTGTCACCAAAATCGTCCCAAATGCCTCTGAGGGACGAAAATGGTGACGAAATCAGGCTAAACCGTCACATTTAGCGTCTCTGACCGCGAGCTACACGAACTAGACTGAAAAATCATTTGAATCAGCCGCACCCGAAAATAATAACTTTTTGATGATGTCCCTTTTATAGAACAGATATAAAGTAATTTGTGATAAAATTGATTTAACAATTTTTTCCGGAGGAACTGCATATGGGACTTAATTTCCGCAAATCGATCTCTTTGGGCAAGGGCTTAAAGCTCAACTTAAGTAAATCAGGACCCAGTGTATCGTTCGGAAAGAGCGGATTCAGACAGTCCGTTAACCTCAAGGGCCAGGCAAGGACAACGGTCGGAATTCCGGGTACGGGAATCTATTACACAAAGAATACCAACGTTAAGAATGTGGTAAGCGGCTTGACCGGCAAGGCCAATGACGCGAAAAATAAAAAAGCAGCTGAATCCAAGACAGCAAAGGCTCCGAAGGGCGCTAAGGCAGCAGGAGCAGCCGGAGTTGCAGCAGGTGCCGCAGCCGGCACAAAGGCAGCAGCTAAGCCCGCAGTTAATGAAGAACTCATCGCTGCTTCAAAGGCAAAAGTAGAGGAGTTCGCAAAGGGAATTGAAGCGCTCAAATCAGTACATAAGCAGTCTGACGGCTATATCGACTGGGAAGCAATCGCAAACGGTGCGGTATCAGGCCAGTTTAAGGAGCTCCAGCCCTTTGCACAGAGCGTTCTTGCAGGCGATATTGATGCATATTTTAAGGTCATTGCAGAGGTCGGACCTTTTGACGATCTCCTTGAATACGGAAGCGGATTTGAAGTCGGAACAGACGACCCGTCCATTCTTGAGGTCGAATTCCAGGTTAAGTCCGGCGATATCATCCCGACACAGTATCCTGACATGAAGGCAAATGGCGAGATCGTTATGAAGGATTTCACAAAGTCTGCTTATTATGAACTTGTTCAGGATTATGTTTCGAGCACAATGCTCAGAGTCGCAAGAGATACTTTTGCGCTGCTCCCTGTAAGACAGGTCATCATCCACGCTGTAGACAAGGTTCTGAATCCTGCCACAGGCAACGATGAGGAAGTAACGATCGCTTCTGTAAAGATCAAGAGAGATGCTCTTGCCACATTGAACTTTGAGCGTATCGATCCTTCTGACTGCCTGGAGAGTTTTGAGAGCAACGTCAAGTTCAAGAAAACAACGGGTTATGCGCCTGTTGACAGGGTACTTGCCTGACAGATTGTTTGAAGTCTTTATAGACAGAGTGTGAATATTCAGTCCGAATCGCGAAAACAAAAGTCAAAAATTATTGCTTTTTGAAATCGTGATGTTAGACTGACAACATAGGTGCTTTAACACGATTTTGGATTTTTAGGCAGGTTCTTTTATGGCGGACCGCAAGAGGATAGCTTTACTGGTTGCCCAGGCTGATGAGAATTATCAGTCCCAGTTTATTGAGGGCTTTATTGATAATGCGTTCAAGCACAACGCAGATGTCCTCGTGTTCGGAAGCTACCTCAAGTATCAGAATAATCTCGGACGCGAAGCGGGTGAGACATCGATATTCTCGCTTGTTCCCTTTGAAGAATTCGATGCCGTTGCGGTAATGGCAGATACTCTGCAGTCACCGGGTCTTGCTGACAGCATCGAAGAGATGATCCACGACCGCTGCAAATGTCCGGTCGTTTTCATTGACAAGGAGAGCAAGTATTTCCCGTCTATCTTCCCGAATCATTACGCTGCCGTAAAGAAACTCATCAATCACCTCATTGAGGACCACGGTTATACCGATATCGCTTATCTCACCGGTAAGGCATGGCACCACTATTCGAAGCAGAGGCTTCAGGCCTTTATCGATGCGATGTCAGAGCACAGTCTTTCGGTCGGCAGGGACAGAGTCTTCTATGGTGACTTCTGGTATACGAGCGGCGAGAGCTTAGGCGACCGCCTTATCAAAAAGGGCGGAAAGCTCCCCCAGGCTATCGCATGTGCTAATGACTGCATGGCGATAGGACTTGCAAAAGCTCTTGAAGAGGGCGGAATAAGGGTCCCTGAAGATATCGCGATTGCCAGTTACGATTCGACTGAAGAGGGCAGATATTCCCCGAAGCCGATCACTTCCATCAAGATCCCTGCAAAGTCCATGGGCTTTTATGCGCTCGAAAGGCTTATCGGTTCGATCGAAGGGCGCAATGTAGGGGATTTTGAAGACCTGGGCGAATTCTTCCGCGGAAGGACTTGCGGATGCAGCGAGGACCAGGTCCAGTATGAGACAAAACTCCGCAGCAAATGGGATACGGATACTTCCCATAACAGCGTTTTCTCATCCTTTAACCATCTGGATGAGGATCTGGTAATACAGAATGACTTTGACGGTCTCATGAAGACAACATTCTCTTATGTTTTCCAGATAAGGGATTTCGAGAGTTTTTCGCTCTGTCTGAACGACAGATGGCAGGTCAAGGCCAAACTCATGTCCGGCGCGATCGATGATTCGAGATTGTCACCTGCAAGGCTCTCTGATACGGATAAGTATTTTTCCAGAAAGATGATGCATGTGATCGCATGCAGGCCGGAAAGCCTTAACTGTGACAGAGTAAGCGATGACGTTTATTTTGACAGGGATGTCCTGATCCCGAGACTCGATACCGAGAGATTGAAACCTGAAGCATTCTTCTTCACGCCTCTGCATTTCGAAGAAACGATCTTCGGTTATGCGGTATTATCCTACACGGAACCGAAGTCTTATAAGAAGTCTTACCGTTTCTGGCTCCACAGCATTATGAGGGGTCTCGAAAATTTCAGAAGATACGATGAGCTCAATGCCATCAACAAAAAACTCGAAGCAAGCATCGTACGAGATCCTTTGACAGGTATCTATAATTACAACGGCTTCTTAAGCCAGGTCGAGAGCCGGATTGCCTTAAATCCTTTAAAGGAAGGAGAGAAGGTCGGAGTTCTGGCTATCGATATCAAGAATCTCTCCAGGATCAATTACGACAACGGCAGGACCATGGGTGACAGTGCGATCATCAGCCTCGGAAAGTTCTTAAGCGATGTCTTCGCAAAGGGCCAGATCTACTGCATGGGCAACGGCGAAATGGTTGCTCTCGAAGTGGTCGAAAGCGGCAAGGATCCTCTGAAGGTCATGGAAGAAAGACAGAAGCAGCTTGCCGAAAAGATTGACAATTACAATCTGGGGCTTAAAGAAAACCAGAGAAAACTCGAAGTTTATTATGCAACGGCAGAGGGCTTCCCCAGAACGAAATCCGAATATGAAAACCTCGTTTCCGTAGCATTGTCGAGAAAGAACGGGCAGAAGATGAATTTCGCGAAGCTCAATGCTGACGGCCTTACCGATGCCCAGATAGAAGAAGCGAAGATCGTAAACGAGATCCTCGATAAGAATAAGATCAAGTATCATTTCCAGCCTATCATCAATGTCAGAAACGGCGAGATCTTTGCTTATGAAGCTTTGATGAGAGTCCAGACAAATCCTGTTATCCAGCCGCTCCTTGTTATTAAGTATGCGGGCCTTTTCAACAGGCTTTACGATGTTGAGAGTGCGACATTCAACAATGTTCTTGATTATGTAAATGCGAACGCTGATAAGTTCAGACAGGATGCGAAGATCTTCATCAATTCGCTCCCTGATCAGCGCCTTAAGAGCAAGGATATGAAAGAGATAGCCGAGAAGGCCAAGAGCCTTAAGGGCAGGCTTGTAGTTGAATTTACAGAGCAGTCCGAGATCGAAGACCAGGAATTGTCCGATATGAAGAATGAGTACTTAAGAGCAGGGTTTGAGACTGCGGTCGATGACTATGGCACGGGCTATTCCAACGTAAGCAATCTCCTCCGTTATCTGCCTAACTACGTCAAGATCGACAGGGCACTCCTCGCGAATATTCAGGATTCACCTCAAAAGCAGCACTTCGTTAAGGACCTCATTGAGTTTTCACACGACAACAATATCCTGGCTCTTGCGGAAGGCGTTGAGACCGCAGAAGAAGTCGAGACAGTAATCAATCTGGGCGTTGACCTCCTTCAAGGTTACTATACTGCGCGCCCTTCTGAAAAGATCATCAAAGAGATCTCTCCTGCCATAAAGGAAGAGATCGTCAGATACAGCATGAGCAGGGGCAATACCCACACGAAGAAGGACTATATCGCCGGAAGAGAAGCAAGGATCTCTCTGCCTATCATTATCAAGGACGGCTACGATACCATCCACATTACTTCCGGAAATGTCACACACAGAGATCTTCATATCCTGGGTGTTCCCGGTGATGAAGCTTTAGTAAGTATCGAGATCGAAAACGGTTACAAGGGCAGGATCGCACTTGAGAACTGTTCTTTCACCGGCAGGGATAACCAGCCTGCGATAAATATCGGAGATGACTGCGAAGTCGTATTGTCTCTTACAGGTGAAAATGTTCTTAAAGGTGGCGGCATTAAGGTCTCACCGTCATCGACCCTTACTTTCGAGGGTGCCGGAAACCTGGCTATAAACTCGGCAGGCGTCGAGACATTCGGAATCGGAAATGACATGGATTCCTATCACGGAGATCTTGTTTTCGATCAGGACGGACAGATCGAGATAACGGTCAATGCCAACAAGAGCGTTGCGATCGGAAGCGGCCTCGGCGGACATCTTACCATCAGACGCGGCATGTATAAGCTCAATCTCATGGGACAGAGCTCTGTCGGTATCGGATCGAACTATGGCGACATCGCTCCTGTTATCGGTAACTGCTACATCAGCATTAAGAGCGTTGCGTTGTCGGCAATAGGTATCGGATCCTTTGTGGGCAGATGCGATATGATGATAGAGCACTGCTCCGTAAATATGGATTTCAAAGGTTCTGAAATCGTCATGATAGGTTCGAAGCACAGCGAAAAGCTCCAGATAAGCATTTACAGTGCGACCGTCATTGCACAGTCCAAGGCGCACGATATTACCGTACTGGGTTCCGGCACGGCAGCACCTTCAAATATCACGCTTGATCATGTATCCCTCAGGGTAGATCTTGGCGGCAAACAGGCCGGTATCTACAGAGGTATGGATGACAGGGTCAAGGTCAGAGTATCCAATTCCAAGGTTGAAGGTGTCATATTCACGAGCCTCGATGTGCCGAAACATGCAGGTGAAATGGACTTCCAGGTCATCAGTTCCATCACGAACCTTGATATCAACGGCAGGCTCTTTGAAGATAATACCAGGGGCACCGAGGCTTTTGATTCTTAAATATCCAAATAGATAGGGCAGTGGTCAGAACCCATGATGTCTGTCATCATGTTGGATTCTTTAACGCGCGCATTAAGCCCGTCTGTCGTAAAGAAATAGTCTATTCTCCAGCCTACATTACGCTCTCTTGCAGCGGTCTTGTAAGACCACCAGGTGTAGCATTCCTTATCGTTGGGATGGAGCATTCTGAATGTATCGGTAAGGCCTCTTTCGATGAACTTGTCCATATAAGCACGTTCTTCGGGAAGGAAGCCTGAGATCTTTGAATTTGCCTTGGGGTTTGAAAGGTCGATCTCCTTGTGGGCGGTATTTACATCGCCGCAGCAGATGACTTCCTTGCCCTTAGCCTTGAGGGCATCTACCTGGTCTAAGAAGCAGTCGTAGAACCTCAGTTTAAACTTAACGAAGTCATCGCCCCTGCCGCCATTGGGGAAATATATGTTAAACAGCACGAAGTCGCCGAAATCAGCCTTGATAACACGGCCTTCATGGTCGAATTCCTCAACGCCGAAGCCGAATTCAACGCTCTTGGGTTCGATCTTGGAATAGAGGGCTGTTCCGGAATAGCCTTTGCGCTCGGCAGAATAGAACCAGCTCTTATAGCCCGGAATATCGGTGATCTCAGGTCCTAACTGGTCCTGCATAGCCTTGATCTCCTGGATGCCTATGATGTCGGCGCCGATCTTTTCCAGGCTCTCGGCAAAACCTTTTGTGGCTACAGCTCTTATTCCGTTGACGTTCCAGCTCGCTATTCTCATATAAAACCTCGTGACTTATAATTGTATGGGTAGATTTTACTATTCTTTGGCTTTGGAAGGAAAGGGAAATGAGGATATTAGGCGCGATGCTCGGAGGAACCATCTCCTCCTATAACGATGAGGGCACGGTTAAGCTCGGAAAGCCCAATTTTGCGTGCGGTTTTTTGTCAGAAAACTTCCCCCGTCACGAATTCGTTTTCCCTGAATTTAAGACATATTCTTCCGAAGATGCTACGCCATATCTGTACCGCGATGCCTTGAAAAAGATCACGGAAGAGGCCAAAGGTTTTGAAGGGATCTTAATAACGCACGGAACCGATACATGCGCTTTTTTCGCGCAGCTCGCAGCAAGAGTGCTGGCATCACTTGATATCCCGTTTGTAATTACGGGTGCCATGAGATCTCCGGATGAAGACCCTGATGAGGCATCGGGCAATCTGGAATTTGCGGTAAAGTGCCTCGAAGAGGGCAGGAGCGGAGTCGTTTTCAAGAACAGGGACGGTTCTGAGCAGCTATATCAGGCGCATCTTATAATGTCGCCTGACATCAGGGGTGTATATTCCGAATATGTTGATGGCGAAAGACTTGAGAAAAAGGACTATGGGGATTTCCTTACACGCGAAAAGCTGCCTGAAATACTGATAATCCCTGCAGTGCCGGGTGCATTTTTACCTGAAGAAGGTTTTGACAGAGTCCTTATCTGCTGCAACCATTCGGGCACGGCATCTGCAGATCTGGTGATGAAAGTAGCGGAATGGACTTCCAAAGGAATAGATTGCTTTATGGCACCGATCCCAGGAAACTCCGGAGTATATGAGAGCCGGAGAAAACTTAGGGAAGCAGGTGCTATTGAACTTACAGGCATGCCCGTAGAGGGCGCCTGGTCGGAGGTGTTGTTAAGATGAGTCTGCCGCCAAAGATAGTCGACAAATATGGCAGAGAGTCATTTGGCGGAAGCCAGATGTGGCTCCCTGATGAGATGTTCGTTAACAGCGGATGCGGAATAATCGCCGGACTTGACGCCATAATGCGCCTCAAAGGCGAGGATGGCATGACAAGGGATGAGTACTTTGACAGGTTTTTCGATGCCAAGGATTACATAAGGCCTATCACGATCGGAAAAAACAGGAAAGAAAGAAAACTTTTCGGAAAAGAGTTCTTCGGGAGCTTTGGCGTCAGTGCCGGGCGATTCAGAAGGGGCATCAGAAAACTCGCCGTCAAGGAAGGCCTGAATATCAGGGTAAAGCCTTTCCTGTACAAATGGTGGGAGAAGATCCCCCAGTACCTTGAAGGCGGAGACCCTCTGGTAATGCTGTTTGTCTCGCCGTTTAGGAAGATCTGTGTCGAAGAACCGAGCGGCTATAAGGTCATGTGCCAGTATCACTGGGTAACCATCACCGAGATCGATGGTGACGACCTCTGGGTATCCTCATGGGGCGACAGATGCAAGATGTCTGTCACAGAACTTAAAAGTTTTGGCGTCATTTTGCGCTTTTATTCCGTTTCATTGGAAAAACGGGGCGACATAGTGTAAGGTTATTCGTGAGATTTCTTTATATTATTTAGGAGGACAAGGGAAATGAATAATGAGATTGCCGAGAAGATCAAGGGAATGCTGGTAGAAAGACTCAGAATTCCGGCTGATGAGCTCGAGTACGATTCAGAGCTTTTCGGCGAGGATATCGGTCTTGATTCCATCGATTCCATTGAGATCATCGTAGGTATCGAGAACCTCTTTGGCGTAGACCTCTCCGGTGCAGGCGCTACAAGAGAAGATTTCCGTTCCATTGAGACACTTACAGCTTTCGTAGAAGCTCATAAAGAGGACTGAAAATGCCAATGAATGAGAAGCGTTGCGTAATCACGGGCTTAGGCCTCGTGTGCGCAATCGGAAATGATACTGACGAATGCTTTGAGTCAGCACTAAACGGCAGGTCCGGAATAACGGACGTCAAGAGCTTTGACACTTCGGCATGCTATTCACACAAGGGCGCTGAAGTAGGAAGCACCAATGAACAGCTCGCGAAGGGCAGATATGACAGGACAACCGCACTCGGTATAAAGGCTGCCGGTGAAGCTTTGGCAGATGCAGGGATCAACACAGATTCCGAAGGAGCATCTGATATCGGCGTTATCCTGGGTTCCTGTATTGCAGGTGCTGCCTGTGTCGAAAAATATTACAATGCAAAAGTTAAAGGCGAGAAGGGCGACATCGATGATCTCAAGGCGATGCCGGCTTCTGCCATCGCAGGAAATGTTGCCGATTACTACAATGCCGGCGGCATCACCGCAAATATAGTTAATGCCTGTGCAGCAGGCACTTTGAGTGTCGCAATGGCCATTGACCTCATCAGAGGCGGCAAGGGCGAGATATTCCTTGCAGGCGGCTGCGATTCTTTTTCATCTCTCGCTTATGCAGGTTTCCACGCATTAAGAGCTTTGGCACCTTCAGACTGCTCTCCTTTCAACCACAGTGACGGAATCACTTTGGGCGAAGGTGCAGGCGTACTCGTTGTCGAGAGCTACGAGCATGCGGTTAAGCGCGGCGCAAAGATCTACTGCGACGTCTTAGGTTCAGGAGTAAGCTCTGACGCTTATCACATCACCGCTCCGAGGCCCGATGGCGAAGGCCAGATGAGCGTAATTACACGTGCAGTCAAGAATTCAGGCCTGAAGTTCACCGATATCGAATACGTCAATGCGCACGGTACCGGTACGGCAAAGAACGACGAGTCGGAATTCCTTTCACTTAATACAGTTTTCGCTGACAACAAGGACCTGTCGGTAAGTTCCACCAAGTCCATGACCGGTCACTGCCTTGGCGCTGCAGGCGCTATCGAGGCAGTCCTTACAGTCAAGGCACTCAAGGAAGGCAAGCTTCCGCCGACGACAGGCTACAGCGAAGAAGACTTAAAGGTTCTGGCTGAGAAGTCAGGCGATATCAATTTCATCGCCAACAAGCCGCTCGAAAAGGACATCAAGTACGCTATGTCGAATTCTTTCGCATTCGGCGGCAACAACGCGAGCATCGTTTTCGCGAAGGATCCTAATCTTTTGAATCTTACATGCCCCAAGCAGGAACTCTATGTAACGGGCGTAGGCATAGTAAGCGGCGAGTTCGATGAAGAGTCCAAGAGCTATGTTGCAAAGCTCGATACAGACACGTTCAAATCCTACGGCGTTAAGTCTGCATTCTTAAGAAAGCTCGACAGACTTTCACAGCTCCAGCTCTTAAGCGGTCTTAAGGCGTTAGAGGATGCCGGTGTAACAGTTACACCTGAGAACGAAGGCATCATCGGTATCTGCATCGGAACTAACGACGGTCCTATGACCGAGATCGCCAACTTCCAGAAGGGCATCATCAAGGACGGAATCGACAAGGGATCCGCATTTGCTTTCCCTAACACAGTTTATAACGCTGCAGGCGGATACTTAAGCATCGCTACAGGTATCAAGGGCTATAACGTAACCATTGCCAACGGTTTCCAGTCAGGTCTCCAGAGCGTTTGTGCTGCAGCAGGTGCGATCATGTTCGGCTATGAGAGCATCATGCTCGCATCAGGAACTGACGAGTGCACGGATATCGACGAAGAGATCTATTCCGACCTCGGAATGGCCGGCGAAGGCAAGATGACTTTGGGCGAAGGCTCAGTAACCTGCGTGATCGAGAAGGATTCTTCCGCAACAGAGCGCGGCGCGAAGCGTTATGCGAAGATCGCGGGATTCTCATCAACAAGAGATACATCAGGCGACAGAACTGACAACCTGAGACTTTCTGAAGCTGCACTTACAAAGGCTGTTCTTAATGTTCTTGAAGAGGGCGGAATGAAAGCTTCTGACGTTAAGTGCATATACGGTTTCGGCAACGGAATTGCCGAGATCGATACTTTCGAGAAAGAAGTATATAAGAAGATCTTCGGTGACGATATCGAAGTTAAGCTCGTTAAGAAGGACTTCGGCGAAGCAAGAGCCGCATCATCTTCACTGCAGTTTGCGATGCTCGCAAAGGACATCCATGACGGTAAGTTCGAGAGCGGAATCGCAGTCTCATACGGAACCAGCGCACTTTACTCGGCAGTACTTCTGACCAAAGCATAAGAAAGAGGGCACATTATGGGCAAGACAGCGGTTGTTACAGGCGGCTCAAGAGGAATCGGCAAAGCCATTGCGGTTAAACTCGCAAAAGAAGGCTATGACATAGCGCTTAACTATGCGAGCAACGACGAAGCTGCCAAGGCTGCCCAGGATGAGATCACTGCACTTGGTGTCCGCTGCGAGATCTATAAGGCAGACACTTCAGACATCGCCCAGGTCAAGGATATGTTCAAGGCCATCAAGAAGGCTTTTGAGACTATCGACGTTCTGGTCAACAATGCAGGTGTCGTAGATGACGCTTATCTTCTCATGATCAGACCCGACTCACTCCAGAGGAGCCTTGCGATCAATATCCAGGGCTATATCAACTGTGCCCAGGCTGCAAGCCTTAAGATGTGCTCACAAAAGAGCGGAAAGATCATCAATGTATCTTCAGTAAGCTCAATTCTCGCTGTTCCCGGCCAGACTGTTTACAGTGCAACAAAGGGCGCAGTCAACTCCATGACCCAGACAATGGCAAAAGAGCTCGCTCCCTACGGAATCCAGGTAAATGCAGTGGCTCCGGGCTTCATCGGCACAGACATGATCAAATCCATTCCGGGCGATCTCGCTGATAAATATCTGGAAGCTGTTCCCATGAAGCGCTTCGGCTCGGCAGAAGATGTCGCTGACTGCGTTGCAAGCCTCGTTTCAGATGCATTTAACTACATGACCGGCCAGGTAATAGTATTGGACGGAGGCTTAAGTCTCTGATGAAAGTTCTCGTTCTTAACGGCAGTCCCAAAAAGGACAGGAGCAATACCATCCAGGTTACGAATGCGTTCGTATCCGGTTTTCCCGAGGGCACGGAAGTTAAGACGATTAATATCTACGACAAGGACATAAAGCCTTGCAGAGGCTGCTTTGCATGCTGGGCATCTCCCGATGGAACCTGTGCGATCAAGGACGACATGGCTGAGATAATCGCGGCCATCAAGGAAGCTGACATCATCATCGAGAGTTTCCCGCTCTATTTCTACGGAATGCCCTCACAGCTCAAGGCTGTTACCGACAGATGCTTATCTCTCGCAGAACCTTACATGGGCACGAGGTCTGATGACGGCCAGACTTTCAATAAGATGAGAGATCCTTCTATATTTAAAAAGAAATTCGTTGTTATAAGTTCCTGCGGTTATGTCGAGCTCGAACCCGTCTATCCGGCTTTGCTCGCGCAGTACGATCTGATCTGCGGCGGCAGGGAAAAGTACACTGCTATTTTGTGCCCCATGGGCGAAGTCTTCATGACCGGCAAGGCAAAAAGACAGATCAGGGTCTATCTGGAAGATCTGAAAAAGGCCGGAGCTGAATACTTTGAAAACGGATTTAAGCTTGAGGCCGAGACGATCCGCAAACTACAGATCCCTTTGCTGTCACCGGAAGGTTTTGCGACACTTACTAACTCCCATATGAATGAGGGAGGCTGGGCAGCTTCAAGGTTTGAGAAGTAAGTAGTTTATTTTTCCAGAAATAGTTCCGACCATGTCGGACTTTTTTCTGGAATTTTCGCTATCACACCTTAAAATTCCAGATTTTTGTCCGATACTGTCGGAACTTTTTCCGGTATTTTTGCATTAGCATCGACGGAGAATCGCTGTAGTGCAAGTCTGTTCGGCATTTGTTCGGCATGGCCGAACAGATGTAGTAAAAATTCAGTCGATCAGGCCCGTTTTTTACGACTTTTGTTCGGTATAGCCGAACATTTGCCGAACAAGTGCGGCAGTTACCCTGAATACATGTAATTGAGGCACAAAATCACACTATTTTGCCATTCCTTTGATTATCAAAGCACTTGACAAAACACCCTCCGTGTGGAATACTTTGACAATCAAACTATTTAGCTTAAGGGATTATCATGCCCGCATGATGAGGCTAACGGAGAGGTAGTAAGAAATGACAGGCAGAATTATAGGACTCGGTTCTTATATCCCCAAGAAGGTCGTCACAAATGACGACTTTGCCAAGTTCTTGGATACAAGTGATGAATGGATCACCGAGCGTACAGGAATAAAAGAAAGACATATCGCAGACCATATTACGGAAAAGCCGTCGACGATGGCTGTTGAGGCTGCAAAGAAAGCTATAGAAGATGCAGGGATCGATCCCAAGGATATCGATCTTATCGTAACTGCATCAACAACACCCGACCTTGTAATTCCTTCACTTTCATGTGTAGTACATGAAGCGATCGGCGCTACTGAAAACTGCGGCTGCTTTGATGTGAATTCAGCATGCCCCGGTTTTGTGGCAGCATGGAACACAGTTCAGAGCTTCATAGAATCAGGCAATGCCAAGCTTGCGCTCTGCATCGGTTCTGAGTGCAATTCCAATTTTGCAAACTATGAAGACAGAGGAACATGCATCCTTTTCGGTGACGGTGCAGGTGCTGCAGTTCTTAAGGCTGATGAGACAGCTAAGCCCAATCAGTTTATTATGAGGTCTTCAGGTGCAAGAGGCGGCTGCCTCCACTGCGAAGCTGCAAGACAGCCTGACAGATGGGAAGAAGAGGGCTTCAAGACAGCTACATCTTTCTATATGCAGGGAAGAGAAGTTTTCAAGTTCGCAGTAACTGAAGTTCCCCAGATCATTAAGGACCTTTCCGTAAAGTTCGGCTTCGATCTCGAAAATGATGTTGATCTCTATATCCTTCACCAGGCAAATGCGAGAATAATCGAAGCAACTGCCAAGAAGCTCGGTATCGAGAGAAGCAGATTCCCCATGAATATCATGAACTTCGGAAATGTATCTTCTGCAAGTATTCCCATGCTTCTTACAGAGCTTAAGAAGGAAGGCAGACTCAAGCCCGGTATGAAGCTCGTTATGGCAAGCTTCGGCGCAGGACTTACTTGGGACGCAAACTACATTGTTTACTAACCGGTTTTCGAAATAAACAAAGGAGATATAAGGACATGACAAGAATCACAGATTTAGTCGGAATCAAATACCCTATTTTCCAGGGCGGTATGGCTTGGGTAGCTGACTGGCACATCGCTGCAGCTGTATCTGAAGCAGGCGGACTTGGAATCATCGGTGTCGGCGGTGCTGACGAGAACTGGCTCCGTGACCAGATCAAGAAGTGCCGTGAAGCAACAGACAAGCCGTTTGGCGTAAACCTCATGCTCATGAATCCCAGAGCTCCTGAGATCGCAAAGGTCATCGCAGAGGAGAAGGTCAAGGTCGTTACAACAGGCGCAGGCTCTCCGGAAAAGTACATGGATATGTGGAAGGAAGCAGGCATCATCGTTATTCCTGTTACAGCAGGTGTTGCTCTCGCTAAGAGAATGGAGCAGTGCGGTGCTGACGCAGTTATCGCTGAGGGTACAGAGTCCGGCGGACACATCGGCGAAGCTACGACAATGACACTGGTTCCCCAGGTGGTTGACGCAGTATCCATCCCCGTTATCGCTGCAGGCGGTATCGCTGACGGCAGAGGTGTTGCTGCAAGCTTCATGCTCGGTGCTGAAGGTGTTCAGTGCGGAACAGTTTTCTGCGCTTGTGACGAAGTTAATGTTCACCAGAATTACAAGGATATGGTCATCAAAGCAAAGGATAACTCCACCAGAGTTACCGGAAGATCTTACGGCCACCCTGTAAGACAGATCAGAAATGCTCTTTCCAACAAGTATCTTGAGATGGAACAGAGCGGCGTTACTTTCGAAGAGCTCGAGGGACTCACAGTCGGTTCACTCCGCAAGGCTGTTGTAGAAGGCGACATCAAGGAAGGTACATTCATGGCAGGCCAGATTGCCGGTCTCGTCAAGGAAGTAAGACCTGCAAAGGAGATCATCGAATCGATGTTCGAGCAGGCAGATAAACTTTTAGGAAGGAAACTCGAAGCATAATGAAGATCGCATTTTGTTATCCGGGTCAGGGCGTACAGCAGGTAGGAATGGCAGAGGGCTTCGTTAAGTCTGACGAGCACTATGCTGATATGATCTCCGAAGCTACAAAGGCTTCCGGAGTAGACATGAACAAGCTCCTTTTCGAGCCCAACGATGACATCAACATCACAGAATTCACACAGCCGGCTTTGGTTACGGCATGCTGCATCATCACTGATGCGCTGCTCCTTGCAGGCATCAAGCCTGACGTAACAGCAGGCCTCTCACTCGGCGAATACTGCAGCCTTTATGTTGCAGGCGCAATGAGCTTTGAAGACGCAGTTAGACTTACAAGGATCAGAGGTAAGCTCATGTCCTCGGAAGTTCCTGCAGGCGAAGGCTCAATGGCAGCAGTCATCGGTCTCGACGCAGACACTATCGAAAATGCCATCAAGGACATTGACGGTGTCTGGTGCGCTAACTTCAACTGCCCCGGCCAGATCGTTATTACAGGTAAGAAGGAATCAGTTCAGGCAGCTATGCCCAAGCTTACTGAGGCAGGCGCAAAGAAGGTCGTAAAACTCAACGTTTCAGGACCTTTCCATTCACCTCTTCTTAAGGGCGCAGGCGACAAGCTCGCAAAAGAGCTGGAGAGCGTTGAGCTCGGAAACCTGAAGATCCCTTATCTTGCTAATGTAAACGGTTCAGTTGTTACTGACAAAGCAGAGATCAAGGGCCTTTTGCAGGCGCAGGTATCCAGCCCCGTAAGGTGGGAGCAGACCCTTTACGAGTTGGAGAAGATGGGTGTCGAGAAGATCATTGAAGTCGGCCCCGGAAAGACGATCGCAGGCTTTGTAAGAAAGACTGTTCCGTCAATTGAAGTTATCGGTGTATCCACACCTGAAGACATAGATAAGTTATTGGAAAAACTCGGCTGATCCTTAAGGAGGTAAAAATCATGTCAGAGAATACAAGAAAAACAGCAATCGTTACAGGTGCTTCACGAGGTATCGGCAAGGCAATCGCATTAAAGCTTGCCAAGAGCGGCTACAACATCGCTATCGTTGATGCATGCCCCCTCGAGATGAGCAAGGAAGCTGAAGAAGAAGTTAAGGCTCTGGGCGTTGATGCCAAGGCATATCAGTGCAACGTTGCTGATTTCGAAAAGGTCGGCGAGACGGTAGCACAGATCAACGAAGACTTCGGCGGAATCTACATCCTCGTTAACAACGCAGGTATCACAAGAGACGGTCTTCTCCTTAAGATGACAGAAGAGAATTTCGATTCAGTTATCGCAGTTAATCTCAAGGGTACATTCAACTTCATCAAGCACGCAACACCTATCATGATGAAGAAGAGAGAGGGAAGAGTCGTAAGCATTTCTTCCATCGTAGGTCTTGAAGGTCAGGCAGGCCAGGTCAATTATTCCGCATCCAAGGCAGGTATCCTCGGTATCACAAAGTCCTGTGCAAGAGAGTTAGCATCAAGAAATATCACATTCAACGCTATCGCTCCCGGATATGTTGAGACACCCATGACAGCTGTCCTCACAGATAAGCAGAAGGAAGCTATTTTCGAGATGATCCCTCTCAAGAGATACGGTCAGCCTGAAGATATCGCTAATGCAGTCAACTTCCTCTGCTCTGAAGATGCTTCTTATATCACAGGACAGGTACTTTCCGTTGACGGCGGAATGCATATGTAATCAATGGTGCTTTGGGGAGCATCACGAAAATAAAAACTAACGGAGAACATTTAAATGGCAAACAGAGTCGTAGTAACCGGTATGGGTGCGATCACCCCGCTGGGAAACAGTGTTGAGGCTTTCTGGGAAGGACTCAAGAAGGGTAAGGCCGCAACTGGTCCGATCACAAAGTTTGATGCAAGCAATGCAAAGGTAAAGCTCGCATGCGAAGTTAAGGGTTTTGAAGCAACAGATTACATGGACTTCAAGACAATGAAGCGTATGGAACCCTTCGCACACTATGCACTGGCAGCAGCAAAGGAAGCAATCGAGCAGGCAGGCCTCGACATGGAGAAGGAAGATCCCTACAGAGTAGGCGTTATCGTAAGCTCCGGTATCGGTTCAATGCAGGCACACGAGAGAGAGCAGATCAGATTCGAGAAATCAGGCAAGATCGCTCCTATGTACATCCCTTTGATGATAGCCAACATGGCATCTGCTAACATCGCTATCCAGTACGGCATGAAGGGCCTCAACACATGCGTTGTTACAGCTTGCGCTACAGGTCTTCATTCTATCGGTGATGCTTTCAAGGCAGTTAAGTACGGTGATGCAGACGTTATGATCACAGGCGGATGCGAAGCAGCTGTATGCAAGACAGGCATCCAGGGATTCGCAGCACTTACGGCTCTTTCAACAAATGAAGATCCCGAGACAGCTTCAAGACCGTTCGACAAGGACAGAGACGGCTTCGTAATCGGTGAAGGTTCAGGCGTTCTCGTTATCGAGTCTTTAGAGCATGCCAAGGCAAGAGGCGCTAACATCCTCGCAGAGATCGTAGGTTACGGTGCAACATGCGACGCATACCACATCACATCACCTGCAGAAGACGGTTCAGGCGCAGGCATGGCAATGATCATTGCAATGAAGGAAGCAGGAATCGCACCTTCACAGATGGACTACATCAATGCTCACGGTACATCAACTCACCACAACGATCTTTTCGAGACACGTGCAATGAAGTATGCATTCAAGGAAGACATCAAGAATGTATCCATCAACTCCACAAAGTCCATGATCGGTCACGCTTTGGGCGGTGCAGGCGGCATCGAGCTCATCACTTGCGTTAAGGCAATCCAGGATTCTTATGTACACGTTACAGCAGGTTCCAAGGAAGCTGAAGGCGAGATGGATCTTGATTACACATTTATCGAACCTAAGAATCG
>JAEEGJ010005249.1_pt1 | contig 41328 bp, 35 predicted proteins | sample 8958761 | NCBI WGS metagenome assembly JAEEGJ01 (sample SAMN16246546, study PRJNA631951) | gut metagenome | biome: gut microbiome; feature: rumen; material: RS-attached | host: Bos | place: Iran: Karaj | collected 2018-10 | reverse complement strand
AAGGCATAAACGGGCTTGTAGTGGTTTATGCGGTAATACTCCTGGACCATAAAGAAGCGCTCGTCACCTTTGAAGGTTGACTTGATGTGCTTGAGGCGTGATGCCATCTTTGTCTGGATATCACGTTCTTCGGCCTGGAGTTCGTCAGCTCTCTTGTAGAGGGGAAGGACGAGGAAGTTTACTGCAAGACTCAGGAATATTATTGACAGACCTGCGTTGCCGATAAGCCTGTTTGCGATCGAGAAGATAACTTCAAACAGGAGTTCGAGAGGCGTTATTATCAGCGTGTAGAGAACGGAAATGAAGGTCATTTCTTTTCGCTCTTTTTACTCTCTTTACGCTTCGAAACGGGTTTCTTTGATTTGGCTTTGCCTTTTTCGGAAACGGCTTTCTCTTCTGAAGCTTTCTTTACCACTTCATAGTATTTCTTCAAAACAAAATCAACAGATCTCACTGCGCCTTCACCGATGTGTACCCATGTCTCGGAGCGGGCCTTGTCACGTCCGTCCTTGAAAGAAGGATCCTCGATGCATTTGTCGATGAGTTCCTTTATGTTTCCCATGTTGTCTTCATTAAGTTCAAGACCCAATTCCGGCAGGATCCTGAATGTCCAAGGGGTCTCTTCGATCCAGGATGCGTCGTATGGTCTGATGTCAAATGAGGTGTCGGTATAGATTATCGGTTTGTCGAAAACCAGAGAAAAATCGTATATAACGCCCGAATAATCGGATATCAGTATGTCAGACTGGCGCAATACGTCAAAATTGTCATTGTCCCTGTTCCAGACAAGCTTTGATTCGTCATTGTATTTCTGCATGAGCTTATCAAGCATGTCTTTCTCGGAAGTGTAGGACTGGGGATGCGGTCTTACGATTATCTTATAACCTGTCGAGATCAAGGCATCGATCAGTTTTTCGCCGAATCTTGAGAGAATACCGCTCTCTCCCCAAGAGGGAGCCAGGAGTACCGTCCTGTCGTGAGGCGGAATCTCATCGGCAGATTCAAGTCGTTTTTTCATCTCGTCCATGTAGGGGATTCCGCAAAGAGATACCTCCCTCGGGCTTATTCCGCGCATTTCCTCCATCTGTCTGACTTCTTTTTCCTGGTATTCGCCCGAGAGGATGAGGGCATCGAAATGGTCAGTTCCGAACATGCGGTACATGGTAATGTCATTTGCGGCGTGAAGCATGTGGATATAGCAATCAACGTTCTTCGAGCGCTTCCACTGGAAGACGTCAAGGCTCGGAGTTGTCGAAAGTACGACGGAAGCGTTCAGCAGATTGAGCCTGGAGAATGCCTTGTTGCCCTCGCCTACGAACTCGCCTTTGATGTATTCGTATTTCTTGTCGAATACCGGGTCGTCTTTGGAACAGGTGAGATAAGTGACGTTCTGCTTTCTTTTCTCGAACTCGTCAAGCAGGGGCTCAAAAACATTCCAATATCTTTTGTGATCGGTAAAGATCGCAATGGGTATCTTTTGATCGATTATCTTGGCGTTTTTGTCGCTGCTCGTGCGGTATTTCATTTTGAGCAAAAGTGCCCTGAATGAGAATACGGCAACTCCGAATATTCCGAAAAGAATGGAGAACAGCATTCCGCCCGTGCCCGGATCGATATAGAGATTAATCTGACAACACATACATATCTTCCTTCAAAAAATAATGGGAAAATCCAAGAAACTATTCCCTATAGTCTTTTATTTTATTACTTTAGTTTTTTTGCTTCAACTGAATGAAGTGTCACTGCCCTTTTCCGATATACTTCCAGCTGTCGGGATCACGGGGATTTCTGCCGCTGAACACATATCTGTCACCGGCAGGAAACCGTGTTTCTTCAAGATCGTCAGGATTCAGATCAGCTGAGTAGTGCACGGTCTGGGGGTATTTTTTCACGTCTGATTTGATCGGATTGCCGGTAAAGGGGTTTTGGGGATTGACTATCAGGCCTGACGTTGCCAGTTCAGGGACATCGGCATTGGTCATAAAGTCTTCTGAAGTAGTAAAGCCTTTAGCGTTAAAGTCCTTGACCATCAGGAGGGGGAGGAAGAATTCCATATCGTTCCCGTTACAGGTAACGCCGGCCTGGTAGACGTTGTAGCCGTGGTCAGATACAAGGATGATGCGGGTATTGTCATAAACACCGTTGGCGCGCATATAGTCAAACCATTCACTGAGCTTCAAAAAAGCAGCCATGTTTACGTGATAGTGGCGCCTCTGTGTAGTATTGGACATATCCATGGTAACGCCGTTAACCGTATAACGTTCTTTTATGTTGACATCGTATTCAGTGTTGTCGACCTTGGCTGAAGGAACATAATCAGGCTCCTGTAAAAGGCAGGGACTGTGCGTAGTGTCGTTGTCCATTACGAAATAAGTGTTCTTATCGTCCTGATCTATGACTGTGATCTTTGAAAGATTGGTAAGCACTGAATAAGCATTGAGAAAATACATGTTGTATCCGGTGCTCTTAGAACTGCTTTCATAAGTCTGAACCAGTGCAAAAGAGGCAGAAGAATCACTGCCGCTGCCTGATACTGCAACAGGCTCGTTATAAAGACCTCCGTCATATATGGTTTCCTGCAGAATGAGGGGAGAAATCTTCATAAGTGAGAAAAAGAAGAAGTTACGGTTACGGATGTTGTTGACGCGCCCCATGATATTGAGCGTAGCATCATTGTTATTTTCGTTTTCGAAGAAATTTAAAGCACTTGAAGTGGTGTAACAGTGAAATTCAGGATGATCTGCAAAAACAGACAGATCTGGAGTCAACTGATAACCAGCAAACGGTGGATCGCAGACAGTAACCTCATATCCGTTTGAACCGAAAAGGACAGGCAAGACTTTTAAAGCCTGGTTATGCTTGTCTTTCATTGTTTCGGTGTCTCTTTTATTTATGTTCTCCGGAGTATATTCATAGCCGCCGAACAAAGCCGGTGCACCGACGATCGTACATCCGCCGTAAGAAATCGTGTTCGGATAGTAAGTAAAACCGTCAAACTTTTCTTTGAGCTCAGGTTTCTCATTAAAGATATAAGGCACTTCAGTCCCCAAAGCGCGGTCGAGCATCAGAACGATAACGTTCTTGCCGTTTTTGCTCAGAGGAATCGAAGGCTTTTCTGTTGAACGTTTTGTGTACTGAAGATATCCCGAATATGTTCCGATTATTCCGGCTGAGTTTAGCATGCCGAAGCAGGAGACGGCCAATATACCGATAACCAGAACTGTTTTAGTCATGGTTTTGAACTTGCTCTGGAAAACCGTCAGAACAAAACTGACTGCAGACAATGCAAGCAGATTGATCAAGCATTCCGAAAACCCATACGAGGGAGATCTGTCATACTGCAGGATCGAAGAGATCGTGCCGAGTTTTGTTCCAAACAGCATATAATCAACAATGGATATGCCGCAGATGACCCAGATCGCTTTGCTGAATAATGCTTTAGTCTTGTCGCTCATAAAGAAATAGAAGACACCGCCCCATAAGACCCAGCTTCCGAATGAGAGCAGCAGGGAGTTAAGGACATATACTATCGGATTTGAGAGCTGAAATACGTCAAGAAATTCCAAAGTCGCATCGTTGATCATTGTGGAAGGGATAAGAAGGCCCGTGATCAAAGCCATCAGAACGGTTCCTGCTACAAATGCTCCTGTGTTCTTTTGTATTTCTTTGCTGGTGCCTTTTTTCTTAATGAACCCTGTCGCCAAAGGAAGAGCCAAAAGGATGCCGCCTGCCGACAACAGGACTTTCTGTCTTGCGTCAAGGTCAGTCCTTATCAGCGATGAGATAATGACCGCCAAACCTGCAACGGCAAGGACAATATTCAATGCTTTCTTCGGATCATTGAGCTTGTAGAATACGTTCTTTACGAGTGAGAAAACGTTGTTTAACAGCCAGTAGAATACAAGTCCTGAAGGCGAACGGTAGAGTAATACGAGGAATACCGCTGCTAAGCCGTAAACCTGGACCTTTTCCTTTATAGGATGACCTTTGGTATAGATAATTCCTGAAACTATATTGATCAGCGTCATCAGGATCGGAAGCACATTTATCGGGAAGCCGCCGATGTTAAACATTGCATCTTCCTTGCCAAGATCAGCAATGAATCCAAACTTCATTCCCTGAAGTCCCTGCATGCCTGACAACAGATTATATGCTGCTATGAAGAAGGGTATCTGAAGCAATACAGAAACAGAACTCTTTAATGCATAGACAGGCTTATAGTGGTTTATGCGGTAGTACTCCTGGATCATGAAAAAACGCTCGTCGCCTTTGAAGGTCTCCTTCGTGCGTTTAAGCCTGTAAGCCATTTTAGCCTGGATGTCACGTTCTTCTGCCTGGAGTTCATCTGCTCTTTTGTAGAGAGGGAGTACGAGGAAGTTTACGGCGAGGCTTAAGAATATTATCGACAACCCGGCGTTTCCGATAAGCCTGTTCGCAATCGAGAAGATCACTTCGAACAGAAGCTCAAGAGGAGTGATTATTAGGGTGTAGAGAATTGAAAATATCGCCACTGAATTATGCCTGTATTAATGTTTACCGATATATTTCCAGTTGTTTGAAACATGAGGATTTCCGTTCAGGCTATACCATGCGCCGATTGGGAAAGTGTTACCTTGCAGATCTTCTGGATTCCATGATGCCGTGTAGAATACATTTTGTGCGCCTTCCTTTGCTTCTGACGTGAATGCCTTGTTAGTGAATGGGTTTGCAGCATTTGGAATCAGTCCTGCGGTTGCTAAAGATGGCGTATCGGCATTGGTCATGTATTCTTTAGAAACGGAAAAACCTTTAGCATTAAAATCTTTTACCATCAGAAGTGGCATAAAGCATTCCAGGTTTTGGTTATTACATGTAACGTCAAATTGCTCAACTTCCAACCCGTGGTCTGACACTAATATGATACGGGTGTTATCGTAGACTTCATTTTTCCTCAAATAATCAAACCACTCACCAAGTTTTAAATATGCTGCCATATTAACGTGATAATGCCTGACCTGTAAAAGATCATTCATTTTCATGGTTACACCGTCAAGCGTATAACGAGAAACCATATCAACATCGTGTTTTGTGTTATCAACACGGACCGAAGGTACATAATCAGGTTCTTGCAGAATACAAGGGTTATGCGTTATATCACTATCCATAATGAAGAAGGTGTTTTCATTGTCATTTTTTACTGTAGTGAATTTAGAAAGATTGTCGAGGACAACATATTCCTTGATAAATCGAAGGTTATAACCTGAACTTTTGGAATTACCATAAGTTGTTTGAACAAGAGCATAAGAATAAGCGGAATTATCCGAGGAGTTTTCAGATGCTATAATCGGTTCATTGTAAATTCCGCCGTCATATATCGTTTCCTGCAGAATTAGGGGTGATACTTTCATCAGTGAGAAAAAGAAAAAGTTACGGTTGCGGATATAATTTACCCGTTCCAAAACATTTACTGAAGTATCGTCGTCGTTGCCCCAATCAAGAACACTAAATGATTCAGCTGTTGTATAGACGTGAAAATCCGGATGATCATTATATATAGACAAATCTGATATGATTTTATAACCGGCAAATGGCGGGTTACAAATAGTAACATTAAAACCATTATTCCCAAAAAGTACCGGCATTACTTTTAAAGCTTCATTGTGTTTGGCAGCAAGACTTTCCGAGCTCCTTTCGTTGATCTTTTCCGGAGTGTACTCATAACCTCCAAATAGTGACGGAGCACCGTTAATAGTACAAGAACCGTAAGATATTGTGTTTGGATAGTAAGTAAATCCGTCAAACTTTTCTTTGAGCTCAGGCTTTTCATTAAAGATATAAGGCACCTGAGTTCCTAAAGCACGATCGAGCATAAGGATAATGACGTTATTGCCATTCTTACTTAAAGAAATAGTTGGTAATTCAGTTGTCTGATCCATATAATCAGCATATGCGGAATAAGACCCTAGGACACCGATGGTGTTTAGTATACCTAAGCAGGATACGGCCATGACACCAATTATTAGAATTGTTTTCGGAATTATGTTGCTTTTTGAATTAATAAATCCAAATACAAAAACAATTGCGGCGACTGCAAGAACGTTTATCAGGTAATCTGTGAATTTAAAAGAGGGTGGATTATCAAATTGCAAAGTTGTAGACATTTTGCCTAGCATTGTTCCGAACAGCATATAATCAACAATGGATATTCCGCAGATGACCCAGATTGCTTTGCAGAATAAAGCTTTGGACTTTTCGCTCATAAAGAAATAGAAAACGCCGCCCCATAAGACCCAGCTTCCGAATGAGAGCAACATGGAGTTGACGACATACATTGCCGGATTGGATTGCCGTGCATAATCGACAAATTCCAAAGGGGAAGCATCGATAACTGCAGAGGGGATAAGAAGGCCCGTGATCAAAGCCATCAGAACGGTTCCTGCTACAAATGCTCCTGTGTTCTTTTGTATTTCTTTGCTGGTGCCTTTTTTCTTAATGAACCCTGTCGCCAAAGGAAGAGCCAAAAGGATGCCGCCTGCCGACAACAGGACTTTCTGTCTTGCGTCAAGGTCAGTCCTTATCAGCGATGAGATAATGACCGCCAAACCTGCAACGGCAAGGACAATATTCAATGCTTTCTTCGGATCATTGAGCTTGTAGAATACGTTCTTTACGAGTGAGAAAACGTTGTTTAACAGCCAGTAGAATACAAGTCCTGAAGGCGAACGGTAGAGTAATACGAGGAATACCGCTGCTAAGCCGTAAACCTGGACCTTTTCCTTTATAGGATGACCTTTGGTATAGATAATTCCTGAAACTATATTGATCAGCGTCATCAGGATCGGAAGCACATTTATCGGGAAGCCGCCGATGTTAAACATTGCATCTTCCTTGCCAAGATCAGCAATGAATCCAAACTTCATTCCCTGAAGTCCCTGCATGCCTGACAACAGATTATATGCTGCTATGAAGAAGGGTATCTGAAGCAATACAGAAACAGAACTCTTTAATGCATAGACAGGCTTATAGTGGTTTATGCGGTAGTACTCCTGGATCATGAAAAAACGCTCGTCGCCTTTGAAGGTCTCCTTCGTGCGTTTAAGCCTGTAAGCCATTTTAGCCTGGATGTCACGTTCTTCTGCCTGGAGTTCATCTGCTCTTTTGTAGAGAGGGAGTACGAGGAAGTTTACGGCGAGGCTTAAGAATATTATCGACAACCCGGCGTTTCCGATAAGCCTGTTCGCAATCGAGAAGATCACTTCGAACAGAAGCTCAAGAGGAGTGATTATTAGGGTGTAGAGAACGGAAAAGAGTGTCATCATTCAGTGCTTGTTTTTTTCTTAAAGGACAGGCTCTTTTTGGCTTGTTTGGTATTGGTTTGCTCTGTTTCTATTTGCTTTTTGGAAATTACTTCATTGTATTTTTTCAAAATATAATCAACGGTTAATTCAGCACCGTTACCCATAGGAACCCATGTTTCTGAGCGTGCTTTATCACGGCCCTTGCTGAATGAAGGATCGTTTATACACTTATCAATGAGTTCTTTTATATTGCCGACATTCTCTTCATTCAGCTCAAGTCCGAGTTTCGGTAAAATCCTAAAAGTCCAGGGAGTCTCTTCAATCCAATCTGCATCGTAAGGGCGGATATCGTACTTTGTATCAGTATAAATCAGCGGTTTATCAAAGACTAAGGTGAAGTCAAAAATAATACCTGAAAAATCAGATATCAGAATATCCGATTGCCTTAGTACTTCGAAGTTGTCATTATCTCTGTTCCAAATCACTTTTGATTCATCAGTATACTTGGACATGAGCTTGTCAAGCATTTCTTTCTCTGATGCGTATGACTGCGGGTGAGGTCTCACAATAATTTTATATCCGGTGTCTATCAGTGCATCTATCAGTTTTTCGCCGAATCTCGAGAGTATTCCGCTTTTGCCCCATGATGGTGCCATAAGTACTGTTCTTTCATGTTCGGGAACAGGTCCCGCTTCTTTCAGCCGTTTTTTCATAGCATCCATGTATGGAATTCCGCATAAAGGAGTTTCGCGGTGAGCTATTCCTCGCATATCTTCTAATTGCCGGATCTCTTCTATCTGGTATTCTCCTGAGAGAGGAAGTGCATCAAAATGATCTGTTCCGTACATGCGGTACATACTAATATCATTTGCTCCGTGCTGAACATGAATGTAGAAATCCACATTGTTTGAACGCTTCCATTGGAAGACGCCAAGACTCGGAGTGGAAGAAACGACAATTGAAGCATTAAGTAGATTGAGTCTGGAGAATGCCTTGTTGCCTTCGCCTAAAAACTCGCCTTTGATATATTCGTATTTCTTATCGAAAACAGGATCATCCTTGGAGCAGGTGAGATAAGCAACATTCTGCTTGCGCTTCTCAAACTCGTCCAGGAGAGGCTCAAAAACATTCCAATATCTCTTGTGATCGGTAAAGATTGCAATGGGTATCTTCTGATCGTATATCTTGGCGTTTTTGTCGTTGCTCGTGCGGTACTTCATCTTGAGCAAGAGTGCCCTGAATGAGAAGACGGCAACTCCGAATATTCCGAAAAGAATGGAGAACAACATTCCACCTGTGCCCGGATCAATATACAAAACTACTAAACAAACCATAATCGTCCTCTTCACAAAGATTTGTAGAATAATGCCAACTCCACAAACTCATAAAATTTTATTACTTTTAAATATATAATTCAACTATGACACGGTTTTACACGGTCTTCCTTTCAAAAATGATGATTATATGCGTGGTTTGAAATAGATGCCGTTACATGGTATTATTTCACCGTGTTCATCAAAACGCAAACTATAAGAAGTCGTGAACGAGCTCGTGAATAGAGATACTGAATTAAATAAACAGGTTTTGGATGTTCTTTTATATCTTAAGGGTGCGGGATTCTCAAATCAGCGTGTTTTAGCGGAGAATACCTGTCTTTCTCTTGGGTTTATTAACAAAGCTCTTAAAACACTTGAAAGATCCGGACTTATAGATAAGAATTGCAATTTGACTTCAAAGGCAAAAACTCAGATTAAAAAGAACAGTCCTAAAAGAGCGGTCATTCTTGCTGCTGGCGGCGGAATGAGAATGATCCCCATCAATTCGTTAATACCCAAAGCTCTCCTTAAAGTTAAAGGCGAATTATTGATTGAACGTCAGATAAAACAACTAAACGAGAAAGGAATAACAGATATTTCTATAGTTGTAGGCTTTCTTAAGGAATCTTTTGAATATTTAGTGGATAAGTATAATGTTGAGCTTATTATCAATAACTGTTATTCAACCAAAAACAACTTATATTCGTTAAGCCTGGCTAAAGAAAAACTTTCTAATTGCTATATCGTTCCATGTGATATATGGAGTGAATCAAATCCGTTCAACAGTGAGGAAATATATAGTTGGTATATGGTGTCTGACGGGCTTGATGAACAATCATCAGTGCGTGTGAACAGAAAGAACGAACTTGTGAGCGTTACTTCAAGTAAAATAGGTAACCGTATGATTGGAATATCCTATCTTCTTGGTTATGACGCAGAGATCTTATCATCAAATATTAGAAAACTTTTGTTTGACGGAAAACATGACGAAGCGTTTTGGGAGACTGCACTATATAACGATGATCGCATGTTTATTTGGCCGCGTATTGTATCTGATAGCAGTATTAAAGAGATCAACACATACGAACAGCTTCGTGAGATCGATTCAGATTCCAATCATTTAAAAAATGATGCTATTACTACCATATCCAAGATATTTGGTTGTAAGGAAAAGGACATAAATAATATCGCTGTGCTAAAAAAAGGAATGACAAACAGATCCTTTCTGTTTAGCGTTAACGATTCAAAATACATTATGCGTATTCCGGGAGAAGGAACAGACAAGTTAATTAACAGGGAACAGGAAAGCGAGGTTTACGAGTCTATAAAAGGATTGGGGTTTTGTGATGATCCTGTCTATATCAATCCCGTGAATGGATACAAGATTACAAAATATCTCGAAGGCGCCCGTGTGTGCAATGTAAATGATGAAAATGATCTAAAAAGGTGTATGCATAAGCTTAAAGCTTTTCATGACGCAAATCTTAAGGTTGATCACTGGTTTGATATTTTCAAACAGATTGAATTCTATGAGACCTTATGGAATGGAGCATCTTCAGTATTTATAGATTATTTCGATACCAAAAACAAAATCCTGTCTCTTCGTAAAGTAATAGACAACCTGCCTAAACAGTGTTGTCTTACGCATATTGATGCCGTACCTGACAATTTCCTGTTTTATTTTCCTGCTGGTTCAAAAGAAGAGCAATTACAATTAACTGATTGGGAGTATTCCGGAATGCAGGATCCTCATGTGGATATTGCTATGTTCTGCATATATGCACTGTTTGATAAGCAGAAGTGCGATCACATTATCGATTTATACTTTAACGGAGAGTGTGATAAACCTACGCGATGTAAGATTTATTGTTATATTGCAATTTGCGGACTCTTATGGTCCAACTGGTGTGAGTATAAGAGACAGCTCGGTGTCGAGTTTGGAGAGTACAACATCCGTCAATACCGTTATGCGAAAGATTATTACAAACATGCAAAGGAGTTGTTATGAGCGGTTATACGGTTAAGAGAGCGATCATAATGGCGGCCGGAATCGGAAAGCGGATGCAGCCCTTAACATATAGCACGCCCAAGCCTCTTATAGAAGTAAACGGCGTAAGGATGATCGATACAATTATCGATGCGCTGATTGCGAACGGTATAGATGATATCAATATCGTTACCGGATATCTGGCTGACAGTTTCAAAATCCTTTGTTCCAAGTATCCGATGATCAATTTCATAAACAACCCCGATTACAATAAGTACAACAATATATCTTCGCTTTATTACGCAAGGCATCTTCTTGATACTGAGGTGATAATTACCGATGCGGATCAGATCATCCGGAACAAAGACATCCTTTCACCTCTGTTTTTGAGGTCAGGATATAATGCATCGGAAGTTTTTTCGCATACTGATGAATGGGTAATGAGTGTAGAAGGCGGTATTGTCACGGCGTGTTCGAGAAACGGCGGAGATAAAGGATGGCAGCTTTACAGCATATCCAGATGGAACAGGGACGATGCGATGAAGCTTAGAAAATATGTAGAACTTGAGTTTGAAAAGAATAAAAGACGGGATATCTATTGGGACGATATTCCGATGTTCATTCATTTCACGGATTTCAAACTTGGTATAAGAGTTATTGACACAAATGATCTTGTTGAGATAGATAGCTTGGAAGAACTGAGAAAGATCGATATGAAATATATGAGAGTGTGAGGATGAATATGGTTAAAGAAGAAATTGAAGTTGTGAGTAAAAGAAAGATAGACCCGTTTACAACATTTGTGCCTTTTGGGTGTATTTTGGTACTTTGTGCGTATTTTATTCTTGCTCCTGAGAATTCAACTTCTGCTCTTGAGGTGATCAGAAGTTTTCTTGGCGATAAATGCGGCGTCTATTATCTGGTCATAGGACTTGGTTTTTTCTTGGTCTCTCTCTGGCTTTCATATTCCAAGATTGGAAAGATCACGATCGGCAAGCAGGGTGAGAAGCCAAAATACAGTTTCTTCGCGTGGGGAGCAATGGTTTTCACGTGCGGTCTTGCTTCCGATATCCTTTTCTATTCTTTTTGTGAATGGATCTACTACTACGAAGAACCTCACGTTCAGTCATTCGGTAACATAAATGAATGGGCAGCCACTTTTCCTCTTTATCATTGGAGCCTTATTCCATGGAGTTTTTATGCTGTTCTAGCTGCGGCTTTCGGTTTTATGCTGCATGTTAGAGGATGTCACAAGCAGAAGTATTCTGAAGCTTGCAGGCCGCTGCTTGGTAAACACACCGACGGCGTTTTGGGGAAGGTGATAGATATCCTTGCCGTAATCGCTCTTATTGCAGGAACGGCTACCACATTCTCTATTGCGACCCCTCTGCTTTCCATGGTTCTTACGAATCTGTTCGGAATCGCAGGTTCCAAATATGTGTCCATCGCTATTCTCCTTATTGTATGCGGAATCTATACATGCTCTGTCATGAACGGCCTCAAAGGCGTTAACATGCTTTCTAAGGTATGTATGGTTCTATTTGGAATCATCCTCGCATATGTGTTTATCTTTGGCGGAGAAGCCAGGTTTTCTGTTGAGACCGGTGTTACTTCTCTGGGAAATATGGTCCAGAATTTTATTGGTCTTTCAACCTGGACCGATGCGACAAGAAACGAAGCCGGATTTGCACAGAACTGGACTATCTTTTATTGGGCATACTGGATGGTCTGGTGTGTTGCGGCACCGTTTTTTATGGGAATGATAAGCCGCGGCAGAACGATCAAACAGGTTATTATGGGTTCATATGTTTTCGGTACGGCGAGCACATTGATTTCATTCATAGTACTTGGCAATTTCGGTCTCGGAATGAAAGTGCATGGGAGATTTGACGCTGTTGCGCAGTATCACGCCAATGGTGATGATCTATACCAGACTATCATCGATATTATTCATCAGCTGCCGTTCCCGACTGTGTTCCTTGTGGTTCTTGCTCTGGCGATGTTTGCATTTTATGCGACATCATTTGACAGTATCACTATGGTTGCCTCCAATTATAGTTATAAGAACATCGAAAATGATGAGACTGCAAGCAAGAAAATGAAACTGTTTTGGGCTGTTTTGCTTATCATGCTCCCGATCGCACTTATCTTTTCAGAAGGTACGATGGCAAACCTTCAGACGGTTTCGATCATAGCGGCATTTCCGATAGGAATTGTAATGATATTGATCATAGCCAGTTTCATAAAGGATGCTAAAACACATATTGAAGAGAAAAAGCAATCCGAAAAGAAGGAATAGCTTTTCCGCTTAAGCGAATACTCTTGCGAACAGTTCAGGATCGATCTGATACAGTTCTTCACCCAGGCGGTCGCTTATCTCGATCAGCATGCGTTCATATGTGCACTGGAGAGGCGACACTTGATTCTCGTTACCGGTATTCATCCTGTTGGCGCATCCGCATGAATTTGTGCAGCGCTTAACCAGATCGCATCCGGCACATGTCATGGGAACGGATGATCTCTTGGCAAGTTCCAAAACCTTTGCTTCGTTGATACCGTCGAAAACATTTCCGAGAAGATATCTTTCATCTCCGATAAATGAAGTGCAGGGATAAAGATCGCCGCCAGGCGTGACGGGCATCTGCCTGACGCCCAGGTGGCAGCGTTCCGCAGGGTTTTTGCCTCTGATGCAGTCACTGATCTTTGAACCGATCGTCGACATGAAGAACATGTCTTTTTTGATGAAGAGCTCTTTAAGATATTTTGCAGTCAGCTCAAGCTGTTCTCTTAATGCATCCAGATTGTCATCGGTCCAATTGACATTTTTGCCATACGCGATAACGAAAGAAACGCGCTTGAATCCCAGATCGTGGAGATACTTTACCGATTCCGCATAGTAGGGCACGGCCTGAGGCGCGATGGTGGCAAGCGCATAGGATCCGGGAAGGACTTTCAGAAGAAGCCCGGCTTTCTCTTCGACAACTGATGAAGTCGGTTTTCCGCCTGTGAATATCCTGCAGACATCCTGGGCTTTTCCGTCGAAAGAAAGACCGATGCCCATGTCTGCCTTTTTGGCACGTTCGAGGAATCCTTCATCCAGAAGTGTTCCGTTGGTCGTCATCTTACAGTCGAAAGGGATTCCCGTTGTTTTAGATCTTTCCTCACAATAATCCAATGCTTTGTATATCAGGTCCTTTTTTAGAAGAGGCTCGCCGCCGAAAAAGCAAAGACCTGCGCGCGTTCCTTTCGAAAACGCAAGGTCGCAGGCCTTAAAAAGGACGTCTTCGCTCATGTCCTTTGGACATTTTTCGCGGATGCAGTAGCTGCAGTCCATGTTGCAATTATCTGTGAGGTGAAGAGTAAGGTTCATGTTTAATCGTTGGAATCTATTGTCTGCGATACGATACCTGCGGTTATAAGAGGCGCTTCTGTTGCTCTTGTTGATTCGGGTATAGCGATATCGCCGTCGAGCTCGATTTCAGTCGGATCGGTGTCAGCGGTTTCACCGGCGAGTCTGACCTCAGTCGTTTCGGTTGTGCATGTGGCTACATCACCTGCATAGTCGATCTTGCCGGGATCCGTGCATCCCGTTACGGATAAAGCGGTGATCGCTGCTGCAATGCCTATTGCGTAGAGTGGTTTCTTATAGCCTTTGGCCTGAGTTATCTTCATTTTTTTGCCCTCACTTTCAGGTCTTTACCCTATATACAGATAAAGAGAAGGAAATGTTGCAATAATGACTAAAATATATCATATTTTTTTGTCATTCGATGTTACGATAAAGTCATTATTTATTTCGCGGGAGGATGACACCATGTTCGATTTCAGATACTTCACACCTACAAAGGTCGTTTTTGGAAAGAATACCGAGAGCCAGGTCGCTGACCTCATTAAGGAATTCGGCGGAACAAAAGTGCTTATCCATTATGGCGGCGGAAGCGTTGTCCGTTCAGGTCTCCTCGACCGCGTAAAAGCTACTCTTGATCAGGCGGGAATTGCCCATGTCGAGCTGGGCGGTGCGGTTCCTAATCCTCATTTGGGACTCGTTTACGAGGGGATAGAGCTTTGCAGGAAAGAGCATGTTGACTTCCTCCTCGCAGTTGGCGGGGGAAGCGCGATAGACTCGGCAAAAGCGATGGGTTACGGCCTTGTTAACGAAGGCGACGTCTGGGATTTCTATGATTACAAGCGTCAGGCAAAAGGCTGCATGCCAATAGGCGTAATCCTTACCCTTGCCGCAACGGGAAGCGAGATGAGCGATTCTTCCGTTATCACAAAGGAGGAAGGACTTGTTAAGCGCGGATACAGCAGTGACTATTCGCGTCCGAAGTTCGCGATAATGAACCCTGAGCTTACGATGACGCTTCCTGATTACCAGACTGCGTGCGGATGCACCGACATCATGATGCACACGATGGAAAGATATTTCACAAATGGCGGAAACATGGAGATCACTGACGCTCTTGCAGAAGGACTCCTCCGCACAGTAAAGAAGAATGCGGTGATACTGAGAGATGATCCGAAGAACTACGATGCAAGAGCTGAGGTCATGTGGGCCGGAAGCCTTGCGCATAACGGTCTTACGGGATGCGGCAATGATGGCGGCGACTGGATGACTCACAAGCTCGAGCACGAGCTTGGAGGCCTTTATGACGTAGCTCACGGAGCGGGCCTCGCTGCGATATGGGGATCCTGGGCAAGATACGTTTACAAGAACTGCCTGCCAAGATTCAAGAAGTTTGCGATAAACGTCATGGACGTCAAGGACGAAGGTACTGATGAGGAGATCGCGATTAAGGGTATCGAGGCAATGGAGGACTTCTACAGATCGATCAATATGCCTACGAATCTGCGTGAACTCGGTGTCAATGCGACAGAAGAAGACCTTGTGAACATGGCTCACAAGTGCGCCGTCGGCGTAGGCGGTGAGATGGGTTCTGCAAGAGTCTTAAATGAAGAGGACATGCTGAACATCTTTAAGGCAAGCGTTTAAGCAAAGGAGGGCTTTCTTATGTCAGTTAAGTGGGGCGTTTTAGGTACTGCGAATATAGCGAAAGGCTGCACGATCCCGGGCATGAAGGAAGCCTTGGGCTGCGAGCTATACGCGATCGCGGGAAGGTCTGAGGAAAAAGTCTTAAGCTATCAGAAAGAATTTGGTTTTGAGAAAGCTTATGTAGGATACGAAAAACTTTTGGAAGATCCGGAGGTCCGGGCTGTCTATATTCCTTTGCCGAATCATCTTCACAAGGAGTGGGTGATCAAGGCTTTGAAGGCAGGAAAGCACGTTCTTTGTGAGAAACCGATGGCGCTTAACGCTGCTGACGCTAAGGAAATGTTTGACGTTGCGAAGGAGAATAACGTATTTCTCATGGAAGCTTATGCGTATCTTCACAGCAATTATGTCGCATCGCTCGCATCAGACATTAAGAGCGGCGTTATAGGTGACGTGGATTTTCTGGAGACTGCATTCTATACGCAGGGTTACGTTGACGACATAAGGATCCATAAGAGCATGGGCGGCGGCGCGGTCTATGATCTCGGATGCTACTGTACTACCCTGATCTTGTCCCTGATCGATTCTGAGGTCGATTACGTCAAGGCTGATGCCGAATTTAACGATGAAGGCGCAGATCTTTTCGCATCTGCAATCATGAGGTTTAATAACGGCATAAGGGCTGCGTTTAACGTAGGAATGATATTTGACCCTTCACATGACGGAAGGCGCGACAGGCTTTATATCCACGGTTCAAAGGGCACCATTGTTTCAGATGTTGAATTTAACCAGTCAGGAAGGCTGACCTACACCATAAAGACAGGGATCAAGGAGTATCATCCGACGGTCGATGCGCCGCACAATTACATGCTCGAGATCGAACAGCTCGGAAGATGCATCGAGAACGGTGAGACACCGCATGTTACTCCTGAATTCTCGATCAGAAATGCAGAATTGCTGGATATGGTGCTGGGCCGGATCGGTTATTGAACTGCTACTAGAGAATAATGTTAAGTTGACGATTATTCCGAAGATTTATAGAATCAGGAATATAAGAAAAACAAATATTGGAGGATAAAGCAATGGCAGACGACAAACTCGATATTTCATCTATCTTTGGTGATACATTTAAGCAGATCTCTGACGCATTGTCAGGTGAGACGCAGAAGAAGTCCAAAAAGAAAGTCACTTCCATCGCAGGCATTCCTCTTCCCGGAAGCACAACAACTAAAAAGTCAACGACAAAGAAATCCACTTCAAAGAAGTCGTCTTCCAGCAAGAGCTCGGCTGTTGACAAGGCGATCGCCGCCGGTGCAAATGCGGCAAAGAAAGCAAATACAACCAAGTCATCTTCAAGCAAGACTACTGCCAAGAAGACAACTTCAACAACAAAGAAAACAACTTCTTCAAAAGCGGGCAAGATCATGCTCGAGATCAACGGCAGACAGATCGATTTCAAGACGATCGAGAGCAAGGCCGCAAAGCTCGGAGGCGATTGCTACGTAGTCGTCAACGAGAAGAAGATCTATAACGACGACGGCAAGTCTGTAAGCTTGTTCTGACGATCCGGTAATTTTCCATGAAAACCGTCACTTTAGGCCAAACCGACATTACTGTTCCCCAGAATGCCTTTGGCGCTTTGCCCATTCAGAGGATAAGCACGGCTGATGCCGTCATGCTTTTACGTAAAGCATACGACGGCGGGATGCGTTTTTTCGATACGGCGAGGGCTTATTCCGACAGTGAGGAAAAGGTCGGTATAGCTTTTGAACGGATGAGGGACAAGGTCTTCATTTCCACGAAGACAGGAGCGACGACCAAAGAGAAGTTTTGGGAAGACCTCGAGACGTCACTCAGACTGCTTAAGACAGACTACATCGACATTTACCAGCTGCACTGCGCCGCGAAATGCTACGGTGAGGGCGATGACCTTTACGAGTGCATGAAGGAAGCCAAAAGGCAGGGCAAGATCCGCCACATCGGTATCACCGCGCACAAGATCGGAGTAGCCGAAGACATCGTTAAGAGCGGACTTTATGAGACGCTGCAGTTTCCGTTTTCATACCTTGCGTCTGACAGGGACATAAAGCTCGTGCAAGACTGCGAAAAGGCAGGCATGGGCTTTATCGCGATGAAAGGATTGTCAGGCGGACTCCTGACTGATTCAAAAGCCTGCATGGCGTTTATGAGCGAGTTTAGTGTGCTTCCGATATGGGGCATCCAGAGAGACGCCGAGCTTGATGAATGGCTTTCCTTCTTTGAGAATGAAGCCGTAATGACCGGTGAGATAAAAGCATTTATTGAGAACGACAGAAAGCAGCTGATCGGCGATTTCTGCAGAGGCTGCGGATACTGTATGCCCTGCACCGCTGACATCATGATCAACCAATGTGCCAGAATGAGTCAGATGATAAGGCGCGCACCTTCAAAGAACTGGCTTACGGATTTCTGGAAGAAAGAAATGCTGAAGATCGAATCCTGCGTTGAATGCGGCATCTGTAAAACGAGATGCCCTTATGAACTCGATATTCCTAATCTTTTAAAGAAGAATCTTAAAGACTATAAAGAGATCCTTGAAGGCAAAGAAGTCTGAACCGGTTTCTTTTCATTTTTGCCGCATTTGATTTCAAGTCTGATTAAAGTTGCCGTTTCATAATGAACTCAAATCCAAGGAAAGGATGGATCATTATGGACAACGAAAAAGACATGGAGATCAAGGAAGAAACAGCAGTTGCAGAAATCAAGCCGGAAACGTCTAACTCGGAAACACCGATAGTAAAACCGATCATTCCCGCGGAGGCTGCCAAGCCAAAAGAGAAAAAGAAGAAAGGCAAAGCAGGTCTGGTAGTTGCTCTTGCGATCGGATGCACACTTACGGGTGCTGCGATTGGAATCGGAGGCACGCTGGCATTTATGGGATTACGCGGCCCGGGCAGAATGCGGATGGGAAACTTCAGACAAGAAGACCGGTTTGCTCAGTATGAGCGATCTGATTCCGATCCGGGTTCCGGTTTCGGAAGAGGAAGGTCTGATGGAAACAAAGGCAACCGTCAGAGATCGGATGACAACCAAGACCGGAATTCATCAAAAGACAACAGGATAGATTCCGGCAACCGGGGCCAGGGACGTCCGGGTAACGGAAACAGAGGACAAGGCAAGCCGGACCGGAACGGCAAGTCAAACAACGGAACGAACAACGGAAACCAGCCTCAGGGCAACCAGACGCCTGACAACCAGGCACCCAATGATCAGACTCCGAATGGTCAGACTCCTGATGCAAACGGACAGGCACCGTCCGGCCAGACAGGCGGAACGAACGCTTAAGTAATATTATTTTGGAAAAGACACCGTATAAATGAGCTCTTCGGGTTCTTTATACGGTGTTTTTCTGTCTTCAGACATATGTGACGGGTTGACAACTAGTATTACTAATAGTAACATATCCAATAGCAATAAGGAGGCGTTATGGAAAACATCATTCTCAGTATGCTGATCTTCAAGGCTATGACTATCTATGAGATCAGGGCGTATATTAAAAGAAACCTCACTACGGTCTGCAGCGACAGTTTGGGAAGCATACAGACCGCAATCAAGAACCTGATAAAGAAGGGCTATATCGAAGTGAAGGAATTCGTTGATAACGGAATGCTCAAGAAGCAATACAGCATTACCGGTGAAGGCGTTGAATCTTATAAGGAATGGGTAGGCATGCCGATAAATCTTGCGAAGATGACGAACATGGAGGAAGGCAAACTCTTCTTTCTGGGCGTAGCTCCGAAGGATAAGAGGATCGCATTTTTGAAAGATTATCTGAAAGACCTTAAAGAAGAAAATGAAAAGATGAGATCAATTCAGAGCATTGCACTTGAGTCGAAAGAAGCGGTCGTAAAAGAAAACGTGAAGCGTATTTCAGCTGATCCGAAGACTTCAGAAAACCTTCTTGCGGTATCGAAAGAGAAGAGTGTCAGAAAAGTCCTGAACAACACCTATGATTATCAGATGCATCTGCTCGAATACGGGATCGCGCGTACTGAAGCAGACATTGATTTCTATGAAAGACTCCTTCACCTTGAAATGAAGAAATAAAAAGGAGAACTATATGCAGATCTATATTGGAGCAGCTTTGCTCGTTGTAGTGATAATTCTCAGCATACTTTTGATATGCGGTCTTCCGCTTGGTGAACTTACTATGGGTGGAAAATACAAAGTATGGCCTGGCAAGCTCAGACTGTTGGCGGTAAGCCAATTGCTGGTGCAGATCTTTGCACTTTACATCCTGCTTTCTGCCGTCGGAATCGCACCCGTATTCATATCTATGAAAGCAGTAAAGATCACCTGCATCGTTTTCGCGGTATTCTTCGGCGGGAATACTGTTATGAACCTGTTTTCTACCAGCAAAAAGGAAAGATACATAATGACTCCGATGTCGTTGATCGAAGCCGTCTGCTTTGCGGTGACAGCGTTCAGGATTTAGGCGAAGCGGAATCTGAACTGCGGTTCCTGCCGCGTCTGTCATGCTGCATGTAGTAGGCTTTCTTATCTGAATACATGAGCTTGTCGATCTGTTTGACGATGTCTGTCATGTCGTCTTTGTTGCAGTCAAAGATCTTTCCGCCGATCGCGGCGCAGAGCTTGTAAGGCTTGCCCGACTTCTCGTTGTATCTGTCGATGTTTTCGTGGATGCGGTCTATGTGTCCCGTTAAGTCATCTGCTTTGAACTTGGGCATCAGTATTATGAATTCGTCGCCTGCGAATCTTATGACGATCCCTTCGGGGCCGATCGTTTCTGCAAGTATGGTGGCGAAAGCATACAAAGCCTGGTCGCCCTCGTCGTGAGAATAGTTGTCGTTTATGGATTTGAAATCATTCAGGTCGAGCATCAACGCGGCGATCCGGGTATTGCTGCTGAACATGCGTTTTTTCAAAACCTTATCCAATTCATAGCGGTTATATACGCCGGTGAGTTTGTCGATATAGATGCACTCATTTTGCAGCGCGATAGATATTGCGGCAAAAGCGACAGTGAAGCTTATCGGAAGAAGCGAAATGCCATAGATCTTCATCTGGATGACGTTCCCCATAAGGATCGGAGTTAAGAATCCTATTACAGGGAAATAGCGCAGGGAGGGGTTTCTCAGCTTGTTGATCAGATAGTAGGCGTATCCGTAGAAGATCAGGACGAAGCCGATCATTACGAATAGAAGATAATAGGGACCTCTTATGTATTTGTTGTTCTTATCGAAATAGAAGACTACCGGTCTGAAGAAATTGACTATGAGAAGCGTTGCTTCAATGAAGACAAGGAACCAGAAAAGGATTATGTGCCATCCTTTTGCCTTGTGGTCGATGTGCCTGATTATGAGATAGATTATGCCGATGCCGACGATCAGGTTGTAAAGATAGAGGTAAGTGTTCCCGACAAGCAGTACGCAGTAATAGAGCGTACCAGTCATACCGTCACAGGCAAAAACGTATATGTCAGCTATGCAGTTGAGAATGGATAAGAGGATGAGTGCGACAAGGATGCGGCTCTCGTCTTTACGCGCAGGAAGATTCCAACCCTTAGCGGCCAGTATGATCACAAGTATGGTTATGCCGACGAGGTCGGTGATATATACGGCTTGCAGGTTGATCGCGCTTTCCATAACAGTTTACCTTTTGCAGAAAGAACCGATTCTTACAATTAAATTATAACTATAAGAATGCAAATTGGTTTTCATTAGTGTAAACAAAAAGATAATAATTAACGCGGGTTATTAATATTCTGACACATTCTTTCACTTGACCTGATACGACATAGATGGTATTTTAATACGCGCGCAGAACAAAGCGCCGACAGTTCGTTTGTGCCATCCTGTCGATAAACAAAACCAGGACAATCATTTAAATCAGTTTTCGTGCCGCCTGTAAAGAAGCGGTGTTTGATTGAATGTGACTCCTGTTTTGGAGTCATTTTTTATTGGGAGAATTCTTATGGATGAATCTAAAACAGTATCTAAGATCTTTATGTGCATCGGCATTGTCTTTGTAGCATGCCTTCTGCTGTCAAACCTGATAGCAGGCAAGATGTGGGCAGTGACGGAGAACATTACTTTGCCCGCGGCGGTAATACTTTTCCCGCTGACTTACATCATCGGCGACGTTTTTACTGAGGTATATGGTTTCAGAAAAGCAAGGAACATCATCTGGCTGGGTTTCATCTGCAGTTTCTTTGCAGTATGCGTTTACCTCATTACGATAGCTCTTCCTCATCCCGGATACTGGGAGAACCAGGGAGCGTATGAGGCAGTTCTTGGAACTACTCCGAGGGTTGCCGTTGCGTCTTTCGCGGGATATCTTTTCGGAGAGTTTTCAAACTCGATAGTCCTGTCAAGGCTCAAGGTCCTGACAAAGGGAAAGAACCTCTGGGTCAGAACGATCCTTTCGACCGTAGTTGGTGAAGGCCTGGATTCGGTCATCTTTATTACGATCTCATTCTGGGGAACGATGGAGAATTCCGTAGTCCTCAAGATGATCCTCTTCCAGTATCTTTTCAAGGTCGCTTACGAGATACTCTTTACGCCTGTCACTTACCTTGTCGTAAAAGCCATCAAGAGGAAAGAGGGCATCGACGTTTACGATGAAGGCATAAAATACAATCTTGTAAAGGGGTGATCTCATGCGTGAAAAGGAAGGCCTTACAAAGCTCGGAAGCAACGGGACAAAATACAGCCGGGATTACGATCCGTCAGTTCTTGAGACGTTTGAGAACAAGCATCCTGACAACGATTATTTCGTTAAGTTCAACTGCCCGGAATTTACAAGTCTCTGCCCGATAACGGGACAGCCGGATTTTGCAACGATCACGATCTCTTATGTTCCTTCTATGCGGATGGTCGAGAGCAAGTCGTTAAAGCTCTATCTGTTCTCATTCCGCAACCACGGGGATTTTCATGAGGACTGCGTGAACATAATCATGAAGGATCTCATCAGGCTGATGGATCCGAAATACATCGAGGTTTGGGGTAAATTTACTCCAAGGGGAGGCATTTCGATCGATCCTTACTGCAATTACGGCAAGCCCGGAACGAAGTGGGAGAAGGTAGCTGAAGACAGGCTCTTCAATCACGACATGTACCCCGAAAAGGTGGATAACAGGTAAGAACGCCGATTATGAGGACATAATTACAAACCCGGTTTCATTTTGTATGTGAAGCCGGGTTTTTAATATATACTGTATTAGATCTTATTATCGGGGGTGACCTATGGAAAAGTTGGAACTTTATCCAAAGCAGCTGAGACCTGACATCTACCTTTTGGATGAAGGACACATGGCTACTGGATATGTTGTCGTCGGTGAAGAGAAGGTATGCGTAATAGATACGATGAACGGCTTTACGGACATTAAGAGCTTTGTGAGAGGATTTACCGACAAGCCGATAATCGTCATCAATACTCACGGCCATCCGGATCACATTTTCGGAAACGTTTATTTTGATGAAGCATATATTCATGAGAAGGACCTTGAACTGGCGGAGATGTTTGCCAAGCATCCGGATTTCATCAAGGCTTGTGAGGAACACGGTTTTTCAATGCCTCCTTTCAAGACAATAAAGGAAGGCGACGTTATAGATCTCGGAGGAAAGACTCTTGAGATATATGAGCTTCCCGGTCACACGCCGGGCGGCATCGTTCTGCTCCTCAAAGAAGACAGGATCCTCTTTACGGGAGATTCGATAAATCATTATCTGTGGATGATGCTGGACGGATGCCTGCCGATGAAGGATTACGTTGCCGCCCTGGACAGGATATTGTTCCTGGAAGATAAGGCTGACTACATTCTTCACGGCCATGCGAGTGATTTTGATGACATATCATTGATGAGATGCATCAGGCAGGGAGCGATGGAGATAGTGGAGGGAAAGACCGAAAACGACGGTCCTTATGAATGGTTCGGCGGAGTAGCCAAAAAGCACGCTTTTGCGCTCGTAGAGGGTAAGAAGTACAGTCCGTCTGACGAGAACATAATCTGTTACAGATAACGTTTGAAGCCGATAGCGGGATCCTTCGGGATCCCGTTTTTCATTACCTGAGTTTTGCCACAATTGGTTTCAGGTTCGTTTCAAGTTGCAGCCCGATAATGAGCTCATAAAGATTTGAGCAAACGAGGTTTAGCAACATGGACAACACCACATATACACCCTCCCCAAAAAAGACAAGAGGCGCAGCAAAGATCGTAGCACTGTCTCTTTGCTGCTCTCTTGTCGGAGGCGCCGCAGGCGCGGTGGGAATGGCCGGATATCAGTACCTGTTTCAGAATGCCGGCGAAATGTATATTGAAAATATAGAAGACGATTCCTCCACATCCAAGATGTACGTAGGCGAGCGTGAAGAAACGAAGCTGGACGTTGTTTCAGTCGATTCTTCCAAAGTGCTGACAGCTGCCGAGATCTATGCGGCAAACGTTAATTCAACGGTCGGAATATCTGCAACTGTCAGGTCGACCAGCCGCGGAAGAACGGTGGAAGGAACTGCATCCGGTTCAGGTTTCATCCTTACCTCTGACGGCTATATAGTTACGAATTATCACGTCGTTGAAGGCGCGACCGCGATCAAGGTTAATACATACGACAACAGCACTTACGAAGCAAAGCTCGTCGGATATGATGACAGCAATGACATAGCGGTCCTGAAAGTTGATGCGTCAGGCCTTTCTCCGGTAGTCCTGGGGGATTCTGACAAGATGAACGTCGGCGACAATGTCGTCGCGATCGGAAACCCGCTGGGAGAGCTTACTTTCACGCTGACGGCAGGCATGGTCAGTGCCCTTAACCGCCAGATCACTATCGATGACATGTCGATGAATCTGATCCAGACCGACTGCGCGATCAACTCGGGCAATTCAGGTGGAGCGCTTTTCAATTCCTACGGCGAGGTCATCGGCATGACCAATGCTAAGTATTCTTCTTCGGGCAATTCTTCAAGTGCCTCAATAGACAACATCGCTTTTGCGATCCCTTCGAATACCGTCAGCAACATCGTCACTTCGATAATTGAAAAAGGCTATGTGGAAAAGGTCTACATTGGCGTAACGGTATCAGCGTCTTATGGACAGAGAGGCTCTCAGAACGTTCAGGGAGTTACGGTCAAGAGCGTTACCGAAGGCAGTCCTGCAGAAGAAGCAGGCATTCATGAAGGCGATATCATCACGGCTGTAAACGGTGAGAAGATCACATCCGCTTCGGGCCTTAGCGCATGGACAAGCAAGAGCAAGGCAGGTGACGTGTTGACATTATCTATAATACGCGATGGCGAGAATATAGAACTGAAGGTTACGTTGGGCGTGCGCCAGCAGACAACTGCACCTGAAGACAATGAGGACGACCGGGATCAGGATTTTCCTGATCAGAGCCGTGACGGTAACAGCGGCTGGGAAAGTCCTTACGGCAGAAGATGATGATCTAAAGCCGAAAAACCAATTCCTTTCTGTGAAGGCCGCCTTGAAAAAGGCGGCCGGTTTTCTTTTTAACTGCCCTCAGGCAAAAACTCCATAACGCCGTCGTCGCCAAAATCGATGTCGCCGTCAGGATCTTCGGCAGGCACGATGTTTCCCAGTGCTGCCAGAACGGTGTTGTATTCCTTTATGAAACCGTCGTGGTTGGATAAGACATATCCCTTGTCATCTTTTCCGGCAGCGGCCTCGAGGTCCTGCGCAAGCTTGAAGGGAACCGTTGCGCCGATCATGGCGGAAGTGCTCTTGATCGAGTGGATGAGGATCCCGTAATCCTTGAAATCACCACTGTCGAGGAATGACTTCAGGTTGGCCTTCTTTTCATCAGCGCCGTTTAAGTATTCGAGAAGAATGGAAATGTAGAAGTCCTCGTCACCCGCACAGTTGGAAAGGCCCTTTGCGGTATCGATGCCTTCGGCCTGGAGCATCTTGAAGATCGAAGCATTCTTGCTTTCTGCTTTCTCAGCTGCGGCAGATGAAGTTTCAGTCTCGTCCTTTGAGACGTTCAGGATCTTTTCGGCAGGAATGTATTTCTTGAGCATCTTTTCTAACGATGTGCTGTCGATCGGCTTGGTAAGATAGTCATTGAAGCCCTTGGAGAGATAGCGTTCCCTTGCGCCGACAACCGCATCAGCCGTGAGGCAGATGACGGGAGTGTCTATATTCGGACCGTCAGCGTGGCTCCTGATGAGGCGGAAGGCTTCTTCACCGTCCATTTCAGGCATTCGCTGGTCCATGAGGATGACGTCATATTTGTTCGAAAGCGCGAGTTCCACGGCTTCTTTTCCGCCGCCTGCCGTATCGATCTTAACCTTCGTCTCCTTAAGGAATTCGGTGGCAACGACAAGGTTCATCTTGGTGTCATCGACAATGAGGATCTTTGCATTAGGAGCTCTGAAGCTTTCATGGTATGCGTTTTTTGCACCCATGCTCTTCTCGAACTTTTCCCTGAAGTTTCCGATCGGCTCATCAACAAGGACGCCCTGAGGGATAGTGAGAGTGAATGTCGAACCGACGCCGTAGGTACTTTCGACCTTGATGTCTCCGCCCATCATGTCGAGGAGCATCTTGGTAATCGCAAGGCCCAGTCCGGTGCCTTCCTTGGTGCTGTTCTTATCAAGATCGACACGCTCAAACTTGCCAAAGAGCTTGCCGATGTCTTCTTCGCTGATTCCGATTCCTGTATCGGTTACGGATACGGTCAGATCGATCATGGACTTGCCGTCCGGGATCCTGAACTTTTTAACTCCCGTGACCTTAAGAGTTACGCCGCCTTTGTCAGTATATTTGACGGCATTATTGAGTATGTTAGTAATGACCTGCCTGACCCTTACGACGTCGCCGAAGAGATAGTCGGGAAGATGTTCGTCGATGTCAGTCTGGAACGTGAGGTTCTTTTCCCGGGCCTTGAAATAGATCATGTTGCTGACGTCATTGATGACCGAACTGAGCTGGTATTCGACTTTGACGATGTCCATCCGGCCTTCTTCGATCTTCGTGAAATCGAGGATGTCGTTGATGATGGCCAGCAGGTTGTGGCCCGCGCTGTCAACGTTTCCGGAATAGACCTTGATCTTCCTGAATGCTTCCTGGTATGCCTCCTGATCAGTTTCCTTAAGTTTTTCGGCCTTGGTGGTCTCACGAAGGATCATCTCGTTCATGCCGAGGACAGCGTTTATAGGAGTCCTGATCTCGTGGCTCGTGTTTGCGAGAAAATCAGTCTTGGCTTCGCTTGCTTGTTTTGCCTCTTCCAAGGCCTTTTCCTGTCTGATCTTGGCTTTTACGGTCTCATATTGGGCGAGCGCGCACATAATGACGTTTGCAATGTAAAGCATCGGAAGACGCGCGAAATACGGGGCGGGAAACTGGTAGCCTGAATATCTGAGAGGCGTGTACATGTACACGCACATTATGATGGAAAAGACAGTGCAGAAATAGAGTCCGTATGACAGGTTGAAAAAGAAGAAAACGACCGGCACGGAAATGAAGATGAGGAAGAGGCTCGTGCCTTCCGTTCCTCCCGTGTAGATGAAAAAAGTAAACGTGATCCAGTAAACGACGCACTGGATGTTGATGGCAAGATGCATGAGCCATCTGCGTTTCTTTTTGCCGAATTTGCAGATCGAAAAGTTAACGATGGCGATCGCCGTCATGATGGCGCAGAATGCCGCATATTTGGCGACCAGCATGTTTCCGTGTATGTAGTTGTCCACGCACAGATAAACGCAGAAGGGGGCGACTACGGAATATATGATGATGCTCAGAGTAAGATTGACGGTGTAGTAACGCTCGTCTATGTGAAACTTTTTCCTGTCAGTTTTTTTCTTTTCCATCTGATGCTTCCGTTTACCACGGGATGTTGTTTAACTGCAGGCTTATCTTTGCGCTACACCGGCTATTACTGCCACGATCGCCACTATGATCGCTATAGCAAAGTACAGGAGATATATACCCCAGAATATCGTGCAGGCGATCCCGGAGTATTTTCCTGCGCGGCTCAAAGCAGAGGAGACCTGGACCCTGGTGGTATGGTAACCGCCTTTGCTTAAGTAATCCAACAGGGCGGCTCTGTTCTTGGTTGCCATGCTGATTGCGATGATGCTGCCTATGGGCAGGGTTGAGATCGCACAGGAAACGATGGCCTTGGTAAGAAAATCCTTAACTATATCGTTGTAGTTCGAATTGATCGTGCCGTATTGCGGCTGGAATCCGTTCTGCTGTACGGGCGGCTGATTGTACTGAGGCTGTGCATTGTTGTTTTCCATGAGTGTTACCTCCTAACGTATATCCCTTATTCTTTGCACATTGACAGGCAATGCGCTTCTAACTGATTATTATACTTCATTTTGAAAGAAAGATTAATGATCAGCCTCTGGTGATCAGACCGCCGCCGACTACATGACCGTCCTCATCATAGAAGACCGCAGACTGTCCCGGGGAGACCCCTTTGACGGCCTCATCCAGCTTAACACTTACAAGTCCGTCACCCTGCATTTCGATGGTGGCGGGTCTTTCGGTCTGATGATACCTCGCCTTGGCAAGGCAGCGGATCTTATCTCCGGCTGCAGGCACGGGTATCGACTGGAAATTGACGTCCCTGCAAAGGAACGTATCACACATAAGCGATTCTTCGGTTCCGAGGACAACGGTATTGTTCTCAGGACAGATCTTTGTGACAAAGGCAGGGTAGCCCAGAGCTATACCGAGGCCTTTTCTCTGGCCGACGGTATACTGGTGGATTCCCTTGTGCTTTCCGAGAACATTGCCTTCCTCATCGACGAAATTTCCTTCTTCGGGAAGTGCTTTATCCGTGTGTTCGCTTATGAAGTCCGTATATCTGCCTTCGGTTACGAAACAGATCTCCTGTGATTCCTCTTTGTGTGCGCAGGGAAGACCTGCATCTTCGGCGATCTTTCTGACCTCGTCCTTGGTGTACTGACCCAGTGGCATAAGAGTCCTTGAAAGCTGCTCCTGTGTGAGCTTATAGAGCATGTATGTCTGGTCTTTGCTGATCTGTGAAGCCTTGCGGACGGCAAATCTGCCGTTTTCGAGTTTGTCGATGTAAGCGTAGTGGCCGGTCGCGACGAAATCTGCCTGGAAGATGTCGGCGAGTTCTATCATCTTGGCCCACTTTACGAAGCGGTTGCACTCAATGCAGGGATTGGGAGTAAGGCCCTCTAGATAAGCGTCAACAAAGGGATCTACGACATTCTCTTTGAAAAGGGTGGTGCAGTTGTGAGGGTGGTACTTTATATCGAGAAGATTGCAGATGCGTCTTGCCTCATCGATCTCGCAGCATCTGCTGTCGCCTTCTTCGTCAGAACCCCATACGCGGAGCGTAACGCCCAGGACTTCATAGCCCTGTTGCTTCAGCAGATATGCTGCAACAGCGCTGTCTACTCCTCCGGACATTCCTACGATCACTTTGGCCACGAGATTACCGCCTTACGTTTTATCGCCTGTATTGTTTCACATTTGGCAGGGAAGAGCAACAAGTCAAAAAGAGGCCGCCCGCAGGCAGCCTCTGAAGTACGCTGTGTTTAAGCTTATTTCTTTTTGACAGGGATCCAGATTGCGCTGTGATAATCCTTGTCGGTCGGCATGGCTTTGCAGTCGTACCATTCTACGGTCGCATTGCCTGAGATCTCATACTCGGGATTGCCGGGAAGCCATTCGGTGAAGATCTTGGTGTTTACCGACTGGAGAGCTCCGGGGCAGGGTCCGAAGATGTCAAAGATAGCCCAGTCGTTGTCTGCGAACTCATAGATCTCAAGTCCGTCAGGAACTTCGCCGCCTTCGTACTTTCCTGCGATAAGATATCTGAACTTGTTGCCGCTGATGTCATCGATGCAGATACCGTATTCGCCGATGTTGTTGTCTTTTACGGCCTTTTCAAAATCGTTCGCGGGTGCTTTTCCTGCCCAGACGTTGTTAGCGTACTTGGTGCAGATCTCATCCCAGAACTTCGGGATCTCTGCGTAAGAAGTCTCTGTGTCAAATGTCTTCTGGAATCCTATGACCTTGAAGCCGGTCATCTGCTTGATCTTGTAATCCATGTTGTTTCCTCCTTGAACAGTTAAGTTGATCTTTATCGGAAGGAAAGGTTTGAACGGAGTGCTGTTTCTTACCTGTGAAGGCGTTACTCCGTGGAAACGCGAGAATGCTTTTGTGAAGCTCTCGGGTGTCTCATAGCAGTAGCGGTAGGCGATAACGATTACCATGTCTTCCGTGTTCACCAGGTCTAAAGCCGCTTGATAAAGCCTTCTGTTGCGGATGTACTCGCCGACGGTAAAACCCGTCATCAGCGAGAAGCCGCGCTGCAGAAAGATCGGAGAGATAAAGACCTTGTCGGCGACATCCTGTACACTGATGTCATTTTCAAGGTTGTTCTCGATAAAGTCTATCGCTGATCTGATGCCTGTGAGCCACTCCATCTCGTGTTCTCCTTCCTTGATGAGGTCAGTATAACTTCCGGGGGATTATGGTTCTTGTCTTTTTCGATACTGTTTTGTCCGTTCTAAACTATCTCTATTTTAAACCCTACCGGCTTGTCTGACACGGGTATCTTGTCTATGGTGATCCTGAGGCCTTCGGGATCACGTTTAAGATCCGTAACGGCATAACCGCCGAGTGCTTCGACCTTTCCGGTAACAATATCAAACTCGCCTTTTATCTTTAAAGAATTGATGTTGAATTCAGCTGATTCGGGATGCATGCAGAAAGCGTAGAGGTATCCGTTCTTATATGTGAACCTGAAGTCTTTTGAGGTGAATCCTTTTTCGTCATTGTCTTTGAATGAGCCTTCAACGTTGTTGACTTCGCCCTCTCCGAAAACCTTCCAAGGCGTTGTGCCGTAAATGCCTTCACCGTTTGATTTCAGCCAGTCACCAATCTCAATGAGAACATTAGTCTCTTCATTTGTGATCGTGCCGTCTGGCTTGGGTCCGACATTTAGCAGGAGCACTCCGTTCTTGCTTACGATGTCGATGAGATCCGTGATAATCTGTCTTGCGGGTTTGAACTCATTGTCTTTGATGTATCCCCATGATTTCCTGCCGATCGCTGTGTCGGTCTGCCAGGGGAAAGGAGCGATTCCCGTAAGCGCGCCGCGTTCAATATCGTAAGTCGCGACATCCGGAGGGAAAGCGTTGTGTTTGAAATTGATCGTAACTTCCTTGCCCCATTCAATAGCGCGGTTATAGTAGTATGCACATAACTTCTTAAGATAAGGTTTGAAAGCCACGTTATGTATCCATGAATCGAAGTAGAGGATAGAAGGCTGAAGCTTGTCTACCAACTCGCAAGTCCGCACGAGCCAGTCGGTGAGGAACTCTTCGTCAGGCTGCGCTGCGAAGATGTCGTTGATCGTTGCGAAAACAGCGGTACCGGAAAGCTCAGGAGTGAGAACTGCGGGACCGTAGAAGTCACTAAATTCCTCATCGTTCACATCGCTGCCGATCGACCTTCCCATGTTCATGAAGAAGTAGTGCTCGGCCCTGTGAGACGATGCGCAGAAAGCAAGACCTTTGTCTTCACATGCGTGTTTTATCTCGAGCACGATGTCTTTGCAGGGGCCCATCTTTGCTGCGTTCCAGCGGTTGAGATCTGTATCGTACATTGCAAAGCCGTCATGGTGTTCTGCGACAGGCATTACATATTTCGCGCCTGCTCTTTTGAAAAGTTCCACCCATCGGTCAGCGTCAAACTTTTCGCCTTTGAACATCGGGATGAAGTCCTTGTAACCGAATACGGAAGGATCGCCGAAGTTCTTCTTGTGATATTCATATTCGTGCGATGCAGGGTTATACATCCACCGGGGATACCATTCGCAGGCATAAGCGGGAACACTGTAGATTCCCCAGTGAATGAAGATGCCGAACTTGGCTTCGTAGTACCAGTCCGGTATCTTGTTTTCGGAAAGAGAAGACCAGTCAGCCTTGTATCTGCCGTTTGCAATAGTTTCGTCAATAAGCTTTAAATAGTCGTCTGTTCGTTTGATGTCCATTTCTATCCTTACAGGTTGTACTGCATGAAGTTGCTGTTTTGGACGAAACCGTATGCAGTGTAGAGTTTTACACCCATGTCCGATGCTGTGATCTGAACGGCGCCGCAACCGTAATCTCTTGCCTCACAGACAACTCTGTGAAGCAGTTCTTTCGCGATGCCCATGCGCCTGTAATCAGGGTTGGTGAACATGCTCGAAAGAAGACCGATCCTTCCTGTCGGGCAGCTGAAATAAGGCGGCTTTTCAACGAAAGACATGCCGCTTGTTCCGATTATCTTTTCACCGTCCAATGCAAGCCATGAGACGAACGTGCCGTCAGATAAATGGCGGTTGTAGTAATCCTTTAATGCGGGCACAAGATCGATATCCTCAGTTGCGCCTTCTTCTCTCAGCTGTGTGATACGCATGCTGATGAACGTGTCAAGGTCTGATGATGTAAGTTTTCTGTATGTGATCTCCATTCTGTTAAAGCTCGTTAAAGATATTAGCATCCTTTCTCTGCTGCAGGCGCAGGTAGTAGCCGGCGATCATGGAAGAGAGCATCGTTGTAAGTATCAGCACCGTGAAGAACTCCAGGCTGATGATGTTGTAAGAATATGCGACTGTGGCGAGCACGATGCCCGGGCCGCCTCTTGCGTTCATGGTTATGGCGAAGTTCATCTTAGTGCTCATCTTAAGTCCTGAAGGCAGGAGCAACAGCCATGTCCCGACGAACTCAAGACCGAATGCGATAGCGAAGAACAGAAGAAATCGTGTGACCGAGAAATCGTGGACCACATTGAGCTGAATTCCGACTAATGCAAAGTAAATGGGAATGAAGAATGAGAACGCGATCTGCTCCAATGAATGCATGCGGTTTTTGGTGACTTCTTCCGTTCCGAAAACAGCCTTGATCAGATAGCCTACAACGAATGCGGAATACATGATGTTTATTCCTGCGATATAAAGAAGTCCGCAGGTCAGGAGCAGAACGACAAAGCTCAGCGAATAGAAGGTTACGGGTTTCCATTCGGTCTTTATCTGTTTGACGTGCTTTGATATCAGCGCGATCGCAACGAAGATCCCTATGGTGACGACTACGATGACGATCATCTCAACGAGCTTGATCTCGCCGGACTGCGCGATCCTCGTTGCGACATTAAGGAGTATCCAGAGGCACAGATCCTGGAAGGTCGATACCGTCAGCACCGTGTTGGAGAACTTCGTGTTCATTATCCCCATGTCGAAAAAGATCTTCGAAATAACGGGGATCGAGGTGATAGCAACACCGATCGCGAAGACAAGACAATAAGCAGTCTCGTTGTTGATGCTGCCGATGAAATGATCCTTGAAAAGACCGAAGAACGGGATGCTTCCTGCCATAGGCAGAATGGTTGCACCGATAAACACAAGGCTTATCGTTTTTGCATTTGACTTATCGACCTTGATATCAGTGTTGTATCCGGACAGGAACATCAGGAATATGAGTCCCAGCTGGTAGAAGATATTGAGGACTTTTCCTTCTTCGGGATAAAAGAAGAAAACCTGCTGCGACAGAGCAGGGAAGAGCAGGAACAGGCAGCTCCCGCCAAGGATCATGCCGCCTAAGATCTCACCGACTACGCGCGGACCTTTGAGCTTCTCCATCAGCGTTCCGAATACGAACGCAAAGAGAAGCAGGAGCGAAAGCGCTATCAGCGTTATGATTATCTCTTTTTCAGAAAGGGTTGCGAGTCTCATATCAGTGCAGTATCGCCTTCAGTTTTTCGTCAGTTGTAAGAAGAGCCTTTGCCAGCTCTCTGTATTTTTCCTCGTGCAGATAGGTATGGCGGTGAGGCTTCATCGAAGGCGCAAGATCGATAGCCTTTGCGTAGTCAGCTGCCTTGAGATCGAGCGTTGCACAGTAATCCCAGAAGCCCGTCTTTGTGAAGACAGAGTCGACTCTCTGCCAGCGGTGATCTAAGATCTTGCACATGATGTAAGTTCCGATCCCGACCTGTACGCCATGAAGCTGGGGGCGCTCTAAGAATGAATCCAGGGCGTGTGAGATGAGATGTTCGCTTCCGCTCGTCGGAGCTGAGTTTCCTGCAATCTCATTTGCGACGCCGCTCATTGCAAGGGAGTCCAGGAGCTCTTTAAGGAAGAGGTCTTCCCCGGTCGACTGGAAGGGTGTTCTTACAAATGAATTGACTGCCTTCTTGGCGATCATGAAAGCGAAATCGTTAACTTCACCGTAGCCTAAGTCTTCCTCGTGCTGCCAGTCGTAAGTCGACTGGATCTTAGCGACCATGTCGCCTACGCCGGAATGAAGGAATCTGACGGGCGCGCTCTTGATGACATCTGTATCAACGAGGATACCGTATGCCATTTTCGCAGGGAGGGATTTTCTGTGGCCGTCAACGATCAAGGATGCCGTTGAACTTGAGAACCCGTCGGAGGAAGAACTCGTGGGTACGCTGATGAAAGGAATGCGCAGAACGTATCCGATGTATTTCGCCGCGTCGATGACCTTGCCGCCGCCCATGCCGATTATGGCCTGAGTCTTGTTTGGAAGCTCAAAAGCGAGGTTTGTTATGTCCTTGAAATCAACGGTATCCATCTCCTGGCTGTGGAGGACTTTTACTCCTGACTCGTCGAAAGACTTGAAGACCGTATCGCCGAACATTGAGATCAGGCCGTTGCCGAAAAGGATGACTACCTGGGTAAAGTCCTCAGCCTTTAGGTATTCTCCGATGTGTGCGGTAACGCCGCGTTCGATCTTGAGGATAGGGGGAATTGAGATTTCGTCTTTGGACATGATGTTTACCTCACTTTCTGATTAACCTAACACTTCGGGGACGACCTTGGTAAGCTCGTCAAAACTGTTGATATAAGGGACTTCGGTGTTGATCGTGCCGAATCCGTATTTAGCGTGAATAAACGGGAATCCCGCCTTGACCGTAGCGTCGTAGTCGCTCTGGATGTCGCCGACGTAGCAGGCGGCGGTGAGATCGTTCCTCTCCGCGATAAGCCTGATGTTCTCGTCTTTTTGCAGGAAGTTGTTTCCGTAGCACTCGATGTCTTCTACGAGATCGTCCGGTGTTCCGTAGGGGATCTTGTAGTAAGTCAGGAAAGATTCGATGTATCCTGCCTGGCAGTTGCTTACGATATATACGTGATAGCCCATTTCCTTGAGCTTTGCCCAGGTCTCCAGGATCCCGTCGTAGAGGATGCCGCCGTTTTCGGTCAGATACTCGTTCTCGTAGTTCTCGCACGAAAAACGAAGCGCGTCCCTCTCGGGCCCCTTTTCCGTATAGGTGAAAAGAGTATCGGCTATCACGTCCATGGGCTTGCCCATGACGCTCTGGATGTCTTCTTTTGTCACGAATCTGTCGGTATAGCCGGCTTCATGGATCTTGACCGTCCAGGCCTTGGCAACGCCCTCGGAAGAATCCCAGACCGTGCCGTCCATATCAAAAATTACGCCTTTTTTCATTTTTAAACTCCTTATAATGCTTTTTACTATAACATATTAGGCAAGCCGATTATCGAAAGCTACGATGATGTATAATTATTGAGTGGCTGACGGCGTTTTTGCCGGGATGTAACAATGTTACAAAGCGGAAAAAGGAGAGGTTTATGATCGATTTTGAGATGACTGACTATATAACGCCCGAAGAGTACATGGAAATGAGAAGGATCGTCAATTGGGGCGAGTTTCCTCTGGAGCAGGCCGCTATAGGCCTCAAGAATTCTTTTATCCTGATCTGCCTGAGAGACATGGAGGGGAATCCGATCGGTCTGGGGAGAGTTATCAGCGACGGAGGCTACGTTGTTTACATAGCGGACGTCATCGTTGTTCCCGAATATCAGGGGAATGGTCTGGGCAGGGTTATCATGGAGACGCTTATGGAGCGCATCACGGAAACCCTCAAGCCCGGATACAGGGTCATGGTCAGCCTCATGGCGGCAAAGGGCAAGGAAGAGTTCTATGACAAGTTCGGTTTTGAGATCCGTCCCAATGAGACCGTAGGCTGCGGAATGCACCAGTGGCTCGGTGCCTGAAATTATCCTTATTCATAGAAAATTCACCTCACTCCTTTTTTAGGGGAGTATAATTTCCTTGGGATAACAATTTGGCAGAGGCGGTCCATGGATTATAAGGATTTCTTAGAGACTTTCAGCGGTCTGGCTTGCGTTATAGCCGTTGATCTCAAAGTAGAAAACGGAGACAACAGATATCAGGTTGTAGACGGAAACGAAGCCTACATCAATTCTGTCGTGGATTCGCCCGAGAAATTCGAGAGCAACGTTCCCTATACCAGATACATCGCTAAGGCCTCCAACTTTGAGGCATTGTGTGATGCCTGCGCCAATTCCGATAAGCCTCTTCACACTTATTTTGACATTGAGAAGTTTAACTGCTGGATGGAAGTGTATTTCTGGCCGCTCAGATCCGATGAACCGGACAGGAAGCTGATGGTGTTTTCCTATGTCATGAACCAGAAGGCAGATGTCGACAAGCTTACCGACATCACTTCAGAGACTGCGACAAACGTGATCAAGACCTGTCTCAAACTCCGTGAGACCACTGATTTTCGCGAATCCATGAAAGCCGTCATCAAGGATATACGTCTGCAGTGTGATTCGCGGAGGTGCAGCGTTCTGCTGACGGACTATGATAAGAGGGAATACTCATTGCTCTGTGAGGATTATGATGAGAATGATCCCAACCAGCAGCCGATGGAATCTTTCCTCACCGAGGAGTTTTACGCGGTCATCGAGACCTGGCCGAGGCTGATAAACAAGAGCGACTGCTTTATCATCAACAGCGAGAGCGATATGGAAAGTGCTCATGAGATCGCGCCTGAATGGATCGATTCCCTTAGATTTGCAGGCGTAAAGACCCTGGTCGTCTATCCGCTCAGATCCGACAACAAGACTATAGGTTATATCTGGGCAGGTAATTTCCCTTCCGAGAAGATGCTCATGATCAAAGAGACGCTTGGACTTACAGCATTCATTCTTTCAGCTGAGATCGCTAACGACCAGATGATCAGACAGATGAGGATCATGAGCACCACTGACCTCCTGACTGGGGTTTATAACCGTAACGCCATGAATAACAGGATCAGTTACGATGTAAGCGGTGATGCAGAGATCGCAAAGCCTTTTGGCGTCTTCTTCATTGACGTCAACGGCCTCAAGACCATAAATGACAAGCAGGGACATCTGGAAGGTGACCATCTTCTTACCGACGTTGCGTCAACCCTTAAAGAGCTTGAGTGCGCAAATAAAGAGATCTACCGTGTCGGTGGCGACGAATTCCTGATAATCACGCCCAATACTTCAAAGGAAGAATATGACCTGTTCAAGGTCCAGCTGATCAAGAATTCAGAACGTCCGGGCAGGGCGCATTTTGCCATGGGCGCATGCCACAGCAGTGAATACGGTGACGTCAGAAGAGCGATGCAGATTGCCGATGCCAGGATGTATGAGGTCAAGGAAGAATACTATTCAAGACATCCTGAATACGAATGGCACAACAAGCCCGTATAAACCTCAGAAAGGTGTAAGATCCCACTTCTTACCTAGATATTTGCCTTCACCGTCGATGTTATTGAAGGCGTTGCTCTTGGAGTTCCACTTCATGTATTTTCTCTCTTTGGTAAGACCCCTTACGGATTCCATCATGAGAACGTTATCTGCGCAAAGATAGATGTGAGCGTCCTTGGAACCGCTTAAAAGGCAGTAAGGACCGAGATCGGAATGGGCAACTATTACACTGGTGAATTTTGTGACGTATCCGTCATCGATCAGACCGAGAAGGAGTTCGTCAGTACCGTCTTTGTCAAGATCGATCAACAGGTAACCGATCTTATAGTTCTTGTCCTTAAGCTCTTCTGAAACGGCCAGATTTCTGTATGAGGTCGTAAATCCGTTATTGACACCGTTCCTGTAGTATTCGAGAGTGTCTTTGTACCATTCGTTCGGAGCTTTTTTGCATCCGGTAAGTCCCGTAACCATCATCATACAAAGTGCTGCCAACAAAACAGCTGCAGTTGCTTTTTTCATAATATGCACCCCTTAATCCGTAATTATCTGATCTTTTCCAGTCTGATCAGATGTTCTTCATCGGGATCCGTAATCCCGTCTTTATAGTTATATCCCATCTTAAGATAGAATGGAACACCGGTAATGGAAGCGGGTATCTCAACGCGCTTTGCCCTCTGGAAGAACTCGTCCTTCTCAAGAGTGTTGATTATCAGGCGCCCTACGCCTTTGCCCTGATGCTCGGGAAGCACGAAGATCGTAAAGAGCGAACTCTCGTCTTCCTTGCCCCAGAAGGGGCCGATCGCACCGCATCCGATGATGGAACCATCAAGCTCCGCGACGTAGAAGTGAGTCCATGAAGCCATTTCCAATACGTGCTCCGGAGTCTCAGACGTTATAAGCTGGTCCATTAGATCTTCAGGATAATCCTTCTTGTTGGAGATACTTATGGTCTTCCTGATGAGTTCGGAAACTGCTTCAGCATCGCTATCTTTGAAGGACCTCATGACAACGCCGGACTCTTGCCGGGCGGGAACGGGAGCCTGAGGCTGTGAAAAGATCCTCTTTTCGAAATCCTCCCTGGGCATCGGTTTAGCATAGTAGTAGCCCTGGATCATGCTGCATCCTTCAGCCGCAAGGAAGTCAACTTCTTCTTTGTCTTCAACGCCTTCGGCTACGGTCGTCATGTTGAGCTTTTTGGCAAGCTGCAGGGCCTCGGCGACTACGATGTGAGATCTGTTGTTGTCTGCGTTCTCACTTCTGAAGAATCCCGCGTCGAGTTTCAGGATGTCGAGGGGCATGTCCTTAAGCGAGTTGAGGGAAGAATAACCTGAACCGAAGTCATCCATTGAAACGAGGAAACCGTATTCCTTAAGCTTCCTGATCGTGGCAAGCATGAGCTTCTTATCATCGAAGAATGCGCTTTCGGTGAGCTCGATTTCGATCAGTTCGTGAGGAGTGCCTTCCTTGTCTACCATTTCCTTTATCTGATCCGCGAGGTTGACCTCGGAGAAATGAGCGCGGGAAATGTTGACTGAGACGGGCACGCAGAGCTTGCCTTCTGAAAGCCACTTTGTCTGGTCTTTGGCGACGTGCGAGACCATGTAGTGATCTATCTCGGTTATGAAACCGCTGTTTTCGAAGATCGGTATGAAATCGCCCGGAGACACGAAGCCCAGATCTTTGGATTCCCATCTGATGAGCGCTTCAGCTCCCTTAAGTTCGTTGGTACGCGGATCGTACTTGGGCTGGTAGTAGACCTGGAATTCTTCCTTTTCGATGGCGTCTTTCTGATGTTCGGTGATCTTGTCGATCCACTTCTCGTCTTCGACCAGCTTGCTGTTAAAGAACGCTATTCCGGAATCGTCATTTATCTCGAGCGTAGCGCGGGCGGAAGAAGCGTTGTTGTAAATGAGATCAATGTCTGCATTCTTCCTGATCTTGGGATCGATCATGTAAGCGCCGGCCTGGAAATTGAAGTCGTGATCGCCGCCGATCGATTCAAGGCTCTTGATTATCTTCGCAAGCCTTTCACGTGCTTCTTCCTCGTCTTTTGCGAGGAAAAGGATGGGGAAGTTGGATACGGCGCTGTGTGCCACGATCTCCTTTTTGCCGAGTTGTGAACTGATCGTACGCCATACCAGACGTAGCATCTTTTCGCCGTCGTCAAAAGAATGGCAGAGGACGTAGTTGCGGTATCTCATGAAAGTCAGGCTTACGATTACATACTGAAGATTGCCTCTTCTCTTTCTGATGAGCTGCTTGCTCTTGATCGCGAACCAGAACCAGTTGCGGTTAACTGTGATCTCGTCCCTGAAAAGGATCTTTCTCATCTTCATGTTGTTGCTGTGAGTCCTGAAAACGGTCAGGACAAGAATGATGAATATCAGGGTAAGCAGGATGACCGAGACTCCCGCGGAAAGTGCGAAGTACGCCAGATCGACCAGCGATACCTGAAGGTTCGTCTTGAAAGCGATGACGCCGCCCTGTCCCTCGAGCTCATAAGCAGTCCAATACGGAAACTCAATGACGGAATTGCTTTTAAACAGGACCTGGAGATCATTATCCGCAATGATCTTCCATACGTCAGGAGATACGCTGTCGTCATCTACTTTAAGATAGGGACAGTCTTTATCTGCAAAGAAGATGATGTCTCCCTGGAAAAGGCCCTCCGTATCTTTAGTGAATATTCCTAATTCCTGGCCCTTTTTCACGAATTCATGCTGGAAGTCATATCCGGCAAATTCATCGCCTTCTCTTTTCAATTCTGCAGTCACTTCACAGTTGGAACGCCGGACGTTAAGGTCTTTGTCGGTGGTAAAGACCTGATAGCCCGCTTTCCTCATTTCGTCGAAAAAGACATCAAGGTCCTTTGCTTCCGTTTTCTTGTAGGTATTGACGTAATATCTCGTGTTTTCTATCGAAGCCTTGGCCTTAAGCGTCGTTGTGTAAGACGCAAAAAGCGAAAGCGACAAAGCAATAAAGATATCAGCAATGAGAAACATGATCGTATAGATGATCAAAGGCAGAACGATCCTTGATTTCGGAAGCTGATACCTCTTTTCTCTTTTTTCCATAATTATTCCCCATTCCATTAGGTTTTGCCTGAATTATACCACTTGAAAAATCCGTTTTTGGTGTAAAATCAATATTTAAGGAATAAATAAGATTTGGGTGATCACCCGGGAGGAAAATATGAAAAAACTAAGTGCTACAGTAAGCATCGCCCTTATCCTGGCGATGGCGGCAGGAGCTATGGGATGTGCGCAGAAGATCGTTTTCACACCGACTACTACGACGACTTCTGCAACAACTACCGCGGAGAGTTCCGAAGAGACAACTACCAAGGAGTCTGAGTCCGAGACGACCACATCCGAGACATCTTCGGGTGCCTCAGAGTCTTCAGGGTCATCCGAAGGCACAAAGGCTCCGGCTGAGACCACTTCAGGCACAACAAAGTCATCCGGTGAAACGAACCAGACGACCGCTGAAAACTCGGGCCTTGCTACAGTCTCCATCTATAACGCTTACAAGAGATCTTTCAAGAGCGGAAAGAAGACTTATAAGACTCAGTATCCTAAGATCATGATCGCTAATGTTAATACGACCAAGGTCAACAAGGAGATCGCTGACAAGTTCAAGCCCATCGCAAAGAAGAACAACAGCAGAGTCGGATACACATACTATGTACGCAAGTACCTCATCTCCGTAGTTGTTTTCGTTGAGAAGACTCCGGGCAACTCCAAGACAAGAGATTATTATGTTTACAACGTATCCAGGATCAACGGTAAGAAGCTTACGCGTGCCCAGGTCCTCAAGTCTCTCGGAATGAAGGAAACAACATTCAATACAAAGGTTAAGGCAAGCCTCCAGAATTACTGGAAGGATAATTTCAAGAAGGATACAAGCGCAGAGAAAAAGGAAATGGAGAAGAAGTCTTACACAACAAAGTCTCTCAACAGCGCTACGCCTTACATGAACACAAACGGCAAGATCAGCTATGTACTCCGTCAGGTCGAAACACCCAACGGTAAGGTAGATATCTACGGTACCTGCTGATAAATGCCATGCAAGAACAGGAAGTTATTGACTATATAAGAAGTCAGTACGGAATCGAACCGGATCATCCGTTCGAGAAATATCCTGAGATAACGTCCTTCCGTCACAAGGACAACAGAAAGTGGTTCGGACTTATCATGTTAGTAAGCGGTGTCAAGCTTGGTCTTGGCACCGCTGCTGTTATTCCGGT
>JAEEGJ010005248.1_pt1 | contig 41329 bp, 35 predicted proteins | sample 8958761 | NCBI WGS metagenome assembly JAEEGJ01 (sample SAMN16246546, study PRJNA631951) | gut metagenome | biome: gut microbiome; feature: rumen; material: RS-attached | host: Bos | place: Iran: Karaj | collected 2018-10 | reverse complement strand
TTAAAAAGGAGACTTTGTACAATAATAATATCACATCATTAGACCATTATATTCAACTAGTAGAAGAATGGATTTCTTTTTACAACTCAACAAGAATAAAAAACAGGAACCATAACTGATTCCTGTCTTTAGGTCTTTTTTTGAAGTGTGTCCATTTTGGGGTTCACTTCAGTTTGAGGCGCTTTTATATTATTAATGATATAGATAAATAGGAACGGACGGAGCATTCTTGTAACCGCAGAACGAACCATTATAATATTCCAAATAAACATTTGCGGCGTTCTTGAATGTAAAGCCTTGACCAATTGCTGTGATGGCCCATGATAAGCTACCACCATTAGTAGGAGTGGTACCTAAACCAATGCTATAGTGGGTGCCGTCAATATAACCAAATAGATATTTGCCGGTTTCTTTATTTTGAATATAGTAATCACCATCGTTTTGCATAATAAACTTATAATATTTCAAAGTTACATCACCATTAGGAATTAACTTAGTTTTGTCGTCGTTTAACGAAACACTAATTGGCTTAATATACCAAGGAAGATTATCGGCTTTTGCTTCATTATCCATCGCAAAGAAAGAGAATGAAGTATTTGAATCGCTAGATGCTATTACATATTCTTTTCCATCTAACATACTGCGTGAACTTTCGATATTTAAGCCATTGGTGAATTCGGTTGGATCTGGTGGGATTTCACCATCAATTAAACCGTTTCTATCCCAAATATAATTAGCGTATTCTGGGTGATCTACGAATGGGTTGCGACCATAACCGTTATTACTGAGATATTCGTTAATTTGAATTTCAATTGGTGTTGGAGCATATGCGGTGTTCCATGCCAATAAGGTGGAAAGGGTGCCCATTGTTTTTAAACTTGTGGCATCGCCTGGATTATTAGATAACGCCAAACCATCTTTATAGTACATGGTTGCAGCATAAAGAATGACTCTAGCGGATTCACCACGTGCCGCTTCAAATCCACATGATGCTGGATCCCATTCATTTGATTTGGTATTACCATAAAACAGATTACCGCGGTCGCTATTTTCGCTTGTTAGCGTTGGTCTAATAATAAATGGATCGGCACCCGGACCGGATTTTCCGCTACCTCTAGAATTTGGCCATGTATGTTCTCTATTACACTGACCAGTAGTGGCAGTAACGGAAGAATCGTGGTAGAAAGGTACAAATGTTGATGAAGAAGCGTTTGGATATGCTGCTGCTTTAGCACCGACTCCAAGACATTCACTATATGAAATTGTTTTGACTTTTTTACCAGCCATTATTGTTTGTAAAGCATTTCTAAATTCTGCGCCTCTCAATGATACATTGATGTTCCAGTTAGTATCTCCGCTTCCTGATTGTTGACTACTAGAAGTGTTATTAGATGAACTGCTGTTTGAAATTGACGATGAAGCTTCTGAGCTTGAGTATGCCGAGGAAGCATCGTTACTTGTATTCTCGATAATACTAGTGACATTATTCGCACTAGTGATATCGTTGATAATACTAGATGGTTCTTGGTTTTTGTTGCAGCCGCTTATAACCAAAGCAAAAGCCGCTAAAATTATGGTTGTTATTTTCTTTTTATTCATAGCAAAACTATTATATATGCGTTTTATAAATAAAAAAAGACTGCTATGATACCATAACAGTCAATTCATATTTGGCTTAATTACTTACCAGAAACAGCAATCTTCTTGATTAATAATGATTGAGCGGAGACACCAGATGGTGACACATATGTATCATTACCAACTTCGATGACATCTTGGAAGATTTCAAGTAAATTACCAGATACAGTGATTAAATCTAATGGTTTTCCTTTCTTACCATTTTCAATCATGAAACCAGTGGATTGAAGTGAGAAGTTACCACTTTGTGGATTTAAACCAGCATGCAAACCAGAAACTTCTGTGATAAAGACACCGTTACCAACTTCTTGGAATAATTCGTCTAAAGATTTCTTACCTGGTTTGAGATATAAGAATGTGGATTCAACACCTTTCTTACCGCCACCATAACCGTTACCGGTGGTTTGAACACCATCTTTAGCGGCGGTGGTTAAGTTATATAAGTAAGTTTGTAAGACACCGTTTTTGACAATGGCTTTATTATAAGTGGCAACACCTTCATCATCGAACCATCTAGCGAATGGATTTTTTTGAAGTGGTCTATCTTCGATAGTGACTTTTTTAGAAGCAATCTTTTGACCGATCTTACCGATGAATAAAGAAGATTTCTTTTGGACTTCTTCCGCGTTAGCGTGGCCAACATAAGCTTTGATTAAGGATGTGACAACATCTGGATGTAAAACAGCTTTATACTTATTAGAAGCACAAGCTTCACCACCTAATTGAGCGACTGTTTGATCAACGACTTTCTTCGCAAATTTCTTCGCATCGAATTTAGAGAAATCGTTATCAAAGAAGAAGTCATAACCGGATTTAGTTTGTTCACCTTCTTTAGCGACACATTGGACAACGAAATAGTAGTAGTTGTTCTTTTGTACAAGATTTAAACCATTGGAGTTAATTAATGTGGTTTTATCAGAGGATTGGTGATATTCAGTACCAGCGACTTCGATAATTCTTGGATCTAATTCACGGCAGTTCTTTTCAACATCTTGAAGACCTTTCATAACTTGATCGATAGAAACATTTTCTAAGTCTTTATTGAAAGTATTAACTTTGTGATACTTTTCCGAACCTTTGAAGATGAAAATTGGATCATCGTTTTCAATAACTTTGGCATTAGCCACCATTTCTTTAACTAACCAAGCGGCCTTATCTTTGTTCCAAACGTCAGCAGTGGCGGAACCACATTTGCCGTTTAAGATGCCTCTGGCTAAAATGCTATAACCATTATTATCTTTATATTCATCTACTTCTCCATGGAATAAGGAGATGCTTAAACTACGGCTTTCAGAAATATAGAGTTCAACTTCTTGTAAGCCTGCTTCTTTTGCTAAAGCAAAAAACTTATCATATTTACCCATTATTTAAGTTCTCCTCCGCGGCCACCGACAGTGACTTCGCTAACTCTAAGTGTTGGTTGACCAACGTTAGTTCTGATACTACCACTAGAAGCACCACAATTACCTTGTGCTAAATCTAAGTCGTTAGCAATCATATCGATCTTGTGAAGGATTTCAAAACCCTTACCGATTAATGTTGCGCCTCTCACTGGTTCGCAAATCTTGCCATCTCTAATGATGTAAGCTTCGCTACAACCGAAGTTGAATTCGCCAGTTGTTGGATCAACAGAACCACCGTTGAAACTAACAGCATATAAACCTAATTTTGTCGCAGCAATAACTTCTTCTGGAGTATTTTTGCCGTTACAAATATAGGTATTGGACATACGTGATGTAGGGATAAAGCGGTAGTTTTGTCTACGACAAGCACCGTTACCTTGTCTTCCCATACGACGACCATTAAGATCATCAATCATATAGTCATTAAGTTTACCATTTTTGATAAGTAATCTCTTTGTACCAAGATTACCTTCATCATCGATATCAATTGAGCCCCATTCTGCAGGTATTGTTGAATCATCAACCGCACTGACGATAGGGGAAGCAATGTAATCACCAATCTTATTGTTAGAGAAACAAGATAAGCCTTTAGCGACTGAACTTGCTTCTAATGGGTGACCACAAGATTCGTGGAATAAGACACCACCCCAACCATTACCAATAACAACTGGCATTTTGCCACTTGGGCATTCCGCGGCTGTTAACATCTTAAGAGCGGTTTCAGCGGCTTTTCTTGCAGCTTTCTTTGGATTAACTTTTTCAGTTCTGAAGTATTCGATACCTTGTTGTGCACCAGGACCTTCAAAACCTGTTTCAAAACCGTTTTGATCAGCGGCGATGACTTGATAGACTAATCTACCAAATTCTGTATCACGCTTGAACCATTTACCTTTAGAGTTAAAGACGGCTACGAAACGATGGTTATCTAAGAAAATACCGAATGTTCTAACGATACGTGGATCACCAATAGAATTAATTTCATCAAGACCTTCTTTAACTAAAGCGATCTTTTCTTCTACTGGGACATCATCATAACTATGGGTGATTGGGTTACGATTTTTACATTTAATCATCTTTAAATCTGTGACTGTGATTAAACGTTCTCCTTTAAATGATTTGTTTAAGGAGTTTGCTAACGCAAATAAACCTTTTTTGCTTAAATCATTAGTGTAACCATAGACGCATTGATTTTCTTTTAATAAACGCAAACCAACACCACAGAGGGAATTTGAGCTACTTGTCTCAACTTTGCCGTTTTCAATACTGATGTTATGAGCATGACTATCTTCGTAGAAGATTTCTGCATAATCCGCACCAGTAGCAAGAGCAGCATTTAAGACATCAATAGCTAACTTTTTACTAATCATATATCTGCCTCCTTTTTTGATTAAAATACGATATTGGAGTAATTCTAGCATGTATTTTATTTAAAATACGAGTGAAAAACGCCAAAAAATAAAAAAGACAACCAATGTTGTCATTTTTGTAAATACTTTGTCTACCGAAGTTAACTATTTGTGTTTTTCAATATGTTCTTTAATTGCATCAAATGTTTCTTCACTAATAACGTGTTCCACTTTACAGGCATCTTTTTCTGCTTGTTCTGGGGAGACACCGATATTAATTAATGTTTGTTTTAGTACGCAGTGTCTTTCATAAACCTTATCTGCGATAACATGGCCTTCTTTAGTTAAAGTGATGAAGCCATTTTCATCAATTTTAATTAATCCCGCTTCTTTAAGCTTTTTCATTGCTACTGAAATAGAAGGTTTAGAAAAACCCATATCGTGAGCGATATCAATAGATCTTACTTCTTTATTTCTTTCTTGGAGAATAAGAATTCTTTCTAAGTAGTCTTCAGCGGATTCGTAAATATTCATATCATTATTATAATCACAATTGTAAAATTGTAGTGATGGAAAAGATAAGAATTAACATGTTATCACAAGCCACATCTGTTGATGGACAAGGTGTTGGTTCCGCTTATATAGAACAAGTTGCACTCGTTAAAGAAAACGATGATATTTTCGAAGTGGAGATTAATTCTAGAAAAGGTAACTTTGATATTTATCATATGCATACATTTAATCCTCAATATGTGATGCGATTAAATAAAAGACATATCAATGTCACATATGTACATTGCTTACCCACAACTTTTGATGGATCCTTAAAGATGCCAAAACCAATCTTTTGGATATTTAAAAAATATGTAAGACACGCTTACAAGAAAGCTGATGAAGCAGTAGTGGTTAATCCTATATTCATCGAACCATTAGTGCAACTCGGTTTAAAAAGAGAAAACATTACTTATATTCCTAACTTTGTGGATCATGAAAAGTTTCATGAATTATCAATCGAAGAAAGAAATGCTTTAAGAGATAAATATAATATTCCTCACGATAAGTTTGTGGTTATGGGATGTGGACAAGTCCAAACTAGGAAAGGTGTCAAAGATTATGTCGAGTGCGCAAAGCGCAATCCAGATAAAATCTTCGTTTGGGCGGGCGGTTTCTCTTTTGGGGCAATTACTGATGGTTATAAAGAACTAAAAGCCATTATGGAAAACCCACCAGAAAATGTGAAGTTTATCGGTATCATCCCACGAGTGGAAATGAACGGCATCTTTAATATGTGTGATTTATTGTTTATGCCATCATTCGATGAGTTGTTCCCGATGTCTATCTTAGAAGCCGTTAATTCTAGAAAACCAGTTTTACTTCGTAACCTAGAATTATATGAAGATATTTTATTTAACAATAAAGATACCTACGCTAAAGCTCCAGATGTTGATGGATTCTGTGAGCAAATCAATAAATTAGCAAACGACAAAGCCTACTACGAACATTATCAAAAGGGTAGCCAATATATCTCAGACTTTTATAGTAAAGAACATGTTAAAAATCTTTGGAGAGAATACTATCAAAGAATTTATGAGAAGTGGAAACCACTTAAAAAACTAAGAAAAACTAAATAAATAACGCTAGTACAAGTAAAGCGGTAGTAAGTACGGGGATCGAGACAATCGCCCCGTATTTTATAAAGTCGATAAATCTAAAATGCATATCGTATTTATTTAACAAATTAGAAAACATAATTCCCGCTAAAGCGCCAATAGGAGTTAAGAATGCTCCAATATTACTTCCGATAATACTTGCGTATATCGCTTTTAAATAATCTCCATTAGTTAAAGCTACTGGAATATTGGAGAACAATATACTCATTGGGATATTATTGATAATATTAGCGAACACAAATGAGGAAACACCATAGTTTAAAATAAGGACCCCGTGATTTAAAAATTCACCGATTTTATCAGCGATGCCTTGGTAATTTAATGTAATTACTACGATAGACATCGATAAAATGAATGGGATTAATTGATAAGGAAGTCTTTTGAAGCAATCCGATAAATAGAACCACTGTTTTCTTCTAATGATTCTAATAATTAATGAACATAGTAATAACGAACATGCGCATATCAAAGATATGAGCCACATTTCAACGTGTATATATGGAGAAATAATTAAAAATACTAGGCAGACTAATAAATGAATGGTGCCAATTATTAAATCTAATTTACTATCAACAGGAACAATTTCTGCATCGTCATTACACATTGGTTCTTTTAATGTCTTTCTAAATAGTAAGAATATGATGAGTAGTTCCACTAATCCTGCTGCAATGGTAGGAACAATCATAACTTTTAAATAACCAATAAATGTAATACCAGCAGATGTAGCTAAATATATATTTGTAGGATTACCAATAATAAACATCATTGACCATGTATTTGCCGCTACAAATTCTGCGATTAAATATGGTAAAGCTTTAATCTTGGCGTGTTTACAAAAGAAACATATAAAAGGTGTAAAAGTTAATATCACAATATCGTTAGAAGTAAATATTGTAAGAATTGATACTAGGAAATAGAGGATGAAAAATAAAACGTTTTGGTGTCCTTTGGCTTTGTTCGCGGCAACAGATGCTAAATGTTTAAATAGACCAAGTTCATCTAAATAAATAGATAAAACAGTCATCGAAAAGAATAAGACCAAAATCTTTAAAGGATTAACAGCGGTACTACTTGTCCAAGATTTACCGATTTCCTCAATTGGACATAGTGCAGTGACCACCAATAAAAGAGCGCCAATAATGGCGATGATCCAATATGTATCTAATTTCACTTTCTTAATTCTTATATGTGGGAAGAATAAGATAGATGCACTGATTCCGACAAATGTTAATGCTGCAATAATAATGGCCCAAATCATATTCACAGGTGAATATCATAGACCTATATTTTTATAAAGCAATAAAAAACCGGCTCTATTTAATAATTGTGCCGGCTTTTAATTTGAATGCTTCTTTAGCGTTATCTAACGAAGCTATAATCGCGGTCTTATTTTTACCGCTTTTAACAAAGTTAATGGACGCTTCAACTTTTGGATACATGCTGCCTTTAGCAAAATGTCCTTCTTTTAGATATTGTTCTAATTCTTTAATAGAAACATTTTCTAATTTCTTTTCATCTGGTTTTCTAAAATTAATAGAAACACTATCAACGGCGGTTAATATCACTAAGTAATCAGCGTTAATTAGGTCTGCTAATTTGCTAGACGCATAATCTTTATCGATTACTGCGGCGACACCTTCTAATCTATTATCTTTATTAATAACGGGTACGCCGCCTCCACCTGCGCATATAACAACTTGTCCGTTGTTTAATAATGCTTTGATTGATTCTTTTTCAATGATATCAACCGGTAGTGGTGAAGGTACCACTCTTCTATATCCACGTCCCGCGTCTTCCTTCATGATATAACCTTTTTCTTCAGCTATTTTTTCTGCTTCTTCTTTAGAATAGAAAGAACCAATCGGTTTACTAGGATTTAAGAATAATGGGTCGTTTGGATCCACTAAAACTTGTGTAACCACTGTACAAACAGTTTTATTAACACCTTTTTCTTTTAAAGAATTATATAAAGCGTTTTGAATGTGATAACCAATATAGCCTTCGCTCATAGCACCACATTCTGGGAATGGCATATTTGGTGTTTCTTTAGATGTTTCAAAAGCGAGGTTAATCATACCCACTTGTGGACCGTTACCATGAACAATTGCCACTTCGTTATTATTTATGATTAAATCAGTAATTGCTTCCGCAACCTTGATTAATGCTTTCTTTTGCTCTTCGGCGTTATTACCAAGAGCGTTACCACCTAAAGAAACAACGTATCTTGCCATAAATTATTTGTTAATTGTGATGTGAATGTCTGCTTTATCGCCATCGTCATCATCGTCATCGTCGTCATCATCGTCAACGTCATCTTCTGATGTGAGATCAATGTCCGCTTTTACGTTCGGTTTATCTGTGTTCCAATTTTTACTGAATGCAGTGTGGAAGGCACTACAAGCACTATGATAAATAGGAATGAATAAGAACACTACCCACATTGGGTGCCATAATTGTGGCATTCCTTGAATGAGTGCAGGTAAGAACATACACACAAGGAAGAAGATGAAACAGCAGAAGAATGGTGAGTTGAAAAGATTTGGATCTTTCTTAACAATGCATCTAAGAGTGGAGCAAATGATTTCTGGAACGAAGAATACGATCCAAGCAGCTTGCCAAATATTTAATAATGTGCCCATTAAAATAAATCCAACTACGGCTAATAAGAATAAGACGCCTTCAATAGCACCGATGACCGCCATTGCGCGACTTGGTTTATGTGTTTTTACACAATTTCCATTAGCATCATAGCAGCGGACACCTTGATCACCAAATTCAACACTGCTTCCATCTTTATCGTGAACATGGATGCCGTTATCATCAATAATCACTCTACCGTGTTTTTTCTCAGAAGAAGCGCTTTCTTGTTTTGGTTCTTCGACTTCCTCTTCTTCTTTAACTTGTTCTTTGACGATAGTATCAATATCTTCGTCAGTGGCTAATAATTCATCAAGAGAGACACCATATAGTTTTGCTAAGCAGATAAGGTTATCAGTATCAGGAGAAGCTTCCGCTCTTTCCCATTTACTAACGGCTTGTCTTGATAAACCTAATTTGTCTGCTAACTCTTCTTGTGAATAGCCATATTTTTTTCTTAATTTAACTAATCTATCAGCAATCTCGATTGTCATAACAAACTTTCCTCCTTATCTACTTTCATTCAAGCAGGCATAATCGTCTACTTTAAAGTTATTTTCCTTATTATTAATTAAACCTAATTTATATAGGTCTTTATTTGAATAGCTGGCCTCAAATTGGATCTTTGCTATTCTACTTCTTGCAAATTCTACTAGCATAGTTCGTGCCTCCTATTTTTGACACCAACAATCTAGCATTTTGTTTTTCGGTTGCGCCACCAACTCTGGTTAGAATTTACGCAACTTTCGGTTGCAATTATATCAATTCCTAGCTAAAAAGTCTCTAATAAGGCCATCATAACGGTTTTCATCAAATAATCTAACACGTGAATGTTCAGCCCCATCAAACCATTGAATTTCTTTATTTTTAGAAGCACATAAGTCATAAAGAATCTTACTTTTTTCAGGTAAGCAATAAACATCTTTTGTGCCCCAGATAAACAAAACTGGTAAGTCAATTTTTGACATATATTTGTCTGGTCGAGAATCTTCAATATTACATTTGGTGAAGAAGTTAAACCACATCCAAATTTGATAATAAACTGGGAATAATTTATGACCGCTTTCTAGGTAGTGGTTCTTATAAATTTCTTTATAGGTGATAAACATACTATCGAGAATGATAGCTTTTAAATAATCGGTCTTATATTTGGCCACTAGAATAGAGGTGCAACATGTACCAACACAGATACCATGGATATAGATTTCTTTTTGTCCTAATTCATTGTGCATATATTGCATCCAGAGACTGACATCTTCTGCTTCTTTAATGCCCCCCGTAGAATATTTACCTTCACTAAGGCCATGCGCTCTTTGGTCAATTACTAAAACATTAACGCCACATTCTTTATATGGGTTTGCGTAGTAATAGGAATACACTAGTGTTTCTCTTCTACCTGGAAGAATAATGACTGTTTTATCAAAGCCATAGTCAAACCATTCACCCACAAGTTTTAATCCATCTTTAGATTTAATGGTTAATTCTTTAGTGAATGATACGTTTTTCTTTTGCCATTCTAGACCTCTTACCCACATGGTTTCCAATGGTATACATCCTGGTTCAGAACAATGTTCTCTACCCCAAGTCCCACTTTTACCACGCATTAAGGTTTTACTATAAACGATATAGGCCACAATAAAAGTCAAGACTACTGAAACCAGTAATCCTAAAACAAGTAGACTACCAACAACAATTAAAACAATGGCCCACCAAGGCATAATAAGTCCTACTTCTTACCGAGTAATTCTTCCATGATGGCTCTTTCTTTAGCGCAGTTTTCACTAATTGGTTCATCTCCAGCGTAGAATGCTGCAGCTAAACCTGGGCCAACATTACAACCTGTAGATTGACCAACTGGGACAAAGATTAAATGTTCTGGATGATATTTTTCTTCGATAATTTTCTTCATTTCTAAAGCTTGTGATTCCCTTAAAGAATATGTCACGACAAACGGTTTATCTTTAGCGTTACCAATGGTCTTTTCAATATATTGTGGGAAGATCTTCAAAACTTGCTTATAACCTTTGGCTTTACCAATTGGTTGAGATAAACCTGTTTCATTACAAAGCTCCGCTAATGGTTTGATACCAATTAAATTACCCATAAACGCCAAGCCTTTAGATAATCTACCTTTTCTAGCTAAGAAGAATAAATCATCCAAGAAACCAGCTTGGTGAATGCATAAGCGATATTGCTCTAATTTAGTGACTGCTTCATCAAATGATAAGCCTTGGCTTCTATAAATAGAAGCTTGGACTGCTAACAATGTAATAGCGCCACTATATCTTAAAGAGTCAATGACTACGATTTTAATCTTTGGATATTTTTCCATTACTTCTTTAGCGTTAACAGTAAAAGCACTATAGCCACCGCTCATCTTAGAAGAAATAGTGAAAATAACAACATTTCTTCCTGCTTCTGCTAAAGCGGTTAATCTATTTTTAATCGTGCCAACCGAAGGAATGGAACTAGAAAAGTTATTCTTTTTATTGGTCATCAAAGAAAAATACTCTGATGGTGTAATTGTTTCGTAATATAAGTCGGTTGGTTTTTCAGAGCCATCTGGCCAAACTACTGTAGAAATAGGTGTTTCTTCAATACCATATTTTTGAATAGTTTCTCTGGTGAAATCGCCACCAGCATCAGTTAAGATTGCAAAGTTTTCCATAATTAAGCTCCTTGTTGTAATTTCTTTTTGTTTCTATTATTTTTGATTTTCCACGCGAAATACGCAAGTGGAAAATTACATAAAAATGTTAAAAGTAACGCTAACGTGTATGCAAAAACTCCCGCTATTGCTTTTTCAGCATTTGGGAAAGCCATAAATAAGAAATTAAAAGCGATGAATAATCCACAAACTAAGAATGATTTGATAGTGACATAGATGCCTTCAATAAGAATTCTTCTACCCATCTTGTTTGTGGGCCATATTAAAGCGGTAATACCCATTAAAGCTTCAAAATAGAAAACATAAGAAACCGCAAAGGACGGATAGATTGGCCAAGCAGGAATTAATAACGCTAAAACCAAAAGTAAACCAATACTAAGTAAGGAGCACACAAGTGGTGCTATTGCGTTTAACCAAATGGTTCTTTGGATTCTAAATGTATCTAGGTTTGGTTTAAAGTGCGATGACTTATTGTCATTTAGATAAATTGTTTGAATTGGCACTTCTTCAAATTTAAGTCTCTTAATTTGCAAGTTACAAATAACATTCATTTCATATTCATAATGGTTGCCTGGTAATGAGATTAAATTAAAGATATCTTTGATTGGGAAACCTCTTAATCCACATTGATCATCTTGCACATATTCTTTGGTAATAAGCGTTCTACAAAGCCTAGACATGAAGTTACCATTTCTACTTCTTTTAGGGACGCTTTTATCAAATGTACGACTGCCTAAAACAATATTATTTTTCTCATGTAATTTATCATTAATAGCAATAATGTCTTGAATAGAGTGTTGCCCATCAGCGTCACAAGTGATGACGTAATTATGGCCTTTTTGATTTAAGTTTACATAAGTAAAACCAAATCTAAGTGCAGCGCCTTTACCTCTATTTGGGTTTTGATATAAAACAACCGCATATTCTTTGACTTTTTCAAAAACTGGTTCAAACTCTTCTCCTGAACCATCATTAACAACGACAATATCAAAATCTTCCGCTTTTAACTTTTGAAGTAATTCAATAAGCATATGGTCAGGCTTATAAGCGGGAATGAGAATATATGTATCTTTTCTTGGATAATTAACGTTTTCCACTACGAAACATTATAGTGAAAAAATAATTCTATTAAAATATGTTATTTATAAATAAAACCCATGCTATAATAATGTTGACCAGACTAGCCAGACCAGGAGGTTTATAACTATGGAAATCAGTATTTATGATGCAAAAACGCATCTCTCAAATTTGATTCAACAACTAGTTGAAGAAAAAGAAGAAGTAATTTATATTTCGAAAAATGGTAAACCAATTGCTCAGTTAACGCTTATTAAAAATATAAACGGCAAAAGAGTCGGAGTTGCAAGAAACGAAATGAAAGGATTTGATTTGTCTTCGGAAGACTTTAATAACATTCCAATTGATAATTTCTTTGGTGACTAATTATGAAGCTGTTGTTAGATTCACATGCCTTTCTCTGCTTCTCGAACTAGGGATTATTGTCAAAGAGCAGGATATTTCTTTTTATCTGTCAGTGTTGATAGTGTTTCAACTTTTGATAAATTGTCTTTCGACGGTAATAATGATCCATTTGATCAGATTCTCATCAGCCAAGCCATTTCTAACAATATGAAATTCATAACACACGATGAAAGAATAAAGCAATTTGGCTTAGGAAATATTGAACTATTTTAGAAATAAACACCATTTGCAAAAATAAAATCATTATTTTTAATTTTCTATTTGCTAACCTAGATTTAATTTGCTAGTATTTATGAGCGAACTTTCTCTGAACGACATTACGGTTCAGGGCGGAAGGAGAATTAAGTTATGAAAAAAGGTGTCCATCCAGAATACCATCGTTGCACAGTTACATGCGTCTCTTGTGGTAACACATTCGAAACAGGTTCTGTTTTAAAAGAAATCAAAGTTGATACATGTGCTAACTGCCATCCATTCTACACAGGTAAACAAAGATTTGTTCAATCTGATGGTCGTGTTGATAGATTCAACCGTAAATATGGCTTAAACAACGAAAAGAAATAAATTAAGTATTCAAAAACTCCCTTTAGGGGGTTTTTATTTTGCCAAAAATCTATATAATAGATATCCGGGCTATGAAAAAGCACATTAGACTTATCGCGTTTCTAACATTAATTGGAGTCGTTGTGATGTGGGGTTTAGCACCTGTTGCATCCAAGGCTATTTTTAATGAGGAAAACCCTGCCTATTCACCAGGTATGCTTGTGGCAATTAGAGGTCTATTTGCCGTTATTGTCATTGCCGCTTTTATTAATAAAGGATTCAAGCAAATCAATAAGTCTTATATCTTAACTGCGATACCCGCCGGTATCATTCTAGCTTTAGCATATATCTTCCAATTCACTGGTCTTAAATATACAGATCCAAGTAAAAATGCTTTCCTAGAAAACATCTCTTGTGTAGCTATTCCAATATTTATGTTTATTTTCGTAAGAGAAAAACCAACATGGTATAGTGTGGTAGCCGCACTTATTTGTGTCGTTGGTTCAATATTCTTAATCGGTAATGGCTTTGCCATTCTTCACTTCTTTGATAACGTCACTTTCTTAGGTGATGGCTTCAGCGCAATCGGTGGTCTTTTCTTTGGCTTAGATATTGCGTTCACTAAAGTGTACTGCAAAGATAAAGATCCATTATTATATGTCTTCTTACAACTATGTGTTTTAACAGTGGTATGCTTTGCATATACATTCATTTTTGAAGACGCGATATTCCACACATTAGCCTTCTCTATTGATTGGTTATCTGTATTAGAAGTTTTATTCTTAGGCGTTGTTTGTACCGCACTTTGTTGGGTCGCAAGAGCCTGGGCTATGAAATATATCGATGCCTTAACAGTATCTTTATTAGTGCCATTATCCGCAGTTGTGGCTACAACACTTTCAATTGCCTTTGGCATGGAACAATTCAATTTCAATTTATTAGTGGGTGGATTAATCATCCTTCTTTCTATTGCGGTTTCCGCAATATTTGATTATCGTAAAGAGTGTCAAACTAAAAACATAAATAATGCCAAACAACTAGAGGAGGTACATAATGATGAACCCAATCAAAGTGAACTCTGAAATCGGTCGTTTAAAAGTGGTTCTTCTTCATGAACCAGGTGAAGAAATCCATAATTTAACACCAAAGAAATTAGATGATTTATTATTTGATGATATTCCTTGGTTACCATTAGCCAAAAAAGAACATCAAGCTTTTGCCCAAACATTTATTGATGCCGGTGTAAAAGTTGTTTATCTAGTGGACTTAATGAAAGAAGTTCTAGATTTATCTAGTTCTATTAAAAATCAATTCATTTCTCAATTTATTAATGAAGCACATATTTATAGCAACACTCTTAGAGAAATGACCACTAAGTATTTAGAGAACATTGTGGATAATAAAGAATTAGTTTTAAAAACAATCGCTGGCATTAAGAAAACAGATTTACCATCTTATAAACCAAGAACTCTCGCTGATTTTACAGGTGATTCTTTATTTGCCACTGATCCAATTCCAAATTTATATTTCCAAAGAGATCCATTTGCCTCTATTGGTAATGGCGTCTCTTTAAATAAAATGTATTCATTTACTAGAAGTAGAGAAACCATCTACGCAGAATTCATTTTTAAATATCATCCAGTTTATAAACAAGTACCTAAGTATTATTCCCGCTACGAGGAAATCAATATTGAAGGTGGCGATATCATGGTTTTAAACAATCACGTTTTAATCGTTGGTGTTTCGCAAAGAACATCTCCAGAAGCAGTGGAACGTTTAGCAAAGAATCTATTCTTTAAAAACGAAACTGACTTTGATACAGTTTTAGCCTTTACTATTCCTCAAGCTAGAACATTTATGCATTTAGATACAGTATTCTCTCAAGTTGATAAAAATAAATTCGCGATTCATAAAGGCTGTTATGAAAAGTTGAAAATCTATCGTATTACCAAAGATATGAATTTGGATAAGAAACTCTCTGTTGTGGAAATTCCCCAAAAACTAGAAGAAGTCCTAGAATCATATATTGGTATGCCAGTTACTTTAATCCCTTGTGGTGGTAGTGACGCGATCAGCGCTGATAGAGAACAATGGTCTGATGGTAGTAATACTGTCGCTATCGCGCCAGGTGAAGTTATTGCTTATGAAAGAAATGACATCACTAATGAAGCGCTTAGAAAAGCTGGTATTAAAGTTCACATCATTCCATCTAGTGAATTATCAAGAGGTAGAGGTGGGCCAAGATGTATGTGCATGCCACTTGTTAGAGAAGATATCGAGGACTAAATTATGGATTTATATAAACGAAACTTATTAACTTTATTAGATTTCACCACTGAAGAGATTCAATATCTTTTAGATTTAGCCATTATTCTTAAAAAGAAAAAACATAGTGGTGAAAGCCATACCTTGTTAAAAGGTAAGAACATAGTTCTTCTTTTTGAAAAAGATAGCACAAGAACTAGATGCGCTTTTGAAGTGGCTGCTTCTGATTTAGGTATGAACGCTGTTTATATTGGTAGCAGTGGTTCACAAATGGGTAAAAAAGAATCCATCAAAGATACCGCTAGAGTATTAGGCAGAATGTTTGATGGCATTGAATATCGAGGCTTTAAACAACAAACAGTTGTGGATCTCGCTAAATATTCAGGCGTTCCAACATGGAACGGTTTAACCGAAGATTACCATCCAACACAAATCTTAGCCGACTTTATGACCATCATCGAACAAAAAGGCAAACTTAAAGGTATTAAGATGGCCTATCTAGGTGATGGTAGATATAACATGGGCAATTCCTACTTAGTGGGCGCTGCGAAAATGGGTTTAGATTATCGTATGGTTGGTCCAAAAGAATTATGGCCAAACGAAGAACTTAGAAATAAGTGTTTAGAAATCGCTAAAGCGACTGGCGCTAAACTTACATTCACTGAAAGTGTTGAAGAAGGCGTTAAAGATTGCGATGTCATCGCTACTGATGTTTGGGTGTCTATGGGCGAAGCTGATTCAGTTTGGGCAGAACGTATTAATTTATTAAAACCATATCAAGTTAATGCACGTGTCATGTCTTTAGCGGATCCAAAAGCAATCTTTATCCACTGTTTACCTTCTTTCCATAACTTAGAAACAAAAGTGGGTATGGAAGTTTATGAAAAGTTTGGTCTTAATGGCTTAGAAGTTACTGAAGAAGTATTTGAAGGTAAACAATCAGTCGTCTTTGATGAAGCAGAAAATAGACTTCACACCATCAAAGCGGTCATGCTTGCCACTTTAGATAAACATTTAGTCTATAGAGGCGAAGACTATTTTAGATAAAATAAATATAATTTATATAAGGAGGCTCATTTGCCATGAAAAAAAGATTCTACATTACAACTCCAATCTATTATCCAAGCGCTAAGCTACATATCGGTCATGCGTATTGTACAGTTCTTACCGATATTTTTGCGCGTTATAAAAGATTAAGAGGATTTGAATGCTATTTCCTTACTGGTGCGGATGAACACGGCCAAAAGATTCAAAAGAACGCTGAAGCCGCTGGTGTATCCCCACAAGAATTCGTTGATAACATCGTTGAAGGTTTCCATAAGTTATGGGATTTATTAAAAATCACTAATGACGACTTTATTAGAACAACTGAAGAAAGACACTGGAAAGTCGTTCAAGATATCTTCACTAAGTTATATAACAACGGTGATATCTATTTAGGTAAATATAAGGGTTGGTATTGTACACCATGTGAATCTTTCTGGACTGATACACAAGTGGGCCCAGATCATGTCTGTCCTGACTGTGGTCGACCAGTGCAAGTCGCGGAAGAAGAAGCATACTTCTTTAAGACCGGCAACTATGTTGATAAATTACTTAAGTTCTTCGAAGATAATCCAAAGTTCTTAACTCCAGAATCTCGTAAGAACGAAATGATCAATACATTTATTAAACCAGGCTTAGATGATTTATGTGTTTCTAGAACATCTTTCTCTTGGGGTGTCCCAATTAGAGAAAATCCAAAACACGTTATCTATGTTTGGTTAGATGCTTTAACTAATTACATCACCGCATTAGGATATGGTAGTGACCACGATGAACTCTTCCAAAAGTTCTGGCAAGATCCTGAATGTGAAACAATTCATATCTTAGGCGCCGATATTACTAGATTCCATTCTATCTATTGGCCAATGTTCTTAATGGGTTTAGGTGTGAGATGCCCAGATCGAGAATTTGTGCATGGTCTTTTAATGATGAAAGATTCTAAGATGAGTAAATCTAAAGGCAACGTTGTTGACCCATATCCGCTCGTGGAGAAATATGGTGTTGATGCTTTACGTTATTATTTAGCTAGAGAAGTAAACTTCGGTAGTGATGGTAACTTTACTCCAGAACAATTCGTTGAAAGAATTAATACCGACTTAGCCAATGCCTTAGGTAATTTATTGAATAGAACCGTTTCTATGATTAATAAATACTTCGATGGTGTTGTTCCAGAATATAAAGGTAGAATTAACGATGTCGATGGTAATTTAGAAGATTTAACAAAGTTAACTATTGAATCTTATGAAAGATTAATGGATGATCTCAAGATTACCGATGCCATTATTCAAGTTAATGAATTAGTCAATCGTGCGAACAAATATATTGATGAAACAGAACCGTGGGCTTTAGCGAAAGATCCAGAGAAACGCGCTAACCTTGAATCAGTGATGACTCACTTAGCCAATAGCTTATATGTCGCGGGTATGTTATTAAAACCAGTGCTCGTTGATGCTTCTGATAAATTATTCGATCAATTAGGTGTTAAAGATGAACTTCTTAACTACGATAACATCTATAAATATGGTGTTGTCGGTGGTCTAAAAGTCGAAAAGAAAGATCAACTCTTCCCAAGACTTGACGCTGCTATTGAAGTGCAATATATCCAAGACTTAATGAAATAGTTAGATATTATATCTGTTAAAGATGGATTTAAAGATTGAGTATAGACCATAGAAGTCACCTTCTCTTAATCCATCAAATTCCACGAAGTGATATTGCAAACTTAATGCAATATTCGCTAATAAAACTAAACTTAATAGAATAGGGACAACTGGATGCTTACCGTTGTCCTTTTCTAATGCTTTCATGCACATTAGTCCACCCGTTAAAGCACCCCAAGGTGCGATATCTAATAAATAACGTGGGCAAACGCCCGCAAAACAATAATTAATAAACGCTATAAAGAATACGAGTAGTGGACTAGCAATCGCGAATATCTTGAAAGATACATCTTTTTCTTTGCTTAAAACAAATGGAGTTAACAAGATTAATAAAGTAATTGGGATAAACGCTAAACCAACAGAATATGTGTTATATGGATGAATATCAAAGTTTTCCACAGCATTTCTATACATCAATAGATGATTAACTTTGTTATATTCAGGTCTTTGGAGAATAAAGTGATATAAAGCTGGAAGAACGCCATCAATATTTAATTTATTATTTCTACAATCAGTTACTGTTAATTGATAATGTTCACCAAATTCAAAGATACTACCAAACCTCACAGCGTTCATGACGCAGACTAAGATAGCGCCCACTAAAACAACACCCATTGCTGGGACATAATCAATAATAGATTGTTTAGTGTCTTTTGTGGCTCTTATCATTTTAATGATAACTGGTATAAATAAGAGCAAATATACAATCTCTAATGGTCTTGATAAGACCAAGAACACAAGACCTAAACCAGCGAATATGAAATATAGGAATCGATACGCGTCAGCGCGATATCCTTTTAAGAATAAATATATAGTTAAGAATAAGAATCCATTCGCATAAGCATATGGGATACGATAAATCATTCCACCATATTCATATGTGTTATTAGTAAATAGTAATGAGCCAAAAACAATAGACACTAAAGTTAATATAAGTAGTGGTCCATTTACTTTTTGAATAAATAACTTAATGACTTCTAAGCTCGCTAATAAGATTGCGAATATAGAGAACAAAACACCAAGTTGCAAAACAAATAAATTACTTGGTACGTAACCACTTATCCAATAAATTGGAAGCATTACTAAATAAATAGGGGCGTGACCATAATAACAATAGTATTTACCTTTATAAAAAGCGTGGTCCCATAAAACAGTTAAACCAGATCTCTTCTTTGGATCATATGGATTAGCTAACGCTATTAACTTTTCATCAACAGGCACATCTAGATGTAATTGTCCTTTAACATAGGCATCAAACTGTTGATAGTAAATATTGTTCGATGAAGTGCCACCTAAATATAGTTCATCATATTTAATAAAATATGCACTGTTATTTATTAAGGCCTGAATAATAAAAATTATAAATACCGCGATACCACCAAAAAGAACGACTTTTTCAATTCTTTGGAAGATGGTTTCGTTTTGTTTAACTTTATTATCAATAAACGCTTTTTTGAAATTAAAGCAGAAGACTAATAGTAATAAACAAGCACCTAATCTAACTGGGTTAACAATCATTGGGAAATATGAATCAAAGCTAATTCCGGTTAAGACCACTTTTGGTTTAGATTCGTTATTTAGATAACGTGAACTATCAATATCAAATTCAATCTTAAGCGACTGTACTTTATCCATATCATTTAATGAGATATAACCGAAAGCATCATATTTAGGATCTAATAACGCGAATTGTTTAAAACCATATTCAACTGACCCATCTCTTAACTCATAGATGTTCACATATAAATTCATATCTTTGTTATCAAAACTAAGATAGATACTGTCGTAACTATTATGATTGGTATCAATATAAACACATTGTTTGTTTGACAAAATAATTTGACTATTTTCGATATTCCCAGTAGAAGTGATTTCTTCACAAACAAAGTTTGTGTATTGCTTAACATTTTTATTACCGCTATAGGCTTGGTTATTAAAAACAAAACATTCTAATAGTATGACCGCTAAAAAAGAAATGCCTAAAGATTGGTGATTATTTAATTCGATATTTTCTTTGTTTCTAATTCCAAAGAATATAACAGATGGTTTGATTAATTTGATTAATAAACATATCGCTATATCTAACCAAACTAAACCAATTGCGTCTATTTTCTTAAAAATAATATGAATAATACCAATTAATAAAAAGGACAGGGCCGTGTATGCGATTGCATCCACTAAAAGAGCATAACTAACAAGCGGTAGTAGTGGTTTTCTCTTAATCCATAAAAGAGCTAGCTTCTCTAATAGATAGAAGACCACAAATACTAAGATAGCAATGAGAAAATTTAGCAATATAACCATTATTGTCATTATACACAAACCTAGGTTCTGATTATACTTTTGGCTTATTACGATAGGTATTTTTTATGCACTTTTGCAATAAAAAAATAATTTTGCTAATATAATTCTCGGTACATTGTTATGTATTATCTTATTTTAGTCGGTGCTATTGCAATATTCTTGGGTGGGATGTTCCTCATCCATCGTTTATTTCCTAGTAAAGAAAAACTAATTATCGAGAGAATATTTGTTTTTGTTCTTATTGCGGTTTTTGCTGTGAGATTCATGTCTTATAATGACGTGCAATTTATGTCATCCAACTATAGCAATTATGCTTCTTTAGGTGGGCCGATGACTATTTGGCGCTGTAGCAACTGTCATGAAGAAATCACCTCTTTGTTAGAACCAGCCCACGTTTGTGCGGAAAAATATTGGATTAATGGTGTTGCTCCAGAAGCTCACATGATTAAAGATGGCTTCTTAAATTTTGCCGGTAACATTTGTATTTGGCTTGAAATAACCGCTGCTTTAATGGTTCTTTTAAGACCGTGGGCACGTTTTAAAACCGCAAAGTTTTATGTGAAATGTATCGCTCTACCTGTTTTATTTGTTTCAGCCATTGCTTTATATCCAATGTTACATATGATGCAAGGTCATGATGATTGGAGCGTATTAACGGTGATGCTTCCAATTGAAATTGGCGGTCTCCTCTCGTTATCCCTTTATTATTTGGCAAAAGATTACAAAGTCAGAATTTCCAAACACTCTTATGCTGAAGTAGCTACTTTCTCGGTGTTTATTAACATTGCCACCATGCAACCATATATGCTTTCCTTCTTGTTTGGTTTGGGTGGTGATGGTAGAACAGTAGTAGATTTCACTATCTACCACCGTGTCTATTTATATCTCGCTTGTATTATCATTCCTTTAGCGATTTATTTCTCTTTTAGAAACGCTCATCAAGATAAGATTAGATACGCTCTTATTTTCATCTCATTAGGAACATTCCTCTCCTTTATGGTTGATTATAAGTACGATACAATTTTGGCGCCTTGGCATTGGCCGTTACATTTATGTAACCTAGCGATGCTGTTAGTGCCACTTTGCTTAATCTTTAAACTTAAAAAGTTATTCCACTTTACATACTTTATTAATGTATTCGGTGCAGTTTTGGCTATGCTAATGCCTAACTATACAGAAACACTTCTATATTTGAATCCAACGGTTGTGCATTTCTGGATTAACCATTGCTGTGCTTTTATGATGCCGCTTCTATGTGTGGCCCTTGGTGAATTTGATCGACCATCATTAAAGAACTTTGCCTATTCATCAATTTGGTTCTTTGTTTATTTCACAATCGTTATTACTTTAAATACTATCTTTACAGCATTAGAAGGCAAAGTCACCGCTGTTGGTACTATCAGTGGTACTGACTATTTCTTCATTAACTCAACATTCATCGCCAAGAAACTTGGCAAATGGGCGGAAAGTATCTTTGATATGCGCTTAACTATTACCACAAGCGAAGCGGCATTTACGTTCCACCCAATCTATCAATTAATTTATTACTTTGTGTATGCTTTACTCGGATTTGGCGTCTGGTTTGTCTATCAAATATTCTTTGATATTGCCGATTCCCATATCGCATTACACTATAAACTTAAAGGTATACGTATTGACGCAATTGCGCTTAAATCGGCATTAAATGGAAGGAGCTTAGATAAACCTATGGATGAAAATAGTGGCATTAGTCTAGTATTAGACAATTTCTGCAAAAGATATGGCTTAAATAAGCATTACTCAGCAAAAAATGTTTGTCTCTCTGTTAAAGGTGGAGAAGTGTTTGGCTTCTTAGGACCTAATGGTGCGGGCAAATCAACATGTATTAAATCTATCGTTGGCATTCAACCAATTACAGATGGTCATATTTCTGTCTGTGGATATGATGTTAAAACTCAACCAGTTGGCGCTAAATCATTAATTGGTTTCGTTCCAGACCATTATGCTTTATATGAAAACTTAACAGGTAGAGAATATCTTAACTATATTGCTGATATTTATGATGTTTCTAAGGAAGATAGAAATGAACGTATTTCTCGTTATGTTGAAAGATTTGAATTAAAGGACTCCATTGATAACAAAATCAAAACATACTCTCATGGTATGAAACAAAAAGTGACTATCATTTCTGCTTTAGTTCATGATCCAAAAGTTTGGATCTTAGACGAACCATTAACAGGCTTAGATCCAACATCCATTTATCAAGTTAAAGAGTGCATGAGAGAACATGCTGCCAAAGGCAATATTGTTTTCTTCTCCTCTCACTTAATTGATATCGTGGAAAAGTTATGCGATAGAATTGCGATTATCAAACACGGTGAAATTCAAGCGACCACAACGGTTAAAGAAATCGAAGCAGGTGGTCAAACACTAGAAGAATTCTATTTAAAGATTATTGGAGATACCGTCACAAAAGCGGGTAATTAAAAAATGAAGCAACTTGCTAAACTCACATTATTGCAATTAAGGGACAAGATTGACTTTTCTTGGGCAAAATCCCCCAAGACATTAATTAGAGCAATCGTTTTTGGCATCCTTAAATTCGCGGTTGTAGTGGCCATTGCTTTTGCTGTACTTTATTTGCTTGTTTATATTGGATTTATTAATAAGTCTTTAGACATTTTGCCTTTATTTACAATTTTCTTAGCATTGATGGTTTTCTTAAACCTTTTGTCTGCGACATATAACTTAATGAAATCGTTATATTTTGCGGACGATAATAAAGTACTAATTACTTTGCCAATCACACCAAACAAATTATTTGTTTCTAAACTTTTAGTTTATTTCTTCTTTGAAGTCAAAAAATCATTAGGACTATTAGTACCTGCGATTATTGGTTTCATGTTATTTGAAATCAATGGTTATAAGAGTGTTGAAATCACTGTTTGGTCATTTGTGTGGATGATTGTTCCAATCTTGCTATTAATCATGGTTCAAGTTTTAGCGGCCGCACTTTTGTCTATTCCATTCCTATACATTTATCAATTCTTTAAGAAGGCACCAATTCTTGATCTTATTGGTATTGTTGTGGCAGTGGGAGTTGGCTTATTCGTAGTTATTAGATTAATCTCGTTAATTCCAGCCAACATTGATTTAAGCATTCAGTGGCCATCATTTGTGAAAAACTTTGAAGACTTTATCGTGGCTGTAGATAAATACGCGTACCCTGTGAATTTCTATTCAAGAGTGTTCTTTGGTGAAGTTGCGCCTACTGGTTCAATTCACTATGTTTTAACGGGCACAACTTTCTTAAAATCTTTAATTTGCTTGGGCGCAATTGTGGTGTTAGGTTTAATCGCGTTCTTCTTAATCAAACCATTCTATTTCAAGATGATGAATAAGACATTTGAATTCGATAAGAATCCAAATCTTGTGCAAAAAAGAAATGTTAAACACAAGAGATATGTCACATATGCGAATAAGGAATTCAAATTATCTTTTAGAGACTTTGATATCTCTGGTTCTTATATAGCTGTTTATATTATCGTTCCAATCTTATTGTTCTTTATGGACCGTGTTATTTCAGCGATTTCCACCAGCTTACGTGGTGACAACATCGCTATCGCGGTTAACTTGTTGTTAACTGTTCTTCCTCTATTAGCGTCTAATAGCACAATCGCTACTTTATATTCTAAAGAAGGTAGAACAGCGTATATTACAAAAACAAACCCAGTAAATCCGTTTATTCCATTAGTTAGTAAATTATTGTTTAATTTAATATTCTCTGTGCCATCAATTGTGGGATGCGCAATTATTTTTGCTGACTTCTCTGGTTTAGGTGCAGGCATTGCGATTGTCTTTGCTTTATCAGTATTGTTGTTACAGTATGCACATATCTTCTTTAGTGCGGCACAAGATATTATGAACCCACAAAATGAAGCTTATGCGACAACCGGTAGTAACTTTAACAATCCAAATGAAACCACCTCAACAGTAGTGGCCTTTGTGGTTTCCTTTATTCTTACTGGACTATTCTATTTGATTCTTAACGAGTCTTATAAGTTAACAGGCAGTTATACATCTGCGTTTATTAGATTATTACTCGTATCCATATTCTTGTTCGCGGGATTCTTGTTCTTGTTTATCAAGAAAATCCAAGCATTCTATTTTGAAAAGTAAGGAGGAAAAATAATGAAAAAGTCTACAATTTTATTACTTGTCGTTGTTTATATTCTCTCCTTCTTTATCATTGGTCTTTTAGGTAATTCAGTGAGAAGTTATGACCCAGTTTATGAACCAGAGTCAATCGAACTAGTGGAACCTGATGGCAAAACATTCTTAGCTAATGAAAATGGACCATATACTGATCCAGATGGAAAAGTCTGGGATTATTGGTTTGTTTATCAAGGCTATGTCACTGGTTCGGTCGTCCGTATTAAAGCCAATGTCAAACCAGATAATAGTACTTATCCAAATGTTTCATTTGTTAAAGATGCACAAAATACAACTTTCTCAATGGAAACACACGAAACTAACCCGGATATCGAAGAAAACTTCGCTTTATTCTCATTAACGGAAGAGATTGGTAGTCGTTTCGCTGTGACAGCGGAGTTCACTGTCGTCTCACAAAATCCAGGTATCCAAATTAAGGTTAAGGCTTGTATTGTTTTCGCTTTATATTAAAAAAATAGTAAATAGTGCGCCCGCACATTTTAGTTGTAATAAAAAATTAGTCTTGTATTATAATTGTGCTAAATTTCATCGTATTTCATTATTAATTTGTTAATTAAAGGAGATTAAGTTATGAAAAAAGGAAAATTAGGATTTATATTAGTGTCACTGTTTGCCATTACAAACGCTGCTGCCTGTAACATCAGTTTTGAACAAGGTGGTAGTAGCAGTTCTTTGAAATCTATCAATGAGATTTCTGAAGATTTTAGTAGCAATATCGAAGAAACAAGTTCAATTGAAGAATTTAGTTCCAGTAGTAATGACACATCTGAAATCGAAGACGCTGATCTTATTTCCATCAGCCTTGATAGTAGTGCTTTAACAATTATGCTTGGCAACTCCGCCACATTACACGTTGTTTATAATCCTACTAATGCTAGAGAAAAGAGAGTCGACTGGACCTCATCTAACGCCAACATTGCTTCTGTTGACGAAAATGGTGTTGTTACCGCTAAAGCAACAGGTAATGCCACAATTACTGCCACAAGTAAGGCCAGTAATGCTATTAAAGCCACATGTACAGTTTCCGTTATTGATAACGTTGTTTTAACTGGCGTTAACGCTAAACACGAATTCGTTTTATTCGAACAAAATAAGAACGTTGATCCTGCTAACGACAATGGTTTCTATGATCGCAATCAAAAATATAAAGTTGGCGATGATAATGCCTTTAACGTTAAACCAGAACTCACTGTTATCGATAAGAAAACATATATGCCAGTTTCAGCTTCTAGCTGGACACATGATTTTACCATCAAAGCCACATTAAACGGACAAGAAGTCGGCGCTGATTATTTCAGTGTTGTCAATGCTCGTGAATGTGATATCGACTTCACAGATGCCGCTGTTGGTAAAACATTTGTGCTTTCCGTTATTCCTGGTGGTGTTGATGCCACAAGCGCAGCCAACTTCACAAGAACATTAACTGTCGAAGTCGTTGATGGCTTCAACGTTTATAACGCTAAAGAACTTGGCTATTTTGATACACGTCCAGCCAATTCTACCGATGATGCTCCAACATTAGAAGATGGTTCATCATGGCAAAATAAATGGCCAGAATTCAAAACCGCTAATGGTATGGATCCAAATTATCAACCAGCCTCTTTAATTCTTCAAAAAGACATTAAAGTCACAACCGCTGATTTACCAGCTAACTTCTTCTATACTGCAGAAAAAGCTGCTGCATTAAACGATTCAAAATCTGCTGGTTCATTAATTGACTCCACATATTTATATGAACGCACCACAGACACAAGCGTCTTGGTGGATGGTAACTATTTCTCTTTAAACTTATCTGAAATTCCATTAGTCACTAGAGAAAGATGCAATACAACTGAAGTTGGTGCTGTTGTTTCTCACGCTGCCGCTTTCAAAGCTGTTTGGGGTGAAGATGTCAGATTCCAAAACATCAATATGAGTGGTAACGCCAGAAACGCTGTCACTGATGATGATAAAGTTTATGGTGGTGGCTTCATATTTATGAAAGGTGCTGGTAGTAATTCCTTCACCGCTTATAACATCATTGCCACTAAGTTCTTCATCACATTCATGGGTGAAAAACCACACTATGATTATAGTTACGTGACAGCCTTCAACCTTAACAAAGTTAAATGCTATAACAACTACAACAGCTTCTTATATAACTGGGGTTCAATTATTTCCTCAACTGATACCCTTTATAAATCTTGTGGTGGTCCAATTGTTATTCAAGACCAAACAAGCACTGATGAATATGAATCATTTAACGGATTTATTGTTCATGGTTATGCTCCAACCACAAACTTCACAAACTGCCAATTAATTAACTATGTTGCTGGTACAGAAGCTTGGTTCCAACAATTTGGTGCCACTACATTAGTGCCACAAATTAAGTCTATGTCTGACTTATTTGGTGCGACTGGTTTACCAAAATCATTCGTCGTCAATCAAGCACACGAAGGTAAATTCTATCAAGCGTTAGCCGGACAAGGCGAACAATCATTCTTCAATTTTGTGGCTTTCAATAAGTCTGGTTCTGCTCAAGGTTTAACCAATTCCCCAGCTTGTGGTACAGTCAATATTGTTGAAGGTGAAACAACCAATAAATTGAATTACCGTCAACCTAATGGCAATGATCCAGTGGCTCAAGCATATATTGCTTACCAAGCCAATCCATCACAAGAAACTCAACAAGCTTTAATCGCTACTGCCATGGCAAACGGTGTCACATTTGCCGCAGATTATAGTGATGTTGAAGCCAAGATTACTGCTTACCTCACTCCATTATGTGCTGAACACGTGATGATGAGAGGCTTAAACGATGCTGGTGCTCCAGTGTTTGACTTCGGTAGTGCCTTCCCATTATTAGGCTATGATGGTGTTAACTCTTACTTACAAGAATTATCAACCATCGTGGCAGAACAACAAGGTGGTGCTCCAGCTCCATATGCTGCTTCAAACGAACAAAAGGCCGCTATGCCAAATCATTGTGCCATTTACTATCAAGGCATGATGCTTGTCATGGGTCTTGCACCATACGTTGCCTAATCTAAAAGATTAATTAAAAAAGGAAGTATCGATTTGTACTTCCTTTTTCTTTGTTATAAATTAGAATTAAAGCATGAAAGTAAAATACTTTTTCTCGTTATTATTAGTCGTCACTTTTGCTTTGTGTGGCTGTAACGTAACTTTGGATAGCGAATTTAAAATCGAAAAGGCTACTGGCAGATGTATTTTTGACAAAATCAATGATCATGATGCCTATGTTGCGTTACGCGATAGCAACGAAACAATTACAGTCGATAGTGTACCAGGTCTTGTTATTGAAAAATCAGAAGAGGATGGAGAATTGTGTTTTCCATGGAGTAGACTTGGTCAAGAGCATTACTGTACACCGTTTTCACTATATATTTCTGATGTTAATTTCGATGGATATGATGATGTTTGTGTGATGAATTTAAAAGGTTCTGGCGTAATATCTGCTGATATCACCATCTACGATTTCCATTATAGAAACATCATATATACTTTAGAGGGCAGGTCAGAACGTCGCGATTATAGATTTAAAATTATAGATGGTGAGTTTGTTATTATCGATTGCCCAATGGCTTCTGATTCCATTTCAAGAATTGGTCATTTTATTAACAAAAATGATAAAAAAGTTAATGTTGAATGGGAGGATATATCATCTTCACTAGAGGAATAATATGCAAAAATTCGTTAAAGGTACATGTGTAGATTTATCTAGTGAAGGTAAAGGTGTCGTTAAAAACAATAAAGACATCATTTTTGTGGATGGCCTTTTTCCTAATGAAGAAGCAGATATCGAAGTCTTATATCATCGCGCCGGTGTTAACTTTGGTAAAGTAAAAAAACTATATAAGTTATCTAAAGATAGAATCCAACCAAGATGTAAGATTTGTACTAGCTGTGGTGGATGCCAATATCAACAGTTAGCGTATAAAGCGCAGCTTAAATATAAGACCAAAAGAGTTAAAGAATCTTTATATAGAATTGCGAAAGTGGACACTATTGTTTTACCTTGCTTAGGAATGGATGATCCATATAACTATCGTAATAAGATACAAGTACCCTATAACAAAGATAGAAATGGCAAAGTAAAGTTTGGTTTTTATAAAGAAAATACCCACATTATTATGCCGATCAAAGAATGCGCGATCGAAGATAAAAGAGCGGCCCCTATCTTATGGGATATCAAGCTTCTATTAGAAGATATGAATATTTCTGTTTATAACGAAGATAACGGTAAAGGTATTTTAAGATATGTTCTTGTTAGAACAAGTCATCATTATGAAGAGTTAATGGTGGTCCTCGTAACTACTCAATTAAACTTCCCAGGACAAAGAAACTTTGTTAATGAATTAGTAAGTAGACATCCTGAAATAACAACAGTCGTAGAAAACGTTAATAGTAGACACACTAATGTGATATTAGGTAATCAAGAAAAAGTCTTATATGGTTCAGGTCATATTAAAGATGATATTTTAGGTTTAACTTTTGAAATAAGTGCTTCTAGTTTCTTCCAAGTTAATCCTATTCAAGTAGAGAAACTATATGCATCTGCACTTAATTTAATCGATTTCTCTAAAAAAGAAGTTGTATTAGATGCCTACAGTGGGGTTGGCACAATTGGTTTAATCGCTGCGAAAAACGCTAAAAAAGTTATCTCTGTTGAAATAAATAAATCCGCGCATAAGAACGCGATTGAAAACGCTAAAAGAAATAACGTTGATAATATTGAATTTATATGCGCAGATGCTGGTGAGTATATCTCTAAATCAGATATCGATATCGATGTATTAATCATGGATCCACCAAGAAGCGGCAGTGATGAAACGTTCTTATCTACAGTTATTAATAAAAGAATTGAAAAGATTATCTACATTTCTTGTAATCCAGAAACATTAGCAAGAGATATTGCTTATTTATCATCTTTATATAAAGTTACATATGTGCAACCTGTAGACATGTTCCCGATGACTGCACATGTAGAGACAGTCGTAGAACTAATGCTTAAAGGTAATTAATTATGGCAAAAGAAGATTTTTTATTACTTGTTAGAAAAATAAAAGAAGGAGACGAATCCGCGATTTCCTGCCTTCACAACAATCTTAGAGGATATATTTATAAGATATGGTCCGAGAATTATTCTGATTTTTTATCTTTTGATGATGCTTTTGACGTATCGTTTCTAGCCATCTATGAAGCTGCTCAAAAGTTTGATTTTGATAAAGGCACTCAATTCGAAGCGTATGTAAAACCTTTTATTAAGAGCGAAATCATAGATGAAATTAACGCCAAAAGAGGCATTGTAATGCCTGAAAAAATTAAAAGAAGTGCCCCAATAGTGTATGAAATCACTCAGGAGTTTTTTGAAGAACACGAAGGTGAAGAGCTTTCTAATGAAGAAATAAGAGTGATTCTTCAAGAGAAAGGAATCGATTTGACCATAAACGAGATAGAAGAGTGTCGATTCTTCTATCAATCAATTAATGCATATTCTCTCGATTCAGATTCTTTCTATGAAACAAGCGAGAACGCTTCATTCGATGAGTATTCATCTCAAAGCATTTTTGATATTGTTCAAGACGCTGCCGGTCTTGATGACAGAGAAAAAAGAATCGTGCCATATATTAATGAACACTTTGAATTAGAAATACCTTTAAAAGAACTGGCGTCTCGTGAGCATGTGTCTGTAGATATCGCAAGAAACATTGTCGAATCATGTTTTGCTAAAATAAAGAAAAAAGGAAAGAAAATTAGAAATATATACAATGGCAAAGCAATTAAAAAAGATCCAAATTCTAATTCTTTGTCCGCCAATCCTTTTGAATACGAATATGAGTTTACTGATGAAGATAGAAAAAGAATAGGCAACAACATTAAAGCAATTCGTGAAGCACATAATTGTAATAATTCAATTGAGTTTTATGAGTTTCTAAACAGACCACAAAAACTTTCCGCTAAAACTCTATATGAAATGGAACGTGGAGAGTATAAACAACTTTCCAAAAGCAAGATATTTGATATCGCTCGATTAACTGGTCAATCTTATGAGTTGATTGTTTTTAATGATCTAAACGACATTCTTGAAAAAGATCTTTTTGATTTTGATGACAGTGTACATCCGCTTGATATTTATCGAACGCTTGAACCCGAAGAATATGATGATATGGGTGAAATATTATTCCCAATCTTCACAAGCGAAAATGCCAAAAAAGAAGATGATTTTTGTGCCGCTATGTCTTTGTGGGAGGAGGCAAAAAACGATTCAACTTTTGATGAGGGCAAATTGCAGAGAATTATTGCCTTATTAGAAAAAGCATTTGAGAAAAATAATTTGCCTGAAGCGTGCGCTAATACTTTGTCTATATTGGAGTGGTGTTTTTTTGCATTGATTGTACCAACTGATGAAAAAATCAAAGAAATGCTTCTTACGGATTACGATAACCAACTTGATTATACGAGCAGGGTTGCAAGAGATTTGGAGCTTATCAATCACGCCACGAATGGTAAAAAAGAATTCTTTGAAAGGTATGATGAATGTTTAGCAAAAAACATGGCTAGGTTGACTAAATTTAATGAATATAGAGATTTTCTTGATTACTTTTTAGCGCTTAGATACGCAAACGCGGTTATGGACAACAACAAGGCCAAATTGTCTGACGAAGAAATGTTTGCGTTTGGCGTTTCTTTAATGCAATCTCTTAATTTAATAAATAATAAATACGCAAATAAATATCACAAATATTTAGAATCTCATAAAAAGTCTTAACATTTTTTTTGGTCATGTTTGATGACTCTTTTTACGCATTGATATAGTGAAAGGAGGTCAGCAATATGACAAAAATTGAAAAAGCTGGTGCTATTCTCGGATTAGTCGTTTTGGCAGCAAAGGCTATTGGTACTTTAGCGGAAGTTTGGGAACAAGTCGGTCCAAAAGTAAAAGAAATTATTAAACCAGTTGTTAACGAATGCAAAAAAATAGCAGAAGATTCTAAAAAAGACGACGAAAATGATAAAGAACCAGCATTAATTGAAGTTATTGAAAACAAATAACTGTTTTAAGTACACCCATACTGATTTAACCATGTTTTTAGAAAGGAGGAATAATGATTGATTTTCAAAACAAAAAATTAGATCCAAGAGTATTTGAATTAATTAACAAAATGTATAATTTGGCTCCTTTTGAGGAACTGCCAAGATTTAAAACAAAACAAAGCATAGATCGAACCTGGGAGTGCCGCTTAGAAATACCTGGTATTTTACCAGCAGCAGTCGCCAACAAAGAAACAGAAATTGAAGCGGTAAATAAATGCGCTAGCATTATGCTACACATCCTAAGATGCCAGAACGATAACGGTGTATACGATCCAAACATCGAAGATAGCATCTATAGAGATAATTTAGAAAGTTATTTTGGCGATATTGATTTTGATTCAAATTTCTTCTATTACATGTCTGTTATTGAGGAGCCCTTTTTGTTCATGGATGATTATCCGCGCAACTTGTTTAAAAAAAGAATGATTGAAATTGAAAAGCATTACAAGATTGCTAACAACGATGAAATTGTGAAAACAGATTGTCTATTAACAGCCAGGTTCCTCGTTAGAAAAAAGAAACCGAAGAGCAACTGAACAAAAAGGAGAACGATATGACAAAATGTGAAGAACATACATGGAAACCATTACCAAGCTCTATATTGAACGAATACAAAACCCTTAATCTAGCGGAAACAAATGGAAACCCAGAAAAAGCTTTGAATATTATGTCTTTTAAGAAAGCATACGAATTTCTACTTGATAATGACGGATCTAGTTTGACTTTCCCTTTTGGAAAAGATTTAGACGGAAACATAATTGCTGGAGATCTAAAAATAATACCAAATATGCTTGTTCTAGGAACAAGCGACAGCGGCGATTCAATGTTTTTAAGTTCTCTTATTGTAGCCCTCATAATGCGCAATTCTCCCAATGATTTAAAAGTGGCATTGTTTGATAACAAAAAGAAAGCCTTCCAATACTTTGAAAACACCCCTCATCTTCTATATCCCGTTGTTGGTTCAAATGATGAAGGCATTAAAAGGGCACAGGACTTATTCGATGAATTAGATAAAAGATATTCACTTTTGAAAAAACATCATCTAAATAACATCGAAGAGTATAATGAAATGTCAAGTTCGTCGGGCTTAAAAAAACTTCATCACATTCTTGTTGTCGTGAATGATATTTCTGAATTTATTAAGAGTAGTCCAAGAATAACGCTTATGTCTATATTGGGAGTCCTGGCTCTCACTGGAAAAAGAGCGGGGATACATATAATTATAGGAACGCGTGGATTTCCAAAGAATACCGACGTTTACCTGAAAGGACATTTCTCAACCAAACTATCTTTTAAAAGCAACGAAGAAAATAAGCTGGACATGCTTGTCAACTCGAAGGAGATGTTCGCCGGAGAGACAAAGTGCATTCATGGTTGTTATATTCATCGAAAAGAAATTGAACGTGTAATTAATAAATTAATAGAAATCTCTAAATAGTTTTCGCATTACTTCTTATACAAGTTTTCTTATTAAATCCTCACAGAAAGAGTCGTGGAATTATTACGTAAATAACAAATAAAACCCATTTAATTAAACATTTAATGTATAATTAATACGAGTTAGTTCATATGAATCATACTTATTGGTATAAAAACGCTGTTATTTACCAGATTTATCCACGCTCTTTTTGTGATGGAAATAATGATGGATTAGGTGATATACCAGGTATTATTTCTAAGTTAGATTATTTAAAAGAATTAGGGGTTAACTGTGTGTGGTTATCTCCTGTTTATGATTCCCCACAAAAAGATAATGGCTATGATATTTCTAACTATAGAGATATCTATAAACCATTTGGTACATTAGATGACTTTAAGTTAATGCTAAATGAAATGCATAAAAGAGGCATTCGTTTAATCATGGACTTAGTGGTCAATCATACATCTGATCAACACGCATGGTTTAAAAGCGCGATAAGTGATAAGAATTCACCACATAGAGATTATTACATCATTAGAAAAGGTAAAAAGAATGGCAAGAAACCTCCTAATAACTGGTCAGGTTTCTTTGGTGGTTCTACATGGGAAAGAATCGGAGATACTGATGAATACTATCTCCATCTATTTACTAAAGAACAACCAGACTTAAATTGGGAAAACCCAAAAGTCAGAGATGAAGTAGTGGATATTCTCCGTTACTGGCTAGATATGGGCGTAGATGGCTTTAGATGTGACGTCATTACTTTAATTAGTAAGAAACAAGACTTTAAATCTAGATTCCCAACTTTAGCGTTATGCGGCAAAGATGCCTATATCATGGGCCCTAAATTACATACCTATTTAAAAGAACTATATGATAGAGCTTACGCTGATTACGACTGCATGACTGTCGGTGAATCAGTTTTATGTTCTTTAAAAGATACAATATCTCTCGTAGATCCATCTAGAAAAGAACTAGATATGATATTTAACTTCTCTCACACCGATGTTGATAATTATCTAGGCGTCAAATACTTCTATAGAAAATTTAAACTAAAGAGATTTAAAAAGAGATTAGCTAAATATCAATATGGCTTATATCAAAAAGGTTGGAACTCTTTATTCTTAGAAAACCATGATCAAAGAAGAAGTACTGGTCGATATGGGACAATTGAAAGAGGACCATTATCTATTGAGTCCGCGAAATCATTAGCGGCATCTTATTTCTTCCTGCAAGGCACACCTTTTATTTATCAAGGGCAAGAGATTGGCATGAGAAACCCATCTTTTAAATCAATAGATGAATATCAAGATGTCGAATTAAAGAATATGTATAACTTGTGCCAAAAGAACGGCTTCGTGCGCTTCTTAATTGGTAAACATATATTCGATGTTAGTAGAGATAACGCTAGAACAGCGATGCAGTGGGATTCTAGTAAATACGTTGGTTTTTCTAAAGTTAAACCATGGTTATTAGGCACTGATGATAATAAAGACAGAAATGTCGAAGACGCTTTAAAAGATAAAGACTCTTTGTTCTATTTCTATAAGGATATGATTGAACTAAGAAAGAAATATCCTGTCATTATTGAAGGCAAGTTTGATTTATTATTTAAGAGCAACCCAAATTTATTTATTTACACAAGAACTTTAAATAATGAGCAGTTATTGGTAATATGTTCTTTTGCTAAGAAAGAAATAAAATGTCCGGTTAAAGATTTATTTAACTATGAACTTCTTCTTTCTAACTATAAAGAGCAACAAGATTTACTACGACCATTTGAATGTCGTGTATACATCAAAAGCAGATAGGATGTTTTAAAAGGAGAAAACATTATGAGCTTATTCAACCTAAGGAAAACCTATTCAGGTGACATTCCTCCAAGAAGCACGAGCGCAATTTATTGTGGTGCTTCAACATTTAGAGATGCCTGCTACCAATTAGTGTCTGGTTTCTTACTTACCTACATTACTCTTTCAGGTGTCTTAGACAAAGATCCAGTGGCCTTTATGGCACAGATCGCGGCCATCAGTTTAATCACTATTCTTTGCTTAGTGTGGGATGGTTTAAACGATCCAATTATGGGATGGATTATTGAGAAGGTCCATTTCAAATGGGGCAAATATAAACCATGGATTTTTATCGGCGCTATTTTAAATAGTATTGTCGTTCTTGTCTTATTCTTAGCTCACCCAACGGGCTGGGGATTTGTTGCACTCTTCGCTGTATTCTATTTCTTATGGGATATAGCGTGGACCATTAACGATATTGCTTATTGGAGTATGCTCCCATCTTTGACAAAAGATGAAGTGAGAAGAAATAAAATTACATCTATTATGCAAATTTGCATCTCCATTGGTGTCTTCGGTGTTTATGGTGCTGTACCAATGTTAGTTGGTGCTTTCGAAGGTGTCAGTGCTCAAACAGTGTACGGCGTTATCGCTATCGTTGTTGTCGCTTTGTTCTTACTTTCTCAAATCATCTTAATTTTGTTCACCAAAGAACATAAAGATGAAGGTCCAGAAGAAAAACAAGAAGAAGTCAAATTCAAAGATATGATTACTCTCTTCAAGAGAAATGATCAATTTAGAGTCAATATTATCGCTATCTTACTTAACTACCTTGGTGGTGGTACAGTCGTTGGCTTTGGTATGTATTACTTCTATTTAAGATATGGTTATGGTTCAACCGCAGGTGGTTCAATTCAATTCATGTTCACCATTATGTATGCGGTTGGTACTTTAGTCTCTCAAATAGCCTATCCATTTATTTCTAGACTTTTAAAGCGTAAACAAATACTTACTATTTCGTTTATTGCAATACTGATTGGTTACTTAGCCTTATTCACAGTTGGATTCCCAATCTTTGGCTCAAATGTTTTAGCCGATCCTAAGACTTGGACTATTTGGTTACTTTATGCTGCTGGCGCCATTATGTTCTTTGGCCAAGGCTTATTCGCTGTTGCCATCATTATGCAAATGCAATCCACAATTGAATATAACGAATATAAATTTGGCGAAAGAAAAGAAGCCCTTGTTTCATCAATGCGTGCTTTAGTGGCTAAATTTGGTTCTGCGATTCAAAGATTATTAATCTTCTTAACATTATTAATCTCTGGTTTATATGCTATTTCACAAGTCATTTCTAATTCAGAAGCTGAACTTGCTAGTGGCTCTATGACCAGTGCGGAATTAACACAAGAAATCGATACCGCGAGAGCGGCTATTGGTAACGGCCAATGGTTAGTGTTCTCTATTGGTATGCTTTGGATCCCATTAGTCTTATTAACAATCAGTTTATTCTTATCTAGATTCGTCTTTAAGATTGATGAAGATAAATATCAAGAAATAGTTAACGAGCTTAATGCTAGAAAACAACAAGCTCAAGAACAACCACAAAGCCAAGAATAGTTATAAATACTTAGCTTTATATTCTTTAAATTTTTGTTCGTATTGGCGGTCAGCTTTCTTGTCATTTTCTAAAGCATGACCTGAACCGCCACCATATAAGAAGAACTCGTGACTCACATTTTTAGATGCGAGTTTTTCTTTTAACGTTAAAGCATTACTTAAAGGCACAACGGTATCACTTTCCCCATGACAAATAATCGTGGGGCAGGCTTTATCAACATAATTAACTGGCGAATGTTTTAATAATTCATCTACATAACTATTAAAATTTGCTTCGTTAATCTCTATACCAGTCATATATGTCATTAATTCATAATAGGTATTACCGATTATTGTATTAGTTATATAGTTTTTATCGGTTAAATCAGTCGGGCCACTTAAAGAAGAAACAAAACTAACTTCAAATGGACAGACATCTTTCATTTTATAAGCGTACTGTAAAGATAAATGGCCCCCTGCGGAATGACCAAAGAAGGCGACTTTATTAATGCTATAACCATTATCTTTACAAACATCTTTAATCTTCAGCATCGCGTTTTGGATATCATCTAAGATATCGTCACAGTGATATTCATTACTCGCGTAGCGGTAATTAATCGCTGCGTAGACATAACCATCTTTATATTTATTAGCGAAATCTTCCGCGTAGTTACTTTTAGAACCACTGATCCAACCGCCTCCATGGATAAACACTATTAGTGAACTAGTTTTCTTATTAGGAAAAGAGATATCTAATAGATTTCTATCTCCATATTCTCCATAAGAAATATCCTTACTTGAGTTATATCTATAACAAGAAGTAAGTAATAAAGGTAATATCATTAGTAATAACAATTGTTTTTTCATCATAGATATTGTAAAACAATAAATCATATAAGAGAAAAGATTATGATGGCGTTTATTTGGGATTTAGATGGTACATTAATTGATTCTTATGAAATCATCGTTAATTCTTTATATCAAATCTATAAAGAAAAAGGTTTTGATATTGATAAAAAAGAAATACTTAATGATGTCATTAATGAATCAGTCTCCTTTTTCATTACGAAAATGGAAGCTAGATTTGGTGTCCCTTTTGATGATCTGAAAGATAGATACAGCGTTATTTCTCATAATGCGAAAGATAATATCAAAGCGATGAATCATGCGAAAGAGATATTAAAGTATATTAAAGACAACAATATCCCTAACTTTGTATTTACTCATCGCGGGGTAACTACTGAATCAGTCTTAAAGAATATTGGCATATATGAATATTTTGATGAAATAGTGACCAGTCAAAGTGGTTTCCCAAGAAAGCCAAGTCCAGAAGGCCTTAACTATATCGTTAATAAATATCATTTAGATAAAGAACATACCTATTATGTCGGCGATAGAAAGATGGATATCATGTGTGCGAATAACGCTCATATTAAAAGCATTATGTATATCCCCGTGAGTAGTGTCGCTAAAGCAACAGGAAAAGAAACTTACCTAATAAAAGACCTCTTACAAATTAAAGATATTATAAACATTCAATAGAAAATCTTTTAATTTGCATAAGATAATCGTAACTACAGTTACTTTTATTCTTGTATAGTGATAATGAACAAATCATGTTTATGGTTTTTTACATAAACACTTTTGAGTTGAAAAAGTAAAGAGGTGTTGAAATGAAAAATTCATGGAAAAAACTTACCGCTTTGATGATTGCTTTTTTAGCGATTGGTTGTTCACCTGTCAGCGGAGACGTCAGTGCCCCTAGTAAAGAAAGTGAAACACCAATTAGTTCCAAAGAAGAAGAAAAATCTTCAAGCGATAAAACTAGTAGCACTAGTAGTGTTGACCCAAGTGGTCATCAGTTTGCTAAAACTTGGTCATATGACGAAGACAATCACTGGAAAGCTTGTACAGAAGAAGGATGCCGCGCTGTTAGTGAATATGGTGCGCATAACTGGAGTGCTTGGGCCGCAGTTGATCCTTCCACTCTATCAGGAGCGGCAAAATATGCTTACTCTAATCCAGAAGCAAGAAAATGTAGTATCTGTAATTATCAACAAGTGAGAGGTACAAACATCCTTCCAGAACTTAGATTTAACTTTGATAAGAATAATCCAGATGCTGACTTTGCCACTAAAGCCACAAAGAGTGACCTTTCTAGACCAGAAGTCAGTGGTACATATTCTTTAAGTAACTGTGATTCTCAATATGCCTTCAGTGGTGCGACAGGTGGTATGAAAGTTAGAGGTAACCAAACCGCTAACTGGAGTAAGAAAGCCTTTAGAATGAAATTTGATTCTAAGATTAATCTCTTAGGATTAAATGGGGGTCAAAAATTTAAGAAATGGATTCTTTTAGCGGATGCTAAAGACACCACATTAAGTAGATCATTAATGGGTTTATATTTATCTAAACGTATTAGTGAAACCGAAACACAAATCTGGGTTGCAGATTTTGCACCAGTCACCGTTTATTTAAACAATGAATATTGGGGCTTCTATTACTTATGTGAACAAAAAGAAGTGAAAGAAGGTAGAATCAATCTTCCGGAACCAGCCACAAACTATTCTGGTGTTGATATTGGTTACTGCTTCGAATTAGACCATTACGCCGATAGTGCGGGTTCACAAGGTGAAGCTAGCGAATTTGCTAAAGGCGCCGAAGGCGATCCAACATTCAGAATGAGATATAAAGATGGCAACGGCCAAGACAAAATGCAACAAGGTCGTCCAAGTGGTTCATTAGCCACTGGCCAAGTCTATACATACACTATGTTATCTGAAATTACCGATTGCACCGAACCAACTAAGCACTGCCAAGCCGATTATTCTAAAGTTGGTGGTAATGGTGCTCCAAGTAGTGGTGCTACTAAAACAAGTAACAGTGCCCAATTAACATTCCTTAGAGATAGAATGGAAGCCTTATATACAGTCCTATATTGTGCGGGACAAGGTCAGGCTAAAGATATCGACGCTAATAACAATGTTGTTTCTACTTCCTTAAGTGTCCAAGAAACAATGGCGAAGAACTTTGACTTAGACGCTTGGGTTGATGGCTACATCATTAACGCTGTTTGTATCCCACCAGATTTAGGCTATTCCTCATTCTATATGTCATTTGATAACTCACCATCTGGTGATAAGAAATTAAGATTTGATTGCCCATGGGACTTTGATAGTAACTTCGGTAATAGAAATGGCTTATACATCAATGGTGATGGCGATGAATATTGCAACAATACATATAACACATGGTTATATTCATTAAGTAAACTCAGTTTCTTTAAAGACATGGTTAAAGCTAAATGGAATACCATTAGAAATCAAAAAGTCTTTGAAGACATGTTTACCTTATTAAGAGCCCACTTCAATGATAACGATAAAGAAATCATTAGAAACCACTTCAAGTGGCCACAAAACGATGCCGCTCATATGCCACCGAATAACTTCGATGAAATTAGAAGCCCATTTAAAGATCCTGCTAAATATAAAGATGCAGAAGCCGAAACAATTAGTTGGGTCTCTAAACGTGTTAACTACTTAGAAAAACAATGGGGTCAAAATAGACCAAACATTAACACAGGCGCTTAATTATCTAGATTAATACAAGAAAATAGAAGGAACCGGTAAAACGGTTCTTTCTTTATTTAGAAAATAAATGTATTATTAATTCTTAAAAAAGGAGAATTCTATTTTTATGAAAAAGAAGATTGTCTCATTAATAGCCTTACTCGCTTGTGTTTCCTTAGTCACAGCGTGCGATAAAGACGAAAGCAGCACTAGTAGTGCTATCGCTCCTAATAACGATACTGAAAGCGGCTATAACTATGGTGATATTTCCGGTAACGGTAGTAATACCTCTGATAGTAATAACAACAATAATAACCAAGGTAATGAATTAACTGGCCTAGACGCCGTTATTGCGGAGTTTGTTGATGGTGTTGATATCACTGTTCCATCCGTTAATGAATATAACTTAGAATATGAAGTCATCTACTATTTAGCGTATGAACAATATTTAATTACTGCCTATGGTGATGGACTAGGCGCTGATGTGGAGCATCAATATGCCGCTTTATTTACTGAAGATACCGGTCTTACATCAATGAATGATGAAGATAGTTATACAGTGGAAGATTATGGTTATTTATTTGGTGATGCATCACAAAATATCTTAATTAACTTCTTTAGTGAAAGTGGTTCATTCTATTTCACTATTTATAGATATGATGGTACCGCAGGTACATTAGATGTTACTGACGTTGATAAGAGTTGGTATGTTGACTATATCAACTTCTCTGGATTTGAACTATTTGATGAATTCCCAAGTTCAGAAATCTTAGCGGAATTAGTGATTGCTGAAAATATAACTATTCCAGGCATCACTGAAGATATATATGTTGGTGGTTTTGTACCAGCCTATATCGATGATTATGGTGATCAAGTTCCAGATACTTTCTATGTTGTATTAGAGGGCGATCAAATGCTTGATTATGGCGCTATTTTAGAAACTGCGGGTTATACCGTAGAAATCAAAGAAAACACCGAAC
>JAEEGJ010005246.1_pt1 | contig 41355 bp, 38 predicted proteins | sample 8958761 | NCBI WGS metagenome assembly JAEEGJ01 (sample SAMN16246546, study PRJNA631951) | gut metagenome | biome: gut microbiome; feature: rumen; material: RS-attached | host: Bos | place: Iran: Karaj | collected 2018-10 | reverse complement strand
ATATATCATTTTATATTCTTTAAAGATATGATGATTGAATAATATGAAGGAGGTCTTTTTATGAATAATAAAAGAAGAATAATTGCTGCTGTAATGGCAGCAGCTCTAATAGGCTCATTCCAAATTTCAACAGTGCCTGTTGTTGCAGAGGAGGTTGGCATTACAGAAAGCAATCAGAACAAAAACAATACTTATTATATCTTCTATAAGGATATCGATACTAAGGAAATAGACTAAAAAGCAGCACAGAAAAGGCATGATTTTATTTATTCCTTATATGAACAAGGCTTAAGTGAACGAGAAGTCGAACAGAAAAGCACAGATTATTATCAGGAAATAAGGCTTGACCTCGTAAAAAAGGCATATAAGGAAGCATCGTCAAACATTCTCAACGAATTGGGTATAGAAAGCACAGAAGTATTTTGCTCAAGCTTTACGCCGCTGATAATCTGCAGTCTGACAGAAGAACAGTTCGGCATTGCTAAAAAGTCTGAAAATATAAAAGAAATTACAGCTTTTACAGACTTTACCCTTGAACCAACTGCTGTTTTCAACGATAAAAACTCCTTTATTGAATACTTTACTACAGACAACAAAGGTAATTCTGTTTTAGGCGATAATATTAAGGTAGATGCTATATTTAACAGCGGCAAAAACAAGAATAACGATTATCTTATAGTACATGGATTATCAGATGTAAAAGAAATCGATGCAGTAGTAAACAAGCTTAATGAAGGAAGAGGCTATTATTGGGAATCCCCTATCGATACTTTCAGCGGCGGTACATACGAACTTATAGGAAGTAATATAAAAACAAATAAACGTATTAATCTTATTGTTTTTGTAGATGACATTGCTCCCGGATTTGCAGTTAAAGACATAGCTGATTATTATAATAATATAGGTTTTGATGCTAAACCATATGTAATTAACCTTGGCGATGCTAACGGAGATTATATCATTAATGCAGTTGATGCTTCCGACATTCTTTCAACTTATTCCAAAATCCAAACCACAACTGATTATGTAAAAAGCAAAAACGATATGACAAAAATGGATGTTAATAAGAACGGTTCTATCGATGCCGTGGATGCATCTGCCGTTTTATCTTACTATGCTTACATTTCAACTGGCGGAACAAGTGTATTAAAAGATTTTTTGAAAGAAACAGAATCTGATAAAAGTAAAAATATCTTGTCAAACTCTAATTCTGCAACTCCTGGCGCAGTACACACGACTTTGAATGTGAACTATGATGAAGCAAAAGAAAGATTCGGTCATCCAAAAAAAAATGTTCAAGAAGTGACTTCTTGGGATACAAAGTCGGTATTGTTAGTCAAAATGGAAATATCAATTTAAAGGAAGCATTCTGCTGGGATCTGACATACGAATTTACTAGCGGGTACATCTATATACAAGATCAGGACAGATCAGCAGGAAAGCTTGCTAATCCCGGTATAGAACAATATGAGTATAAGGACAGAATATTTGTTACGGAAGACAGCTATGATGATGAACTCATTAGAATTGGCTATTATCCAACAGATATGGGTGGATTAGCCTACTGTGCTACATTTGATAAATCTGTTGATATATATGAGATTATGGATTTAATTATCTCAGTAGAACTATAAAGAAAGAATAAATATATAATAATAAAAACGGCCTGCAATGCAGGCTGTTTTTCTTCATAGTCTTTCATTTTATTTCCTCACTTGCACCGAATAGTTACATTTTATAATAGCACATGAATTTTGCTTGCCAACAGCAAAATTCAGCTTTTTAGTATTTTATCACGGCTGCTATTGCAATATGCAATTTTATATGTTATAATACGACTATACTCATTTCTGGCTCGAATTCACCGATAACAGCATGGAACCAGAGGGACACGAAAGTGATCTCGGCGGAAAAATCATTGATTCGATGAGAAAGTATAAATAACTTAATGCAGAATAATCACATATTTCGTATTAATAAAGGAGATTTAAGAATAATGGAAGTAAGCACACTTAAAAAAGATACCGTTGAAAGACTGAGAAAAGTTAGAAAAGAACAAGAGTTCACCATAGCTTACATACTTGAACTGCTTGAGAAAAAAGGCTATTACCTTTCAGAGGCTACCGTAAAGCGTGTCTTTTCCGAAAATGCCGACGCCGACAGCTTCAAGTACCGTGATACTATCGCGCCTCTTGCTGATGTTCTACTCGATTTCTATGAAGACCAGAGCAGCACTTCTGAACTTGAGGCTCTTAAAGCTATGATACGCGATAAAAATATGACTATTGCTATTCTCGTTGCCAAGAACGAGGAGATAAGAGCAGACTTTGATAAACGTATCGCCCACCTCACTAAGCAGATAGAGCGCCTTGAAAAAAATCTTGACTTCCGCGAAAAAGTCGTAGAACGCAAGGATGCTGTTATCGAGAAACTTATAAATAAATATATCGGCGATGATAATATATAATGATATAATCACCCTGCTCTGGGCAGGATAATACAGAAAGGAGAATATATATGCCATATCCAAGAGATCATAAGTATACTGCTGAGGAGTTCTTCAAACTCACTCCTGAAAGCAACTCAGAACGCTATGAGCTCATTAACGGAGATGTGCTTGCACTTGCATCACCTACAGAGATACATCAAAGACTTATTGGAAATTTGTTCTTTGCTATAAAGAGCTTTATAAATAATAATAAAGGAAAGTGTGAACCTTTCGTATCTCCATTTGATGTAAAGCTTGATGATGAAAATGTTGTTCAGCCCGATGTACTTGTTATCTGTGATCCATCACAGCTTGACGGTAAACGCTGCAATGGAGCACCTGACTTCATTATCGAGATAACATCTTCCAACTATGCCCACGACTACATCGATAAGCTTGAACTCTATCGCAGGACTGGCGTTCGTGAATACTGGATTGTTGATCCGCTGTACGAAAAGGTCGTGGTATACTGTTTTGAGGAAAGCGATTTTCCGAATATCTATACCTTTGACAGCGTTGTCCCTGTCGGTATCTATGACGGTAAACTGACTATCTGCATTAAGGACTTGACATAATAGTGGTTCTTGCATTTTCTGCATCAAACACCGAAAAACCTCATAAGTTCAACTTGTGCATAAAATGCATCTGTTCAACTATTTCCTTTTTGGAAACAGATCAATGAATTATAGTCCCTGTTCCGAGGTGTCGGAACAGGGGGATTTTTATACTGGTGAGTTGTAAATGTCACTTTTTTAGAAACGAAGTAACCTTTCTGATAAAATGAATTGATACTATTGGTATTAAAGCAACCTGTAGAAATACAGGCTATTTTTTCTTCAGCTTACGTCATGTTAAAACAACATAGTTTACGCAATATTGCTGATTTCCATATTTCATGCTATAATACATCAAAACAAGTAAAATATCTCCCTCAAAAAATCTACTATATTAGTAAGAGGGATCTCAACCTCCCAAAAGAAGGAATAAACAATTTCATTACTAATTTACATGTTCTATGATATAATCAAATAATTCTGATTTGATACTTCAAACAAACAGAAAAGCTCCGCTAATGCGGAGCTCTCTGCCAAATTATACCTATACTCATTAAATTCCAAGGAGGTTCATCTGTATCTTCTGAGCGTCACCTACTGTGAGACCGTCGCCGTCCATATCTGCGTTAGCTTTGCCCTGTTCAGTAAGGTGATGCTCGGCTGTACCATCTAAGCCATATTTATTGGGATTTGCAAGAGCCTGCATGATGAGTACTGCATCTGCCATATCAAGCTGACCGTCGCAGTTTGCATCACCTTTAACAGCTTCTGAAGATATAATATCTAAATATACATATGAACCGAAAGTGCAGTCTTCAGCTGTAATATATATTTCTGCTTTACCCTCTTTAAGAGCTGTAACAGTAAATATGTCGTTTCCTTCTTCATAAGCTATTGATATACAGTCTGAACTTGTAGTTACTTTACCGTTTTTAGCTGTTTTTGTATCAGGATTGTAGAACTTAACTTTTCGTTTTTCACCTATTTTCATAGGCGATTTGTCATATTCTACTTTAACTCTGTAATCGATTTTAGCTATTGTTGTTTGTGAGGTTTCAAAAGGTCCTGTAGATATGGCTGTAGTTGTTATCATTTGTGGATCATCAACAGGAGCCACATATTCATGGACAATAATTTTTATAGCTGCTGTTTTGCCGTTAGGAGCAGTTGCTGTCAACGTAGTTTCGCCTATTTCGAGTCCGTTTATCAAAACTGTTATTCCTCTTGTATAATCTGTATTCAGACTTGCGATAGACTCGTCACCTATTTCAAATTTAAATACAGACGGGGATATTGTATCTTTATTTAATTCCTTTGCTTTATAGCCGTATAGTGAAACAGCAGCAGGCATTCCTTTTGTTATTGAAACACAATCATTATCTCCGTTGTAATTTACAAATCTGAAATCGGTATCCTCAACCTCGACAGGTCTTTCCTTTTCACCTACAGTTATTGTAAAGTAGCTTTCATGGCCATCCATTCTTACTTTATAATTTCCTGCACTGAGATAGTCTGATTTGAATGTTTTAAAATCACCTATTGCGCCTTTTTTAGTTCTGATGTATATTTTGTATAGTCCCGGAGTTGACATATCAACTTCGCTCGTATCTAAAGTATACAGATCTGAATATTTACCGCTCTCATATGAAAAATTACATTTGACATAATCTGTACGATAATCCCCTCTTGGATCTATGATCGCAACTTCAAGCGTAAGCCTACTCAGATCAAGTTCATCATTAAGATAGTATGACCACTGATAATCTCCTCTGAAGAGTGTTCCGTCAAAATCATAACCTTTCGGATTTGCGATCGTCGTAACAGTTGTTGTTGATACTGTGGTGGTAGGAGTTGTAGTAAACTGTGGCTGGAGCATTGTGGTCACATTTGATTCATTCATGACAGAATCAAAAGCTGTTATTGTTTCCTCGGAAGATACTAAGACTTTGTTATTCTCAGCATTTACAGGTACAGACGACACCACGGAAAATGCTGAAAGCATAAAACCTGAAAGAATAGCTATTAGTTTTCTCATCGTTTTTTTCATAGTGATTCCTCCTTCTGGATTTCATTTTTATTTTCATTCTTTATTCCTGTATGCATTTCTCAAAAATCAGGAAAAAGTCTGAATTATCGAATTGGACAGCAGCTTTATCCTCCTCATCAGGAACTGCATAAACTCTATACACGCTGCTCATTTCATCTTTTATCGGGCCAAAGTAATAATACACTTTAAAACTATCAATATATTCATAGTCAGAAACATCTGTCAGTTTCACATAATTGCCGGTATATTTGTATTTTTCGCCATTTTTGAATTCCGAAACACTTCTGCTGAAATCGGTATTCTCAATTGCGAGTATTATACGTTCATCAGGCTTCTTGATTACGGTAGTTGTCGTAGTTGTCTGTCCATCATTGGTAGTAGTAGTATGTGTATATACAGCAGTTGTTGTAGTTCCTGTTTTACTTGTTTTTCCACTTGTTGCAGCAGAAGTAGTGACCTCATATATTGAAGTTGTTTCTGTGTGATGATTTGTCGTTATCGGCTCTGTTTGTGTCTGCGACGAGTCTTTTACAGTTGTTTCTGTGCTCTGCTGAACTGAAACGGAAGTTTGAACGCTCGTCTTTGAACTTGTTGCCGCAGCAGTTGACTGATATACTCTGTCTGTTTCAGTCCTGCTTGAAGTAACTAATGCAGTCGTTTGGGTGGAGGTATTGTTTGTAAATGCTGAAGTTGTTATTACAGTACTTTCCGGTATAATAACATCATTTGGAAACTCTGGTTCAGGTGGTATTGATCTGAATGCGAAAAAGCCGACAATTATAACAGCAAATACACTGGCGCAGCTGAATGATACTCGTCTTATGAGCATATTTCTATGCTTTTTCTTTTCTAAAATTTTGTCGCCAAGTTCCATTAAACTTGCCGCACATTTTTCATATTTGTCCATCGTTCCCCCTCCTCTCCAGCTCGATTTTTAAAGCTTTTTTTGCACAGTATATGAGATCAGAGATCTGCTTAGACGACTTATCCATGATTTCAGCAGCTTCTGAATTGGATAATTCCTCAAAATAAATAAGATATAATATCTGTGCGTATTCAGCCTTTAAAGCCTTGAGTGCCTGATGAATAAGAAGGTTTTGTTCTCCTTTGATGTAATCCATTTCAATGTCTTTTTCATCCGAAATATAACAGCAGTCTTCTATATTAGAATAATCTGTTCTTTTGAATTTTTTAAGATAATTGATAGCTGTGTTCTTGCCGATAGTATAAAGCCATGTTTTAAAAGAATACTGGACTTTATATTTTGGCTTTTTTACATATAATTTCAAAAAAACTTCATTTGCAGCTTCTTCGGATATATGGATATCTTTTATTATTGTATTGATAAACAAAGTCAATCCGTCTTTGTAATCCTTTACAATATCAACAAACCCATTCTTATCACCATTCAGGAAACGGAGGTAGCTACTTGCACCGTTATCCATAATAAACTCCTTTTTCAAAGATCAAGTGTAAACTCTTTCTTTACTTATTATACAACTCGAAGTGTTCAAATCTCGAAGCTATATAATATATTTTTTATTTTAATCTTACAAGTTAGATGTTATGACTTTATTTTAATTCAAAATTATTATACTGTCAAGAGCATATAGACATAAAAAGGCATCCTGCACAACGGGCATTTCTATTTCCACTCCTATATAGTCGGGGCGTTCTTTTTTGTCGGTGCAATATATTTGTCATAAATAGCTTGTCTGACTTTCTTTTTCATTTATTTCACCTCGGGATATATGCTTTTAGGTATGCTATGAGTATATTATAGTTTCTTAAATCTACTTTGTCAATATGATTTGTATGAAATTGTTATTGACATATTCTTTAGCGCAGGGATAATCATGCAGAGGTCCGCCGCCGAACCTCACTACAACGGTGAACGCTACATCGGCATTGATACGGATATTCTGAAACTGCCGAATGTTCAGCTCATTGACGGCGATTTGCGGCTTGACGACGAGCTGTTCCTGTTCAGCGGCATTACAGGCAGAAGGTGCTATCCGCAGGGCAACAGAAAGCTGTCCTGTATGCGTAACGGCAAAAAAGCCGAGGACGACTTCGCCCACGAGCAGTGCCTTGTCATCACACAGAATGGCAAACGCTGGCTGCTGTCGGGCTGCGCTCACAACGGCATACTCAATATCCTTGACCGATACAGGGAGCTTTTCGGCGGCGAGCCCGACTATGTTCTCAGCGGATTCCACATGATGAAGCGGGAGGGCGAGCACACCGAGGACGAAAAGGCTGTCATAGTTCAGACGGCTCGGGAGCTTGCAAAGCTGAACACCGTTTTTTACAGCGGACACTGCACAGGCGAGCCTGCCTTTGAGCTGATGAAAGAGATAATGGGCGAAAAGCTCATCGCCCTGCACAGCGGCGGACAAGTGATATAAAAAACGGGAACTGTTCGGAAAGACGCCCGTATAAAAGTTTTGCCCCTGAGTGTTACAAAACGCTCAGGGGCATTATTTTTTATTCTGATGACAGCTCATATACTGATATCCGTCACTATCCATTCATTTTCCTCCAGCGGATAGGCTTTGCCGCAGAACGGGCAGTCCTTTACCTTTTCCGCATCGAAGCTCGCGCCGCAGGACGGGCAAATTACAGCCATGGCAGAAAATCCCAGATCAGTCGGCTTTGTGATGACTTTCCGCAGGCTCATACATATCTTGTCGGATTTCGGGAAGATTTTGCCGCCGCGGAAGTACAGGCTGTCGGTATAAAACGTGACCGAAACATCGCAGACACCTTCCCGTATGCTGTAACTGTTTATGCCTGAATTCTGACAGCGGATATCCACGATCTCACGAAGCTTTTCAGGAATAGGCCTGCCGCACCGACAGATAGTCAGTTCCTGCGGATTTTGGCTGAATACCATAAGCTTCATAAGGGACAGGGATTTGTCACGGAAATACTCGGCTGAAAACGTGGGATCGAGCTCCTTCATCTTATGGCAGAACATCAGGGATCTTCCCGTTTTAGACGCACCGCGGCTATACTTGCCGAGCAGTCTGAAGGAGCCGGCTAAATTTGAAATGAACCAAGAGACCGAGCCTATCATTACGCCGGGAATAATACTTGCAACACTACGGACTGCGAGCTCGTACAGGAGACTGTTGTGTTCGAGCTGCCCTCTGCACATATTGATGATAATTATCACAATGGAAATCACCATGAAGAAAATGCTGCAGCGCACGATATGTTTTTTGAGCGTATTCGTGTCATATCGGGCATCGCCGTGGTCGCTGATGAAGAAATGCATCACTTTGGGATACAGTTCGTCCATAAGAAATTTTGTATTGCAGAACTCGCAGCCTGATTCCAGCCTGCCAAGCGTTGAGGGCGCACCGCAGTGCGGACAGCACATCGCAGTATCAGGAGACGGAATGCCGCCCTGTTTCGGATTCTGCATGATAGTGGTCAGCACACAGGGTGCAGTCCTGCTGTAAAGCTCCTTCTGGGAACTGCGTATGCTCGTGGTGATCTGCTTGTTATTGCAGCAGATAGAATTCACAAAGACGTTGTCAGTGTAGTGGATCGCCGCAGCACCGCCGCTGCTTTCTTCGCTATCCTGTATCTGCACCTGCATATCCAGTCCGAGTGACTTGAGCTTCTGTTTTTGCAGTTCCAGCGCAAAGCGTGTGTCCTCGCTGGCAAGCTCAGGTGTTTTTCCGCTGCTGTACCACTCGGAAAGCTGTTCTGTAAAACGCTGGAAATGCTGTTTCATCTGACGATTTTCCGAGGAACTGTTATTTTCAAAGTTTTCCATAATGACCTTTTCTCCATATCCTTAATGCATTTCACATTTTGAGCGTGTGAAAGCCATTCTCTCTTTTCATAACAATTATAGCACAGCATATCTGCTCCGTCAATAGAAAAGCCATAGCACTTCCGACCTTACATCAGAAATACTATGGCTTGAATTTCTATATCAGCGAAGCCCTTTTGTCACGCCCTCGCTGTTTATGAACCTGTTCCGCTGTAGTTTTTAGCGCCGTGCATCCATATCTTATAGCTGAGCCAGAAGAACGCTATGCCAATAACAGGGGACAGCCATGAAAGTAACGGCACCTCGTCGGGGCGCAGTATCACAAGGCTCGGGTAGTATGCGATAAATGCTATCGGCATAAGGAATGTGAAGATGAATCTGAATACCGAGCTGAATATTGTGACAGGGTACTTGGCGTAGTCCCTGAATCGGTACGCTAAATCAAGGATATAGAATGAGTTGTGTATCCAGAAGCAGGTAGCTGCCGCAGCGTTTTGCAGGGCTATCATGATAAGTGAAGCCGTTATGAGGAAAACTATCATTTTCAGCAGCATAAGAGGCGTGAAGCCCAGTCCCAGCTTTATCCATGAATAGATAAGAGTTACCAGTCCGAATGCAAGCTGTCCCAGACCTTTTATGTCGAATACCTCGGACTGATAGTAGAAGAACATATTGATAGGACGGAAGCAGTATTTGATGAAGTCGCCTGTGTAGACATTCTGACGCAGGCTCCAGTTGTTGTCGAAGAAGCACTGCACAGGAGTCAGTGATATCAGCGAAAAGCCGTACAGGAACAGCATTTCATAATAGCCCCAGCCCTTTATTGACGGGAAATTCCTGAACAGTATCCAGAAGCTTATAAAGCCTGCCACATTTGTAAATATCATTCCGATAGTAGAGATTATAAAGTCTGCGCGGTAGCTCATTTTGCTTTTCAGGTCCTGAGCAAGTATCCTGCAATATATCTTAGCGTAAAATCGTAAGCCTTTTCTTTTCATAAGTCATCAGCCTCCGTTCACAGTTATCTGTCTCAGTGATACCTTCCAGAAAAGCTTGCTTACTATCATCATTGCAATGCACCATATAAGCTGAGTTCCCAGAGTGGTGAGCACTGTTTCTGCGGTTGGAGCACCGTCCAGCAGGAGAGTTAGCGGTGCATTGTATATTGACTGGAATGGCAGATAGTTCACTACGGTCCTGAGTGTGTCGGGGAAGAAAGCAAGCGGTATCGTAGCTCCCGAAAGCAGAAGCACTATCACCTGCTTCATGATGTTTATGCCCCATATTGACTCGGTGTAGAGACATATGGTACCTACTATGAAGTCGATGCTGTAGTTGATAGATACTGCCATGACAACGGAAAGCACGAAATACAGCAGATTTATCCCCATTGGTATAGCTCCGTGGGTAACTAACGCCACGGCTATGAATGTGGGCAGGAACGTGAGGAAGAACTGAGTCACGAACGAGCCTGAATATGACCAGAACAGATACTTTCGGTATTCCATTGGCTTCAAAAGGTCAAGAACTATCTTTCCCGACTGGATACTGCGTCCTATCTCCCAGACTGCGTACATCTCCATGAAGTTGAAGAGCGCAGTTGCCAGAACAAGGTATATGAGCGTATCCGTAAAGGTCATGCCGTTTACCACGTCTGTGCCTGCGGATTCGTATATTGCGTCCCAGAGGAAATACACTACTATGAGGTAAAGCAGATTTCCGATGACCATTACCACGAATGACAGTCGGAACTGCAAGGTCTCCATAATTCCTGCACGAGTGAGGGCGAGGTACTTTTTCAGCTTCATTGTACTCCCTCCTCGTATATCTTCTTGATGACCTCCTCTGTGGATATCTCTTCCAGCTGCATATCCCTTATATTGTAGGAGTGCTGGAGCTTTCCGAGAACGTCTATGACCTTTGCCTTTTCCTCGTCAACGAGGACTGATATCCACTCGTCGTCGGCAGATACGGAAAACTCGGGGAGCTCCTTCTGTATGTGCTTTGCCTGCTCCTGCATATCGCCGTCTATGCGGAGCTTCAATGTACGGTATGAACCGAAGAAGCCCTTGAGGTGCTCGATATCGTTGTCATAGAGCATTTTGCCCTTGTCGATGATGACTATTCTCCTGCAAAGCGCGTCAACGTCGCCCATATCGTGAGTTGTCAGGATAACGGTTGTATTCTTTTCCTTGTTCAGCGCATGGATAAGAGTACGTATCTTTGCTTTCATTGAAACGTCGAGACCTATAGTCGGCTCGTCAAGGAAAACTATCTTAGGATCGTGGAGAAAAGCCGCAAGTATATCGCTGAGAGTACGCTGTCCCAGAGACATCTGACGTACAGGCTTGTGGAGCAGATGCTCTATATCCACAAGTGAGCGGTAGAGCTTCAATATGCTCTCGTATTTCTCGTCGGGTATCTGATAGATGTCCTTCAGGAGCTTGAATGACTCCACCAGCGGCAAAGCCCACCAGAGCTGGGAGCGCTGACCGAATACGACGCCTATTTCCTGAGCGTTTTTGGTTCGGTTCTGATAAGGGACATTACCGCCCACAAGTATCTCGCCCGATGTGGGTTCGAGAACGCCTGTCATCATCTTGATAGTAGTTGACTTTCCTGCACCGTTAGGTCCGAGATAACCCACTATCTCGCCCTGCTCAATAGTCATGGAGATGTTGTCCACGGCTTTGACGGTCTTGTAGTCTCTTGAAAACAGGTCCTTGAGACTGCCCTTTAGTCCTTCGCGGCGATTGAGCACCTTGAATTCCTTGCTTACGTTTTTGATTTCGATTATAGCTGACATATTTACCTCTCTTTTCTTTCTGCCTGCAATAAAAAAGCGCTCCCACAGAATGCAGGAGCGCAAAACGTATACCGGTATATAATGCTTAATAAAGCTGATTATACGGCTGTGCAGGCAAACTCCTTGCTTTGTGATATTTTGTTGTACATTGGTTTGTTATAAGGTCGTGTATATGTTGTTCTCATGAAGTTCACCTTCCTTTCAGTTAATATGAATACATTATACATTACAATTTTTGATTTGTCAAGGAAAAAAATCCAGTTCGTTAATGTGTTGCTTGTTATACACATAATGTGGAGAACTATGGAAAGTCATACACTCGGCAACGAGCTTACGGAGGCTATGGTCTTGAACAAAAAAGTGTCCGTTTCGGCTGCGGCGCTTTTATTGACTTCCCCTGCAAACTCTGATATAATAAGATGATCACACAAAGGAGCTACAGCAATGGGTTACATTTTAGAACTTCGCAGAACACTCGGCAGCAGACCAATTATCATGGCAGGAGCAGGAGTCATACTTCTCAACGACAAAAACGAGATACTTCTCGGCAGACGTACCGACAACGGTTACTGGGACTATCCCGCAGGCTCTATGGAGCTGGGCGAGAGCTTCGAGGAATGCGCCCGCCGTGAAGTCCTTGAGGAAACGGGACTTGCCTGCGGAAAACTGGAATTTCTTATGGATATGTCGGGGGAGGACTCCTACTACGAATATCCCAACGGGGATAAGGTCTATCTGGCAGGGATACTGTACATATGCCGCGATTTCACGGGAGAGATGAAGGTGCAGGAGGAAGAAGCCTATGAACAGAGATTTTTCCCCGTAGACAAGCTTCCCGAGAACACACCGCCTCTGAAAATAAAGGCGAGGATATTTGAAAAGGTAAGAGAGTACATAAAGGCAAGATAAAGAAGAAAGAATAATGAATAAATAATAAAGAATAATAGTAGTATCGCCTTTCGGCGATATTATTTTCAATATGTCCGCAAAGCGGACACCATGATTCTTATTTCTTATTTATTCTCTATTCTTTATTATTTAAAAAGCCGTAAAGAAGTTTTCACTTCTTTACGGCTTTTTTGATTTGATATTACTTCTGATATTTAGCCTTATCCATTTCGCGGATAGCTGCACGGCGTATCTTGCCGCTGCCTACGGTCTTTGGCAGCTCCTCTACGAACTCGACCACTCTCGGGTACTTGTAAGGCGCAGTACGCTCCTTTACGTAGTCCTTTATCTCTCTTACCAGCTCCTCTGAGCCTGTCTTATCCTTTGTGAGAACGATAGTAGCCTTTACTACCTGACCTCTTATCTCGTCAGGAACACCTGTTACCGCACATTCAAGCACATATGGGAGCTCCATGAGAACGCTCTCTATCTCGAATGGTCCGATACGGTAGCCAGAGGACTTGATAACGTCGTCAACACGTCCGACGTACCAGAAATAGCCGTCCTCGTCGACCCATGCAGTATCGCCTGTGTGATAGTAGCCGTCGCGCCATGTCTCGGCGGTGTTTTCCTCGTCGCCGTAGTAGCAGAGTGCAAGTCCGGGAACGCCGTAGCCCTTGGCACTGCTGTCCTTGAGCTTTATGCATATCTCGCCTGTGTCGCCCACTGCGGCAGGAGTACCGTCGGGGAGAAGAACCTGTACATCGTACTGAGGATTTGGCTTGCCCATGCTTCCCGGCTTAGGCTCCATGCCCACAACGTTTGCAATAGAAAGGGTAGTTTCGGTCTGTCCGAAGCCCTCCATGAGCTTGATTCCTGTTGCCTTGTAGAACTGGTGGAACACCTCGGGATTGAGGGCTTCACCTGCGATACAAGCGTATTTCAGTGATGAAAGGTCGTACTTGGAGAGGTCCTCCTTGATGAAGAAGCGGTACATGGTCGGAGGCGCACAGAATGATGTGATATTGTACTTCTTGAACATAGGAAGTATGCTGTCTGCGTGGAAACGGTCAAAGTCGTACACGAATACAGCGGCTTCGCACATCCACTGACCGTAGAGCTTGCCCCAGAGAGCCTTGCCCCAGCCTGTATCGGATATAGTGAAGTGAAGTCCGTTAGGATCGGCATTCTGCCAGTAACGGGCTGTTACATAGTGACCGAGGGGGTACTGATAGCTGTGGAGTACAAGCTTAGGATTGCCCGATGTACCCGAGCTGAAGAAGATGAGCATAGGATCGGTTCCGCAGGGAGTCTCGTCAGTGCGCTCGAAATGAGTGCTGTATGCAGAGAGCTCCGCATTGAAATCGTGCCAGCCCTCGCGCTGACCGTTTACGATTATCTTTGTTTTTATTGTATTTGTAACTGCGCAAGCCTTGTCTACTTCCTCTGTGATGCTTCCGTCAGCAGAGCAGACGATAGCAGATACGTTTGCGGAATTGAAGCGGTACTCGAAATCGTGCTCCTTGAGCATATTTGAAGCAGGGATAACAAGAGCTCCGATACGGTGGAGAGCAATGATAGAGAACCAGAACTGATAGTGACGCTTGAGGACCAGCATTACGCGGTCGCCCTTTTTGATACCGAGAGACTTGAAGTAATTTGCGGTCTGGCAGGAATACTTCTTGATGTCCTTGAATGTGAAGCGGCGCTCGTTCTTGTTTACGTCAACGTATATCATAGCTGTCTTGTCGGGACATTTTTCAGCCATTGCGTCAACGATATCATATGCAAAGTTGAATTTATCCTGATTTTCAAAGTGAACTGCGCTGAGTATGCCCTCCTCGTTGGTCTCGCACTGTACGAACTTCTCGGCTACAGGGTGGAGGAGACCAGCCTTGTCAACGTTTGTGAGGTGGTGCTCGGCGATGTGCTCCTTGTATTCAGCCATGCCCGTTGTACCGCGCGGAGGCATAACGAATGCGTATATCTCGCAGTCCTCGCCGCCGAGAGCTACCTCGTCGTGGGGCATTGAGCTGTCGTAGTAGATACAGTCTCCCTCATGGAGAATCTCGGTATGAGAGCCGACTGTCATGCGCAGTGTGCCCTTGATAACGATATCCATTTCCTGACCTGCATGGCTTGCCATGTGGAGAGGCTGAGAGAGAGCTTCCTCGGAAAACGGGATAACAACATGGAAAGGCTCTACGGTCTTGTTCTTGAACTTGGAAGCGAGACGGTTGTAGGCAAAGCCCTTTCTGCGGACGATAGGAACGCCCTCGCCCTTTCTTGTAACAGTATAGCCGCTGAGCTCAGGGCTTGTGCCCTCCATAAGGTCTGTTATCTCAACATTGAAGGTATTTGCGCATTTATAGATGAAAGTAAAGCTGAAGTCCTGCTCGCCTGATTCCAGCTTCTTGTATTCCTCAACGGAATAATCGGTCTTAGCAGCCATTTCCTCAACGGAAATGCCGAGGTCTTCACGCAGGTGCGAGATACGCTCTGCTACCTCTTTGATCCTTACTTCTGCATTCTGTAATTTCGTCATCTCGTTCATAATAAGCTCTCCTTTAAAAATAATCAATACTGGAAAATGAAACGGGCATTTAGAAATATTCCGATGTAAGTACCGCAAAAAACAAAAAACTCGTCTCAAAGAAGTTTCTTTGAGACGAGTATCATTAACTGATTACCCGCGGTACCACTCAAATTGTGCCGCTATTGCGTAACACCACTTCAGACTCCAGCAAGTCCTATTCATTAACGCAGAATCACGGAAGCGCTTACTGAAGCTTTCAGCACTTCGGCTCAGAAGGGATACACAGCACTGCTTATCACCGACTCGCACCAACCGTCGGCTCTCTGTAGACATTGGCGATACTTTGCTTGTCTTCCTCATAGCTTATGTTTGGATTATATCACACAAAAATGCATTTGTCAAGGGGTTTTTGAAAAATTGCACTGCAATTTTTCAGTCCTTAGTGCTTAGTGATTAGTTATTAGAAAATAGTGAGTAGTAAGTAGAAATATCCGTCCCGAATTTACTTGCTGAGAATATGAGCGGGATTCCTAAGGGACGTGTTCCTTAGGCGGAGTCCAGAGGCAGAGCCTCTGGCAGGTTTGGGCAGAGCCCAAGAACCGAAGGCGCCTCGCAAGGGGTGAATCGAAAAACAATCCAGTGAATTGTTTTTCGAGAGGGGACGCCTTGCAAGAGAAGGCGTCCCCTGACAGGCGGATATAAACGGTTGACACAATGGCGTTACTGCGATATAATTGTTTCATAGGAGAATAAAATGAAAACATTATCTACTGAAACAAGGCGTGTGATGACTCCGCTGGGAGCAATGGATTACACCCTTGAACGCAAAAAAGTGAAAAATATAAATCTTCGGGTAAAGCACGACGGCTCGGTGTACGTTTCCGCGTCAAAGCGCGTTCCCGTCCGTGAAATAGAGGCTTTTATCATCAGCAGGAGCGAGCATATCCGCAGAGCGGCTGTGTACTTCGCAGAACGCGACGTGAAAAAAGCTCCCCCAAGCTATACCGACGGCGAAGAGCTCATGTACCTCGGCGGCAAGCTGAAATTATCACTTATACCCGATAGCCGCGAGTATGCGGTGCTTTGCGGAGAGGAGCTCCAAATCCACATCAGGGACACGGGCAATACTCAGCGCGTAAAGAAGCTTGCGGACGGCTGGTACGACAAGCAGTGCAAAGAGGTATTCTTTGAAATAGTCCTTGAAACACACAAGAAATTTGTGAAATACGGCGTTGCACTGCCACAGATAAAGATACGCTCCATGACCTCCCGCTGGGGGAGCTGTCACTACACAAGGGGCATGATAACTCTGAACAGGCGGCTCATCGAAGCTCCGCGGCACTGCATAGAGCACGTAGTCACACATGAGTTCTGCCATTTTATACACCCCGACCACTCAAAGGACTTCTACGCCCTGCTGGGAGCGGAGTTTCCCCAATGGCGTTCAGCCAAGGCTGAGCTTGAAAAAACAGTTATACTGTGAGGTGATACCATGTACGAGGGCTTTCTGCCTACTACCAAAAAGGAAATGGACGAGCTGGGAATAGAGCAGTTCGACTACATATATATTACAGGCGACGCATACGTAGACCACCCCAGCTTCGGAGCGGCTATCGTTACCCGTCTTATCGAGAGCATGGGCTTTACGGTGGGTATCATATCACAGCCCGACTGGCACAGCGACAGGGACTTCCGCCGCTTCGGTGCGCCTAAGTACGCCTTTCTTGTGACCGCAGGAAATATCGACTCCATGGTAGCTCACTACACTGCGGCTAAGAGAAAGCGCTCCGACGACGCATACACCGCAGGAGGCGTGGCAGGCAAGCGCCCTGACCGCGCAGTTATAGTCTACTGCCAGAAGCTCCGCGAATACTTCGGGGATATCCCAATAGCTATAGGCGGTCTGGAGGCTTCGCTCCGCCGCTTTGCACATTACGACTACTGGGACGACGCAGTGCGCCCCTCTGTTCTCGTTGACAGCGGCGCCGACCTGCTGATGTACGGCATGGGCGAGCACCAGATACAGGAGATGTGCACCCGTCTTGCGGCAGGGGAGAGCATACACGATATGCACGATATACGCGGCACCTGCTATCTCACAGAGCCCGTGAACACGCCCCTCGGCGCGGCACAGTGCCCCTCCTTCGAGCAGGTACGCGACAGCAAGCCTGAGTACGCAAAGGCAGTCAAGATACAGTACGACTGGCAGGACGAGGTCTACGGAAAGACCATAATCCAGCGCCACGGCAAAATGATGCTGGTGCAGCTGCCACCTGCCTACAGCCTTACCACCGAGGAGCTCGACCACATCTACTCACTGCCCTACACAAGGGCTATCCACCCCTCATACGAGGCTCTCGGCGGAGTCCCCGGCATCGAGGAGGTGCGCTTTTCTATCACTCATAACCGCGGCTGCTTCGGCTACTGCAATTTCTGCTCTATCGCACTTCATCAGGGCAGACGTATCACCGTCCGCAGTGTGGAGTCGGTGCTTGCCGAGGCTGAACGCATAACGAAAATGCCCGATTTCAAGGGCTATATCCACGACGTAGGCGGTCCTACGGCGGACTTCCGCCGCCCCTCCTGCGACAAACAGCTCTCAAAGGGACTGTGCATGGGCAAGAAATGCCTTGCTCCCAAGCCCTGTCCTGCACTGAAGGTAGACCACACGGAGTACCTTGATATGCTGCGGAAGATACGCAAGGTAAAGGGCGTCAAGCGAGTGTTTATCCGCTCGGGCATACGCTACGACTACCTCATCGAGGACAAGGACGACGAGTTCATGAAAGAGCTCATAATGCACCATGTAAGCGGTCAGCTGAAAGTCGCTCCCGAGCACTGCTCCGCGGTAGTTCTCGACAAAATGGGTAAGCCCCACATCGAAGCCTACAAGCGTTTCCAGAAGCGCTTCTACGAGATAACCAAGAGCATGGGCAAGGAGCAGTATCTTGTGCCCTACCTCATGTCCTCACACCCCGGAAGCACCCTCAACGAAGCCATAGACCTTGCCCTCTTCCTGAAAGAGAACAAGATACGTCCCGAGCAGGTGCAGGACTTCTATCCGACGCCGGGCACTATTTCCACGGCAATGTTCTACACGGAGCTTGATCCCTACACAATGGAAAAGGTCTACGTGCCTAAAACTCCCAAGGAAAAGGCTATGCAGCGAGCTCTGCTGCAATACTTCCGCCCACAGAACAAGGAGATAGTCCTTGAAGCTCTCAGAGCCGCAGGACGCCGCGACCTCATCGGTACGTCGCCGAAATGCCTTGTGGCGGACGACAGCCGCGGACAGGGCGGTACTCCCCGAAAAGGCGGTGACAACAAGTCGTGGCAAAATACTTCAAAGACACGGAAAGCTTCGTCAAGGCAGCAGGAGAGAAATACAAACTCAGCACGCAGCAGAAACAATACCTCCGCGAGCTGGCAGAAAAACGGGAAAAAGAACGGGCAGAACGGAAAAAGAAAGCACTGAACCTGCTATGGCTGCTGATAACGGCGGCTGTACTGGTATTTATTGGCTGGCGGTATTTCCGAAAGCCGCCTCACACATTTCCCAATGAGGACAAGCTGGTCATGCACTTCATCGACGTGGGGCAGGGCGACTGCACATTTATCGCCGCAAACGGCGTGACTATGCTGGTGGACTGCGGCGAAAACGATGTTTCGGAGCGCGTCGTGGACTATCTTCGTGAGCTTGGCGTGGGACGTCTCGACTACATCATCGCAACTCACCCGCACTCCGACCATATGGGCAGTATGTACCGTATCATCGACGTTTTCGACGTCGGCGAAGTCCTTGTGCCCCATATCCCCGACGAGCAGATACCGACTGCGGTTTTCTATGAGCGCTTTCTGGACAGCTGTGCTGCGAAGAAAGTCCCCGTAAAAGAAGCTCAGGTGGGACAGGTGCTTGAGATAGGCAGTGCAAGAGCGGAGATAATAGCTCCCGACGGCGGCTTCTATGAGGACTTGAACAACTACTCCATAGCATTCATGCTCATTCACGGCAATAACAAATGCCTGTTCACAGGCGACGCTGAGGCGGAGTCCGAAGCGGCTATGATAAGCGGCGGCAGGCTCGGCAAGGTCGCGCTCTATAAGGCAGGACACCACGGCAGCTCCCATTCCTCAACGGCGGAGCTTTTAGACATTATCCGTCCGCAGACAGCGGTCATTTCCTGCGGAAACGAGAATCCCTACGGACACCCTGCTGACAGCACCGTGAAAAGGCTGAAAAAATACGCGGATATGGTCTGCCGAACAGACGTAAACGGCACTATAACTGCGGAATCCAACGGCGCGGATATGAAGATAACCTGCGAAAGGGAGAAAAAATGACCATTATCGACAGATTTGAGGGAGAATACGCAGTCCTTGAAACAGACAGCGGCATGAAGAACGTTCCTCGTGATATGCTCCCCGAAGAATCCCGTGAGGGCGACGTGGTGGAGCTGAAAAACGGCGCTTATACCATAAATAAAAAAGCGGCGGAGAAACGCCGCAGGGAGCTTCGGGAAAAGCTGAAAAAACTACAAAAGGAGAATTGATATGTCCATACGCAGTAAGATATTCAGAAAAATGTGCGAGGAGAGCGACGCAAAGCGCGACGAGGGACTGACAACTCCCCCTGAGATAGAGCGCTTTGACGATATAAAATACGGCTCTGACGAGAACTGGCAGGTGCTGGACGTGTACCGTCCCAAGGCTCTCAGCGGAAAGCTGCCCGTTATAGTCAGCTTCCACGGCGGCGGCTGGGTATACGGCGACAAGAAGGTCTACCAGTTTTACTGCATGGAGCTTGCAAAGCACGGCTTCGCAGTGGTGAACTACTCCTACAGACTTGCTCCCGAATACCGCTTCCCTGCGCCCTTTGAGGACACCAACATGGTCTTTGAATGGGTGATGAAGAACGCCGAGCAGTACGGCTTTGACCTTGATAACCTCTTTGCTGTGGGAGACTCCGCAGGAGCAATGGGTATCGCCCTTTATGCCTGCATTTGTGCAGATAAGGAGTACGCAAAGATGTACAGCTTTACCGTTCCAGAGGGCTTGAAGTTCAAGGGACTGGCGCTCAACTGCGGTATCTATCAGACCAAGGACGCAGGTATCATCAAGTCCATGAAGGACTTCCTTGAGAAGAAGGACTATCCTGCTATCCTTGATAAGTTCAGCGTTGTCGACATTGTGAACAAGGATTTTCCGCCCTGCTATATAATGACCTCCAACGAGGACTTCCTCCGCGAGGAGCCAAAGGCGCTCATGGAGAGCCTTGATAAATTAGGCGTGAAGTACAGGTACAAGCTTTACGGTGACGAGGAACACCCTCTGGGACACGTTTTCCACTGCGATGTAAAGTCTGAATTTGCAAAGCAGGCTAATGATGACGAATGCGATTTCTTCAGGGAATTGATTAAGAGCTAAGAACTAAAATGCATGGGCGCACAAGGGGAGCCCCCTATGGCGGAACGTGGCATAAAATTACCGAGCCCATACTTTCAGGCTCGGTAACCCACTTTTTCTGCTAAGGGAAGCTGACTAATGTGCGCCCATGTTTAATAATACGTTAAACAACAAAAGGGGCTGCCCAACGGGAGCCCCCTCTGGCGGATTCGCAGGTTACTAAATATGAGCCGTAAGTTTACGGCTCGGTAGCCCACTTTTTCCGTTAAGGGGAGCAGCCTAAAGGCAGCCCCTATATTTCATTCTCAGAATACCATTTTAGCTTCGAGGTATGCAACGAGGTCGTCGATAGCAACTCTCTCCTGCTGCATTGTGTCACGGTCACGGACTGTTACACAGTTGTCCTTTTCCAGTGTATCGAAGTCGTATGTGATGCAGAACGGAGTACCTATCTCGTCCTGACGGCGGTATCTCTTACCGATAGTACCTGCCTCGTCGAAGTCTACCATGAACTTCTTGGAGAGCATATCGTATACTTCCTCAGCCTTAGGTGTGAGCTTCTTGACAAGCGGAAGTACAGCACACTTGAAAGGAGCAAGTGCAGGGTGGAAGTGCATAACTGTTCTTGTCTCTCTCTTCTCCTTGCCGTCCTTGTCTGTTGATACCATTTCCTCCTCGTCGTAAGCCTCTGTAACAACTGATAGGAAGAGTCTCTCTACGCCGAGAGAAGGCTCGATAACATATGGGATATACTTCTCGTTTGTCTCGGGATCGAAATATTCAAGTGACTTGCCGCTGGTATTGATGTGCTGTGTGAGGTCGTAGTCTGTTCTGTCAGCAACGCCCCAGAGCTCGCCCCAGCCGAATGGGAAGAGGTACTCGAAGTCTGTTGTAGCCTTTGAATAGAAGCAGAGTTCCTCCTTGTCATGGTCACGGAGACGGATATTCTCCTCCTTGAGACCGAGTGAAAGCAGGAAGTTCTTGCAGTAGCTTCTCCAGTAGTCGAACCACTCAAGGTCAGTGCCCGGCTTGCAGAAGAACTCAAGCTCCATCTGCTCGAATTCACGTACACGGAAGATGAAGTTACCGGGAGTTATCTCGTTACGGAAGGACTTACCTACCTGAGCAACGCCGAAAGGAACCTTTTTACGTGTGGTTCTCTGGATATTTGCGAAGTTTACGAAGATACCCTGTGCAGTCTCGGGACGGAGATAAAGCTCGGACTTGCTGTCCTCTGTAACGCCCTGGAATGTCTTGAACATAAGGTTGAACTGACGGATATCAGTGAAATTCTGCTTGCCGCAGTTAGGGCAGCAGATTCCTTTTTCCTTGATGTAGTTCATCATATGCTCGTTGGACCAGCCTGCAACGTTTGTGCCGTCGAAGTCCTCGATGAGGTTGTCTGCACGGTGACGAGTCTTGCACTCCTTACAGTCCATGAGAGGATCTGAGAAGCCGCCGATGTGTCCCGAAGCTACCCATGTCTGTGGGTTCATGAGGATAGCGGAGTCAAGACCTACGTTGTACTTGTTCTCCTGAACGAACTTTTTGAGCCATGCCTTCTTGATGTTGTTTTTGAGCTCAACGCCCAGCGGACCGTAGTCCCATGTATTAGCAAGACCGCCGTAGATCTCGGAGCCCGGGTATACGAAGCCCTTTGACTTACAAAGGTCAACTATCTTGTCCATTACTTTTTCATTGTTTTTAAGCATAATAAGCAACCTCGCTTTTATTTTTTAATAGTCACATTATATTGTAACTCAAACGTAAAAAAAAGTCAAGTGTTTCAAAAACTGCTGAATATTATACGTTTTTGTTATGGAAGCGTTCCTTGCAGGCTGAAATTCAACGCTCTGTTGAATACAACGTTAAAAATACCAAATTGACGGGTTGAAATGCGCCAAAAAATGTGATATAATATCAGTATAACTGATGTTACATCATTACTGATTTTCACGGCGGCGCAAGCAGAAGCTCCGCTGAAAAAAATAATCATACAGGAGACCATTAATGAATATTGAAATAGCAAGAATAAATCAGGGAATAGAAAAAGATCCAAAGGGCTATGTCAGGGCAGTCAACGAGGACTACCTCTACAAGCTCACACAGATAGCCAACGATATCGCCGAAAATTACAGTGAAAAGCCTGTAATACTCCTCTCGGGACCTTCGGGCTCGGGCAAGACCACTACGGCGATGATGATAGAAAAGCTCCTTGACGACATGGGGCACGAAACTCACACCCTTTCCATGGACAACTGGTTCTGTCCGCTGACAGAAGCCGAAAAGGCTCTTGCGGCAGAGGGCAAAATGGATCTGGAGTCGCCTCTCCGCGTGGACAGTCAGCTCCTCAATCAGCAGATAGAGGCTATAAGCGCCTGCCGCGAGATAGAGCTGCCGAAATACGACTTCAAGACCTCTACCCGTACAGGCTCGGGCAGAAAATTCAAGAGAAATAAGGGCGAAATAGTTATTTTCGAGGGCATACACGCCCTGAATCCTGCTGTTATCACCGTTCCCGACAGCATGATAAGCAAGATATACGTCAGCGTCCGCACCAGAATATCGGGCGAGAACATACTTCTCCACCCCTCAAGGGTAAGACTTATGCGACGCATGATACGCGACAGGAACTTCCGCAAGCGCTCTCTCCGCGAGACCATGAATATGTTTCACAGCGTTGAGGCAGGCGAAAACAAGTACATAATGCCCTACAAGTACCGCTCGGACTACGACGTGGATACATTCATGTCCTACGAGCTTTCGGCATACCGCAACGACCTCCTCGGACAGCTGGGGGAGCTTTCCGACGTTCCCGAGGTAAGGGAGTGCATAGCCGTACTGGAGCAGCTCACGCCCTTAGACAAGGCGGATATAACTCCCGATTCGCTCATATGCGAATTCATAGGCAACGGACAATTCAAATACTGATGATTCGGGCGGATAGTATCCGCCCCTGTAAGATAGGAGACATATATGGAATATCTCGAAAACCGAGAGCTTTCTTGGCTCAAATTCAATAAAAGAGTCCTCGAAGAAGCCGTCGATCCCGATACGCCGCTTCTGGAAAGGCTTTCTTTTTCCGCAATATATCAGAGCAATCTTGACGAATTTTTCATGGTCAGAGTAGGCTCTGTTACCGAAAAGGCAAAGACCAAAAAGGATAAGCCCGACAAATTCTCGGGAATGACTCCCGACCAGCAGCTTGACGCTATTTTCACGGCAGTCCGCAGACTACAGCCCTCCGTTGAGGGTGCTTTCCTCACTACCATGAGCGAGCTGGCGGAATTCGGCTATGAGCACGTTTCCTTTGACAAGATGACAAAGGAAGAGCTGGCACAGCTGGAAATGTACTTCAAGCGCGAGCTGAAGCCCTTTATCTCGGGCATAGTCATAAATGACGCCCTGCCTTTCCCATTCCTCCAGAACAAGGAGATATACGCAGTAGTACAGCTTGGCTCGAAAAAAGGCATATCCATAGGTCTGATACCTGCCACCATAAACCGCTCCGAGCGCATAATCCCGCTGGAAGAGAACGGCAAGCGCTTTATCCTCGCAGAGGAAGTTATCCTGCACTTTGCCCACCAGATGTTCAAGAATTACAAGGTCATAGACCGCACTCTCATAAGAGTTACCCGAAGCGCCGCTATTACGGCTTCGGGAACAGGTCCCGAGTTCCGCAGACGCATGGAGGAGCTGGTCGATAAGCGCCAGAAGCTCCAGCCTATGCGCCTTGAAATGACGGGAGTTTTCAGCCGCGACGCACTGGATTACCTCTGCAAGAAGCTGAAAATAAAGAACGCCCGTGTATTCACATCGAGGATACCTCTCGACCTGTCGTACCTGTTCACATTGCAGGAATACGACGATAACCCCAAGCTCCACTATACCCTCCGCACTCCGCGGAAGCCTGCGGCTCTCTCGGATACGCGCCCTGTGTTCTCGCAGGTCAAGTCAAGGGATATACTGCTGAGCTACCCCTTTGAGTCCATAAATCAGTCGTTTATCAGGCTCTTGCAGGAGTCCGCAAACGATCCCAAGGTGACCTCAATAAAGATAACTCTCTACCGTCTTGCGCGAAACAGCAAGGTCATAGACGCACTGTGCACCGCCGCTGAAAACGGCAAGGACGTACTCGTTATGATAGAGCTCCGCGCCCGATTTGACGAGGAAAACAACATAGAATGGTCAAAGCATTTGCAGGAGGCAGGCGTAAATGTCATTTACGGTCCCAAGGAGTACAAGGCTCACTCAAAGCTCCTGCTCATCACACGCAAGGCGCAGGGCGGCAGCTTTGACTACGTGACGCAGATAGGCACAGGCAACTATAACGAAAAGACCGCTGCCCTCTACACCGACTTGATGCTGCTCACAGCCGACAGGGACATCGCTGCCGACGCAGAGGCGGTATTCGCAGCTCTGCAAAACGGTACATTCGTTGAAAAGACCAACAAGCTCCTTGTGTCGCCCCTTGCTCTCAGACCACAGGTGCTGGCAATGATGGACGAACAGATAGCTATTGCCAAGAGCGGCGGAAATGGCTATATCGCCGCAAAGATAAACTCCCTCAACGACTCCGCCATTATCGCAAAGCTGGTCGAGGCTTCGCAGGCAGGCGTCAAAGTTGAGCTCATAGTCCGCGGACTTTGCTGCCTTATCGCAGGAGTTCAGGGCTATACCGAGAATATCACCGTCCGCAGCGTAGTGGGACGTTTCCTTGAGCACAGCCGTATATTCATATTCGGCAAGAACGGTCCCGACCAGAAAATCTACATCGGCTCAGCCGACTATATGAGCAGGAATACCATACGCAGAGTCGAAGTCGCGGCTCCTGTTGAGGACGAGCGCCTGAAAAAGCGTATCCGCGAGATGTTCAGCGTTATCATGCGCGACAACACCAAGGCAAGGATAATGCTCAGCGACGGCACTTATATCCGCGAGCGCAGAAACTCCGATATACCTTTCAATTCGCAGGAATACTTCTACGAAGAGGCATACAAAGCCCTTGAAAACAAGAGCACCCGTCAGGAACAGCTCCGTAAGAACCGCGAAAAGGGCGCTGAAAAGAAAGCTGCGGCTAAGAAGGCTCCTGCAAAGAGAACAGCGGCAAAGACCTCGGGAAGAAAAAAGACGGCAAAGCCTGCTCCAGAAAAGGCTGAAACGGCTCCTAAGAAGCGCGGCAGACCAAAAAAGGCGTAATGACCGCATTTTGCGTAAAATTCACAAAAAATCCATATTTTACTTGCAGCATTTAAAAGAAAATACTTGAAAAGATAGGTTTTTTGTGTTATAATAATCTTTGTCCTTGAATTAGCGGACATGATTAAGCTGTCTGAGGTTTTGATAAATGATTGGATACTATAACTATACGGTTATTCTTACATATATGAGCCTCGTCTCCTCCGTTATCGGTATGCTCTTTGCAGTCGGCTACGGCGGCACGAGACCTCACCCCGAATACGCCATAATATGCCTTATGGTATCGGGACTGTGTGATATGTTCGACGGTAAGGTCGCCCGTACAAAAAAAGACCGTACCGAAAGCGAAAAGAAATTCGGAATACAGATAGATTCCCTTTGCGACGCTATCTGCTTCGGAGTTCTTCCTGCGGTCATAGGCTACTCCGTAGGCATGAAGGACTGGTGCGACCTGCCTATCCTCGTGCTCTTTCCGCTGTGCGCCGTCATAAGACTTGCGTACTTCAATGTAGCCGAGGAGGAGCGTCAGAAAAAGACCTCCGAGAACCGCAAGGTCTATGAAGGTCTGCCCGTTACCAGCGTTGCGCTGATAATACCGCTGCTGTACAGCTTCCATAAGGATATCGGCGGCGACTGGTTCCCCGAGATATACGGCGGAGCTCTGCTGCTCATCGCGCTGGCTTTCATAACACGCTTCAAGGTGAAAAAGCCAAGCATGAAGACCATGCTGTGCTTCATCGGAGTAGGCGTTATCGAACTCATATGGATGCTCTACAAGACAAAAACAAGGTAAAAACACAGGCTGCCGCGCACTGCGGCAGCCTTTTTCGCAAAAAAGGACTTTACAACAGTTAAAATTTAATGTATAATACATATAATCAAGTCAACAGCAGATGACCTGCTGTAAGAAAGGACAGCATATATGAAAAAGCAGTTTTTCTGCATATGCGCTGCGGCGGTGCTGACCGTCTGCGGAGCCTCCTGCGGCAGCCGACCTGCTCCCAAGGACGGGATAAAGGTTTCCGTTGAGACCGTGAACAATGTCCCGCTGAAAGACGTCAAAGCCAATACCATTGGCAAATGGGAGACCTCAAAAGAATACCTCAGCGGCAGAGAGCGCGACAAGGCCGATATGACCTATAACTGCTATGACCTTGCTGCCGACGGCAGCGGCGTCTGGTGGAATGCCGACGGCAATAAACAGCAGGTAAGCTGGGAGGTCACCTCCGACGGCGGCGTAAGGATACTTTACGAGGAAATGGGCGAGTTCACCGAATATTACGACTTTATGGGCTGCGACCTTGTTACAAAGAAGCAGACCGACGAGGGAACTCTCGATATTTACCTTGCAAAGGTGAATAAATTCTCCGGTAAAGGAGCTGAAACATGAGAAAGATAATAGCTTTTACTCTTTCAGCCATAGCTCTTCTCTGCTGCCTTGCAGGCTGCGGTGCAAAGCGCGATCCCAAGTATTACGGCAAATGGGAGGCGGACTACATGACCATTGACGGCAAGAAGTATGAGGAGATCATGCTCCCTGTAGGTGCGCTTTTCCGCTTTGAGCTGACAGACAGCGGAAAGGTGACATGGAGCTCCGCGGTAAACAATGCCATTATCCAGAACGCCAATGAGGACAAGGACATGATATGGAAAGGCATCGACGATAACAGGATAGAAATAAGAGTCACCGACCTAAACGGCAAAGAGGAAACTCAGACTATGGAGCTTGCATACGTTGACGAAGCTCTTGTCATTGATATGGACAGCACTCAGGTGCACCTCGTCAAGGTGGACGAATTCAGTGAGATAGATCCTTACCTGATAAACAGCGCCGCAAGCGCGATACAGAACTTCGGCATCACACAGTAAAAAGGAGATATTATGAAAAAGATAATTTGTTTTTGCTTATCAGCCTTCCTGCTTACAGGTACCTTCTGCGGCTGTTCCGACAAAAAGCCCAAAACCTCAGCTGATGACAGCTCCGCAGAAATAGTAACGGTACAGCCCGATACAAATAACGAGCCCGTAGACAACGAGGGAAAGCCGTTCATCGGCAAATGGGAGTCCTACAAGGCTCTGGTAATGGACGTTGAATACGAGACCGAGTACGCAGGCTATCCCCTCAGCGCAGTTGCAAAATTAGAGGTGAACGAGGACAAGACCGCAACTATGATAGTTGCTCTCAACCCCCACGGCAAGGAGAATACCTTTAATTTCTCATGGAATATCACCAATATCGACGGCGAGGACGTGCTTCATCTGGCAAGCCCCACGGATTTTTACGACTGCACCATAAAACAGGGACAGATGCTCATGAGATACGGCGATTACGACGACGGAACTATCATCTATCTCATGAAAACAAGTAAATTCACCGAAATAGAGCGTCCTACAGAGCCCGGACTTGACAAGGCGGATTTCAGCGGCTTCATGGGCAGATGGGAAGCCGAGGAAGTGAACTCAGACGGTACCGTCTATACCGATAAGCTGGGCGAATACCCGATAAATGCGGCATTCAGGCTCGAGGTTTTCGAGGACAACAATGCGGCAATGTCCATAATCGGCGAGAATTCGTCCTATGAATGGGAGCCCGACAAAAAAGACCAGCTCTATATGTGGCGTGATTACGAGGGCTTCACCATGAAACTCAACGACGGAAAGCTCTGCCTTGACAATGAAAACGGACTTAAAATAAAGCTCAAGAAAGTCGACAAATTCTCGGAATATCACTTCAATGTAACTCCCGAGGATATCCCCGAGGAGGATATTATCCTCAATCCCGAGGAAGAGCCGACCACATGATAAAGCGTTTTCAGCTCTGATATGCGCCGAATTTCAGACATATTCCCTTTAATTACAGAATGAACGTAAACGAACTTACTGCACTTCTCATTATCGGGCTTATAATAGCCTTTTGCGTATGGCTTTACAGGAGGCTCCGCAAGCCCGATATCACCAAATTATATAACGCAAAGACCGTACTCACAGACCGTGAGTACGAGTTTTATAAGAAGCTGAAGCCCCTCGCCGACGAGTACGGGCTGAATATCTTCACAAAGGTGCGGCTTGCCGACCTTATCGAACCAAAGCCAAAAGCCGAGAACCCATTCTGGATGGAGTGCTTCAACAAGATAAAGGCTAAGCATATCGACTTTGCACTTGCCGACGAGGACACCTCCATAGTTGCGCTTATCGAGCTGGACGACAGCTCCCACGCCCGACCTGACCGCGTGGAGCGCGACGACTTCGTAAATGCGGTGCTGGCAAATACGGGATATACCCTGCTCCGCACATACGGGGAGCTGGACGTTATCGAGGAGTACCTTCGGTAATTTAGAACTAAGAGCTAAGAACTAAGATTGTAGGGGCTGATGCCTACATCAGCCCGATAAAATCAATCATAGATCACGGGGCGATGTGGGTGACTCCCTGTAGTACAGGGAGATGTCCGCAGGACAGAGGGTACGGGTGCCTGTTAGGCATCGCCCCCTACAATTCGTTTTTTCGATGTTTTGCGCGGGCGCACAATGTGCGCCCCTACAGCTAAAGGCTAACGACTAAAAAAGGTGCGGAAAGGGGAGCCCCCTTTGGCGGAATCGCAGGTTACCAAATATGAGCCGTTACTTTACGGCTCGGTAGCCCGCTTTTTCCGTTAAGGGGATAAGGCTAATCCGCACCTTTTTTATTTCATCTTTACCGTATAGACCTTGTCTATCCTGTCGTATGAATGTGAATAGCCGCCTCCAAAGAAAACGACTCCGTTATCGTCGGTTATCTCATAGCCGTTTATCTCCTGCACGTCCTGACTTGTTTCGTAAAATGTCACGCCGTCGGGAGCTGGGCTTATATCGCTGTATGTACCGTCCTCAACTATGGGATAGGTTATTCCGAGCTCGGGTATCATACAGTACACAGGCATTCTGAACTCATTGCCCCTGTTGCCGATGAACAGCATACCGTTATACACAGCCATATCATTGCCCATATCCGATATGTCCATAACGCAGTGCTCCATTTTTTCAAGGTTGTAGATGTGGAGCTTCACGTTATTGTACAGCAGGGCTATCTTCTCGTCGGCATAGACGATACGTCCTGTAGTAAGAGCCGTACCGATACGGTAATAGTCGTTGACCAATTCATATTTGCGCTTGCCCTCGGGCTTTACGAGATAGGAATATACTCCGTTGAAACGGTCACTTGCCACTATTTTTCCCTCGGGAGCTTCTGTATCGTTCTCTTTCACAAATTCGCCCTTTTCGCTGTCGTAAATATATATTACAGTATCCTCATGGCTGACGTTATGATACTCCTGAAGCAATATATTCCCCGAATAATCCTTGTTGAGCCATATGCCCACATCTATGCCCCTGTCCTCGTAAATCACGGTCTCTTTGCCTGTTTCAAGGTCGAACCGCTTGACCTGCTTCAGGTTATCGTTTTCCTCTTTGCGGAAATATGTATAGAACATAGCTCCGTCGCAGAAATAGCTCATGCTTTCGCAGTATTCATCGGGAGTTTCCGCCGACCAGCTGTATATCTCCTCGGGCTTGCCCCCTGCCATATCATAGCTGTAGAGCTCCCAGTCGTATATGTTGAAATTATCATGCAAGACGTAGATATAGCATTTTCCGTTCCATATACAGCATTTATAGGGGACGCCCTTTATTGGCTTATTTATGAAATTCTGCCACCTGAATACAGGTTGACCGTTGTGCTGCTCTTTGTTGTTGTAGTAGTCCTCGGCGAACTCCTCCTTGTTGCAGACAGGGACTTTCTCCCCGAAGTCAAAGCCGCTGATATCAACGGAGCTTACCTCAACAGGAGGCTCCTTGTCCACCATGTTCACGGAAAGGGTGATGTCCTTGAAATCGGACTCGGCAAACTCCCTGAACACGGGCTTTTCCGTCACCTCGGAAGCTTCGCTGTTCTCCTCGCGGTAGTCGCCCCCTGTCTCGCTCTCTGTGGGGACGGGCTGGGGCTTTTTCTTGTCCTCGCAGCCCACATTTGCCGATACTGAGGCAATTACAAGAGCCGCTGCAAATGCTCTCAGCTTCCTTTTATCCATTCATTTCATCTCCGTTCACCCAGTATATATTTTCCTCGTAATCATAATTCGTGTAGATTACGTTATTGGTCTCGGGATCTCGTTTTTCTTGTTTGTTTATGGCAATACCCTGCTGAAAACCGAAGCTTCCGTCGCCTCTGTACGCATTGATATAGCTGTCATAGCTCTCTTCAATTTTTTCATGGAACTTGTAAATAGTGAATGTCAGTCCCATTTCAGGCATAATATAGTAAATATTACTATCGGTATTGTTGGCATAGACGAATATTCCGCCCTCGAAATACTGGCACATAGGCGCTAAGCCCGAACAATCCAACACATAATGCTCCATTTTTGCCATATCGAAGACGTGGACGATGTTTTTATTGCTGAGCCGAACAACCAGCCTGTCGTGGTCTGCATAGAGGATATCCAAGCCCGTGATACCTGTACCTACGCGGTATTCGTCGGTAACGACGTCCAATTTGCGCTTGCCCTCGGGCTTTTCCGTATGGGCAGCAAGCTTGCCGTATACACGCGGTAAGTTTTCATACTCTATCCCCGAGTCTATCTCCTCGGGCGTGTATGTTCTTCTCGATATCTCTTTCCATTCGTCCTTATCGGGGAAATATTCGCTTATAACCATTTCTTCCCCATTAATAAGATATGCTTCATTTTCGGAATATCGACGGAATACTTCGCCCTCTTTTGCCTCATAATCAACAGGAACTTCCTTTAAATCTTCTTTCGTACTCATAAAAACTAATTTATCCGAGGAATCCCCCATAAGAGAATGGGAATAGCCTTCAAGATAATGCATTGGTACCAGCTTGTCGCCGTCAAGGTACATGAGTCCCTTATCCCTTACGGCAATGTACACCTTCCCGTCCGGCACAGCTATAGTTTCCACGTATAAACTGCTTTCGGGATCGGAATGGCGGTATATCTCCGTGACTTCGCCTGTGAGACCATCCACGCGGAAGATGGATGCCTCATGGTCGCCACCTGTGCAGTAGGTATCATAGCCTACAGCGGCGTATATATCGTTTCCGCACTGACGCCAGAATTGAATTTCGCCCTTTGCGGGCTCGGTGCAGGACTTTTCCCACCCCTCCATATTCTGCTTCATGTATTCATCATCTGAATAAAAAGTGTAAGGGTTCCAGATGTCGCTGAAATCGGGCTTATAGATGTCGCGGTACTCGCCCTGCTTGCATGGTGGGATACGCTCGCCGAAGTCCAGCTCGCTGATATTAAGGCTGTGGAGCTTAAACGGCGGCTCCTTGTCGGTCTTGGTGAGGTTTACGTTGATAGTCTTGAAGTCCTCGTGTTTGTATTCGCGGAACTCCGCCTGCTGCTGGACTACGGGCTCGTCCACCGAGCCGTCTGCTTCGGATATAGTTGTATCAGCCTCAACAGGCTTGCTGTCGGACTTTACGTCCTTTTCCTCGCTGCACGAAAAACAGCCTGCCATAAGTGTAAGAGCTGCTAATATACTGATGAATTTTTTCATAATACCGCCCCTTTCGGATAGTTATTCTATAATAAGTGATTTCTGAGGGCAAAAAAGACGAAGTTTTTTGATGTTAAAATAAAAAAATATATCTGTTTTATTTTGCTTAAATATGAATGGGATTCCAAAGGGACTGTGTTCCTTTGGTCAGGTCAAGGGCTGACAGCCCTTGCAGGGTTCGGGGCAGCGCCCCGATTATGAAAGCGCTCCGCAAGGGGTGAATCCGAAAACAATCCAGTGAATTGTTTTCGGAGAGGGGACGCCCTGCAAGAGAGGGCGTCCCTTAAATAAACACATTAATTACCATTATATTTTACATTTTTTTCGCCAATGTGTCAATGTGCTGCAATTATGGGACGTCGAGGACGCCGTCCCCTACATGGGCTAACGGCTTAGGGCTAAATCCGCCAATATATGGCTATTATTTCCGTAAACTTGATATTTTTTTTAAGATGTGTTATAATGTGTTTTGGCAAACGTTTAACAATGTCTATAGGAGATGAAATATGAGTACTGAAACTTTAATGAAATACGACTTCCCAGCTGAGAGCTTCAGCGAAGCTCTCCCTATAGGTAACGGACGAATCGGAGCTATGATATATGGCACTCCTGCTAAGGAGTCTATAGTCCTCAACGAGGACTCCATATGGTCAGGCGGTCTGCGCCACAGGATAAATCCCGAGGCAAAGGACGGCTTCATGGAGGCAAGGGCGCTCCTTATGGAGGGCAAGCCCCACGAGGCTGAGGAGGTCGCTCTCAGCAAAATGCAGGGCGTAACTCCCAATATGAGGCGGTATATGCCCCTCGGCGAGCTCCACATCGACCTTGAGCTGGGCGGTAAGGCTCTTAGCTACTCACGAAGCCTCGATATCGGCAGCGCCGTTGCTGACGCTTCATTTACTGCGGCTGATATCGTCTATACCAAGGAATATTTCGTATCAGCACCCGATGAAGTCATGGTAGTGCGTATCTCGGCTTCACAGCCTCAGTCGGTGTCCCTTTCATGCTATATGGACAGCCGCGAGGATAACTTCGACGACAACCGCCCCTGCGGCAGCAATATGATACTCTTTAACGGCGGCACCAACAGCCGCGGCGGTATCCTCTATGCAGCCTGTCTCGGCGCAAATGCTAAAAACGGCGAGGTCAAGGCGTCAGGCAGCAAGCTCTGCGTGAAAAATGCAGACGAGGTACTGATAGTCCTCTCTGTCCGCACAAGCTTCTACAGCCAGATTTTCGAGGAATCCGCTCAGCTTGACGCGGAAATGGCTATGCAGTGCGACTTCGACGAGCTCTACTACCGACACGTAAACGACTACAGGGAGCTTTTTGACCGCGTGGAGCTCTCTCTCAACGACAACAGCGACAACGAGGAGATAGCTTTCCTCAATACAAACGAGCGTATCGACCGTCTCAAAGGCAACGAGCTGGACAATCTGGACTGCCGCCGCCTTATCAACGATAACAAGCTTTTCGAGCTTTATTTCAACTTCGGAAGATACCTCCTCATATCATGCAGCCGTGCAGGCACTCAGCCTGCAAATCTACAGGGACTGTGGAACGAAATGACAGCTCCACCAAACGGCAGCCGCTATACTCTCAATCTCAATACCGAGATGAACTACTGGCTTGCTGAGAGCTGCAACCTTTCGGAATGCCATATGCCGCTGTTTGACCTGCTGGAGCGCGTCTGCGGCAACGGCAGAGTCACCGCAAAGGAAATGTACGGCATAAACAAGGGCTTTGTATGCCATAATTCTACGGATATTTGGGGAGATACAGCTCCTCAGGACGAGCTTGCCACATCAAGCATATGGCCTATGGGCGGCGCTTGGCTGGCTATCCACATATTCGAGCACTATGAATATACTCTCGACAGGGACTTCCTTGAAGAGAAATACCATATATTAAAGGAAGCGGCGGAGTTCTTCACGGAATACCTCACCGCCGACGAAAAGGGCAGACTGCTGACAGGTCCGTCGGTATCTCCCGAAAACACCTATATCGACAAAAACGGCACTTCGGCAAGCATATGCATGAGCCCTGCAATGGATTCGCAGATACTCACCGTGCTCTTTGCCGATACCATAAAGGCGGCAGGCATCCTCGGAAAAGATGAGGCTTTTGCCGCAAAATTAGCGGATATGCTGAGAAAGTTGCCAATGCCGAATATCGGCAGATACGGTCAGATAATGGAATGGCTGGAGGACTATGACGAGACAGATATAGGTCACAGACATATATCCCAGCTCTTCGCTCTGTATCCAGCAGACCTTATAAATCCCTACAGAACGCCTAAGCTTGCCGACGCGGCAAGAGCTACCCTTGTCCGCCGACTTATCAACGGCGGCAGCCATATGGGCTACAGCTGCGCATGGGTGACCAATATGTGGGCGAGACTTTACGACGGCACTATGGTCTCGGAAAATCTCAAACGCATGATATCACATTACTGCAACCCGAATCTCACCGACTCCAAGCCGCCTTTGCAGTTAGAGGGCAACTTCGGAGCCGCAGCCGCTATTGCAGAGGCTCTTATGCAGAGCTGCGGCGGCGAGATAAATCTGCTGCCTGCACTTCCCGAGGAATGGACTAACGGTCACATCAAGGGGCTCCGTGCAAAGGGCGGCTTCACAGTTGACATATACTGGGCTGAAAGCAGGCTATGCTATGCCGATATCACATCTGACTTCGGCAGAGAGCTGCGCCTGAGAGCTAATACCGCTGTAAGCGTATCCTGCGGCGGAGAGGCAGTTGACTACGTCATCGAGGACGGCGTCATCATCATCAATACCGAAGAGGGTAAGACATATAATATCAAAGCCTGATAAAACAGGAGGAATAAATGGATATTCGCAAGATAATAGCTCTCGCCTGTGCTGTGGGAGCTGCCGCTTCGGCTTTTGCAGCCTGCGACAAGAAAAACAAAATGACGGCTTCCGTGCCTATAGTGGAGGAAACTACCGCTAAAAAGACCGCAGAGCCAACTACTGCCGTACCTGTTGAGACCTTTCCCGACTATCCCGTGACCTATCCCGAGATAGAAAAGAAAGCCTCGGGCAATCTTTACGAGGCTGAAAAGGCTGAGCTGAAAGGCGGCGCAAAGGCTGCCACAGACCTGCCCGAATTCAGCGGCGACGGCTATGTTACAGGCTTCGGCAGCGAGGGCAAGGCTTCGGTAGTGTTCGAGATAGACGTGCCCAGCAATCAGCACTACGACCTTTCCTTCAATATCTCAACGGACAAGGCTGTTACCTGCCGCTTGAAGCTGGGCGACGAGCAGCTCACCGAGTTCAAAACTACCGACAACGGAAAGTTCACTTATATCACCATTTACGGCGTTTTCCTCACAAAGGGCAAGCAAAAGCTTGAGATTACTCCCGAAAACGGCGATATGTGCCTTGATTATCTCAAAATCGAGAACAATACCTCCCTCAGCGATATAAGCTACGACGCAAAGGGCGAGCTTGTAAACAAAAAGGCAGGGGAATCCGCAAAGGAGCTCATGTCATTCCTCTCCGAGAACTACGGAAAATACATGATAACAGGTCAGTATGCCTACGGCGGAGACAACTCCGAGCTTGACCTTGTTTACCGAACCACAGGCAAATACCCTGTTATACGCTTCTCGAATTTTGAAGTCCCCGACAACAGCTACGACGCAAGCTTCAAGGAAGTGGACGCGGCTGCGGAATGGTATCTGAACGGCGGTATTTCCTGCGTGAGCTGGTACTGGAAGTCGCCCTCGGAGAAAAAGAGCGCCGTCCGCACAGAGGACACTGATTTCGATATTTCCAAGGCTGTCACCGACAAGGAAATTGCCGAGCTTACGGAGGAAGAGCTCCGCGAGCTCTACAGCAAGGGCGATATTTCCAAGGAATGCTACGGACTTTTACTTGATATAGACAATATGGCAGGTCAGCTCATATCGCTGAAAAACAGAGGCGTTCCCGTGCTGTGGAGACCTCTCCCCGAGGGCTGCGGCGACTGGTACTGGTGGGGTGCAAAGGGCTCTGAGGGCTATAAATGGCTCTGGAAGCTTATTTATGACCGATTTACCAAGTATTTCGAGCTGGACAACCTCATCTGGATATGGAACGGTCAGAGCAACAGCGCCATGGTTGACAAGCGCACATTCGATATCGCCTCAGTCGACCTTTACTTCAACGGCGAAAAGGACTACGGCAGCCGATTCTATGAGGAATTTGCCGCTGTTCAGAAGTTCACGGGCACGGATAAGCTCATCGCTATCAGCGAATGCGGAAGCGTTCCCGATATGGACACGGCTTTCCGCGACAACGCAGTATGGTCATTCTTCGGCGTTTGGTACGGCAAGTACGTTCAGAACGAAAAGGGCGAATACAACGAGGAATTCACCAGCAAGGACGCTCTTATAAGAGCATACAACTCCGACGGCGCCATGACTCTTGACGAGTATCAGAAAATGCGCGGCATCGAGCCAAAGGAAAAGGAAAAAGAAGCGGAGACATCATCGGCTCCGACGACAACCGCAAAATAACGAAAAGAGGTGCGGCATGAACGACGAATTTTCACCACTGCGGCATAATTCTCCGCCGCAGGACGAACTGACCGTGAAAATGCTACATGAGGTGTCCCGCAACGACCACTCCGCCACGAGCTTCAAGATGTGGGATACGCTGGTGCTTATGCCGTTTTCACGGAATGAGGACATCTTCCTCTTCATGGAGGAGGACTTCGCAATGTTCAGCACGGGCAGCAAGACCTTTTCCGAGCTGAGAATAGAGGCGCAGAAGGCTGCCGAGAAGAAATACGCCCTCAAAAGCAACGTCACCCTTGAAAAGATATACGACATATTCATGAAGATAAGCGGACTTCCCCCGACGGCAAGGGAAAAGCTGATGACAAGGGAATGCGACCTTGTTGAGCATTTCGCCTTTCCGCGTAAAATGGGAAAGCTTCTCTTCGATAAAGCCAAGGACTGCCGCCATAAGGTCATAATCGTCTCGGACTCTTACTATCCGAGAGATGTGGTGGTCAAGGTGCTCTGCAACTGCGGATACGGCTCATATGACGCCATAGTTATCCCTGCCGAGCAGAATATCCCCGATTCCGCAGGAAGCGCCTATCTCGACGCCGTTATCAAGAAATCGGGCACAAGCGCAGGGAATATCCTCCATATCGGCGGAAACTTCGCCAAGGACGTTGAAGCGCCCATTGTCAAGGGTATGCGCTCGCTTATGCTTCAGCCCGTGCTCCAGCTCATGGTAAAGTCGGGCAGGCTCCGCGGCTACGTTGAGGAGGAACACCTCTACGATATCGACGAGGATAAGTTCATGGCGCTGAGATGTGCATTTGCACTTTATGCCGCCTACGGCTTCGATATACCGCAGACAAAAGCGCCAAAAAGCGACTTCTGCGGCGACGACCACATGATAGGCTTCATAGTGCTGGGACCTCTGGGCTTCATTGAGGACTTTGAGCCCGAAAACGACCAGCAGAAGGCTCTCATCGAGGGCATGAAGAACAATAAGGGCATTATGGACGGAAAAAGGGATTTCGAGGAGATGCTGGACTTCCACTTCGGCGGCTTCCTCGGGAAATACGGCGGCGAAGGCTGTCAGCTGCCGCTAAAATTCCTCGAATTGCACAGCTATATCGGCGATAGGAATAAAATAATACCCTATCTTTCCGATAATGTGAAGAAAAAGTGGAGTAAAGCCGCCAGCGAGCCTAAGCTTGCTCCCGTTCATACAGAAACAGTCAAAAAGAACGCTTTGCAGAAGCTTGCCGACAAGCTTTTCCCCGAGGGTACAAGAGTAAGAGAAATGTCGGAGGGCGTCCTTCACAGAAAAAAGCGGAAATAACCGCTTTATTCATAGATTTTCAGTTTTATGCGACAGCGGCTTTCGACGGCGATTTATTACACTTATAATTTGCGGCATTTCCCGAATAAATAACGCAGAAAGTCCTATAATTAGCCGTTGCTGCTCCTTTTGCGATGTGATATCATTGATATTGCGGTCATGAGACTGCCATGCAAAAGGAGGTATAAAATATGAATAACAAGATCAAGGTACTTATCGGCGACGACTCTGCCGAAACAGGCGTGAGCACAGCCAATAAGCTCCGCGAAAAGGGTATGTATGCCTATACAAGGCGCAAGGACTGCGGCGTAATACTTGAATCCATAAAAAAGGATCCCCCCGACGCGGCTGTGCTGGATATATCGTCACAGAACGGCGATATCATATCCCTTATGAAAACTGTACGTGAAATGGGCGTAAAGCCGCCTGTTTTCATCGTCACCTCTGCCTACGACAACGAGTTTATCGAAAAACAGGTCATCGAGAACGGTGCTTCAAAATTCCTGCTCCGTCCTTGCAGTGCAGACGACCTGTGCGCCGCTATAAACTCCGCACTCGGCGACAGAGCAAGCAGCTTCAGCGACGATATGGAGGTAGTAGTCACCGATATGATACACCAGCTGGGCGTTCCTGCCCATATAAAGGGGTATCACTATCTGAGAACAGCTATACTCTACTCTATAGAGGACAAAACTCTGCTGGACAGCGTTACAAAGCTGCTTTATCCCACTGTGGCAGGTATCTACGATACTACGTCCTCACGCGTTGAACGCGCTATCCGTCACGCTATCGAGATAGCATGGGACAGGGGCAACGTGGATACTCTCAATTCCTTTTTCGGCTACACAGTAGATACGGGAAAGGGAAAACCCACAAATTCGGAATTTATCGCACTTATCACAGATAAGCTGAGACTGCGCTATAAATCAGCGCTGAGAACCCACTGATGCTGTATAAGCCGTGATGATCCCGAATATCATATTATAGTAAAAAAAGCCTCACCCCGACCTACAGCGGAGAAGAGACTCGACATAACAAAAAATAAAAAAGGAGATTTATCATGGCTTTCAAAAAAATCGAGATCAATGAGCTTTCATTCAATCCCTTTGAGAAGATCGGCAAGCAGTGGATGCTTCTCACAGGCGGAAACAAGGATAATTTCAATACCATGACCGCTTCGTGGGGACAGCTTGGCGTTCTCTGGAACAAGAACGTACTTACCTGCTATGTAAGACCTACACGCTATACCTACGGATATATCGAGGATAACGAGTGCTATACGGTTTCATTCCTCGGCGAGGAATACAGAAAAGCCCTTTCCTTCTGCGGCTCACATTCGGGCAGAGACTGCGACAAGGCAAAGGAGACAGGTCTTACTCCTGCCGAAATAGACGGCTGTGTGACATTTGCAGAGTCAGAACTGGTACTTGTATGCCGTAAGCTCTACAGCTATGACTTACAGGAGAGCGGATTCATCACAGACGACGGTATCCCTGAGAAGTTCTTCAACGGCGACGCTTACCACCGCGCATATATCTCAGAGATAGTCGGCGTATATGTAAAGGAATAAAAACACTGTTTTAAAGGAGAGGTCGAATGAAAAGCAACGATATTTTCAAAAGCATCGCAAGACAAAACGGAGTCAGCGAGGAAGAAGTAAAGCGCGAGATAGAGAAGTCCATTGCAGAAGCCTGCAAGGATCCCAATGCGCCTATAAATAAGATAGGCAAGGGCAAGGTGCCTACTCCCGAGGAGGTCATGGAGCACGTTCTCCGCGAGGTTGCTAAATCTAAGATGAGTTAAGAAAAATGCGTGATAAACTTTGTTTATCACGCATTTTTAGTTATTAGTTGTTAGTTATTAGTGATTAGTTATTAGTCATGTAGTGGCGCCAAAATGGCGCCACTACAATGATTTATCAGGAACTCACGGGCGAGCGGAACTCGCCCCTACATGATTAATGACTAATCACTATGCACTAATCACTAATAACTGATAAAAAAACGTCCCCTTGCAGACCGTGAGTTGTCCGCAAGGGGTTTTGATTCTTATATTAAAGAGACCGATTACTCAGCAGAGTTGAGCTTCTTAGCGAGCTGTGACTTCTTTCTTGCAGCCTTATTCTTGTGCATAAGACCCTTTGCGCAAGCCTGGTCAACTCTCTTGATAGCAACCTTGATAGCCTCTGCCTTATCAGCAGAACCTGTTGCTACAGCAGCGTCAGCCTTCTTGAGGATAGTCTTGAGATTAGACTTTCTTGCCTTGTTAGCAGCAGCCTTTGTTGCATTAACCTTTACTCTCTTCTTAGCAGACTTAATGTTTGGCATTTTGTTACACCTCCTTGGATAATGCAGACTGTATATTCGTCCGCATCTTACAGATAATAGGAGCAAACACGGGTTCGTTCACTCCCGACAGCTGCAACGCACAGCTGCCATACTGAGACAAATATAATTATAGCATTTTTCCACATTGTTTTCAATAGTTAAAAGTGAAATTATCCTTAGAAATATTTTCCACAATTAAAGCAATATGCACAATATGGAGGAATATATGGAAATACGCACAGATCTGGCGCTTGAAAGCTTCTCAGCAGACAGCCTTCCCGAAAACGTTCACATCTATACTCGGGGAGAAGCCTTCGACATTACGGAGATCATCATCGACGACGACAGCTGCCTTGACGCTATCGGCAAAGGCAGGGGACGCTACATCACCCTTGAGGGCAGCAGTTTGAGCCGATTTTCCGACGATTATCAGCTCATGGCTCAGGAGCTTTCGCAGGAGCTCGCCGCACTTCTGCCCGAGGGGGAGGTCCTTGTGGTAGGACTTGGCAACAACGATATAACTCCCGACGCCATAGGTCCCCAGACTGCCGCAAAGGTGCTTGCTACGCGGCATTTGCGCGGTGAGCTTGACAGCGGCGAGGAGCACTTTCTCACGTCCCTGCGCCCTGTCAGCGCCTTTGCAGGGGGAGTCATGGGACAGACGGGTATCGAGACTGCGGAGATAGTCCGCGCAATATCGGCGGAGCTCCGCCCTGCCGCCATAATCGCCGTGGACGCCCTCGCCTGCACGGATATTAGCCATCTCGGCACCACGATACAGCTCACGGACACGGGTATATCCCCTGGGAGCGGCGTTTCCAACCGTCGGCAGGAGCTCTCGGAAAAGCTTTTCCACATTCCCGTCATAGCTGTGGGAGTCCCCACAGTTGTGGATATGCATACCATAATGAGAAGCC
>JAEEGJ010005244.1_pt1 | contig 41381 bp, 23 predicted proteins | sample 8958761 | NCBI WGS metagenome assembly JAEEGJ01 (sample SAMN16246546, study PRJNA631951) | gut metagenome | biome: gut microbiome; feature: rumen; material: RS-attached | host: Bos | place: Iran: Karaj | collected 2018-10 | reverse complement strand
CAAGGCCCATCGCCTTCGCGACATCGCCCACCTTGACTTTGCTGAGCTTGCTCTGGCCCATGCACACCAGCTTCAAGAAGTTCGGCGAAGTAAAGCCGGCGCTCTTGCAGAATTCGCGCCACGAGAACGCACCAAGACGCTTGCGTTCATCGTAGTAATCCTGCATAAAGAGGTGATAATCTTTGTATTCAAGTACCGATTTCATACTAAGGAATATATCTTTTTCTCAAGTCCCAGTCAATAAATTTATTATACAAAAACACAGATTTTAACAAAAAATAAGCAATTTTAGCAAAAATAATACACATTCCACTCCATAAATTATACAGTCTGTATAATATAACGCAAAACCCGTATTATGGCGTGGGCCGACTTTTCAAGTTCAACACAGCCAAAAAATACGCACGTTTTCCATCGAAGTGGGAGTACAGAATACAGGAATGGCGACCGTTCTTGCGGCCGCCTTCTTTGCATTACGCCGTCACCAGTTCTGGACGGGCTTTCATCTCGTCCAGCTGGATTTGGTGAAGTACCACGTGGCCTTCTACGAGGCTCTGTTGCACATCGATAATACGTTGGTTTGTCGATCCACGGAACTTGATTTCCAGGGATCTTTTGGCCAAAATGAAGGGGCCATCAATCAAGATGTCGGCAAATGTCAACAGTTCGAACATTTCAGGACGTACATGGGCAAGATCCATCAGACGTTCGTAGGTATAGCCGGTAAAGATGACCAGGTTCATACCACGTTCCTTGATTTCACGAGCCAAAGGGATCAAAGCCGCAGCCTGGTCCATGGGGTCACCACCGCTAAACGTAATACCATCCAGCAGCGGGTTTTCCTCGATCATATCAAGGATTTCCTCAATATCAATAAAATGACCCCCGTTAAAATCGTGGGTCTGAGGGTTCTGGCAACCAGGACAATGATGGTTACAGCCCTGAGTAAAAATAGTCATGCGAATTCCGGGACCGTCCACGAAAGATTCGGGCTCGATTCCGGCAATTCGCAAGCGAGGATATTCATCCATATAATTATACGCCGTGCTTGACGCGATCGTTCACTTCGGCACGCTTGGCATTGTTGAAACGATCAACTGTACCCACGAGGTAACCCGTGATGCGGCGGATACGTTCGAAGCCAACACCTTCACCGTACTTATTCAGTTCTTTTTCAGACATTTTACTTCTCCTTACTAGAAATTTTTAGCGGATGCCCTTGAAGGCGGGCATAGCCGGATAAAGTCTACGCAGTTCTTTCAGTTTTTCTTCCGAGATGGCATGGCCTTCGCTACGTCCGCAACGGGGGCAAACATCGCCAATCACACCTACGAATCCGCAGACAGGGTCGCGGTCCACCGGGTGGTTGATGGAACCATAACCGATACCGGACTTTGCCATGTGATGCACAATCTTTTCGAATGCATCCAGGTTCTGCGTCGGGTCGCCATCCAATTCGATGTAGCTGATGTGACCTGCATTGGTAAGCGCGTGATACGGGGCTTCCAAGGAAATTTTCTTGAAAGCAGAAATCTTGTAGTACACCGGCACATGGAAAGAGTTGGTGTAGTAATCGCGGTCGGTAACGCCCGGAATAATACCGAACTTTTTCTTGTCCATGCGAACAAATCGGCCAGAAAGGCCTTCGGCCGGAGTGGCCAACAAGCTGAAGTTGAGGCCGAGACGTTCGGATTCCTTGTCGCAGAATTCGCGCATGTGACCGATAATCTGGAGGCCCAGCTTCTGGGATTCTTCGGATTCGCCGTGGTGCTTGCCCGTGAGCATCACCAAGGTTTCGGCAAGACCGATAAAGCCAATGGAAAGCGTACCGTGCTTGATGACTTCGTCCACGGTGTCTTCCCAGCCGAGCTTTTCGGAATCAATCCAAACGCCCTGTCCCATAAGGAACGGGAAGTTCTTGACCTTGCGCTTGCTCTGGACGGCAAAGCGTTCCATGAGCTGGTCGCTCACCAACTGCATCATGCGATCCAGTTCCTTGAAGAACAAGTCCACAGACTTCATCTTGATAGCGATACGCGGAAGGTTGATCGATGTAAAGCTCAGGTTGCCACGACCGAAGCTGATTTCGCGGCTCGGATCGTAATGGTTACCGATCACGCGGGTACGGCAACCCATGTAAGCAATTTCGGTTTCAGGGTGACCCGGCTTGTAGTACTGCAAGTTGTACGGGGCATCCTGGAAGCTGAAGTTCGGGAACAAGCGCTTGGCACTCACGCGGCAAGCCAGCTTGAACAAGTCATAGTTCGGGTCGCCCGAATTCAGACTGATACCTTCCTTGACGCGGAAAATCTGAATCGGGAAGATAGCCGTTTCGCCACCACCCAAACCTTCTTCGGTGGTGAGAAGCAAGTTACGCATAGCCATGCGAGCTTCAGGCTCGGTGCACATACCATAGTTGATGCTAGAGAACGGAGTCTGGGCACCGGCGCGGCTGTGCATGGAGTTCAGGTTATGAACAAAGGCTTCCATAGCCTGGAAGGTCGCCTTGTCGGTTTCTTCGTAGGCCATCTTTTCGGCAAACTTCTGTGCATTCTTGGTGATTTCTTCACCATAAGTCTTGGACAGTTCGCGAGCTTCAGCTTCCTGGAACTTTTCATTCGGCACGAGCGTTGCAACCATGCCCATTTCAGCCATTTCGGTATGGAGCTTCTTCACCACCGGCTGGATTTCTTCTTCGGTCTTATCGGTGAGAAGAATGAGGGCCTTAATCATATTGGAGAGGTAGGCCTTGCGGTAAGTGATGCGCACGCCATCGGCCATGGCGTAGTCAAAGTTCGGAATGGACTGACCACCATGCTGGTCGTTCTGGTTAGACTGAATAGCAATAGCGGCCAAGGCGGCGTAGCTACGGATATCCTTGGGTTCACGCAGATGACCGTGACCGGTGTTAAAGCCATTCTTGAAAAGCTTCTTCAAGTCAATCTGGCAGCAGGTCATGGTAAGGGAATAGAAATCCAAATCGTGGATGTGGATATCGCCTTCCATGTGGGCGCGGCTGTGCTCAGGCTTGAGCATCATCATGGTGTAGAAATGCTTGGCGGATTCGGAACCATACTTAAGCATGGTACCCATGGCGGTATCGCCGTCGATATTCGCATTTTCGCGCTTGAGGTCAGATTCCTTGGCAGAACTGAAAGTAATGTCGCGGAGCGTATGCATGAGGCGCGTATTGACTTCGCGCACGCGGGTACGTTCGGCACGGTACAGGATGTAGCTCTTGGCGGTATCGGCATAGCCACCTTCGGTAAGAGCCTTTTCGACAGCATCCTGGATTTCTTCGATTTCGGGAACGTTCTTGCCCTCGGATTCAAGTCGGCCCACCACATCGGCAGACACCTTGAGGGCCGTGCTCGTGAGCACGTCATCGCTTCCCAACAAATTCAACTGACTTTGGGCGGCCTTAATCTGTTCGTCGAGTTCGCCCGATGCGCGGAATGCCTTGACAATGGCGTCGGCAATCTTTTCAATGTTGAACGGCATCTCACGGCCGTCGCGCTTCCTTACAGAAACAATCATCTACCAATCCTTGCTACCCGGCGAACAGGCTCACAATGAGCAAAATTCGTGTCGAGCATACTTTTTTCTTTCAATTCCGGTATTTACTATATCTTGTGTCCAGGTTTTGGGGCGAAGCACAAGATATGGAAAACAATATAATAAATGTAAGTGTCATTGGAAGACATTTTTCAAAAAAATAACGCTTTTTAAGTAAATTTTAATATACAAAACTAAACTTATCAACAATTCAAAACAGAGGGGCCATTCCCCGTTTCGAACAAAATAAACATAAAAAAAGCTAACGCCTTTATTTATAAGCAGTTAGCTAATTGTAACCATCAAGAGTACTTATCAACAGAAAAATAAAAGTTTTTTGTAAACAACGTCTTGACAAATAAAACTAGTATGACTAGCACCCTATTGGAGCAGTTCTACAACCAAATGAATAGACGCTGAAATTTCAACGGAGTCGGCAACCGAAGACAGAATGGCATCATCACCCCCCTTAGCCATGGCAAAAACTTCGTGGCGGCGGACATAGGAATCAGATCCGCTATCATCGTCGCGGACGGCAATCACCTTACCCAACTTACCGCCGACACTTGCCGCATAGTTTTCAGCCTTTTCAAGCGCCTTCTTGCCCACGGCATGAATCGCTTCATTCTTTAAGGAATCCTGGTTCTTGAGCGTTGCAGACGTATAGTCGATTTCTACATCCATCTCTGCCGAAAGGGCGGCAACAGCAGCGGCGGCCACAGACCTGGAGGAACTCTTGATGGCAAAGGACTGGCTTACCACATAGCCCGTAAGGCTGCGGGTTCCCTTGTCGTAGGACCATTCCTTGCGCATTTCGATACTATTCTGTTCAATATCGGCTTCCGAAATTTCCAGAACTCTCATTTGTTCAAAAATAGAGAACCGGCGGCTCGTCAACTGTTTGAACAAAAGTTCCTTGTCTTTTCCGTGGAGTTCCAGCCTGGCCTCCGTCAAGAATTCGTTGGCCTCGTACTTATGGAATTCCGAAGCAGACACTTCGACAGTAGCCGTATTGGAGCTACCTACAACAGACGAAACTTCCAGCGGACGCTTGGAAGCCATGCAGCCATTATCTGTCGTGAGCAGCAAGAAGCCCAGCAGTGCAACCAGCAGGACCAACCCCAGTGTAACCTTGTTCATATACAACCCCTTGTATAAAATTATTTCTTTACAGCAAACAAATTCACGATTGCATTGACAAGCAGGGCAACAGCAATTGTCGTCGTCATGCTGATAAAGGGCATCCAGGGCCAGCTGAAAATTCCTCCCAATACAGCGGGCACGCCAAAGGCGGGAATCCCCTGCACCAGAATAAGGCTAGCCATACCGCAAACCACAGCCACAATAACCACCCAGCCACGCAACTTTTTTACACCCGTTCCAAATACCTTATCGGCAAAGAAGGCCAACAGGAACATACCCAGAAGTGGACCCGTGAAAAGTCCAGTAAAGAACAGCGCATTCTTAAGGAGGCTCCCCTGCTGGGTTGCCGCAAACAAGGCAAAGAAAATTCCCAGGACGCCCCAAACCACAGTCCAGATCTTGGCACGCTTGAGACCACCAATTCCAGAGTTTTCATCCCACCCCAAGAAATCTCGTTCCGAAGTGTTACCTAAAGAATTAATGGCCCCAGAAAGGCTACTCATGGCTGCCGCACAAATCGCAGCCACAATCAAACCGGTCACACCCACCGGCAAACCGTTTACAATAAAATAAGGGAATACGTCGTTTTGACCCAAGCCCTCGGGGAGTACCGCCGCATGCGCCTTCTGATAATAAACATAGAGTGCCGCACCGACCCAGTAGAAAAGAATCGAGACCGCACAGCCAAGCACCATGGAAAGCACGCTGGAGCGGTTGGCCGCCTTTACATCTTTACAGCTCAAATAACGCTGCACAAACTGCTGGTCACAACCGCGAATGGCAATTTCAAGAATCGCATAGGCAAAGCCTGCCGACACGAGCGTACGCGCATTCGAGATATCCATCGAGGCGTCCCACCACTTGGTCTTGCCCGCTTCGCTAGCAAGGGCGGCCATTTCGCCGAAACCGCCGACCGCATTCGAAATGAGAATCAGCACCAACGCACCGCCGCCAAAGAACACAACAAACTGCATCACGTCGGTCCAGATTACCGCCTTGATACCGCCAAACCATGTATAGAATATGGCCACCGCCGCGGACACGATAATTGCCAGTTTCAAGTCGATATGCAAAATCTGCGCCAGCACCAGGGACGGAGCGAACAGGAGAATGCCTGTACGGAGCAACAAATGCAAGCAATAGAAAATAGCCGCAATCCGACGCACCGGGCGCGAGAAACGGACTTCGAAAAGTTCGTAGGCACTGTTGATGCCCGAAGTACGGAACCGGGGAATAAACACGAAGCCCACCACCACGATACTGATGAGAGCCCCTATCTGGAACATGAGGAAAGTCATGTTGTCGCCGTACACATCGGCAGGAGCACCGAGGAACGTCGTGGCGCTAACAGAAGTTGCAATAAGGCTAATGCCCACGGCCACCCAGGGGATAGAGCCTCCCCCAAGCATGTATTCTTTAAGATTCTTATTTCCGCGAGAAACAAAGAGACCTATTGCCACAGAAAGCAATAGATACGCTACAAGGACTATCCAATCGACGACTGTGAACATAGCTCATTTCTTTTTTCTAGTTAAACCGCTGCCGGTTCTTTCTCGATGGTTTCAAACTGCACGACCTGGTTACGGCCACCTTCCTTAGCACGGTACAGCGCCTGGTCAGCATTATTGATAGCCTTCTGCAAGTCACCGTTAAAGCCCTGCGTAAGCAAGAAGGCTCCGATACTGACCGTGACACGCAAAGGTTCAGCCTGATGCACATCGAACACCAGCTTTTCTACAGACTTGCGAATTCGTTCAGCGGTTTCTACCATGCCTTCGGCATTGGTATCAATCAAGGCCACCACGAATTCTTCACCACCAAAGCGGGCTACCACGTCGATTTCGCCGCGGATTTCCTTGCTGATGGTATCGGCAATACCCTTGATGACCACATCTCCGATGGGGTGTCCGTAGGTATCGTTCACATGCTTAAAGTGGTCAATATCCATCATCAGGAGACCGATGCTATACTTGCTACGGTCGGCACGAACTTTTTCGGCCCGGAGCTTTTCGAACATGGTCTTCTTGTTGATGAGACCCGTATGGCCGTCGCGCATGGCCTGGTCGCAGCCCTGTTCGAACTTGCGGGCGCGATTGTAGGCGAACCCGGCAACACCGGCAAAGGCCTTGAGCAGTTCCTTTTCGTGATCGTTGTAAGGCATGGAACTGCTGCTTTCAAGGCAAATGGCAATTTCTGCTGTCTCGGAATCATGCTCGGCAGCAATAGGCATCACCAAGATCTGGCGCAAGTTCAAGTTCTTGCGTTCGGAATCATTCAACCGAGGCAGGTAGTCCTTGAAGCCCGGCAAGAAGGAACGTTCCATGGGACGGTTACGCAAGAGGGCCAGTACAAAGACGCCCTTGTCCGAAAGCGTAAAGGTCTTGTTTGCGAACTGTTCGGAATCCACACCGTCGCAGAACACCACATGACCATTCATGTCGTCGCCCTGATCCAAGGCGAGAATCGTCAAGCGGTCGTAAGCCATGTTGGCTTTCACATAATTGATAATCTGCTTGTAAATGTCCTTCACCGTCATGGTCTGGAAGAACTTGCGCAGGTAACTGTAAAGTCCACCGTACTGTTGCAGGGCAATGTGCTTCTGAGCCGAATAGAAGCCCTTGTAGTCCAGCATCGAAATCGCGCTAGCAATAAACTTGAGGGCGCTGGCAGTCGTATCGTTAAAGGCGTTGGGGTACACCGAATCCATGACCAAGGCACCTACGCGGAGACCAGAGGCATGGTCAATCAGAGGCACGGCCACCACCGACTTGATAGACGGATTGTCGATATAGTACATGACACTCTTGGCACCCGGAAGATCGCCTTCCAGAAGGCGGTTCACGTTGGAACGGAACAGCTGGCCCAAAAGGCCCGAAGTTTCAGTAATGCGGGTGCGGAGATTTACAGAAATTTCCTTGTCGTTCGCAAAATTGCGGATGCCCCATTCCCTCTGGTTTTCCATCTGCGTAAACACGATGACCGAATTGACATGCGGAACGACAATCTTAAGCGCAAGCAACATGTCGGTCATGGAACGGTTAATATCGGCATTGGCACGGGCCCAGACCTGGCTCACCTTGAGAGCGGCCTCGGGTTCATTAGCCATACCCTTGGGAGCATTGGAAAATTCGTTCTGCAAAGTCGGGGTAATTACCGGAGTGTTCGTTGTCGAACGATTCTTGAAAATCGTCGGAATGGGAGCCGTTGCAGGCTGCTGGGCATTCGGACCGGCAAGACGCGGGCGGTTCATGCAGGCAAGCACAAACGCGACAACGGCAAAGGGAATCAGGAACAGGAACATTCCCCCCTGGAATGCAAGGCCAAGCAAAAGACCCGCGACCACGAACAAAATTTCTGCAACAGACATATCTATCCCGTTATAAACGGAAGGAACGGTACAGCATTACCACCGAGACGCCGCCATATACGAAATGACTGATCCATGCCGCCCAAAAAGGCGAAAGCGCACCATTTTCTCCCATCTTCAAACCAATTCTTTCTAGGATATAATAGCTAAAAACAATCAAGAGGCCAACCCCGAACTTCTGAGAAAGGCCCCCAGAACGACTATAGCGGTGACAAAGGGCTGCACCGATGAGTAGTACAATCAAATTCATCCAATGGGCAGAACGCTTAAACTGAAGCGCCGTTTCCATGGCACGCGTGTCTTCGCCGGAACGCCTAAGCACATTGATTCGCGCCATGACCATCTTGGAATCCATTTCGTCGGCAGTCTGGCGTTCGTTAATCAAGTCACCCGGATAAGTCGTGACCTTTCCGCACAACTTTTCTCGCTGAATCGGATACACCTTGACCGTGCCATCCTTATGGAACTCGCGGCGGTTGCCACGTTCAAATTGCCAACATCCCGGCGGCGGGTCGATGCTTTTCAATCTCGCAATGGAATCCAGGGAATCCTTGGGAGCATCTTCCACCCAGCGGGCTATTTTAGCATCGTAGCGTTCTACCAGGCGTCCATCTTCGCGGAGGAGCAACACCACATCGCGACCGAAGCGGCCCTTGCCGGAATAATGCCTAAAGAACCAGCTGGCCCGTTCGCTGTCGATAAAGGTAAAGTCGCGTTTTTCCTTGATGCGGGGATTCTTCTTTCTCTGGGCGTTAGTTTCCATGGTTTCGAGACGCTTGTGGTTCGCGTCCGGAAGCCAAAGTTCGCTCATTTCGTAGGAACCGATCGACACCAGGACACCAAACACAAAAATCGGGACCAGCGTTTTGAACGGAGCCTGGCCGGAACTCTGCATGGCACTCATTTCAAGGTGACGAGTCATGTTACCAATGGAGGCAAGCACCGCAATAAATAGCGCCACCGGAGAAATCAGGTAAAGCATGTAAGGCAGGTAACTTACGTAGTAATCAATGGCGTCCTTGGTATCACGGGCAAGCCAAGTCTTGATGTTACCCACAAAGTCAATCACCGCAAACATCAGGATTGCGCCCAGGAGCACAATCAGGAACATCTTCAAGAAATTCCACATCATGTACCGGGTGAACTTCATCCAATCCTCCTGGTAAAGAATCCGAAGAACTTCTTGAAGAATCTGCCAACGGCATGCAAGAACCTAAAGAACTTAGAATCGCCCGAGAAACGGTCACGCACCATGGCAATGGTAATGAAAATACCGAAGGTTCCGATGATAATGTTGGAGGCCCACATGGCAAGCACCGGATCAATCAAAAGCCTATCCGCCATGTTTTCGCCACCAATCAGGCAAATCCAGTAAATCACGAAAAAGGCAAGGCTGTAAAGGATACCCGTACCGATACCGCCCTTACGGGCCATAATTCCCAGGGGAGCCCCAATCAAGATAAAGATAAAACAGGCAAAACCCGTGCTGTACTTCTTGTGGATTTCTACCGTGTACTGCGCCTTGCGCTTGAGTTCCGATTCCATTCGTCCGTACAATCTTTCGGTCGTTTTGAAAGCCGCAATTTCTTGTACCCGGACTCGCTGCAAGGACCGCCTACGCTGGACAGAATCGATCTGCGTTCCGCTTTCCACCGCATCAGGAACAATGGAGTCGCCCAGGACATGTTCCCGCAATTCCACCAAGGTATTCAACCTTTTTTCAAGAGCCTGCTCCCGATATTCACCGTAGCGTTTTTCGGCATCTTCCACGACTTCGGTCATCATTTCGATAGGCATTTCACGGTCGCTACGGTAGCTGCGGCTACGGCGTTCCAGACGATCGTCGACGTTTTTCATGGCCAGGTCTTGAGAGAAGTAACGGATACGGAAGTAGTTTTCCGGATTGTCCGCATCGGTCATGTGGGTTTCGCCACTACGCAGGCGGAGCATGAGGGTCGCCCCGTTGTCTTCGTATTCCATGGTGGCGCTATCGGCATAAACAATGCGGGGAGCCCCCTTCTTTTCCATTTCAAAAATCTGAATTCCGTACAAAGTCCCCGTTACGGGGTCAATGCGGTTCACCCAGAGTTGCACATCGGGGAACTGGGTAATGAGCCTGCCGGCATCGATAAACACGTGGGGCTTTTTGCGGGACACCGCATTCATGAGTTCCACGGAACGATGGTTTGCTTCGGGAAGCACCCAATTGTTGAACACCACCATCAACACCGAAATAAGCATCGACACAAGAAGCACCGGACGCATGAGCGAAAGGGGCGAAACACCGGCCGCCTTGCAGGCCGTAATTTCCTGGTCTCCCGAAAGTCGGCCGAAAGCCATGAGGCTTGCCACCAGCACCGCCATCGGAATGGAAAGCGAAAGCATCCACGCCAAATTCAGCGCGAATATTTCGAGAACGGTAGAAGCCGGTAGTCCCTTAGAAAGAACGTTATCGAGGATTTTAACGAGAAAATCCACCACGAACAGGAACGTGATTCCAAAAAGAGCGGCCAAAAAGGGACCGATGAGCTCTTTCAACACGTAGCGGACTAAAATCATTTTTCTGAACTTACAAAATTTTCTACTTTACGGGAGTAAAGTTAGAATTAACCAAAGAAAAAAAATGAACCTGTTCAAAAAGATTCCCTTATTCCTTTGTATTTTAGCCGAAACAGCATTTTTAGTAGGATGTTCTTCTAGCGGACAAACCAAGATGAAACATACCGAATGGTGCCGTATCCGCTATGAACACGCAGAGGAACTTTTCAAGAAAGAAAAATATGGCCGCGCCACCGACAAGCTGGAAGAAATTCTTGCCACATGCGCAGGTACCGGTTATATGGAACAGGCCCAATTCTTGATTGCCGAAAGCTACTTCAACATGGAAGACTGGATTGAAGCCCGCGGTGAATACGGTAGCTTCATCTTGAATTTCCCGGGTTCGCCCTTTATCGAAACCGCCGAATTCCGCAAAGCCGTTTCTTCGTTCAACATGGAATTCCGCGTGAGCCGCGACGAAGCGAATACCACCGTGGCCATGAAGGACTTTGAACGCTACCTGTCCAACTACCCCGAATCCCCGTTGCGAGACTCGGTGAACTACTACTACAACCTGCTGGTAGAACGTTTGGCAGAAAAGGAATTCCAGACCGCAAGACTCTATCTGCGCATGGACAAGTACCAGGCAGCCGTGATTTACTTCAAGGAATTCCTGGAAACCTACCCCAACAGCAAGCGCCGTACCGAAGCCCTGTTCATGATAGCCCAAGCCTACAACGAACTGGATCAGTTCGAGACAGCCAAGCTTTACTTGAACATCGCCCGCAACGAAGCCTCTCCTGACGACAAGAAAATCCAAAAACAGATTGCAAAGACCGAAAAGAAAATCGACAAGGCCGAAATTGCATTTGCCAAGCGCATGAAGAAAGATTCCCAGAAGAAGAGATTCTTCAAGGAAGACCGCGAAATGCAGAACTAATGGTTAGTAGGCAGTAGGAAGTCAACAACAGGTGAAAGTTCTTTTAAACATTCTCCTTGTGGCAGTTCTTGCCGTATCTGCCATGGCCGCCGAAGAATCTTCGATCAGCGACCGTTCTAGGCTGTCCATCTTTTTACAGCCCGCCGTCTCTTTCTTGGACTTTCCAGAACGCGAATATTTCCAGAACGCCATCGACACACTCTACTACAGCTTTAAAGAAGATGCATTGACCGAAAGCGAATCACTCAGTGTGGCCAAGCAGGATTTTCAGAAGGTGAACTTCTGCTTCCCGATTTCAGCAGGGCTCCAATACCAGCTTTTCAAGGACAACTTCATTAGCGCAGGCGTCAGCTTTATTTACGACAACGAATCGGTGGTGCTGACCGACCGCAAGAACCGCACCCACAATTACAGCTATACAATCCAGGGCATGCCCTTTTTCCTGGAATACCGCCTAGGCGTTCCGAGAAACCTCATGACCCTTTCGGGTGAAAGCCTTTTCAGCATAGCAGTACGTTGGTACTGGGTTCTGCCGGGCACAGAGATTTATTCCACCTGGGGCAAGCTCGATGCCAAGACACCCCTGCTAGGAGCAGGCTTCGGCGTAAGCGTTGGCTACCTGATTGCAACCTGGAAAAATTTCAACATTTACGGTGACATCGGATACAGCAGCATCAAGGTCGAATCGGACAAGACGTTCTCGAAAATCGTCCCCGACGGTCCCGATCAGAAGGCCAAGTGGAATATTGGCGGACTCACCATGCAAGTTCGCGTTGGTTTCGGCTTATGGAACGAACCTGAGCCTGTTGAAGATAAAGACGACGCAGATGACGACAAAAAAGACCCGGAGGAATAATGAGCATTATTCCTGGCGAGAAGTTGCATTACGCCGAGACCCACTTCAAGTTTAAGCTCCCGTGGTCATTGCTATTCAAGCCCTGGCCCGAAATTTTGGTGGATGCACCGTTTCAGTTTGTACCTAGCGCAAAGCCCCTGCTATGGATTGTCGTGAGAGACGCCCAGCGGTTCCCGACGCTAATAGAAAAAATGGAAATTCATTTTGTCGGGACCGAAGCGGAAACCAAACACATTCCCGAAAGATTCCTGGATTTGCAATTCCAGGCGACGGAGCAATTTTGCTTTTACCCGATACACTTGGGAATTCTCCCAGCCGGACGCTACGAAATTCACTGCAAGATCTACGCCAAGCGCATTGAACCAGGCAGTGGAAAAGTCATCGGGAAAGAAAAGGTCTTTAGCCGTTGGAACTATCCGGGATTAAAACCGGAACCCCTCAAGATCCAAGTGCTTGCAGAAGAACCGCCTAAAGCACCCGGCTTTGTTGCAGGCGAAATGCATTGCCACACTTATTATTCGGCAGACCACGTGGAACACGGTGCCTCGCCCGAAGTCATGCAACAGGCAGCCAAGGCGGTAGGCCTTGACTTTGTAAGCTGCACTGACCATGCCTACGATTTCGCCTACACCACCGAAGACTACACCAAAGAGGCCGACACGCCCCTCACCCGCTTCGACGCTTTGCGCGAAGAAGTCCGCAAACTGAATCAGAATGCAGGCATGCCGCTTATGATTGCGGGCGAAGAAGTTTCAGCCGGCAATTCCAAGGGCGAAAACGTGCACATGACCGTTCTCGGCCCCGAAGGCTATTTGCCCGGACTCGGCGACTGCGGGCGTAACTGGCTCGACAACAAGCCTACCTTCAAGATTCCAAAACTTTTGGAAATGACCGCGGCGCATTGCTTTGCGGCCCACCCCATGCAGCCTATAGGCTACATCGAGAAATTCATTTTCCGTCGCGGTTACTGGAGCCACAAAGACTTGAACCTGGACGCAACTCACAAAATTCGCGGAATCCAATTCTGGAACGGAATACGCGACGAAGGTTTTAAACTCGGGCGTGAATGGTGGATTGAAGAACTGGGCAAGGGAAATTACCTGCTGCCCATTGGCGGAAACGACGCCCACGGTGACTTGAACGATACCACATCGGTGAGTACACCGCTATTTTCGCTCAAGCACACGCGCGATCACGTATTCGGGAAAGTCCGCACAGTTGTGAAAGTGAACCAAAGTGTCATCCTGAGCGAAGTCGAAGGATCTAAAAAGAATCTTTCATTAGAAGCTTTAAACGAAGCTTTCGCAGGCGACAACTGCTACATTACCGATGGCCCGGCTCTCTGGTGGGAACGGGGCGAAAAGAAGATTACATTCCACGCCCGCAACACCCAGGACTTCGGCGGAGCCTTCCGCTACATCCGCATTTTCGGTCGCAAGCGTTCTGCAAACGGAAAGCTCTCCCCCAACGAAACCGTTTGTATGGAAAGCCTCGTATTGCCGCCCGCAAAGACAGACCTTACTGTAAATACCGATGACTTTGCTTATCTGCGCGCCGAATGCGAAACCGCCACGGGTCATTTCGCCATGACCTCGGCTGCAGTACTTTAGGAGGAACCATGCCACGCTTTATGTCGCCCTTAAGGCCGCGCTACATGCGTTCTCCGTCGGATATTCCGGTCGAACAACCGTCAATGCCAAGCGAAGGCCCTTCAAACGGACAGGAGCCCGAAAATCAGGAACCGGAGTATCCTGAAATCGTCTGCGTGTCCGAGGGCACGTTCCGCCAGATTCGAGATGACAGCCTGGTGCTGCTTTCGCAGGGAATTTCGCACCGACTTTTGCGCAGCATCGAAGGCCCATTCCTGATTTTTGTTTTGCCCGAACATGAAGTGCGAGCTCGCGAGCAGTTGGAGCTGTACCGCAAAGAGAATCCGCCTAAAGAAGAAAACCCGCCGATTCCCTTGAGTTTTAGCCTACAGCCGCTCTGGGTTTTGCTTGCGCCCTTGATTGTCACGCTGATTGATTTTACAGACGCCATGAACCTGCATACGCCCGGCATTTCGGATGCAGCCAAGGTTCTTAAGGGCGAATGGTGGCGTTCGCTGACCGCGCAAACATTGCACGGCGACGTAAGGCATCTGGCCTCGAATTTAATTTGCGGCTACATCGTGATGAACATGATTACCTTCCGCATACCGCTCTTGCGGCTCGCGCCGTTTATCGCGATTGCGTCAGCAATCGCGAACCTGTGCGTTTCCTTGACCGTACAGACGAGTTTCCGTTCGCTCGGGTTTTCGACATTCGTGTTCGCCGCCATCGGTTGCCTCAGCGTCATTGAATTTAGGCTCATGCCCAAGGAAACGCACGGCCTGCTTCGCAGGTTCGCGCCGCTCTGCGGCGCGGCATCGCTCGCCGTGTTCCTTGGACTCGGCGAGAACGCCGACATTCTCGGCCATGCCTACGGATTCATCGCCGGACTTTTCTGCGGATTCATTCCCAGCAAAAAAGCGCTCCGCTGGGGAACGCCGCTTTCTACAGTCGATGGAATCGGCCTACTCGTTTACTACGCGCTATACGTGATTGCGTGGAAAATTGCATTGGCTTAAATGCGTTGGCTTAAACGCCGCCGTCGCTGAAGCCCAAAGAATCTTCGAGCCACGTGTCGGTACGCTGCACCGAAAGCCTGCTGCGGTAAGCCTTGCGCCCCGCACGCTGCTGCGCCCACTTTACCGAAAGCGCCGACAGCGGGCCCATGTGCTTGAATAATGTCGCCATGGTATTCGGCAAATTGCGACGCAAAACATCGTCTTCGAAAGACGCATAATGGCTAACACTCCCCGGATCGCCTTGGCGAGCCGAACGTCCAAAGAGCTGGCGGTCAATTCTAGAAGACGGATTGCATTCGGTTGCAATTACATGCAGGCCACCCAGCTTTTTGACGCTATCCGGAATCTTGATATCGGTACCGCGCCCCGCCATATTGGTCGCCACCGTAATGGCCCCGAACTTGCCTGCATCGGCAATGATCGCCGCCTCTTCTTCACTGCGCACGGCATTGATGATTCGACAGTGCAGACCTTCGTTTTCGATACTCTTGCCCAAGATTTCGCTCTCGTCGATATCCTTGGTGCCTATCAGAATCGGCCGCCCTTTTGCATGCAGGCGAACCACTTCCTTCACGATGGCGCGGCGCTTGGATTCCTTGGAAGTAAACGTCTTGAGGTGCGAAATCTTGCGCTTACTCTTGCGGTGATTCGGAATGCACACCACCGCGGCCCCGTAAATCGTCCAGAATTCGGCGGCGGCCTCCTTGCCCGTACCGGTCATGCCCGAGAAATTCTTGTACAACCGGAAGAAGCGCTGAAAACTCATGCGTGCCTGGGTTTCCTTAAGACCCGAAAGTTCCAGATTCTCCTTGATTTCAATCATCTGATGGAGCCCGCCATTCCAGGAGCGCATAGGCATTTTACGGCCCGTCGATTCATCCACAATCACCACCTTGCCTTCTTCGACAACATAGTGGCGGCCCTGTTCAAAAAGTTCACGTGCCACAAGAGCCTGGCGCACCAAATCTTTGAGGAATCCGGCGCGAGAAAATACCGTCGCTTCTTGCAAATCTTCGAGGCGTTCTTCAAGGTCTACAATAAATCGAACCGTGCGGTTCCTGAAATCTACCGTGTAGTCGACATCGCGCTTCAGCTTTGTCGAAATGGAATAGGCGATTTTGCACGATTCGTTGAAATTCGCGTTTTCTTTTTCACTCGAAATAATGAGCGGAGTCACAGCCTCGTCAATGAGTACGTTGTCGGCCTCGTCGACAATCGCCGTACAAAGCCCGCGCTGCACCAAATTCTGCGCCATCTGTTCAAAATTCAGCATGGTCCCGTTCGCCAAACGCTTGGCAAAACTCTGGTAGCGACCCATGGCAATGCGGTCGCGCAAAAAATCGGCCAGGACCTCTTTCGCCGTAGAATACGTGACATCGGCTTCGTAGCCAGCGCGACGTTCCACAGGTTTCATGGCACCGGTAACAGCCCCCACCGTCACGCCGCAAAAAGAATAAAGCGGCTCCATGATTTCGGCATCGCGTGCGGCCAAGTAATCGTTTGCCGTAATCACATGGCAAGGGCGTTCGCTCCAGCCGCGCACCGTGGCGCACATAGCAGCGGTCACTGTCTTGCCCTCACCCGTCGACATTTCGGCAATGTAACCCCGGTACAAGGCTAACGCACCGGCAAGCTGCTCTATGTACGGCCTGTAGCCAAGCGTACGTTTGACCGATTCCTGAACCAGCGCAAAAGCCGTCAGCAAGGTTTCTTTTTCAAAACGGCATCTCAACTGCTGGCGAACCGTACTCATGCGGCTTTGAAGCAGCGAATCACCAAACTTGCTGTAGTTAAGACTTTCCTTATCGATCTTGATCGCATCTTTCAGCAGGCGAACCAAAACGCCATGGCGGCCCTTGAAGCGGCCTACCATACGGTAAAGCAGCGCATCGAACCCCGTGGGGATCTTTTTCACTTGCTTGCAAGTTGTCAGGCGATAGTTGTCGGTAAGATTCATAACAGATCCTGCTCCTTCGAACCTAACTCAACTACGTCAACAAGTTGACAAGTTTCGTATATCGACTCCGTGCTACGCACTACGCTCAGGATGACACGGCCAAATTGACACATATATTACATCCTGTAATACTTTTGCAAAGCCTGACGCACTTTGCGAATCCCTTGCATGGCAAGTGGCGTTTCGCCCAAATCAAACCGAATTTTACCCGTACGGCCGTGGCGCTTGAACGAGGCAAGCAAACTATCATTCAAGTGGGCACGCACAATATAGACCGGCTCCACCGTCTGTTCACCGTTTTGCGCATTGTTCACGCGGGTTTCGATTTCACCACCGGCAAGCCACCCCAGCGCCGCCGAGGGCAAGTGATCACTTGCAGCAGGAATCGCCATGACATTTTCCACCGGAATTTCGGTAAAGGCATCGCCATTCAAGCGCACCGACACCGACCGCGGTTTACCCGCAAAAAGCCTAGAGACTTCTTCTTGGCTAACCACCGCCAAAAAATCAAAAGAACTTGTATCGAGCAACAGCCCGATTGAATCGCCTTGGCGTACAAATCGATCCTTGTAATCATCCAAATCCTTAAGGTCCCAAATTCCATCGATAGGGGCAATTACAGCCAGCTTGCTGCGATCTTCTTCGAGTTTTTCCAGTTCTTGCTTGAGCGCTCCAATCCGCTTTTCAATCGGCAGCATGTTTTCGGGAGCATTTTCAAGCGCCTGGTAGTACGACTGGGTTGCCTCGCGCAGCTGAGCCCGCTTTTCTTCGAGCTGGAATTCCAATTCCCGATTCTGGAGCAGCATGAGCGTATCGCCCTTATGCACCAGGCCGTCGGCATAATGGTAAATACGATCGACAAGTCCGCTTTCGCCCACAATTGCATTCTCATAAGTACGCGCTTCCATGACACCCGGCGCCTTGAAGGTATCGGGTACAGGCACGTTAAACAAGAACGCAAACACGCCGCCAAAAAACAGAACCGTCAAAATCACCGCACGCGAACGCACCAAGGCAAGCCCCGGGCTTGCAAAGATATACTTGAGAAAGCGCCCCACCGGCATAATCACCATAGTCAAGCACAGCAGTATACCCATAAAGAACGAAAGCAACAGGTAATGCTGCGAGATTGCCACAATGAATCCCGTAAACAAGAAAATTCTGTAAACGGAACTGCAAATGCCGTACAAGAAATAGACGAACCTTTCGCTCCAAGTTTCGGCAACCGGTTCGGCATCGCGCTTAAAGAAGATATAGCGTTCCAACAAATACTTTAAATGCTGAACGGAGCGCTGCTGCAAATTGGGCATATCCAGCAAGTCCGTGAGCATATAATAACCGTCAAAGCGCATCAGGGGGTTAATGTTAAAAAGCACCGTCGATACAGACGCCATGATAATGACGTTGTACGCAAGGTTCTTTAAAATACCACCACCCAAATTCGCCCATAAAATCAGGGCAATCGATGCAATAAGAAATTCCGTGAGCATGCCCGCGGCACCCACCAGGATACGTCTCGATTTTTTTCGGAACGACCAGCTAGCCGTGGCATCTACATACGGGAGCGGAACAAGCAGCATGAACATGACGCCTAGCGTATGCACCTCGCCGCCGTAACGCTTGACTACACTCGCGTGCCCGAATTCGTGCAAAAGCTTGACGAATACCGTACACACGTAAACCCAGCCAATGTTAGACGGAGACAAAAAGCCCTGCGCGCTGTCCTTGAGGGCGTCAAAATTTTCGACACCGTACTTGGCAGCCACAATCACCGTCAAAAGCCACACCAAGGCGAAGGGCTTGCTGATAAGGCAAGCAATCAGCCAGCGCAACTTATTCAAAAGGGCATCGGGATCGACCAAGGGCACCTTCAAAAAGAAGATGTTCAAGAGCGACGCCTTTACCTTTTTGCGGTTCTGCTTCTTGTTTCGTTCGAATAGCTTTGCGCCATCTTCGATTCCGTCGTACATGAGCATGTTCGACTGATACAACTGCGCAAGCATCTCTATGACTTCACCCTGCCCCGGGATTTCGCCCGTAGCGGAGTTCAGCATACCGTTCCACACCTCGCCTACCGTCTTGTTTAAGCTCAGGCGCGAAACAAATTCGTACGCCCCCTGGGGCAAACGGTAAAACTTATTGGTGAACGGTTCATAAAGAACATACCACACCACCCCCCGGTAAACCTGGCGGTGGATCCGGACACTCGCCCGGAGAGCAATCTTACTCTCCGAAAGGCGGTACCAGGATTCGTGGAAGATCTTGCGCTGTTGATCGAGAATCATGGGTTTCGATTAGCCCCCTTCTGTAACCTGAACAGTCACGTTCGTATTCACCTTACTGGATACATAGACAACGCAGTTACCGTCTTTGAAAGTGGGGTCTCCGTCAATGTGATCAGGCACATCTTGAGATTTCCAGAAGCCACCTTCAATGTCATAACTGAACAGTTTCCCATCCGAGTAAAGTTCTATACAAACATCTTCAAACGACTGGCCCGGAACTTGAGGCGAGACGAACACCCACAAATTCGGTGTGTAGTCATCAGACTTGGGATAACTTTCAAGAACAAGCTTGACTTTTTCATTTGCAACAAGATTCAATTGAGCGCATGCCACTGGAGAAATAACCGTTTTATCGTAATCAATTTGATCATCTTCATTTATAACGGGATTCTCGGAACCTTGGTTACCGTTTTGTTCTTCGTCATCATTCTGATTAACCAATTCGCTAGGATCGTTGGAACCAGTAGATTGTAGGTCACGTTCTTCACCCAAATCGAATGTATTCAACCTGTCATTCTTATTGTCTACAATCTGAATACCCTTGATTTGTCCCTGATCGAGCTTTGACTGGAACTCTTCGGTCTTAACACCATCGTGATCAAGATAATGATCATGCAGAGCCGTGTTAACCGTATGCTGGTTCAGCACAATTTCGGTATTCGGAGTAAACACGCCAATCGGGTTATTATGTTCAACCATCAGGTTAGCACTGCCGCCAATAGCGATATCGTCACCAATACCCGTTTCTATGGTATCAGCACCTTCGCCAGCCACGACCACATCGCGATCCTTACCGGTGTAAATTTTATCCTTCGTTTCAATCGCCTTCACGGCCTTATCGGTCAGAGCAATAGACGAAGCATCAATTACACGGTTCGCATAATCCGTAAGGTTGTCGTTTACGGCATAGGGTACATCGATATCGAAGGTCAGCTTGGCATCGTCACCAAAGACAAGATCCTTGTCATGGTCGCCGCCAACAGCTATATCAGCATAATTGTAATTCTTGCCATTGAATTTCTTTATACCCGATTCGGCCTCCTGATAACGACCGTCACCAGAAACCACCTGAACGGCAGTAACCAGAGGCAAGTTCTTCGGATCTTGTCCGCTGCTGGTATAGACATTCTTGATGCGAATATCGCATACATTTCCAGAAAGGCCGCGGAACAAGACATAGTTACCCACCAAGCCTACCTTAGGAGCTGTACCATCATGCAAAGCTCTCATGGCACCGATATAATCGGAACAATAGGCTTCTTGGTAATCGCCATCGAACGTACGGCCAGTCCAGTCATTCAAGTAACGAGTCTTTCCGTTCACCGTAACTTCATAAATGTAGTTGTAAGTATCCGTGTCGTCGTTATCACCACCAAGATACACATACAGGTCGTAAGTTCCGTCAATCGTATTGTGCGACGCGTTTACGAACTGATTCATGTTGTTGAGTTTCAGGACAATTTCGTCAGCCTGCTGAGTTGCAATGTAGGTGTTGAACAACTTGGAGTTGGAGGTATCGCCATCCAGTTCGGCATAGTCTTCGATAGTCAAGTTAGTTGCATTCCGTTGACTACCATGTTCCATTGCGTAGAGCTGGACATCTACACCTTCGACAACGGCATACTTGTTGTACAATTCAGGATTATTCTTAATACGATCCATCGTATTGTTATATTCCTGGAGGTCCTTGCGTTCCTCTTCGTGGGCAAATTCAGACACGACAACGCCATGACCATTGCGGTAGAAATTGTGCCAGTCATTGTCTGCCACGACACCAGCGTATTCGCCCTTGTCAACCACATGGGATTCAGTCCCAAACTCGCGAGACAGATTGATAGACAACACATTTATATTATTCATCATCGAGTCGGCGGCAGCCGTAGCACCGGATTCAATATGATCAGAACCAATGCCACCCACAACAGTGTCGTTTCCGTCACCCGTATAGATAAAGTCATCGTAATCCTGAGTCAAATCCGTTACAGCAATGGATTCAGCCGTTGAAATCGTGGACGCCGTGTTCAAATCGTTATCACGATCGGTCAAGACAATCTTTACATTGTCACCATACACAACATCGTTGTCGTAGATACCGTAGCGTTCGTCGCCATAAGTGGTAATCGAATCGCCACCGGTGCCACCCACAGCAATGTCGTCGCCGCCACCAGTCTTGATGACGTCCTTTCCACCATTTGCAATATCGGTAGAAGCAGCAACATCTTGCTTATGGAGCTTGCCCTTGACCTGAAGACCCGCAATACCCGGCAAATCCTTGCCGTTATAGTTCGGTTCATAGAAGCCGTCCTCAATCGTGACAACAATCCGGTCAGCAGCGATATTTTCCGGAACATCAAATACCACATAATTTGCGTAGTTAATGTTTTTGACGGTTTGTGTCGTCAACGAAATGAAATTGCCGTTTTTATCAAAGGCGCTATCTTGAGCCTTCTTAAAACCAATGACTCCGCCTTCTTCCTGGTTGTACTTACCAAAGTCCTTTCCGGCACTGTCATTCACATAGTAGCCCTGCACACGCTTGCCGTCAATATACAGCGACACGAGACGCACACTCTGTCCTTCCCAAGAATGAGCATCGGGCATGTCGAGGTACACGACAACCTCATAGCGGGTGAAATACTGAGCAAGACCATCGACAGCGACTTCGAGCACATTTTCGAGGTGATCGTTATGACCAGTACTCGTAAGGCCTGTATTCATGAGCCTTGCATTCTTGTCGTTTTCAGTATTCCAAAGATTAAGGTTGTACCCCTGGAGATTGATTGTAGAATCGGTGCTGGTCGTGCGGTGGACTTCGCTTCCGCCATAGCTTACCGTCAAGCCACTCATACGGGTACGCGTTGTCGAGGCATCGGCATTATTGTCAGCGGTCTTGTTGTTCATATAAACAATTTCGCTGTCATCGTTACCATAGGTACCCGCAACAGACTCCTTGATGTTATTCCAGTTCTTGGAAGCATATTCCGGAGCGCCAACCTTGTCGTTAGCATTCAGGCCTCTCCATTCCTGTCCCTGGAAGTTGAAGCTAACGGTCGATTCTTCATAGACTGTAGGCTGATTCTGCATGCCGTTGGCCATTGCAGAATTACCCTTGAATGTTGCGTAGGCATTATCGCCGAACACAACATCCTTGCCAGAGCTGGACACAATCAAGTCTTCATTATTTTCGTCAACAGAGGTCGTTTCCCATTCTCCAGACTGCTCATTCTTAACGAAATCGAAGTCTCTAGACTGGGAATTCAAACCGCCCAAGATAACGTTGTCACCGCCGCTTGTCTTAATGACATCGGAACCGGCACTGCCGTCTTCAGCCGTGCTACCATCATCAAGCGTTTTGATATTTCGGCCTTGGTTGCTCACAAACAACGCTTCACGATTACGATCCACGTAGGCTTCGCCACCATCACCGACAATAATATCATTACCATCGCCAGTTGCAATCTTGTCAGAAGCGGTACCGCCAATTACAACATTCTTTCCGTCCTTGGCGGTAATCGTATCCGTATCGCCATCTGCATCAAACGTCGACTGCACATAGTTCAGGTAAGTCTTGGTAGAATCACCATAAACATGATTAACCACAACGCCAGAAGCATTCTTGACCACATCACTATTAGCAAACTTGACTTCGCCATTATCGCCAACAGCAACGTTATCAGAACCATTCAAAGAAATAGTATCTGCACCGGCACCGCCAAGAACCACATTTCTATCGCCATTGGCGATAATTGTATCAGTTCCTCCAACCTTTTCACTTACAGAATGGATATACTTGGGGTCACGTACCACCCCATCCGTCTGGAAGTAGTTGGTAACAGTAACGTCCCGCCCATTGACTTTCTGAGTCTTTGCCGAAGGAGTCGTGTAATCGTACTGGTCCAAGACATCATCTTTGGTAATAGACGAATCCACATCCAGCGAGCCTAGGCGAGTAACCACCTCACCCTTTTCATTCTCGTAAATCACTTGACCACGGTCACCAAAGGCGATTACGTTCGTATTGACCTTGAGTGTATCGTTACCTGTTCCGCCAATTACAACCATGCCTTCGCGAGTCACCTTGGACTTGCCATCAGCATCATTGTCACCCATAGCATTAATGGTATCATTACCGCTCTGTGCGTTTACAACCAGCAAGCCATCGCCCGTATAACCATTCGCCAGATACATCGAAACGATTGAAACTCCCTGTGCCACAGGCGTTAGCGCACGCTTGAGCAAAAGCATCTTCGTAATATCGTATGCATCCAACACAATTTCACGACGTTGAAGCGTACCATCAGAAAATTCGACGTTCAAGAAGACCCTATTTCTATCAATTAGGCCATTCTTTTCAGCCGTAGCATTGGCATTCTTAATACTAGTCAATGTAGCAGCAGACTTGCCTTCACAGAAAGTTAAGCCAGACACATTATACGCAACAACGTTCTTTATAGAGCCATTATAGTTCGTCGCAGACAGATTTTTCAATGTCGCAATCTTATCGGACTTTTCTTCGGCATAGCTGTGCACATTGACGGTATCGCCGCCCTTACCGCTATTCACCACCGTAAAGGTCTGGAAACCGTCTTCACGGTAAATCGTCTTATGGATATCAACCGTATCTACGCCCTTACCAAGATTAATTTCGCCATATTCCATATTGGCAATATTAATCTGATTCGTTGCTGTGGCCGCGGCATCCTTGTGATCAAAACGCAGAGCATGCTTATCGGAATCATGCCATTCCGTATCAGCCTGCTTTACCACATCTTCCGTTTTCTGTAAAAGCGTCGCAGAATCGGCATTCTTTGAAATGAGCTTGTTATCGAAAGTAGCAACCTTACTCAATGCTTCAAGATCGTTTTGAATTCCTGCCTTAGCATTATTACGGTTATTCACAAAGATTCTGTCTTTACTATTGCCCTCATCAAACTTAGCGGCTTCGGCTTCGGCGGCCTCGCGAGCAGCTTTATCCTCATCACTAATACCATTCCGTTCATCATTGCTAAGTTCAGTATAATCAGGTTTATCACTATAATGAATCATCAAGAGGTCATGGTCTCCGAGGTCAGCTTCCCTGCCAGCACCGTCTTCGTATAAGGGGCCCTTGATATCAGCTATGGTATCATCCGTGAGACGATCCTCAATATCCTTGATCGAAGTACCCTTATAATTATCAATTTCATCAACAATAGAAACGGACGGCCAATGATATTCGAGATTGTGATTATCTACATTTGTCAATTTAAAGAAGACGTTACCATGCAAAGCCACAGGTTTATTCGTTTCAGTACTACAAATAATCAACTGAGTACCAGCCGTTTTATAATAATACTTACAGCCAAGCGAGCTCTGCATACCTTCCGCACAAATAGATGTGGCATTCACAAAATCATACCCGCCCTTAACTTCATCAATCGGAACAAAGGCAAGTAAATCCGTCATTCCACTTGTGCTATAAGTCATTTGCACTGCATTTTCATTCACCAACATAACATGGTCAAACTTGTAGTTGACGTAGAACTTTGTTCCGACAGGAACTTGGGCAAGTACATCATCAAGCTTAATCTGCAACTTATTTTCTTCTTTGACCCCACTTTCGTTCACATACTTTGTCAAATTATTTTTAGGAACTTCATGCGGAGCACCATCAAGCATATACCAGCAAGAAACATTTTTCTCATCAGGCAAGGCTCTCAACGGTAAAACAATCGCATTTGCGTTGACATCGTCTACCGCCAACACATGTTCTTGCGTTATCGAGAACAAGTTTGCAACAGAATTATCCTGTTTTTCAACATAATACTTAACATAAATCCATTGATTCAGCGTAGCAATTCCTGCAGATTTCAAATCAATCTTAACAGTCGTTTTGTCGCCCTGCGTTTTTACATCAGCAACAACAAGTTTCGCCTCAACTTGCCCTGTTGTTTCATTAACAGAATCATACCAGCATACAACAGAGCCATCAACCGGCTTTCCATTCAATACAAAAGTAAACTCGCCACTATCAATTTCACTCTGATCTAAGTCATGAGCCTGCTGAAGCAAGAATATTTCCTTAGAAGACTGCTCGTTCAAGAAAATCAAAGCATTCTTACAGTCTTTAACAGTAGAAAGCTGAGCAGGACTTGTCGATGCAGCCGCTGTTGCCGAATAAGCAATTTGTACATTATGTAATAATGAGAAATAATCACAACCTTCACGAACACTATCGTCGAAAGCAATTAGCTTAACATCCGCAAGAGAATTCCAAGCCAACACGCCATCAGCACCCGCAGTTGCCGCAAACTTGTACGTAATTGATTTACAATAATGCTCATTACCCTCTGCATCATTATAAACAAGCCATACGCCACGATCACCACGCCTCAAAGATTCAGATGTTTCTCCCGGAGCAAATATCGTTATAGAAATGATTTCATCTGTCTTTGGAGCCTTATCCAATTTAATTTTATAAACAGTCTTGCTTACCCCAGTTTCGTCAAGAGTATTCTTGGCAAGCTCCATTTTGTTCTTGCCATCAGCATCATAAAATTCTACGCCTATCGCATTGGAATCTAAATTTTTGCTATTGGTAACAACATCTGGAACTACAGCCGTTCCCGCGCCACCATTATAGAAGCTATCATTGCCCTTATTGCCATACAACTTGGTCACTTCATTAGCTTCTGAATCAAGTACATAGAACGAATCATCTCCATCTCCACCATAAACATTTCTATTCTCAATGCTTACAGCTTGAACATCAATTCCATTACCGAGAACAGTGCCCTGGGAAATTATAAATGTATCGTCACCATCACTACCGACAATACTCATCTTATCGATACCGGCACCACCAATTAACGTAACGGGGCCATTTTCAACAACCGATTTAGTTCCATCATCATGTTTTTCTTGGAACATCGCAACATTGAAAGTGTCGTTACCAAGGCCACCAGAAAGCGATACAGCCGCCTTATTGTGCAACACGTTAAAGGTATCGTTGCCTTCACCACCAACAATCGACGTAGCGTGTTCCACCCCATTGCTTAAATAGCCCTGAGTTGTCTTTGTTGTAACAAACTGATCCTTTGGCAAAACATTGCTATTTGTGGTATCACCATCACGTTTCGACTGGAACATTTGCCCCACAGAAATGTAGTCATCACCAGCTCCAGCATCGATTGAAATTGTAGACAATGTGCCGTCAATGGCGATATTATCATCCCCGGCGCCCGTGTTTAGAGAAATATTTTCAAGACCAGAATCAGCCCCCCCCTTCTTCCAGAAATTAATACGCTCAATTTGAGAGTCCTTCTGTTTGGGCAACTTCGCAACAAAACCGAGCTGTTCCTTCGATGCACGAATCAAGAAATCTTCAGCCTCATAGGTACCTTCAATAACCATGGCGTCACCCTTGTCATTTTCACCGGAATCCATGACATTGGTAACAGCATGATTTGAGCCACCCATCACGCCAATCTTATAGGTATCATCGCCATCTTGCCCATCAATAAAATCACTTCCATTGCCAGCAACAATGGTGTCATTACCACCTGTACCATTGGACTTTGCATCCGCAAGAACACCAAAGTTCTTAGCAAAAGCCGTAATTCCGTCGCCAAAAGTCAATTTTTGACGTTTTTCGTCGTCATCATTACTTACTGATGACGAATACAAATTCGAAGTTCCCTTCTCAGAGTAACCCGCGAGGCCATCATCACCAAAGACATAGTCATTGCCAGCGCCACCATCGAGCGTGTCATTTCCGACACCACCATAGATAATGTCTTCGCCATAGTCACCCGAAATATTATCGTTTCCAGCATCGCCATCAATAAAATCATTGCCAGCGCCACCTACAATTGTATCATTACCATTTGAAATATTTTCATTGTTGGCAAAATCAAGTCCGTTTCGTCCATCATCGCCAAAGATGATATCAGAACCATTACCGCCATCAATAACATCATTTCCATAAACGGTATCAATAGACGTTTCTGCTTCTTCTGCGACATTTTCTGTTGCAGTCGGAGTAGCCACCTCATCAGATTCTTCTGTTTCAGAGGACTCCTCTTCACTAGAAGGCGGTTTAATTAAGGCAATAGCCTCATCTAAATACGCTTGATCAACAGACTCTCCATTTACATCGCTCTTATAAGCTTCGATAAAATCATACAAAGCAATGGTCTTCGTTGACTCAGAATACAAATGAGAATCTTTCTTCTTTATTTCTTCAGAAACATACAAATAAGGGAGTTCTCCGGCCTTATCATCGCTTTGAGCAACAACCATTTTTTCATCTGCAGGAGTATCGCCAAAAATGACATCTACGCCGTCGTTACCCCAAATATGGTCATCGCCAGCATCACCATAGACAACATCGTTACCCATGCCGGCATAAATATAGTCGTCACCAGCACCACCATTTATGCTATCAGCTCCAGCACCACCATAAATATGGTCAGCACTTTCACCGCCATAAATTAGATCTTTTCCACCTTCATCAAACAAATCATAACGAGAAACTTGCTGTGCGACAAAATCAATACGGCCACTGTCACCAAAAATGTAATCGCCAGCATTACCGCCTATAATGAAATCGTTTCCTGAGCCACCAAAGATATAATTCAAGGCACCCTTGCCACCGACAATCACATTATTTCCAGATGTTTCATCTGGATAGGCTTCAGCCATATTTACAATGTGCTTTTCCTTGTCTTTCTTAACTTTTTCAACGCGACCATTTTCACCAAAAATATAATTTACGCCAGAAGCCGCACCATAAATTACATCGTGGCCAACACCGCCATATAGATATGCGGCATAGCCAGTTTTGAAATTCAATTTAGACAGGTCTATATTATCATTACCTTCGCCGCCGAAGATAACAATATCAAAGTCAGCAGTTCCTTTTAGCTTAATAATATCTTTGCCTTCTCCAGCATAGACAAACAGGGTTTCGCCAGCTTTTACATCGTGTTTATAGCTCTTATTATTTTCGACATTCGCTATAGAGCCTCTCCCCCATTGAACATTCGCTTCTTTAGTCTTACAATCTATAATAGCGATGTCATCTCCATCCGTCAAATCACCGACATTGCGCTTTTCGGCAAATTCACCAATATTAAGGACAAGCTGCTCATCGCCGTTTTCACTCCACATGATTGGAGGTGCATCGCCAGCCTTACTTGCGGTATCAAACAGTTTAAATGCACCACTGCTCCACAAAGTCCACTTTTTCGTTCCAAAGAAATAGTCTAAATAAGCATAGGCTTTAGCATTAATCGTTGCTGAAGCATCAAAAATTTCTATGGGATTATTTTTTTCCAGCAAACCTGCTAATTCGCCGAAACGAATCTTTCCATCATTATTCGGATCATTGAAATTAAGGTTCACATCCATATTCAGTGCAACATTAATTCCTGCACGGCCGCAAACGCTTGCTCCTGCAACCACACCCGAATGGAACACCACTTCGGACACATCTCGTCCCGAATCATCCCAATCCGCAATAAAGAACCCATCTAATAAGGCGCTAGCATCCTTAAACCCGCTCTTTTTCCAATTGGCAACACCTAAAGTGTCATAACCGAAGGCCAAATCTATGCATACGCCAAAATTAAAACCAATATCGGCACAAAGGGGACCTACAATCGGATAGCTGTTTTTCCAATCAAATGTAAAAATGAGCGGGCTCATATTGTACTTGACCAAAGTCGCCTGACGGCCAAAGAACAAGCCGACAATTTCTGTTAACGGTTTTTCGAAAACAGGGAAATAAAGGCCTCTACGATCATTATTGAGCGATGGCGGAGCAGTGATATCGCTCATATCAACCGTTGAAGACAAGCTCAAATTATTCAGCATGTTACTCACGTTAGATGAATCTATCAATTTGTTTAATTTGTCCAACGGAGTTTCTGATTCACCATCATGTTTCAATTCAAACGATTGCTTTATTTGTTCAATATAATCATCTATACTTCCAACAGCCCCATTCAAGAAGTCAAGAGATTTATTATTTATCTTACGTCTTTCTCCTGCATCACTAGAATACAAATTTTCATCTTCATACAACACAAGGTCTGGCAACGACAGGCTAAGCGTTCCGTCATCATTAAATTTCGTAAATTTTTTGATAATATTGTTCAATCGAATAATATCATCTAAGAAACCGAAATCCATATCCTTGCTTTTACCATACATTTTGACAAGATCAAGAACCGTAATACGAATCTTGCCTGCCGGCAGCTTATTCAGCACAGGAATTTCAGCTTGCAAGAAATCAATTAACGGCTGAATCGGTTTTATTATTTTTTTTACGTTTTCAAGAACAGGGCGAATAGTTTTATCAATAAAGCTTCCCGCATCAAATACAACATTCGTAAAAGCAAGTTTTTCAATTCCGTTACTTTTGCTTCCAGAAGCATAATTCCAATCAAAGACAAAATCACTAAACAGCTTCGGGAATGTGTCTCCAGCACCCAATTCTAAATGCATCCCCAAATTAAGGGACGCTTTTAACAAAGCTTCAACCTTAAGGTCTGCCCCAAGATTACTCACCCTTATCTGTTGTTTGGCCCCTTCATCACCAACCCAATCATCAAACGCCAAACTATCTTTATCACTCTTTTTATCATTCAAGTCAACACCTAAATACGCCGTAAAGCCATCTTTTTTGAACGAATCTAGCGCCGAAGCAGTCATTTCCAAGAAACCAAGCGAGCCTTTGACATCAAAAGAATCATTCGCCTTAACACTGACCGTTATCTTCAGGTCATCACCGACATGTTCCAAGAAATGTTTTTCATCAAAGGAACTCTTAATACTAGCAATGTCTCGGGATCTTTCAGCAGAATAATCACCCTTTACAAGACCAACACCTTCAGTACCATCGGCGTTTTTGACAGTTTTAGCGTAAAATTCGCTACCATTCGAAAGTAGAATAAAGGCGCCTTCCCTAGTAGACACTCCAAAACCAATATCAAGCGACCATGTCAATTCGATTTTCAAACCACCCTGCGAACGCAAACCAAGGCCAGAAAATCCTAAATCAAAGTCTGCATTGGCATCAAGGGTATATGTTCCACCGATTCGTACACGCCACCCCGCTTCTGTTTGGCTGCTATAATACTGAATACCCTCTAAATATTTATCAAAAGTTTTTCCAGCCCATGTTACGCTACTACCTTTACAATCACCCAAATCTTGAAGCAAACTGTATTTTTCCAGCAACACAAACAACTTTTGCGCAACAACATCGGCGGTCATACCCGGTGCATTATAGGCAAATTTACGGAACGGTTCAATAAATTTTTCATCAAGTTGACTAATACAGTCTGCAGCACATATAATTCGGTCCCCGATAAACGGAATACTACGCATTGAATTGCTCAGAAGTTGACTATTTAACCCACTAATCACCTTTCTAAGCATTTCCGAAAGACCATCTCCAACAAGACGGAGTTTATCGAAAAGCATTTCTTTAGACACATCCACATTCAACTTCGACAAATCTATCGAGAATGCGCTAGTTGTTGAAGTATCAATACCTGCTACTTTAAGATTGTCCGGCAAAATCACATTCAGGCTAGCATTTTCTGTAGTCATCGCAATAGAGCCATCAACACCCGACGTATTCCCAAACCGAATGGAACCGGCATCCATCCCCAAACATTCTACATTCAAAAGGCCTGATGCATCGAAATAACCGCCACCTGTAAAGATTAAATTTTCATCCGCATCTTTGTTAATGAGCCCCGTATAACCGGCAGTGAGATTCAAATAGCTTTGTCCATTTTTATTTTTATTGGAACAAATCTCAAGCAACGGAATGGAGAAATCCCTATAAGCAATATTCAAGCCACCGGACAAGGGATTCGCGACAAGCGACACTGAAGCCGATATAAACTTGTAACTTTTCACTTCACCATCTTCATTAATGGCTGCAGGCGCATTGTCTATAGAAACCCTTAATTTCCCTTGCTTATCGTATTGAACAACCAGTCTAACATCAAAATTCAACGATGCTGTTAAATATGCTTCAAAACTTCCACCAAGGAATAATTCACCAAAGCCCAAATCACCCAATTGGATTTTCTGCGAGTTTACACCATAAGCCCAACTCAAATCGACAAACATAAGGCCATCGCCTATATGAACATATTGAGTTAGGCCGATTTTCTCCTTTAAAGCCGTACCAAATTCTTGAATCGTAGAATAATCACCATTGGCAAAGAAATTATTCAATTCTGAAAGCACTGATGCTAATCCAGAAATTTCAGCCAAAGTCCGATTCAAGAAAGGAATCTTTATATCAAAAATCTCTTTTGATTGTCCCTTCAGTTCATCAATGAACGTTTTTACACAATCTTTAGCTTCATTCAAAACGCTTCGAGTATCCAATGTGGCCCAATGTCGCAGAGCATCTTCAGGAACAGACCCGCCATTTTGCCACGCCCAAGCCGATGTCACACCCGAAACTGCAGCATCCTGAATCAACAAAGCACCCATTCCCGCCGTATCACTCAAATTAAATGTAGCAGGATTTAATGCAGTTATTGATTTGGACACATTGCAGGCACTAAGATGACTCTGCGCAGCCGTCACCTCTTTATTATAGTTATCTGTAACCTCTTTCCATGCTTCTGCAATAGAACCAACTCTTGTAGAATCATTCAACTGAGACGATATGCCCGTTAAAATAGAATCCGATTCAACTAATGATGCAACAGAAGATGTTTTGGCAATTAAATTTTTCACCAAGGATTCCAATGTTACACTATTTGCAGTCGTTCCAAAGTTCATATTGAAGTCAGATATCTTAGACATCAACACATTAAGAACTTCAATTAATTTTTCAACTTTAGCCTTAGCCGCATTAAATTCATCTTCCGTTGCAGAATCCGCTATACCGACAGACAAACCAGGGAACTCAGTAGCAAGTACATCGCGAGCATTCTCTAGAGCGATTTTCATATCGCCCATCTTTGTTTCTAAAGTATAAGGCTTTATTAAAATCTGCCAATCGGGCAGTTCATCAAGAGAAAGTTCGGTTTTATGGGAAAAATTAATGGTATTTCCACTTGAAGCGCAATAAAATATATCGCCAATCAAGCCGTCATTCGCCTCAATATAAGGAATTCCAGAAAGATCTTGCTGGTATTTTAATTTAAAGTTTTCAAAGCTAATTGACTTATCTGCGTCAAGTTTCCAACAATTCAACTTGTAATCAGTCACATCAACAGCTTCACCTGTTATACCAAGCCACGAACCAAAAATAAAGCCATTACAATCAATTATTTTCTTTATGCCATTATTCGGATCAGTTGACGTAAGTTTTAAGGAAGCATTATCCCATTGTAGTTTTCCGCTACTTTGTGCAACGACTAAAGTCATTATATCATTCAAGCTCTTGCTTTCAAGCGTTGCTGCATTAATCAACAAACTATTCAAGGCTACATCTATAGAAGTATCATCATCAAGGATCACTTTGAGTATATTTTTGCTTTCTATTTCAGAGCCAGTAAAGCCAAGTTTATTTTTAAACTTTTGATCCTTTTCATCAAGAACTTCAAGTTTATAATTCTTACAAACACCCGTCGCACGGAACGCTATTTTTCCATCGCGTAATTCAGCAACAACCTTATCGGCGCCATTTTTCAATTGAATTTTAGAATTAATTAAACGAACAATATCTTCCTGGTTATTAACGCCATCAAAATCTGATGCAGCATAATTCACCGTTACAACTTCTTGTCCACTTGCACCAGACAATTTGAACGCTATCGTGAAATCGGATCCCGGAACATCTAAATCGACATCATTAAAAACACCAATATAGCTTATAGTAGGATAAATTGTTTTTTTGTTATTTCCTATTTTTAGCGAATACGGCAAAAATGTTTTATTTTCAGAACTTCTTATAATAAGTTTTTTATTGACATAACAAACTGAAACATCCTGGAAATCTGGGCAATCTTCATTTGTCGCTAGTTCTGCCTGCATTGCGGAAGCCAACTCATCCATTGAGCTCTCAGAATGAACTTTAAATGTATGATCAGAACCACTCCTTTTCAGTTCAAATTCTATTACTGTTTCATCATTTATACTTTGCAACTCAGCATCGGTTATACTTACAATATAGCCGAAATTATATTCATCATCTGGTGTGGACTGTATTTTATAATACAAGCCCTGATCTGAATCAACATCTGATGACGCAACACCGCTTTTACTATACTTTACCGCGTTTTCCGCAACAACGACAGACGTTCCAAATGTATTTTCATATGCATTTTCATAAATCAATTCATTTAGTTTGGTATTTCCGTCGGCCTTTGTCAAATCCGCTAAATCTATCACTAAATCAAACGACAATGTCACGTTTGATGTTTTTAAATTCAGAGACTGGTTATTCTTTACAACAAAGCCAAGCTTTTCCAACTCTTTCGTTGCAAAAGAAACAGGAGAATTCACCTCTGACATATTGCCTTTATCGTCACGCAACTGTAAATCAAACGGAATTGTCAAAGTGCTATTTGTTTCATCTAAAACACACTTTTTTCCAGAAGCACCAAAACCTAGACTTTCACAAAGTTTATTCAACGAAGAAGGAGCATTCTTAAGAACTGAATCTAAGAGAGATGCTAGCTTAACATTCTCCGAAGCATTCTGGTTAATCAAACCGCCAAAGGTATCCAAAAGAAACGGTTGTGGATTTTCGGCAGTCACAGTCGAATTTATATGCAACCATTGCGACAAGTCCGATAGTTTTCGAAGAATTGTACCCAAACTCGTTTTTTCAATTTCTTTAACCCTAGTATCATTCCATTTCCATTCTTGCGATATGTTATCATATTGACGTTTTAAAGGATTGGCAAATGTAAAATCACTTCCGCTCGCACTACGGTTAAAATAATTATCATCTTTCAGATTGAAATCTAGATCTCCAAAATAGGATGTTTTTGACACCCCCGCCTTCCGTTCAACCTTGACGCTATAGTCATATTTTTTGTAGTCATCTTTTGAATCCGCTATAGATTCAAACTCAAGAGCATTTCCGGACGCACCAACCTTTTCTGGGTCAAGATCTTGCTTAAAATTCACAACTACAGAGAAATTTTCATTCGTACACGCGGCATTACTTTTGCCATCAAGATTAATTGTAAATTTTTCATCAACACTCGTGGAAAACTGAATTAAATTAACCGATACTCCAGAAAAATTTCCAATATTTCCGGTAATTGCGGATCTAGCACCAAACTCTTCACTTACGGCAACATTAACTTTAAGGGACGCATTTGGGTCATTTAAAGGTTGTTCAACATTAAATGTCCAACGAGAAACTGTTACCGATTTTTTTGAAAGACCATTATATATTTCAAACGCGGAATACAACCCACCATTTACGGCATCATCTAATTCCTTTTTCAATGCTATCAAAGCATCAGATGACAACGATGAATTGGTTTTGTTTAGCTCCTTATACTCGTCAGTTTGCAACAGAGCTGTTCTTCTGGCTGTTTTTGCATTTGATAAGCCTTCTTGTAGAATCTTTTCAACTTCGCTATTAATCTGTGAACGAGTCAAATTCGTCGCTAAAGCAGCAATATCATTAAAATTTGCAATTCTCGATACACCATCTTCTTCATAAATCACAGTATTATCGATATTAAAATTCGTATCTGTAGACAAAGAATTTGTTGTCGAAAGCAATTGAGTATCGATGGAGTCTATTTCATTTTCCCAATCAGAAACAGACGCATCCATCATGAGCCTTGGTTCAAGAGACTCTATTTTATAGTTCTTATGGTTCTTGTTAGCAGATTTTTTGTTGTTTTTCTTGAAATTAGACATAGTTCTCCTAAGCCCCATCTTGGTGGGTGCCGATTTAAATTAAACTTTTTATAAGATTAGACTATTTGTTTAATAGTCCTTCGTGCAACGGACAGATTGATAACCGTACCGATGTAGTCCATCGTCCACCTCATAACCATCTCGATCAACTACAGTTCCCTTTCCCCAAGCACTGTTTCTTTTGCTCAAACTAGGCTGCCATACATGCGCATATTCTCCATACAAATAAAATTTTCCCTGAAATGAATATCCTGCAGGAAGAAGCGAGAATCCGTATGAATCGCCCCCCCCCCATACAGCTCTAGAATTCGTCAAATGCCCCGGCTTCAAAAAACGCCACTCACGCTCTTCCATAATATGCCATCCCTCTGGGCATATCCCCTGTATATATTGATGATCATTAAAATACGTCGTATCGAGTTTTTCGACAGCAACCGTATCATATTTTTTAGGAACGTTCATGGCCTCGCTCCAAGTGTACATACCTCCAAAGCCGTTGTCGCAATACCATTCGTCGTCGTTGTAGCAGACCTTTTCTACCACAGAATCACTAAATTCTGTCGCGTTAGCCAGGATCTGTTTTCCCAAATTCAGGTTTTCGGCAAAGAATGTATATTCTTCATCTACACCACCTCCGGCCCCATCAAAATGCTTTTTAATGGTCACAATCTTATATTCCTGACCATCACGATCATCTACAAACGTTTCATAATCAATTTTCGAGGCGAACTGTTTTTCCATATTGGGGTGCGGCACATAGGGCTTTATGGTGTCTTGGCCAGCAATGGAGTCTAACATCCAATAATTCATTTTGCATGTGTAATATGTCAAACGAGATTTGCCCATAACAATGGCTGTATCACCATCGCAACAAACGCCCGCAAAATCAAGACTTCCATCTTCATTTCGTCCACTAAAAGAGCAACCTTCAGAAGAACTCAACTTATCCACAGATGAACTACTGTTCTTACCGCTCACAGAACTAGAACTCTTCTGCGAACCATTCGAATCAGGCTTCACAGAGCTAGAAGACCTCGAACTTCCACCGGAAGACGTTCCTTTGTCCGTAACGGAACTAGAAGAGATTGCGCCATCATCGCCGCTACTGCTTGAAACTTCTGCCACCGGGTCAGGATCGGCACTGCTGGAACTGCTGTCGCACGCAGTGAATACAGCAAGGACAAGAGAAAGAGCTAAAAAGATGGATTGCTTCGTTGCACTCGCAATGACGTGTCTCATAAGACCTCCAGATATAAATTTCCCACCAAAAACACTCCTAACCCAATCTAAAAATAGTAAAAAGTTCCCAAAATAGGGAACTTTATTTAAATAAATCATACTTTGTTTGTACTTTCACAACAGAATTTATTACAAACTACTTACAACACGTAAGTTATTTGCAACAAGCTACAGCATTTCGACTTCTGCCGGAGTAAGCCCAGAAACAGCCACGATTTTCTCCGTAGAATCACCCATGGCCTTAAGAGCCTTCGCCATTTCGCAAGCCTTTTTCCATTCGCCGCGAGTTTCGCCCTCTTGGCGAGCACGGATTTCGGTGCTTGCAAGGATAATCTCGTAGTCCTCTTTCATCGACATGGCGTTCTCCTGGTCAGATAGAAGTTCTTCACCCGCATTGTCCACACGGATGCGGTCAATAGCCTCTTCAATTATATCACTGCCAAAGTTTGGCAACTTGTCGCTGTCGGCGGCATGATTCAGCAGATACAGCCATGCATCCACGGGACCGGACACCTCTTCAGCGGACTTCTTGAAGTTTGGCAGACTAAAAAAAATATACCTATTTTTCGGGAAAATAGGTACTGCACCTCCCCTCTTGACAGCACTTTTGCTATAGATTGCCCATTCGTCCACATATTCATCCTTTGCATCGGGCAGCTCAAAATTGCAAATCCAAATGGAAATTGTTTCCGGCAGTTCATAAAGTTTTTTCTTCTTGACCTCCTTGGAAAGAGCCTTGTATTCAGCAGAAAGCTCCATTTCCTTCTTGCCCTTGATAACAAGGAATGCCTTGTAGAGGATAATGCGGTCAACAAAGAACTCATGCTCTAAATTTTGCATTTCAATGTTCAGGAACCTTCCCGTGCCTGTCGTCGCAAAGACATCCAGGATAATCTTTTTCCTTTGCGGAACACGGAAACGGAGTTCCTTGTCAAAGGTGAACGTCAAATTTTTGATTTTGTCATTGCCCTCCAGCTCAAGCACACCGTTCAAAAAATCCTTCAGCGCATCTTCGCTATCAAAGAGTTCCTTGAAGGCAGGATCCAGCCGAGGATCGAGATATGTCTGGTTTGCAAAAACTTCATGTTTTTTATTCATATTTTTCCTTTTGGATAGTGTTACAATGTTCACGGAACCCAAAATTTTCGAAAGGCCCCTTTATATAACACGCCGTTTTGCGAAAAACAGTTCAAAAAACGTCCCTTTTTGGGTGTATTTTTTTTCAAAACAGCACAGTTTCAAAGAAAAACCGCATTTTTCCAACAAAAAAACACCCGCACATCACATAGCGGGTGATTATCGTATTCTACAAGGAAGGGACGATTATAAAACGATGTTTGTAGATTACAGCGCCTCGACTTCTGCCGGAGTAAGCCCAGAAACAGCCACGATTTTCTCCGTAGAATCACCCATGGCCTTAAGAGCCTTCGCCATTTCGCAAGCCTTTTTCCATTCGCCGCGAGTTTCGCCAACGGCTTCACCTTCTTGGCGAGCCTCAGCCCGAGCTTCGGCCACTTTCTGTTGAGTTTCAGCATGGGCATCCGCAAGGCGCTTGCGGAACACATCACCGGCGCTCACAAAGCCGTACTTCTGTCCAACACTTTTGAATGCCATTTCCAACTCCTTCAGATAGTCTTCATCGACATACTCCTTTAAATATACATTAAATATCAGCCATATTCACAAACGAGCATGCAAACGGAAGTACACGGCCATGGAAAAATTCAGGATATCCATCCTCAAGATTCTTGAGAGGATTCCAATTTTCGCGCCCATTGTAAAAGATTATCGCCATAGTCGGGAGCCCGTCGAAAACACGGTTTTCCTGATGGATTTTCATTACCGAACGCACATAGCGTGCAATTTGGTTGATGGTATCGGGGTCACGCCCAGACTTGTGCTCCACCATGATACCCACCAACACGGGTGCGCCAGTCAATACATTGACGCGGAATGCCAAATCCGCATCACCGGTTTCGTCTACCTCGGAATACGAATCAGGAATCCGTTCCAGTGTATCAAGATTCACGGACGATAGGAATTCTCCCACTACGTGATCAACCTTGCCCGCAAGCCCCAACAAGAGCCTAAGACGCTTGACATCGGCAAAAAGCCAACGGAAAAAAGGATCATGCGCACGGCGTGCATTGTTTATCTTTTCAGTCATATTTTTCCTTTTCATTGTGTTATTGTCTATACGGAACCCAAAATTTTCGAAAGGCTCCTTTATATAACACGCCGTTTTTGGAAAAACAGTTCAAAAAACGCCCCTTTTTGGGGGTAAAAGTTTCAAAACAGCACTGCCTGCGACCTGACACTAATCAGCCAACAGAACGGGGAAAAATGAAATAAGACCTGGGCAGCATCCATCATCATTACCGGCAAGGCGAGCGATGCGGAAACAAGCTTGCATGTTTCCATATCCGAGCCGCAGCGGGAAGCGCTTTAGCGCAAACGCGGTTCTAAAGCCTCAATTTTATAATTATTGCGGCGATTCTTCTTGTTATTCTTCTTATTTACAGACATAGGTTCTCCTACCAAGTTAAAAGTTTGCTAAGTGTGCACCCCTGCGCACACTCTTTTTTTAAATTTTATGTTTGAAATTTTACGAGATCTACTCCCAAAGAGTATCTTCGTAGTCTTCTACACAGCGAACGGAAGCCGCATAATCCTTACGAATATTACCTTCATCATGTCGTCTTTCCGCAATATGATGGCTTTTCGCACCAACATTATTGAACTCCTGCGGTTCCCAGAAAAACGAAAACTTTCCAAACAAATCATATTCGCCATCTTTAAGATATCCAACCGGCAATGCCGCAAATCCATAGTCATTGTCGCCAACCCAATCAAGCCACGCAATGGAAGATTTCAGAGCAAGTACCGATATACCCGAAAATTTAAGCCATTCAACATAATTCATCACATGCCAGCCTTCTGGGCAAATCCCCTGCCTATGGACATACCACCCAAACTTTTCGATACGACCACCGGGGGGGACAAAAGAATCTCTGCAAGCAGCACTGCTATCCACAAAAAGGGTGTCACACGCCTTGGGGAGCCCCATAGCCTCGCTCCATGTATAAAGACCTCCAAAACCGTTATCACAATACCACTCATCGTCATTGTAGCAATATTTTTCAACAACTTTTTCGTCAGAATTTACTACATCCTTTTTTATTTGCTGACCATAGTTTAAATTTTCGGCAAATACACGATAAGCTACAATCGTATTTCTATCCGCATCCTTCGTATACACGTTAATAGTTTTGTACACTTGATTGTCTCGAGGATCCGTAAAATCTTCCGACGCACATTCACATTCAGAGGAGCCATCGCAATAGAATTGCTCCGTCATATCGTAATGGGCGTCGGATGAACTTGATTCAACATAAGAAACCAATTCCCACTTATTATTCTTACATTCATAATAGCCAATCAAATCTCCCACAACCATTGTATCCAAAGAGCCTTCCTCACATCTACGCCTCATGGAAGAGGAACTCTGCTCAACTACAGACGAACTACTATTCTTACTACTTACAGAGCTAGAAGAATTCTTTTCCGCTACAGAAGAACTGGATTTTTTCGAATCTTTCTGAGAAGACGAGGAAGCAGAACCGTTATCGTCATCGCTACTCGACGAGATTTCACCGATTGGATCGGGAGCGGAGCTACTAGATTCACCACTACAAGCGACAAACAAAACTGCAGAAAGCAACAACGCAGCAAAATATTTCACAGAAGACCTCCCGGAACCTCAATCTTTTTTACAAATTTAAATTATTAAAACAGAAAACGATTCCTTTTCAGATTGAAAAAGGCGGTCAACGACCGCCTTGCACAAATGTTTAAACGCAATTAAAGTTCACGAATTTCTTTTTCAGAAAGCTTCGTATAGGAGCGAATTTTTTCTATAGGCTCACCCATATCGCGCATTTCCTTCGCAATTTCACGAGCTTTCTTGAGGCCACCGCAATATTCCCAAGTAGCCTGCTCAACATCTCTCATCATCGTACTAAGCATATATCTAGCACTAAAATTACACAATTTCACCTCATTTTGCAAGACCTTGAACACGGGATCTGTCGCGAATTCGCTAAAATCGACCTCGCGGTTGAGCGCATCGATGGCACGGAGCCACTGCGCAATGCGGCTATTGTCGCCAGCAAACTTTTCCTTATGCCGAAGGAACTTATTCACTTCTATGAGTGTAACCGTCTGCCTATCGAAATACACTCGCTGTACCTGATTACGAAGCTGCACCGTATGTCGGTAATTGGGAGATTCCTTGAAGGCATCAAAGAATTGGAAACTGACCACATGCAAGTTTTCCAAACGAGCGGGTTCCCCAGCCTTCACCATACCACTCGTAAGGCGAGCCACATAAAGAACCAAACGATCGTTGAAAATAGATTCACTATTTTCATGCTGGACATCGATAGAGATGCGGTCTCGCGGAATTCCTTCACCACGGCCATTGGTCAGCAATAAATCCGGTTCAATGCTGCGGTATCCCAGTTCACCGGGGACATAAGGATTCACAAGTTTAGGATCTTCGATGCGGTCTGAACCGACAAGGTTCAACGCTGCATTAATGAGGTCCGTCGTGAGCATCAGATTCTTTTCGCTCGCAAGAATCTTCTTAATACACCCATCGTTGTAGAAATAGACATTCCTGTGTTCGTATTCCTTGACGATTGCATCAAGGTCCTGTCCAAATTCTTTAGCCGTTTTGAGTTTTGCAAGAAAATCAGCAAATTCTTCTCTAGTCATTCATAGCCTTTAAGCGTTTCATCACGGAACATCCCATGATGAGATAGAGAAGCCTCTATCTTTATATATACACGCTTTTTTCAGGCGTCTGAATACCACTTTCGATCGTAAAATTTTCAAAACAGCCAATCAGCGGAAGACGAACCTTTCGTTTCTACAAATATTTCTATATTCACACCATGCTTCTAGCCCTCGTTAAAATGTCCCGGCCGGTGAATATCGTGATTGCGATGGTCACGCTTGTGATTGGCTACTACCTGCTTTCGGCATT
>JAEEGJ010005241.1_pt1 | contig 41414 bp, 35 predicted proteins | sample 8958761 | NCBI WGS metagenome assembly JAEEGJ01 (sample SAMN16246546, study PRJNA631951) | gut metagenome | biome: gut microbiome; feature: rumen; material: RS-attached | host: Bos | place: Iran: Karaj | collected 2018-10 | reverse complement strand
CGCGTATCTCCCGATGGCAAGCGTGCGCTGAAGAACACGGGCAGCGAAAACCTGACCATGCTCTGCATCCAGTACAAGGCCAATGCCTTCACCGAGGCCGACAGTCCCATGACCGACGGTGTCATCCTGCAAGAAGAACTAAAGTGGTAAGCGATATGTTCAAACTAGCAATTCAGTTTCTGAAAGACCACAAGGAAGTTGCCTTCGCCACCAGCGAGGGCAACTGTCCTAAGTTACGCATCTTCCAGATCATGAAGCAGGAAGGGCATGTGCTCTACTTTGCCACTTCTGCCCAGAAGGCAGTCTATCGGGAGTTGCGCCAGAATCCCAATGTTGAGATACTGGCCTATGCTGATAACATTTCCGTTCGGTGTTCTGGCATGGTGAACTTCAATGTGGAGGATGATGAGAAGCGATGGATCTATGAGCATAATGATGTACTCTCGCGCCTCTATTCGAGCTATGACCAAATGGAGTACTTCTGTCTGCCAATAGCAGAGATGGACTATTATGATTTGTCACCCACGCCACCGGTATTCCAGCATTTCGACCTTATTTCAGGAGATGTGGGCCAGGGGTTCGTCGGCGAGAGATTCAAGCGGCTATGATGTTCAAAGCGGCCACTATTATAGGTGATGATACATTTCCATCGAAATATATCATTTTTACTTTTCTCAATATTATCAGTATAGGATTGTCAAATGGAATCAGAAAAGATATCTGTCTTTCAGATATGTGACCCATTTTGCAAATCTTTCGTCCGTATATTCCCTTACAAGCTCCCTGAAAAGTTCCTCGAAGGAGACAGACCGGAAGGATCTCCTTCCTTTGTCTGTCAGCAGCTGTTTTTCATAGACAGGGAGGACCAATTCAAAATGCCCGTTCTCTTTCGGGTATAGATGAATATGCGTAAAGTAGTCAATATCCTTGTTCTTCACCATAGACAGCCCTAACAGATGGTTCCTCCATATCTGCCTGAAGTCATTCCTGGTCTTCACCTTGTCTGGGTCTTCGATGAAGCATCCGCTCCATCTGGTGACATTCCAGTATGGACTGTTGTCATCAAGACAAAATTGCTTTTCCTTAGCACCGATCTCATAGGAGGCTTCCGTGTATTTCACCTCTATGCCGATTCCCCCACGCTTTCCGTCCGTACTTGTATAGGCAACGTAGGCATCGAATGCAGTCTTGTCCTTCAGGTAGTCCTCATTGTCACAGAATCGGTCATCTTCAATCATTATCTCATCCACAGAAGCAATCCTGGAATTCACCAGGAACTTGTTTAGGACAAAGGCCGCGTGCTTCCTCGTGGCGTTGTCAATCCCCATAGGGATGAAGATGTTGAAGGGAATATGCTCACTCCTTAGCATGTCAACATACATGGACTTGTGCCTTCCATGAAAGTCATATCTGCTTTTTGCTGCATCAAGGATCTCCTTCCTGAATCCCTCATAGAATATCATCCCTGCCTCGGCATCCTCGTCCGTCAGAAAACGTTGGACGGGAACCAGTTCCTTGGTGCGGGAATTCCTGAATACGCCGCACTTGTCTAGATGCAGGACATTCTTTTTGAATTCTTCCTGATGCCTTTCAGCTAGTCTTTTAAATAAACTTCTGTTCATGATGAAACTTCCCGATAATTTGGGATTTACTGAGCTACAAAATTCATATATCCATTTATTGTATGAAAAATGAGAAACAACGCAGCCGTTCCGACCATCGGATAATTGCTTTTCCAGACTCCGTAGAACAAATAATATAGTGGAACAGCCATAAACTGACTAATAACTATCAACCATCCATATTGATATCCAGAATAGTAGGCTGTCCACCCTGCAAAATTAATCAACAACATTAAAACTGTTAATGCAAAAAATGTTTTTTCTTTTGTCGTTTTTAATGAAAAGAGACCGACGTCATCCCGAACAATCAGCATTAACAAAGCCATCGTCAACACACCAAGTATGTTCTGAATTGTAACAAGCCATTCGATTTCATTCTGCATGCACATGATAGGATTGTGGACAGGATTAACCAATGGCATAATGATATATGGGATTTCCTGAATCACAAAAGCTATCATTCCAATAACAGATACCCCTAAATAATAATTCTTGAACAGATGTCTAAATATCAGCATTATATTTTCATTTACAGAAACATATAAAAATCCCCATTTAACTGATAGCACATTGCATTATCAGATGGCATCTGGAATTTCTCCTGTGTCCGGCGCTTCATCATACAAGTCAAGCGCCTCTTTCATCTTGTCACGCATATACTTCACGGCATTGCGCGGATAGATGATCCTGATTCCCGGACCATAGGACATGAAGACGGAGTACATCTCGAAGTTGATGACCACGTCAATCCTGAAGATGCAGCTTCCGTCCTCAGGATTTTCCCTGATGAGCTGCTGGGAGCGGTGTATGGGCTTTGTCTTGATGTACATGCTCTGCTCCCTGTTTGCCCAGAACTTGATGCGGCGCGGCGTGTTGCGGATGTTCTTGCTCACGCCGATGACATCATCGAAGAAATGCTCGGAATCGAAGTCGGGATTGTCCCGATACGGTATGTCCACCGGCTCGACGCTCTTGATGCGGTCGAGGGCAAGGTTGTAGAGCATCAGGTTGTCGGCCTTCGAGCCGAACAGGAACCAGCGGTTGCGGAACTCCTTCAGCAGGTAGGGACAGAGGATGAACTCCTTGGGCTGCCTGGCGTTGAAAGACTGGTACATGACGCGGAGCGTCTGCCTGTGCGCAATGTAGTTGTACAGGGGATTCAGCAGGCGGATGCCCTCCAGGTCCGGCACGCTGTCGAAGTGGATGATGGGCTTGCGGTTGTTCCGGCTGATGGACAGCTTGTCCTGTAAGCGGCTGACCACATCAGCCATTTCCGAGAACTGTTCAAAGCCTTCCAACTGCCGAAGCATGTCAACAGCTTCTTGCATCACATCGTAGTCATTCTGCGACATCGGCATGTCCATAATGCTGAATTCCGGGTCGGCATAACGGTAATACTTGTGGTCATAGACCTCTATGGGTGCATTGTATCCCAGTTTGTCTGACCGCATCATCTGGATGTCCCCTTGAACGGTACGCACAGACACGCCCTTGCGTATTCCCTCCATATCATAGAGCGCATCGGAACATGCATCCACCAAATCTTCCAGAGTCCAACGGCGGTAACGGTTACGAAGACAATTATCGATCGTCTTGTAGCGTATCAAAGCATTCTTGTTTGCTGGCATAGCGGTATTCTCTTATCTAAACAACTCATTGATTATCATATTTCTGTTCATGATGAATGACAGCATGTCCCTGTAGATATAACAGTCCTCATAATCAGTAGGTATGAGTCGGCCATCATCTATGACCAGGATCTCTGCATCTGGAAAGGATAGAATGACCGGGGAATGTGTGGCAATAATAACCTGTGAGCCAGCAGCCACTGCATCCTTCATCCACACCAGGAAACGCAACTGATTGGTATAGGACAAAGCTGCCTCTGGCTCATCGAAGATGTACAGGCCACGATTTCTGAGCCTGTTCATGACCAGAGAGATGAAGCTCTCCCCGTGAGACTGTTCATGCAGGCTTCTTCCACCATAGCTGCCGAGCATTCTACCGTCTACCCTCTGAAGCCGGTCCACTTCAGAAGCCACATTATAGAAACTCTCGGCACGGAAGAAAAAGGCGTTTCTGTAGCTCAGGTCTGCACGTATGGGTCTCAGATCCTCATACAAACGGGAATGGGTTTCCCATGTACTGAAGTTAAAGTTACGGCTTCCCCCTTCCGGATTAAGCCTGAGGATGGTGGCAATAGCTTCGAGCAAGGTTGACTTCCCGGAACCGTTTTCACCGACAATATATGTCACGCTTCTGTTAAACTCCAACGAAGTCAGATCTCTGACCACAGGAAGTGTGAAGGGATAGTCTTCCGGCTCTTGCGGAATATGCTCATTCCTTACTCCTTTGAGGAAAATATTCTGTCCGTTGATATTCATCTCTCTGTCTTTTTTGCAAAGATAACTATTTTCTACGCAATCTATTTGCGCAGAAGTGAAAAATCACACTTTTTTTGAGGTTTTTCACAAAATAATTTCAGCTACGCAGAAAGACTGCGTAGTATGCGTCTACCTTTGCAATGCGATCCGGAAAAGGATGCGTATGGATACTGAGCTACGAGGCACCACCCATTAATTAAAAGATGTATAACGATTAAAGAAAGAAAAGACAATGGAAGCAAAGATGATCAACAACCGTCCCGTCAAGATATGGACGAGTGACGTCGAGGAGTCTGCCATGCGCCAGATCGAGAACCTGACGACATTGCCCTTCCTTTTCCATCACCTGGCCATCATGCCCGACGTGCATGCCGGCATGGGGATGCCTATCGGTGGTGTGCTGGCCTGCAAGGATGCCGTCATTCCCAACGCCGTGGGCGTGGACATCGGTTGCGGCATGTGTGCAGTCAAGACCAGCTGGAAGGTGGAAGACATCCCTGCGGATGTGCTCCGCAAGCAGATTATGCGTGGCATCCGCAAGCGTATACCTCTCGGCATGGACCACCACAAGGAAGCTCAGGACGAGAGATACCTGCCACAGGGCTATGACATAGACAAGCTGGAAATCGTGAAGCGCCGTAGCCAGTCCATCCTGCATGAGGTAGGCACGCTTGGTGGCGGCAACCACTTCATTGAGTTGCAGAAGGATGAGGAAGGCAGCCTCTGGATCATGATCCACTCAGGCTCGAGAAACCTCGGCAAGCAGGTCGGCGACTATTACAACAAGATTGCCGCTCATCTTAATGAAATATGGCATTCCTCCGTATCTCCCGACATCAGGCTGCCTTTCCTGGCCAGGGGAAGCAGGGAGTTTGAGATGTATTGGAAGGAAATGCTCTTCTGCATCGACTTCGCCCTGTGCAACCGCAGGCTTATGATGGAGCGCATCGAGGAGGTTCTTGCAGACTCCCTGAAGGGAATAGAGTTTGAGCCGATGATCAACATCGCCCACAACTATGCAGCCTTTGAGAACCACTTCGGGCAGAATGTCATCGTACACCGCAAGGGTGCCACGCTGGCACGTGAGGGAGTCACCGGCATCATCCCCGGCTCACAGGGTACGGCATCGTACATCGTCGAGGGACTCGGCAACCCTGATTCCTTCTGCTCATGCTCCCACGGGGCCGGTCGCCTGATGTCACGCACGATGGCTATCAAGACGCTGGACATGCGGCAGGAAGTCGACTATTTGGAGGCCAGGGGCATCGTCCATGCCATCCGCTCACAGGAAGACATGCAGGAGGCATCGGGAGCCTACAAGGACATCGAGGAGGTCATTGCAAATGAGCTTGACCTCGTAAAGGTAAAGACCCGGCTGCTTCCCGTGGCAGTGATTAAGGGATAACATATGAAGACGGACCAAGCGGTTCTTACTCCACATGTCAGAGCCCAAACTGTGGGGCGTTAAAAAGAACCGTCATTTCCGTCTTCCTTACATGCGGCGGTTAAGCACCGCAATTGCCATGGAGATGGCCCAAGCGACTGCTTACTCCTAAATAGGTAACTGCTGGTTCGAGTCCAGCCCGCCGCTCAAAGAAAAGGTGCGGTAGCTCAGATGGTAGAGCGATGATTATTGCACTGCGATTACCTTCTTTACAGAATGAACAGCAACAAAAGAACGCGAGTCTCATAAGGCAAAGGGTTTTCGTCTTAAACTGCAAGGTCAAGCAAGCGCATACTTCATCATGTGTCGCCGGTTCGACTCCGGCCCGCACCGCAAGAGAGAGGTCAAGGACGGCTTACTTCCATGACTTTTGCTAAAGAGGCTCCAATAGCCGTTTCAATTACCTCTCTTCATGCTGCGATAGCTCAGTTGGTAGAGCAATAGGTCCTGTCTGTGGTGACATTTCCCGTGAGGGACCAATTACCACATACTTCTTACTTATCGGTCGCAGGTTCGAGTCCTGCTCGCAGCTCCAGGGATTATCAACGAGGTCTAAGAGGGACTTACTCCCATTCGTATGTGGGCATCATGCCCATGTATACCATCCCAGTCTCTCAATTACCTCTTAGTATTAACAAGGTCAAGGCTGACTTACTTCCTAAGACGTTTAGCTAAAGCGGCATCCTATAGTCAGCCAATTACCTTTTAAATTTCAAACGTTATGAACAACAAGACATTGACAAAGGTAGCCCTGCGCTACCGCGCTGTGTTCCTCGACGTCAACCCCGAGGACATCGACATGAAAAGCGAAATTTCTGCTCCGGTGATGGCATTCATCACCCGTCTGAAGGAAAATGGATTCTGTGTGAGTGAGCAGCTGCTCCATGCACTGAATGCCGTTTCTGCCGACCGGCTGGCTGAAATCACCGGGTGCATCAACGACGTGATGGGTGTCAAGCTCAACTGGGCACCGCTCGTGAAGGGATGGAATGTGCCTACAGGTGAAAGCCTTGCCGACCACCTAGTTACATGGATTGCCAACATCTTCGGCAAGGAGGCAGGCTTCAAGGGAACCACGCTGCCCTGCGGACACTTGATTCCCGTAGGAACCTTCCCGTTGGAACGCTACAATGGCTGTCCCTACTGCGGTACGCCATTCGAGACAGCAGACTTTGTCTACAAAGGCCAGGCCAGCAAGCTGAAGGAGCTGCTCCTGTTCACCATTGAAGACATGCAGAGAGTCTTTCAGTCACTCTTGTCTTCGAGCACTCCGCTTGACGGCACCCAGAAGGACTCGCTGGAGCTGCTGCTCAGTGAGTTCCCTCTGCCCGACAATGCCAACATCACGATGAAGGAGACGGCCATGCTTGTCATCAAGCAGCTGGTTGAGCAAGACAAGGCCGAAGAGGCCACGAAGCTGCTGAAGACACCTACAGACATTCTCCGTTATCTCTGGTACGAAAAGACCGGCTACGTGCAGATTATCGAGCCTAAGACACTCGTTGCCCATGCCCGTAAGCTCTACTATCATATGTGGGGACCGCTTGAAAAGGGTGTTGACGCTGCCAAGGACATGAAGAAAAAGCTGATGCTGAAGTACGACCGAAAGGCCTGCCTGCGTGTGGCAAAGTGGCTGAACGCCATTCCCATGACTGCCAAGCAGGCCGCCGAGAACATGAACCCCAAGCGTGGCATGTGGGTACGCATGATACGGGCGTTACGTCTGGGTGAATACTCCCGGAAGGATGGATTCGGCCATCTGGCAGAGATACTGGACGTTTTCTACAAGCAGGACTACAGCACCTGGCAGGGAAGTGTCGACAAGGCCCGCTCGGCTAACGATGCCGAAAAGACGCTGTCCTTGCTGAAGGAACGCCCGGGACTTTTCGCCCGTTGCCTCTTCGCCTCCATGCTCCGCTTTGGCAGCGACAAGGTCATTGCTGCCTTTGGCGAGGTGGCCGACAGGCTGCCTGCCCGTCTGCTCCTCTCGCTCGGCAATGCGGCAGAGGCCTATTTCGACCCGAAGGCCACGCGTCTGGCCCGCCCCATCACGGGTGTTACCCACAAGATCGAGCCCAACAAGCTGCTGGCCCTCTATGACGGGGAAACCCTCAACTCTATGGTTGAAGCCGTGAACAGTCTTTACAAGGCATCCATGGCAAGGCGTTTCGCAGCCCAGAAGACGGAGGCTAGGACCATCTACATCGACCCTGCTCTATACAACATCCCCGTCAGCGTAGGCGACCGTTCGGCAACCATCCAGGATGCATCCTGCGCGCTGATGGGCACCCGCTTCCCCGTCGAGGGCGATGCCGTGCGCCTGTTCCTCCAGTGGGGTAAGGGCCTGCATGCCCAGCACCTCGACATGGACCTCAGTGCCCGTATAGCCCTTCCCGAAGGAAAGATTGCCGAGTGTGCCTACTACAGTCTGACGTGTGTCGGTGCCAAGCACTCAGGCGACATCCGTTCCATACCCGAGATGGTGGGAACCGCCGAGTACATTGAGCTGTCGATGCCTGAGCTGGAAAAGGCCGGGGCCACTTATGTCACCTTCACCTGTAACGCATACTCCACCGGTGCCCTCTCTCCGAACCTTGTCGTCGGATGGATGGACTCAGCCTACCCGATGAAGATTTCCGAGAAAAAGGGCGTTGCCTATGACCCTTCGTGTGTGCAGCACATGGTACGCATCAGCGAGGGCAACTTGTCGAAGGGACTGGTGTTCGGCGTGCTTGACGTTGCAAAGCACGAGATCATCTGGCTGGAGATGCCCTTCACGGCGCAGACCATGCGGGGAGCCGACAGCGCTTCGATAGAGACCCTGCTCCGCAAGCTGGAGGCAAAGCTCTCCGTAGGTGAGTTGGTTGCCATGAAGGCGGAAGCCCAACATCTTGCCCTTGTGGAGAATGCTGACGAGGCCGACGAGGCATACACCTACGAGTGGGCACTCAACCCTGCCGAGGTGACACAGCTACTCTACATGTAGGTTCATGACTTTGCGCAAATCCTTACAGGAGAATATAATAATTAAAGCTCTAATGTGGTAAATAACTGCAAATGCAACAAGAGGGTGTGTCAAAATAGGCACACCCTCGAGGAGCTTATTGTCTTAGTTATTATCTATAATGTAATCTATAAATGTCCTAAGTTCAGATAAAGGATGATGTGGGAAAGAACGGTCATATTCCCTCCTTTCCGAGAGATTCATTCTTATGCCACGAGTGTAGTTCTCATCATAGGGATCTTTCATCCATCCCTCTAAGTCAATACCTTTTACTAATTCCTGCCGCCTTGCGTATTCATAGACAGTAGTATCACGAACACCTGTTGTTCCTCTTTCTTCAAACTGTCCTTTTAGGCAAAGTGCCTTTCCCTTCTTCACAAAATGCATGGTCAGAATGTAGTTCATTCCACTGGGTTCACGACCACTTTTTACGATGCTGAAAACGTATTGTTTTCCATATCTTGTCATGCCCTGGCTTACTTCTATCAATCCTTGGTTATCACCCAGACTATCATGAATACCGTCTATGATGGCTTTTGTGTCATTCATCGGCATGGTCTCTTTCTCTTTGATAGGGTAAGACTGAACAAAACATAGAGCATTCCTGTTTTCTTTGCTGTAAGACAAAGCCCCTTCTGGGTCATCTGGAAGAGAACGCAGAGGTTCATATTTATCAGGCAGCTGCAGAGTAAGGACTTCCTCCGGCTCAGCAATAGGTGAATCCATGCTTAATGCATCCATTAAACGTTTAGCAATGAGCTTTGAACGCTTTACGATTTCTTCCTCACAAAAATCAAAATACTGTTCAATGGCTTTGAAGTAATCCTCACGTATCAGGTCTTTTTGGTCGCTCCATACGCCATAGAATAACGACATAGGTTTACCCATATAGTCCAAATAGTCACCAAGCATCAATTTCCTGCACATTTCCGTAAAGCCTTCGTCACTACGGTACTTATCAAAAGCCTTCTTCCTCTTATTGATGACTTGAAGCATATCTATGTTTCCTTTCCTTGGATTGATAAAAGCAAAATGAATTGCCTGGAGATAGGTATCTATATACCTTTGACTTCTGCGTAGCTTGTCACGGCAAAAAGAGAAGCCTCCTGGCCATACCACATAGTTCCCTACAGTATGACAGAGTCTATAGAAAGCCCATGCTCTGTCCAACAGGTCTGCAGAGGGGCGGAACTCACGCAATCCCTTGAAACTATCACCCAGTGGGAAGCCCAGCAACATTAAATATGTGTTCACGGGAGCAACTTCAAAGTCAAGATGGTCAAGGCCATCGTAAGTCAAGGCAGGCCAGGCGTCTGTGAATGTGAGTGTCATGATGGACTTAAGAATACTCGTTTTCTCAGGTGAGAAAGCATAACCACCACTGTTTCCATATTTCTCATCACCTTCAAGTTCGTTGAAATCAAAAGATGTCAGTTTCATGATGTCGCCGTCCAGCTTGTCTTTGATGAAGTCCTTCACAAGGCTGGTGGCATAGACATCGGTGACCTTCGAGGCCTTTTCCTGCGCTTTCTTTTCATCGTACTTGTCACGTTCCTCCTTACGCGACAACTTATGCTCATTTGTTTTTCGATAGTCACACTCCCCTTTCATCACATTGTTACGGAACTCCTCCTTTTGAAGCTTACGGCAACCCTCACCTCTGCTGTTGATACCGTCGGTGAAGACACATCCGTCGCATATTGTGTTTTTCGGTCCGTCCCACATGAAGTTGTCTAACCCACCGAGAGGTTTGGGCAGGTGGTCACCGGCTGGATCGATGATGAAACCGGACTTGTCTATTAGATATGGCTTGCCGTCTTTTTCTGCATAGAAGAAATCCAGCAAGACTTCATCATGCCATCTAAGACGGTTAAACATAGGTGGGAACAGGATGTCGCCATTCACACTCGCTAAACCTCGCGGATAAAGTGTAGGATGATCTTTGGTTTTGCGAATAGTGTTGCCGATGATGAAGAGTCCCTGTTTTACCTTATAGACATCATTGAACCAGACTCTCAGGACTTCCGTTCCATCTCTGCGGAGGATGTTTTTCTTGCTTCCAATCTCACATTTGTAGTAGCCCTCACCCCATTCCTCAACAAAATTGTACTTGAATTCACTGATATGGTTCCCTTCTGTATCTATAAGTCCACTCATCAGGTTTACATTATTACCAATCTTCTGGCATGCTATGGCGACACCGTCCACGAAATCACCGATAGTGCGATAGTGCAGATCGGGTGAGATATGTATTTTCCCGTTTTTATCTATGGTTCCCATCCAGTAACCATCCTCAATATAGGTATATTCACCCACAGTTCCTAAAGTCCTCATATTATACTCCTTTCATTCTGTTTGACACCCATTCTTCATCTATACACATGCACCCGTTGTCTGCAAAACGATTGTCCAGTTCAAGTGACAGGCACTGCTCAAAGTATCTCTCCATCTGTAATCCGATATGCTTGCCTTCGTCATCTTTACCCAGACAAAAGAAAATGATTTGTCCATACTTGTTTTCCTTATCAGGCTTTGTCATGCCCTGAAAATACAAACGGACCCCCTTTTCTGTCATCGACGAATCCATGTGGTGAGTAATGGTATATTTAAGTTTTTCAACGGCAATGTCATTCAGTTCGTTTTCCATGATAAGAATCTTTTCCTTGAAGTTTAGCAGCCCATACACAGTACGGAAAGTGTATTTCTCCAATCCAAACACTTCTGGTATTTGGAATGGTTCATTCTTTCCGCCTTTATCTGACACATCATGAGAGAAAAAGATCATGAAATGATGCCTCATGTCATGATAGATGGTTCCAAAAGGGATGAAGACTTTGGCACCGCATTTCGGGCAGGTCCAAATGAAAATATCTTCATTGAAGATTTTCTCCTTCAACTCAGGATTCAGGTCAACATTGATGGATGACCAATACTCAAACTCACCTTCACAACTGCATTTCGGGCAGGTAATGCTATCTTTACAAAGCTGTGACATCTTTAATATTTCTTTTTGTGATATTGAATCGGTTTTCAAGTTCATAGATAGCATAAATCCATGGAATCTCTGGGCCGTTATCCTCGTTCTGATACGTTAGGTCGTTCCCGTCAGCATCCTTATACGCATCCCATGCATAGTTAGTCACCTTGCGTTCCATGATTTCATTGCCATGAATGAAAGAGATTTCCTTAACTGGCATCAGCTCGAAAGAGTCTTCTTTGCAGATTGCCCCGATGGTATAGGGGTCGTTGATGTCCACACAGAAATCTGCGCCATCTTCCTGGAGAATCTTCCAAGCTCTGTCACCAACATGTATAGTCAAATGCTCGCCATCTAAAACTGGGAAATGCTGTTCAACCTTATGGGCTGGAGGAAGGCCGTTCTCATCGAAAGAATAGTCAAAGAGACCTAATTTCCCCTTTATGTCCGTGATAGGCTCATCAAACATGTATGCATTACTCAACTGCCAGTGTGTACATTCTTGGGCAGCCCAGGGTGAATCATTATCGTTGTCTGTGTCAAATCCAACCACATCAACATAGCCAATAATGGCTGACAGCGGCATGTCCTCATATTCTGGCATAATGCCGAATAAACGAAGGTTTGCCATGATTGAAAATGTCTCTGGATCGAGGTTCTTTTCATCAAAGTCCCTTGGCACCTTTTTTGAACTGGCATGAATTAGAATACGCCCTGGCACGCCTTTAGGTTGCCAAGTTCTGTTTTCAATGTCTTTGACTCCAGTGCAAATAGCGTAAGCCCATGGCTGTTGAACAGATAAAGCCTTCATGTCAATCTTTTTTTTTTCGTTATCGATTCCAACTGGAGCTTCTGCTGCCATCTGTACAGACTCTGACTGGATGGGAACTTCAGTTGCCGTATGGAACAGTTCACGGCTGCGGATTCCAAAGGCCGTGACATAAAGATACATGGTTGCAAGCACGTTGATAGCTGCATCACATTCCTGTTCTGAAGCCGTAGGTGCTTTATGCGCATTGTCGTTGCGCCAGTCGCGTACCATGCCCAGATACTCGCTGAACTTCTTGTCAGCATCGTCTTCCGAATATTTCAACCGTTTTAGGCATGGAGTCTGGAAAATGCAGTCTGCCAGCGTGGCTTTCATTCCTTCCTGTCCAGGCTTTGTACTGACAATCTCGGTATGATTTTTCAGATAATACACCTTTTTCAGGAACACCTCGAATCGGCTGACAAGGGTATTGAAATGCTGCTTCTTGTCCACAAAGGAAACTTTTGTCGGACTGCAATACAAACGGTTGAACGCATTCTGTATGACATCGTTCGCCCCGTCAATATCATCGGTTGTCTTGGCTGCTACAAGAGCAACCAGGTCATCAGCTATCTGTTCTTTGGCCTTAGGCAACATCCTGAACACAGAGAATTCGCGTTCGATAGTTGGGAGGATTTTCGTCTTAAACCTCTCAGGATTATAAACCGCTTCATCCTGAGCACGGAAGTTGGCATACATCATGCTACCCATTTGTGACATAATGCTATTGTAAAGGTCGTGATTCTGGAACAACCGGCGGAATGCTTCCATCTGGTCACCATAGCACTCCTGGGCTGCCTCGGCAAAAATCTCCGGGAAGATACTCTCAGCAAACTGCTTCGGGTCATTGTTCTTTGCCTGCTTGGTCAGTTTCCTACGTACCTTAGGCTGGTTCAGCTTGTCATAGATGCTCTCAACCAACACACGATCTTCCTTAGTGAAGTTACCTCGGAACATCACGTTCACCTTGTCAATGATGTTAGAGAGCAAATCGCGTTTGTCGTCGGGACCACCACCGGCACCTGGTTTAGGCGTGGTCAATCCGCCCGCATTCTTGTCAAGCTGGATGCTTTGTGTTTCTCCAGCCTCAATACGTGAGTTAACCAGCATCAGTTGCTTATTCAGGTCGATACGCTCATGATGTTTGGTCTTGATGAGTTTCAGGAGCAAGTCGCAGAAAACGTATGTTCGATAGAGGTCACGGTTATAGGTTCGCTCCACCTGTGCCAGATAATTGTAGAAACGCACAAACTGCTTGATTTGTCCGCGAACAGTGTAGAACGTCTCTTCGTCCAGCTGGTTGATACGGTCAGTCACTCCCTTGAATGCGTTCGACAGCTTACCCAGTCGTGTCGGGTCATCCTTCTTCACTGTCTTTACAATATCTTCCACACGCTGTTCATCCAGGTCAGTCCACAAGTTCAGCTCACGGATATTGTCGCGTAAAGTGAAGACCGAATTCAAATCCATAGGCTTGATAAGTTCGGTACCTGTGTAGAACGGTTCAAAACTCTTCTTGATATTTTCGGGGTCATTGACAAAGTCGAGTACGTAGGTATCCACCTTGTCAGGATGGGCACGGTTCAAACGGCTCAATGTCTGTACAGCCTTCACATCACGCAGTTTCTTATCTACAAACATCGTATGCAGCAAGGGTTCATCGAATCCTGTCTGATATTTGTCGGCTACCACCAATACGTTGTAGAGGTCGGAGGCGAAGAAAAGGGGTAGTCCTGCCTCACTAATCTTATAGTCAGGCGTTGAGTTCATGGCTGTTTCGGTGTATTCATGATCTTGATACAGCACCTTGCCGGAGAAAGCTACCAACGGGTGCACATCGTTATAGCCCTGCAACTCACAGTAGGCTTTGATGGCCATAAAGTAGCGTACTGCATGGGCACGGCTTGCTGTCACCACCATGGCCTTTGCCTTACCTTGCATGGCAGGAAGCGTCACCTCTCGGAACTTCTCTACGATAATTGCACACTTCTTGTCAATGACATGCTGGTGGTTGTCATGGAATGCCTTAACAGCCCGTGTAGCAGGTGTCTCTTCATATTCCGGATCCTCACTGATACGCTTGGTTATCTCGTAGCTCACACCATAGGGCGTATAACTTAGCAAAACGTCCTTGATAAATCCTTCCTCAATAGCCTGTAGCATTGAATAGGTGTGGAAAGCCTCATAGCGGCACTTTGTCGGGTCAATGTCCTGATGAGTACAGATGCCGAAAGTACGCAGTGTCTTGGGCTTGGGTGTAGCAGTGAAGGCATAGAACGACAGATTACCGTGCTGTCCCTGTGCCAACAGTGTGTCCATAATCTCGTCGCGCTGCTTCTCCAGTTCCTCTTCAGCAATGTCTTGCATAGCTGCCATCTCGCGCAGGGCCTCGTCGGTGTCGGCCAGTGCAGCTTTCATCTTCTCTGCGGCCTTACCTGTCTGTGAAGAGTGGGCTTCATCCACAATGAGGGCATAGCGTTTTCCTGTATTTTTGTTCACCTCTTTGTAAATGAGTGGGAAACGGTGAAGCGTACAGATGATGATACGTGAATTGTCATCATTGATCAAATCCTTCAGTTTTGTAGATGGGTCACTATCCTTCACAGTCTCTACTGTGCCGTCCACATGGTCGAAACCAAGGATGGTATTCTGTAGTTGAGAGTTCAGCACACGGCGGTCAGTAATGACGAATACACAGTTGAACATCGGCTTCAACTCTTCATTTTGCAATGCTCCCAAGCGATATGCCACCCAAGCGATGGAGTTTGACTTGCCCGATCCTGCCGAATGTTGTATGAGGTAGTTCTTGCCAGAACCATGTTCCGCAGTGTCAGCCAACAGTTTTTCCACCACGTCAAGCTGGTGATAGCGTGGGAAAATGATTTTTACACTTTTCTTCTTCTCCTGTTTTATCGTACCATCTTTTGTCTTGTAAATGCTAATGCGCTCCTCTTCCTGACGAGAAATGTAGCGTTGCAGGATGCAGAGTAGCATGCGGCGGTTGAGCACACGCTCCCACAGGTAGCACGTCGTATACTTTCCTTCCGGAGCTTCGGGGTTGCCTTTGCCACCTACATTACCCGCTCCGTTACTACCTTGGTTGAAAGGCATGAAGAAAGTCTTCTCTCCACGTAGTTCGGTTGCCATGATGGCCTCGTAGAGATCTACGCCAAAATAAGCAAGTATGCGGTGGTTGAACTGGAACAACTCTTCCCTTTGGTCGCGGTCGTTCATCCACTGGTGGCGCGAGTTCTCCACGTTTTGTCCCGTCAACTGGTTCTTCAGTTCGAGGGCCACCACAGGGATGCCGTTCACCGACAGCACCATGTCGATGGTGTTGTGGTTATGAGTGGAGTAAGCAAACTGTCGGGTACACTCCATGATGTTCTGCTGGTAGTGCAGATTCAGTTCCTCGTTGAGCGTACTGGCTGGTTCGAAATAGACCAACTTGAACTTGAAGCCCAGGTCATCGATGCCATTGCGCAGCACCCAAATCAGGCCGCGCTCATGAATCTTGTCCTGCAACACGTTGTAGAGGCGGTCTTCCGTCTGGGCACCGTATTTCTTCTCATACAGTTCCCATTTTTTCGTCTGAGTCAGGCGAAGAAACTTGATCAACGTCTTCAGGTCGATGGCCCGCTCCTTGTCGTAGGTGGCCTGAGAGCCTTTCACATAACCGCCCTCGGTGGTCAGCCAGTGTTCGATATAGGCTTCAAAATCCCGTTCTTTCAAATCGTTGTTGTCCATATCTTGTTTGTTTTTATTCAATGATTGTTTTACCAGTTACGGCTTCGTAGATGACACTCTTCTTATAGTCTTTCAGCTTCTCTATCTTTTGTTGCTTCAAGGCAATCAAACGGTCGATGTCGGCACATTTTTCGTCAAGGTACGAGGCGATGGAGTGCTGCTCGGAGAGAGGGGGGAGAAGTCCGATGAATTTACATATTTTAGATATAGTAATACGTCGTAAAGCAGATCCTGCCATTGATAATTGCATTTGAGCCTGTAAAGAATCTGAATCCAGTAAGTATTTCAGATATTTTGACAAAAGTTTATCTGATGGAGTCAAAATTCCTAATGATGATAAGACCACATAGTCATTGTCATATACAACAGCAGTTCTTCCAACAGTTCCATCTTTTGCTAATAGAACAGCACCCTTTGGGGGTTGACACCCATTTGCGACTAAGGCAGTGAAATCATCAAGTGAAATTTTGGCAGCATTTTCAACATGTATTTTATCGTCATATACGTTACTAACAGTTATATATGGCTTTCCTTCGCCTATTGTATTTGGAGAGAAATGGGAACCATCGGTAATTTTTTTACAAATTCTTTTAACAGGAAGAACTGTCCACCCTTCCGGAATTTCCCCAATCCAATCGATGCCAGATGGGACTAGTTTGGCGTTTGGATTAAGCCCTTTTGTAATGGCCTCGGTAATTATACTCTGCTTATAAGCTTTCAGTTTTTCAATCATCTGCTCTTGTAGTCCAATGAGCATATCTATCTCCCCACACTTTTCGTTGAGGTAGGAAACTATGCGTTGCTGTTCGCGAAAAGGAGGAAGGATAGTATAGATGAAACCAAAATCTTCTTCAGTTAATGAACTTCTTAAATTTTTAGACAGATGTAAAAGACACTTTTCGTCATCCATATATCTTAGAAGATAATCAAAATATGGCGGATAAGCATCTTTCCTGACAAATTTGAATTGACTATACGCTGGACTTGTCAAACCTTCATTTCTGATAAGCCCGACACAACGTGGTGTAACATCTATATCAAATAGGCACATAAGTAAATTGCCAGGATGAACATATTGGTAGCCATCAAAAGTAGTTGGCATTTTCCCACCAGCACTTAAATCCCTTATGATAACTCCATTGGTTGTCAGAGATATAATATCCTCATTATTGTAAGTGAAACAGATTTCCTTTGTCTTTCGCATAATGCGCTTATGCGGAAGAATCTTCCACGTCTCTGGAATCTTACCAATCCATTCTATGCCGCTGTCTTTCATCTGTCTCATGCCTCATCCTCCTTATTCTTTTGTTGTTCCATGAAGAACTGTTTCTGTTGCTCAATCTCACGGCGCAGTTCCTCTTTTGTCGGCATAAAAGTGAGATACTTGGCTGCGAAAAGTTGGTCGCTACCATTCAGTACCGAGTAATGCGCTACATCATTGTCAGTCTCAGCACACAGCAACAGACCGATGGTCGGATTATGTCCTTCTGGCCGTACCAGTTCGTCATACATTCTGACGTACATATCCATTTGTCCCACGTCCTGATGGCTTAGTTTTGTTGTCTTTAAGTCGATGAGGACAAAACAGCGAAGGTGGAAGTTATAGAACACCAAGTCGATATAGTAGTCTTCTTTTTCCGTATGGATATGTTTCTGCCGGTCAACAAAGGCAAAGCCTTTTCCCATCTCCATTAAGAAAGGAATCAGGTGGTCTATGATACTTTGCTCCAATGTGCTTTCTGTGTAGTTGGTGTTATTCTTGAACCCCAAAAACTCTGCAACTATAGGATTCTTCAGATATTCCAGCTTATCCTGGAGCGGAGCAGTTAATTGTCGCATCTCGCTGCTCACCACTTCCTTGTTTTGTGAGCGTATCAGCCGATGATAGTATTGGCTGCTGACGTTGCGCTGCAATGTGCGAGTACTCCACATCTCCGTGGCCGCCTCGTCCTCATACCATGTTCTCCCTTCTTCTGTCAATTCTTGTTGAATGATGCTATAATGAGTCCAAGTAAGGCGTATAGGAGATTTTCCAGTCAGTGATTGGAAAATGTCTTTTTCATTTAGTTCTATAGATTTTCCAGCCAGCGATTGGAAAAAGTCAGGATGATTCTGATAAAAGGACAAGAAGCTATAAAGGTTGCTCTTTTTGAATCCTCTGCCATACTGAGAGGTCAGTTTCTTTGCAAGTTTCTTTATCACCTGCTCACCATATTCAGCCCGCTGGTCTTTCAGTATTTCATGCTGGATGCGCATACCCAACAGCCAGTTGCGTTTGATGAGTGTTTCGTTGACAGCACGATAAGCGGCGGCCTGTCCCTTTTCAATAATCAGACAGGCATCATTGTATAGCCTATCATCAATTTTGGCAACAGTGTTGCCAGAATCTGAACTGGAAAGCTGAGGAGACATGTCTTTATCTTGATTTGGGTAAACTCCGTTTACCGATTCCTGTATTTCGTTCTTCTGATTCATAACGCGGTGGTTTAGTGCAATAGCTTTTCCATCAACTCGCTTTCCTGCTGTTCGAGGGTCTTCAGTTCCTCAAAGATGTCAGCCGATGGCTTCAATGGTGTGTATTTGTAGAACTCTCGGGTGAAGGGAATCTCGTAGCCTATCTTGGTTTTCTTCTCGTCAACAATGAAGTCTGGAGAGTAAGGGGCTACATTCTTTTGCAAATACTCGTTGCGGTCTGTCAGCCAGGGAATAATCTCCGTGTCGTTGAGAGACTTGTCTATAATGGGCTTTCCCTTTTTGTCACATACCACATTACCTTCAGCATCGCGCTCAGGATTCATGATGAACAGCTTGCTGTATTTGAAGTAGTCGTTCTCGCGCACCTTGCTCTCCACCCGAATCTCAGTGCCGTCGGCAGCAGCCCTGGTCTGCACACCATCGGTAAAGTTGTGGTAGGCCTGCATGATGAGCTGGCGGGCCGTCTCAGTAATTTCCACACGCTTATTGCCCAGCGGCTTCCGGCGCTTCTCATAGCACTGACTGGCATCAATGAGTTGCACTTTGCCTCGACGCTCGGTCGACTTGTTGCGGGTAACAACCCAGATATAGGTGGCAATGCCCGTGTTGTAGAACAGATCGTTGGGAAGTTGAACTATAGCCTCCAGCCAATCGTTCTCCAAGAGATAGCCACGGATGTTGCTTTCGCCACTACCTGCATCGCCCTTGAACAGTGGACTGCCATTCTGAATGATGGCCATTCGTCCAATATCTTTCAGTTTTGCTACACCGTTAAGCAGAAACAGCTGCTGACCATCACCGATGGCGGGTAATCCTGGTTCGAAACGTCCGGCCGCGCCTTTCTTATTCTCGGCCTCGACAGCAGCCCTACTGGTTTTCCACTCAATGCCGAAAGGTGGATTGGAAATAATGTAGTCGAACTTATAACCGTCAAACTTATCATCGCCAAGGGTGTCACCTTGCCGCATGTTGTCGGCATTGCCACCCTTGATGAGTGTGTCGGCCTTGGCAATGGCGAAGGTCTGTTCGTTTAATTCCTGACCGTAAGTGGTGATGTCTGCATCGGGATCAATCTCCAAGAGGCGATCGCTCATGCAACCCAACATCTGACTGGTACCCATCGCCATGTCATAAATAGTAGCAGTGATACCTTCGTCCTCCAGTCGCTCTTCATCCTCACCAACAAGTAATTCTGTCATCAGATTGATGATGTCACGAGCGGTGAAGTGTGCTCCGGCATGTTCGTCGTAACTCTCAGAGAACTTTCGCACCAGTTCCTCAAAAATGTAGCCCATATCTACAGAACTCACCTTGTCGGCACCTAGGTAAGCCTTCTCTGTACAAAACTCCTTAATGACAAGATAGAGCAGGCCATTCTCAGCCATTGTCTCTATCTCCTGCTGGAACTTCATGCGGTGAATCACGTCGATGACATTCTCAGAGAAATGGTTCAGGTATGACTCGAAATTCTCACGGATGTTCTCTGGATCACTGAGCAGTGTCTCAAATGTGAAGGGAGAGAGGTTGTAGAACTTCTGACCAGCAGCCTTCTCCAGGAAACCCTGTTTCACGGTGATGCCATCCACGTCAAGTTGCTTGTTCATGTCAAGCACCTTCTGTTTGGTTGGTGCCAATGTGTCCTCGAAGCGTTTTACCACGCACATCGGCAATATCACGTTGCCGTATTCGTGTGGCTTATAAACACCCACCAACTTGTCGGCAATGGCCCAAATCAGGTTGGCTTTTTCCTGTACGTTTACAGCAGTCTGCTGTTGTATATTATCTATGTTCATATCGGTTTTTAGTTATCACTATTTGCATATAAATATGCAAAGATAGTTTTTTTTCTGTAACTAAACGAATTTTAGAGCTGAAATTCACTCATATTGAACAAGTTTGTATCATTCATATAGCGACACTAACTGCATTTGCATTTTTTATGCAAATGCTACAGATTCGGTTAAGCTTCATCTTTCTGCAAAACTTCTTAAAAGTTAAATTATCAATTGTGCTCATACGGTAATCTTCTATAGACTGAAAAAGTACTTCAAAATTATTCAAAATGATTTGAACTGCAAAACATTTTGCACAAAAAGAGGTGATAAAAACCATACTGTAAATAAAATGTGTTTACAGGTAAATGATAACTATTTACATTGCCATCATCACCTGTAACACAATATCAGAGTTGGGAATCTTTATTGTCCCAATCAGTTTCTGTGGTTTTGACGATTCCTGATAGCCATCAAACAGGCTGATAACAGGAGCATCCAAAGCCTTAGCGATTTTCGCAAGTGTATCCAAAGAACATGAACTGCGTTCTTTTACAATTGCATTGACATACTGGCGAGTTACACCCAGCTTATTTGCCAGTTCCTGTTCGCTCATCTTTCTCTTTTTGAGTATTTCTTTTAGTCGTAACATAAGCATAATATTTAAGTTCCGATGCAAAGATACTCTCTTGAAGTGCAGTGATTCTGCACTCCAAGACATAGTAAAAAGAAATTTCGTTTGGATTATTATACCTATTGGAGAAGTGCAACCTATCGGCTATTGGCAGAGTAGTTCAAGCGGAAGGAAACAGCGTCGGCTGTAGGGAAGTCCTTTGGAACAGCCTGTGTTACTTTTCCCGTAGCACACCATTCGGAGCCTCTTAGTAGAAGCGTCTGGAAACCTGCGCATTGCATGGCAGGATTGTCATCCAGGCTCTCTCCACAATGTCCAAGCATGATATGGAAGACTTTTCCCCTACCATATTCTACTGTAAATATAAGCGGTTCTTCACGACCCGAGCCTTTCTGATCGGGAGAAGAATAGGCTGTATAGAGAACATCTTTTATGCCTCCAGGCCCTCTCATCCTGTCGTATAACTCATCCGAAGCGTGTTTCCATTGGGTAGGAAGACCATCGGTTATAGGGTGAGAAATTGATCTGCAATTAAGTACATACTCATGTCTGAAGCCATGGGAGCCACCGATGCCAGGAGAATCGTCAGACTGTAAAGCCCCGTCTTTCCAATAGAAATAAGGACCAGAAGCTTCATTCCTTCCGCCCCAACCGCCAAGAGCAATCATCTCATTGTAAGCCTGCCAGTCTGTGAATGCATTGTCTGCTGCATGGTAAACTACCACGCCGCCACCACCACGTACAAAATCCATAAAAGCCGTGTTCATGGCATCTGACCATTTGTCTCCATTGTAATCCAGAACTACCAGCTTATACTTGCTGAAATCTACTGAGAAATTTAGCATATCTTCTCCATGTTTGGGAGACACCGCCACGTCAAGACTGAAAAGCCCGGAGTTCTCCAATGTCATCTTAATAGCTTGATGGCTCACAGGCCAATTGTGATTGTTTTGCCCTGTGATGATGATCCCATGAATTGTCTCTTGAGCATTAATACATAAAAGGGAAAGAAATAGTGCAGCGCAGGTCAGAAATAAATGCTTAATTGTATTCATACTTATCTGAAAGGTTAGTCCATATTTATTGTACCTAAAGCCTCAATAACCTTTATCCAGTCCGTTTCAGCCTCAAAGCCAAACTTGTCATCTATCCCTACATTGAAATAGAGCTTTACCTCGAAGTTCTGGAAACTTGTGTTTCCAACTTCGGGGTTTTCGTTTGCATAGTCGAAAAGAATGCCCTCTTCGGCAAAATGGCTTCTGTATTCGGCAATGTCCTCATCATAGCAACCGCTCCAGAGAATCAGGCAGACGTCTTCGCGGTTAGTCATCAGTTGCAGGGCTTCCTTTGAATAAGGAAAGTAGTCGTAGGTCTCCTCATTCTCATAAGATGCCCGCAAAATGGTGTCGTGAATATCTACCAACACGTATATCTTTTCCCAATTCTTTTCTTTTTTGCGGTTGAAAGCTATTTCAAATGCCTTTTTTATATCCATAACCCTACAAATACCCAATATGATCTGTTGAATGAATAAAAGGAATATATCTTTTTTCTTATAGACAACCAATAGGTTACTTTTGATATATTTCAGAGAGTTTTTTGACTTTCGCCATAATCCTTTCCCGTAAGGAAGTTGGAGAAAGCACTTCTACATCCGGGCCAAAGGAAAGAAGCAGAGTCTCCAGTTCCCAGTTTGGGCGCACTTCAATGGAAATAATTCTTTCTTCTTCGTCAAGTGTCAACTGGCTTCTATGAAGAGGTTTGGATCTTACATAAGGGAAACGACTCGGACTGAACTTCAATTTCACTGTCTCAACCTTATTGTCCTCATCCTCGGGTATGGTCACACCAACAATGTCATTGAAATAATGCTCGAAATCAATAATATCGTTGCGTTTGTACTTAATGGAAGCAAGGGAAATACTCTCTATTCTGTCAAGAGCCACATTGGTAATAATCTGTCTCTTGTCATTGAGGCCTAACAAGAACCACCTGTTGTTGAATTGTTTCAGATAGTAAGGATGTATATCCCACGAATGGACCTTTTCCTTGTAGTCCTTGTACTCAATATGTACAACCTGTCTGTTGATGATAGCATTGAAGATGGGAGTAAGGTATTTCAAGCCAACGAGTTGATCATTTTGTTCAAAGCCGATCACTGATTTGTCTTCTCCACGTACTGAGAACCGATACCGAAGCTGCATTAAGAGTTCATCCATCCAACCGAAGCCAGCAATACCTTTAAACCTGTCAAGCATGGCTATTGTCTGTTCAAGCTGGACAATCTCCTTCTCGGACAAAGGCTTCTCATCGATGGAAAAGTCTGTGTCCTCGTACCTGTAATAGGTGCGTTTGCCTACACGTATTCTTTTAATACTGACATTATAGCCTTCAGGATCCTCCATGAAGCTGATGTCATCAAACAGCTGCCTTCTGGATATTCCCTTACTACCATCATATTCATAAAGAGCTTTGTTGCAGGCTTCTATCAAGTCCCCAACAAAGTACTGTTTGTAAACATCGCTGAAGCATCTGTCCAAAACATGATATCTTATGATTGCATGTTTATTAGTAGGCATGGCTCTTTTTGATATTTGATTGAAATCGAAGACAAAGATACACATAATTTTTGAATGTTGTACAAAAACGCGAGAAAAACAGCATGGGAGAGATGTACTATTTTATGACATACATTCATCTCTTTAACTTCTGCTCGTCATCAATATCATCATAGTTACCCTTGGAGCCAACTTCCCACTCACGGTTGCCATCCGAAGAGCCACCTCTTTGGTTAACCAGTCTACCAACATTTCTTCCAGCTCCATGGTCATTCATTCTTGGCATTGAATTGGTTCGGGGAACACTGTTCTCCCTAACCTTGGCGAACAACCGTTTGGTATCAAAGCCATATTCTTCCATATTGATGACATTCCTGTTGGCAAAGTCGATGCAGAAGGTATGTCCGTCAGCAATAGCCAACATATAACCATCTTCATGAATCTTCTCCATCAGTTTTTCGTCAGGTGTCTCCGAGAACAACTCCCGAAGTTGACTGATGGTTTTCTGCACTTTAGCATCATCTTTCTGCTCTATGACTATCTTTTCAGGATGGGCGTATTTCCCCATTTTACAGATAACCTGTCTTTCTTGCTCAGTAGAAGGTGTAAATGATTGGAGCCAGGAACGCCGGTCATTTGAACGTAGAACAGCCAACACATGCTCGGAAAGCGTATAAGAGCTGCCTTTGAACAATACACATCCGTTTAAGATCCTGGAATGGAATTGTCTCCTGAGAAGTTTGTTTAGCTCCATAGTGGTCAGCTCATTGTTATCTTCAAGCATGTCGTCTATAAAGGCATCGATCTTGTTAAAACGTTCTTCCTGTGACATGAACTGAAGCAGTTCCTTTAATTTACACACATCACTACCTTTGAATACCGTCTTCGTCTTGTGGTCAACAATCAGGTAGCCTGTTGGCTTGTCTTTTGGACCAATAAACAATAAGCTCACCCCAAACTTATCCTTCATGACATCTTGTAGCTCTTTCCGGCCAGAGGACATGTCACGGTACTTTCTTAATATTGCCCTTAACTGAGCCGTTCTTCTCTTGTCAAGTTCTTCTGTTGATAATCTGGCTTCAACAACGCTTTGGGGTATTCTTTCCTGAACAACCCCACCACGTTTCAGGACCACCTTGTTATTTGCCTTGTAACAGTCATATCCCAGGGTTTCCATGATAGCCATGAATTGAGGAACGGTAGAGAATCTGTAGTTCAGAGCTTCCGTTATAGATGTACTCAGTCGTGCCGACTCGTCAACACCCATGATACGGTTGATGGCTTCTTGTGAGCGAAGTCTTTCATGATGATGATTGATTTTCTTTCCATGAGGATCAACCCGGCTCGTTATGATGTGGATGTGATTGTTGTCCGTGTCATGGTGCGAGTAGATAAGCATAGGCTGCCCAGTCTCGCCATATCCCATTTCTTTCATGTACTGATGGGCGATAGCCACCAGTTCCTCTTTTGTATATTCATGGCCTTTACATGAGATGGCCACATGGAACTGGGGCTTCTTGATTCTCTTGTTAGACGAAGTGTAGTCTGTCAGGAACTTTGTCAATTCCTCACAAGTATAGATGCCAATGTTTCCTATATATCCGAAATTCGTCATTTCCAACAGTTCGGCTTTTCCCTGGGAAACCTTACGCTCATTGTATTCGACTGCATAGAAACTTGCACTTGAAGGTAGAATTGTCGCTATCATATATTATTAATAATGTGTAAAGTTCAATATTTCAAAATTGCAAAATTATATTATAGCAATATTGCAAGTGTCAAATAATATTCTTTTTAAAAATATACTTTTGATATTTTCATATTTTGAAAACATCAACATTGCAATATACTAATAATTCAAATAATGAAGAATGTAATTGTTGAAATAATAAAAATAACAAATAATAAGAAGTTCAACAATTACGAATGAGAGTAGGGCTTAGAGCTTGATCAGCTTTTTAGCAATCTTCGTTTGTTCAGATTTTAGCTTCTCCAGGAACATCAATATGTGCTTTGCCTGTGGGATGATAACATCCTCATAGTATTTCTGGCTCAGCGAATTGCCGATAGCCAGTTCATTCGCACGTTTCATCGCCTGGTTGAAGTTGCCTCCAAGCCAACTCAACTCCTGCTGATACTTCTTATAAAGGTCTGTCATTTCATTTAGGGCCTCTATTCGTTTAACAGTACCAATGTCATTGAACTGTCTGACAGCATCACGTATCATGCCGCTCATCGTTTGATAACCTGACGCTTTCTGCTTAAACAGACTTTCCTCCTCTGGAGAGAGTCTGATCCATAGTCTTTTGTTTCTTTCCATAATATAAAGTTTCATATTTCCGAGTTGCGAGGGAATAACCCAACTTGATAAAGTTGGCAAGTATACTTTTGAAGGAGAAACGGAGTTTTGTCCGCACAAAAGTACAACTTGCTACACATTTTTCCAGACACATTGTTTACCACAATGCAAAGTTAGGAAATCAGACTGAACTTCGTTCATCATTACCTTTATTTTTCTGTTAAATAATCCTTATTTAAAATTTTGTAAATATCTAATTTTCAATATATTAAATTACCAAATATCTAAACATCATAGTTTTGAAAAGTTCGAAATTACAATAGTATAAAGAGTAAAATTTGAATCATTCATTAGTTCAATTCTTGAAAAAGACAAATATGATAATTAGAAAAATATATTTTTGAAAACTTGAATATTTCAAATATTTATTTTTTCAATAATAGATTATACAAAAGATACAAAGTGTACTATTGAAAAATTAAACGAGTGCTACTAATCTCACGACCTGTAGCACTCTGCCTGATACTAAGAATTACTCTTAGTATATGATGTTATTGTTAATACGAACTATGGGGGAGAATGCATGAAAAGTGGACTGCCCACCATGCTACTTCGACGCTCGGCAAAGCGCACACGATCACACAGTGAAACAGCCCACAAAAAGGGCTGTCGCTGTGCTTCGTCGTGTTGAAATTTGCCGATTCCGAAGTAGAAGCACATCTTCCAAGGTCAGGAGTTGACAGCTGTTTTCCTCCGTGACGGTGCAAATTTACAAATTTTCCTTCAATTTTGTTCACAATCACTTGAAAATGTTGCTATATGATTACTTGTTTGGCGGATTACCCTGATCATCCAGAGGCGACAAATGTACCACGTAAGGGATTCCCATCCTGTCATAAGAGTGTGCAGCTCGGTTAAAACAACTGATGTTCACATCGATGTTTTCTTTGAGCAAATCTACCGTGAGACTACTATGGGACCCATTCTCAACGCCCCATCCGTGGGAGATTCCACCGTCTGGACTGATGGAAAGCTCATATTTTCTGTTCCGCAATGAAAAAGTCCTTGTATGCTTTGTGTTTCCGACTTTCAAAGAATAGCTATCTCCAACAATTCTATCCATACACAATCGGAAGAAGTTATCCCTGTTTTCCGGAAAGGAGAATTTTCGGTCAATCTTCAGATTATCATCGTCAAACAGAACCCGGAAATCCTTTCTTGAAAAGTCGATTTCTATTGAGTGGTATTGCAGTTTGAACAGATCTCTTAACCGTCTGATGAACTGTGCCAGAATAAGGCAACCGAGAGGACTGTTCAAGTATCTGTCCTCATAGACTAAATCCACAAGGCCGTCGTTCATAAAAACCTCCTGAATGAAATGCCATTTAGCCGTATGGTATTCCATCAGGAGGTCGAGCAGCTCATCGCTGTACATGTTTTGGACGACGTTGAAACTGAAGGTAAAACCATCCTTGGACATGCTGGTTCTGTTCAGCATTCCAACATCAATCGTCCTATAGACGAGTTTTTCAACGATGTTAACGACTCTCTCTGAGTCATTTTCACCCCATTGTGGACTAACCTGATGAAAGTACTTGGTCATTACTGAAGTGATTCTCTCTTTGTGGACTGGCTTTAACCAGTTTCCGCTCTGTTTCTCGTCCCAGGACTCATTACTGCCAGGATTCACGTTTAAATCTTTGGTCTCCATTTTTAAATAATTTGTTCGCCCCCAATATAACAATCATCATCGATTCTATGTCGATGATTCGTAATTTCTCATAGCTTTTTTCAGTTTTCTGACAATTTCATCCCTCAGTTCGCAATCCGTCAGGATGGTAACTGTATCACCATAGGAAAGAAATTTCTGTGTCAGTTCTTTATTAGGTATTACCCTTATGGAGAATATAGCACCGTCATGTGAGTGGCTTATCAGCACCTGGCTGTGATGTATCGGATCATCAATGAGCAAATCTATATGATTGCGTGACACCTGGAATCTGATAGTTACCGGATTTTTGCCATATTCCCGGTGTATTCCATAGATGTCGCTGAAATAATTGTTCATATCTATATCAATGGGCTTGTATTCTGTGTCAGGATGAAAATTGTATGACTTGATCCTTGCAATTTCAAAAAGTTGTAGAGTATCTGGAGCATCTATACTCACAGCCACCAGATACCATTTTCTGGCAAACTGCTTCATGTAGTATGGATAAATGATCAGCTGTTTAGGTGAAGGGAAGTGTTTGCAATATGTAATCTGAACAGTTCTCTGTTCCATAATGGCAAAGAACAGTCCTTGGAAACATCTTCTGCCAAGCTTGCCTATAGACGTGTCAAATTCAAGGACAGGTTCCTGCCTTCCATTCAAAGGTACATCCATGCTGTTGCAAAGATCCTGAACCCATTTCAGTTCGGGGAATCCTTTGCAACGTGCCAAAAGCTGAAGGGAGTATCTAAGTTCCCTTGTCTGCTTCGCTGTCAGTCCTGTGTCATAGATAGAGAAGTCGGAGTCCTTGTACCTGTATCTGACAATACGGCCATCAATGCTATCCCTAACTTTCTGGACTATAACGTGAAACTCATTGGCCATTTCCGTAATATCCTTTAAAATGGTGTCCTTTGTTCTGACTGGGCGTATTCCACGTTCTTCCAATCGTTCGTTAACTACTTGGAGCATTTCATGAATTGTTACTCCTTCTCTTGTTCTAAGCAAGCCGTCAAGCACTTTGACTCTCAGGCTATAATTCTTGGTATCAGGCATATATATTGATTTAGTCCACATCTACTTTTCCAATTCCAGCTTTGGGAGCAGAAAGACCAGGTCAGCACTTTTATAAGCAATAAATGTGCTGCCAGCATCGGTCGTAAGAACCGATAATCATCAAATTAGAGCAAAGGTAATCCCTTCCAGTGCAGTCATTCTGCACGAAAAGAGAAAAGTTTATAATCGAGCAGAGATACCCTCGGGTTGATAGTCAAATCACCGCCTTGATACACTGATAAAACATCTGAAAATACTTGGATTTTGCCCTGTTATTAGGCATTCTGATATTTGCATATCTCAGTTTTTTTTAGTAACTTTGTAAGAAAAACGACCACTTCCGAGTGGGTGATTAGGGTAATTAAAAACAAAAGAGATATGATGATATTTGGTTTCTTTTTTACGCTCGTTTACAGCGTCTGTCGAGGTGTTCTTTTGCTGATCGCCACAATACTGAAAGCATTCGGCAAAGTGTTGATGTTCTTAACCGGAGTCGGCCATCAAAAAACAGATAGTCATCGTAGCTAAAGTACAATGGCTATCTGCTCTTTAATCTTTTAGGACACAGCTCTCGTCAAACTGTTTTTCTATGAACTTCATGGCATTCCCGTAGTTTTTTCTCATCCATTTTAGATCCTGTCTGGATAGTTGCTGAAAACGTTTCTTTATACAGAGTTCTAAGTCCGGCCTCTGTTTTTTGTCTCCAATAAGGCAAAAGCAGGTGGATATAGGAGAAACAGTGTCAATTTCTATTTTCCCGTCCTTCCTGATGAAAATCTTGCCCCACACCTTGCCTCGAATAGAAACGATATTGTTCCCCTTGATATAGATATTCATGGCTTGCTACATAGTTTCAAATTCAACTTTCCCCCCATGGTTTCTCAGTTGTAACTTCAAGTTGAGTGCTTTGTTTAGGTCCGCCAGCTCTTGAAGTTTCATCCTGTTCTCTTGAGAGTTTTCTAAAAGGGTAGCATAAATCAGTCTCTCGACGGTAAAACAACCGTTTACGTCAAAAGCTTTGAACTGCTTCATGCCATCATGCTTGGCATAGACATATAACATTTTATCAAACATAGATTATTGTTTTGTGGAGGGGATTATTTCACCCCTCCGTTTAACCATTAGTGACTGTTGAAGTTACTTACATACTCCTGAACATAAGGACAGTCTATGTCTTTCAAGGCTGTTGGGGTGAAATGCTCATCACGCTCAATACAGACCGTTCCCATTGTTACCTTTTTACCTCCCATATTCACATTGAAGGGTACTGCAATATCTTCCAGTTCCTTCAATGTGAAATAGCCAAGCTCGCCTTCACCGGCACCATTGATGACCAAACCGAAGAACAGGTAGCCGTAATCGGCATCTTCCCTTGCTTCTGTAACATACCATGTCCATGCTCCGAAGGGAAGAAAGAACTTCACCACGGCTTCCGCATTCATACCACGTTCCTCCTGGGAGTAGAGGGGATGGCCATTCAAGACCTTCTTGATTTCTTCATTTACAAGTTTCATATTCAAATCTCCTATTTTTTGATGAAATATTCTATTGCACTATGTACAAGGATAAAGTGTGTCCGTGTCTGCTTACATTGGTCACTCCATGGATTGTAGAAATCGAGCATGAGGCCATCATACAGGTCAGGTAGCTCTTTTTTGATTCTCTTGACAAGACGCTGGTAATTAGCCTTTCTCGCGCCTTTCATCAGTTCGTTCCACCTGTTGATGCCGATGGATGTGCAGTCTGTCTCTAAATACATATTCAGTCTGTTTGTGGCAGATGGTTGGGCTGCCGTTTCCTTGCTTATTATCTTTTTCCCTTTTGTTTAAGCCATTTGGCTCAACTTCGGGATAAGATTTTACATAGCAATGGAAACTGGCTTGAAATAGCAATGGAGACAAGGAATTTGCGAGAAAAGACATGGAATACCCAGATTTCCAATCTGTGGAAGGCTGCCGCGGCTTTTCGCCAGCAAATAGCATGGCGGTACTTGGCACATAGCTACAAGACAGTACCTTTGCGACGGAAAAGTTTGTAACGAAGGTGGATCATTGGCAAATACCATTATCAATACTTGAAAAGAAGTGTCTGGAGGGCCTCTTCTTTTCCCTCAATGTTCAAGGTTTCATAAAGCTTTATTTAATTATTTATTTTACAAGCTTTATTTACATTGGGCGAAAAATCCTTTATTTACGGGGAGTTTGGAAAAGAACTTGCAAGGTTTTGCGCTGAACTTACAAGCTTTTGCGCTACAACTTGCAAGGTTTTGCGCTGAACTTACAAGCTTTTGCGCTACAACTTGCAAGGTTTTGCGCTAAATAGACAACACACCGTCCAAGCGATAATCAATCACAAAACACCATGTGAGAAGACAAAAGTGTTAACGAATTTAACAAGAGGCCGATTTTGGAGGTTTGCAAAGAAAAGGTAACTTTGCATCAAACATCATTGTCGCTTGACAAAAAAGCGTCGATTACGGTCAGTACTGGTTTATGCCAGTGGGTACAACTGCCATAACATGTATGCAGTCCGACTTGTACCACGGACTATTAACGAAGCTTATGCCTAAACGCAGAACAGAAATATATCAACTTATCGATCTTGCTAAGATTCACCATGAGAATGTCAGTTGGAGCAATGTTATCATAAACTCTCCAATCTTCTACAATCTCCTGGAGCGAAGGGCTATGTATTTCCTTTCAGCAGAAGTTAAACACAAGTTCGTAGAAAAAGGGCTAGGTGTTCCAGATAACTGGAAAGAACTGTATTTCTATCTGAAGGATAATGATTTAGGAATCATAGGGGGGAAGAAGAATGTTCCTCGTACATACGAAGTGCTTTGTAGTCTCGGTAAAAAGTTCATCCCGATTGTCAAGACCACGTCAGACGGTAGGATTATGGAGGGTAAGGCCCATTGGGTGGATGCGTTTTTCTACAATCAGGATGAAGACCATTACGTTGTCAGAATCTCACCTGAAATAATGCCTTATCTCATTAACCTTACACAGGATTTTACTTCATTTGACATAGGGACAGCCATGAAACTGAGGTCCAAATACTCTCAGAAAATGTATGAGCTTTGCTGTAAATATGGAGGAGACTTCAGGTATTCGACACCGATAACCAAGACACAGGGGATGGTATTCAAGAAAAGGGTGATACCAATTACACTTAACGACTTTAGGAAAATCTTCAATCTTGAAGAAATAAAAGATACCAGGACCGGTAAAGTGAAGAAAGCCAGTTCCTTCCGGAATTTCAATTCCATAAGGTGCAATATACTTGAACTTGCCCAGAATGAGCTGTTTTGGATGTATCAGAACCAGGCCTCAGACTATTGGTTTGACTTTCAAGCAGGACCTAAAGCCGGCAGGGGAGGGAAAGTACAATCCGTCTTCATCTATATATATTCGAGAACTCATCCCAAGGAGGGTAGCCTGCAGCCATGGCAAGAAGGTGATTTGCCACTTGATCCATATGAGACTGAAAAGCAGGAGCACAGGGAAAAGAGGACTCCTGCCCAGAAACTGCACTCGAATGTCTGGTATGGTCTCGAACATCAGGAGGAAGTGGTTTACAGGCTATTGTCGCGCTATCTGACAAAGAAGGAAGTTGCCTATTACATGATGAAGATTTGTGAGCAGGCAAGAAGATTCAAAGACAGTTATACCCAGGTGATCCAAGTCATTCAGGAGAAAGAAAGTCAGAAGAAATTCATGAATGGCACAAAACAATACAAAAGGAATAACATTATGGATTATGTCTTACGGAAGAATCTTCAGGACTACGGTTGGTCGATTGAGCCGCCAACAAGCAGAAGGGAAAGAAAGAATGAACTATTCCTTTTTAATTCGGAATGAGCAGCTATTCGATGTCTACAACCTTCTCAAAACCCTTTAAATACTGGGTTTTAACATTATTGTTAAAATTCTATAATCATCATTTTGGGTTGCTTGTAGAATAGCAAAAACACCTCTAATTGCAAGTGATTGCAAATAGTAGAAACTATATGAAAGGCAGATTTTGGAATAGTACCGTTATCGGTAAGAGCATGTAAATAGTAGAAACACCTGAAAAAGAGGTAAAAAATGGTGGAAATGGGCTAAAACATGCAGAATCAGTCACTTTTATGGATTTTTAATTGTGGTTAAAAGAGAAGGCGTTTTAACAGTTACAAAATAGGGTTTGAATACACCTTAAAATGTTCCCAAGATGTTCCCCAAATGTTCCCGCAAAAAATCGAAAAGTTTGGGAACATTGGACATGAAAAACGCTAACCCGTTGAGGATTAGCGTTTTAGACGTTCCAAATTTTGGAAATCCGCGGAGAGAGAGGGATTCGAACCCCCGGTGCCTCTCAGCACGCCGGTTTTCAAGACCGGTGTATTCGACCACTCTACCATCTCTCCTTCAGTTTAGAAAAACTGGCTTTGGTCTGAAAGCGGATGCAAAGGTAATGCCTTTTTTCGGCATTACCAAATTTTTCCGCTACTTTTTTTCGATATTGCCGAATATCTATTCTGCCGTGAGCTCAAACACGCGGCTGGCGTAGTCTTTTTCCAACGGAATGTTGAGCCCGGCTTCCATCAGGAGCTTGCCGCTGACTACCTTGCCGTCAAGATAGCAGGGCTTGTCGTTTACCTTCACATTGATTTCCCGGATGCGATAGTTCTTCGTAGCATCGAGTCCGGCCAGGCGTACACGCGGGATAACCATATTATAGAGGTATTTCACACGATGGGCAAAGAGCACCACGCGGTCCTTGGCATCGTTGGTGTAGAGGAACGAGGAAAGGTTCTCATCGTAGGGTGACACCAGGCGATAGAGGTTGCCCAGCTGCACAACGCCGCGAATCTTCTTATAGTCGCTGACGGCACGCTTGGTCTGCTCGCGTTCCTCGGGTGTCATGTTGGCAGGTTGCAACTCGATGCCCAGACGTCCGCTCATGGCCACGTCGGTGCGGTACTTGATGGGTGAGGTGCGGCCCGTGTTCCAGTAAGGCGAGTGCGCAATGTGCTGAGCCATGGCGTTGGAGGGGAAGAAATAGGAGGTTCCCCACTGGATGAAGACACGCTGGAAGGGGTCGTTGTTGTCGGATGTCCAGAACTCTTCGAAGTAGGGCAACAATCCGTAGTTCACACGACCGCCGCCTGAAGAGCAGTCCTGGATGACCAGCTTGGGATATTTTGCACGGATGCGCTCGAGGGTCTTCAGGAGTCCGCGGTGATATTCAATGTAGATGTGGCTCTGCTTCTGAGCGGGGAGGTAGTTGGAGCCATAGTTCTGGAGGGAGCAGTTGGCGTCCCATTTGATGTAGGCAATGTCGGGATTCTCGGTCATCAGGTTGTCCACAATCTTGAATACGAAGTCCTGCACCTTGGGATTGCACATATCCAGCAGCACCTGCGTGCCTCCGCGTCCCTGCTTCAGGTTGCGGTCTTTTTCCTGCAACACCCAGTCGGGATGCTTCTCATAGAACTCAGAAATGGTGTTGGCGCTCTCGGGCTCAATCCAGATGCCGAAGTGGATGCCCAGCGATTTGGCTTTGTCGACGAGGGGCTTGATGCCACCGGGCAGTTTCTGGCGGTCCACCATCCAGTCGCCCAGGGTGCTCTTGTCGTCGTTGCGCTGATACTTATCGCCAAACCATCCGTCGTCCATCACGAAGAGTTCGCCACCCATTTCCTTGATATCCTCCATCATCTGGAACATACCTTTTTCGTTGACATTGAAGACCACGCCTTCCCACGAGTTGAGCAGGATTTCGCGCGTCTTGTCGCCCTGATGTAGCCAGCCCTCATGACGGGCCCAGCGATGGAAATTACGGCTCACACCGCCCAATCCCTCGTTGCTCATGCAGAGTGCCAGACGTGGTGTGGTGAAGGTCTCACCGGGTTCCAGGATGTATTCGGAGGCCTGCGGAGAGATGCCTGCATAGAAATGGTGCATCTTGTTGAGCGTGGTGTTGATGCGAAGTTCGAAGTTGCCGCTCCAGCAGAGGGCCGCGCCAATCACCTTGCCCGCATTCTCCTGCGGTTTTCCGTCCAATGAAATCATGATCTCCGGCGCATCGAGGTGCGAGTTGCGGTCGCCGTCGGAGTTGCGGATGGTCTTCACGCCTTGCGTGATAGGTTCGGTGGTGGGATAGAACTCTGCGCTCCAATCGCCGTGGAAATGCATCATCCAGGCGTTGCCCTGCGGGAAAGCCAGATGGCCGGAATCGAAGCGTTGCAGACGGATGGCCTTCTTTTCGCGATGCGAAATCTCCGTCCACGTCTCAATAATATCGCACGATGAATATGACTTGTAGAACACCTTTACGGTGACGGGATACTTCTTGTCGGTCATGGTGATGACGGTCACGTTGCCGTTGCCTTCCTGTTTTGTAGCAACATTGTCAACGGTGGGATAGAGCACCAGCTGACCATCGGGGTGAAGCACCTGCAGGGCAGACAACTGAACCATATCCGACTGTCCGAAAACGGGATAGGCGGCGGTGTTGAGGTCGATGCCAGCCTCGGTCAGTTGATTAGCTTCTGCATCGGAAATTCGGTCTCCATAGTAGGATTGTCGCAATTCCTGGCCTTTGTCGGCCTTGATGACCATAGTGGTGTTGGGCGTCTGAATCATCACATTGTCTGCGCCGGCCGAAATGAAACCGAAGAGGGCAGCCGCAAAGAGAAGAGTCTTTTTCATACGTTACTTAGGTTTTTATTGATGTTTGATTTTGCGTGCAAAGATAGTGCATTTCTTTGAATAGCGCTTGTATTTTATTGCTCTATTTTGGACTATCCCTCCGTCTGTTGCGGTTATTGTATGTGAATGTTCACGTTTTCCTTCTTCACGCCCTTGCAATTATAGAACTCGGCATCCTGCCGGGCAAAGATGGTGATGTCTTTCAGGTCGATGCCGTCGATGGGCTTTTCGGGCAGACCATTGAAAAACATGGCACGTCCGGCACCCTGGCAAACCACATCCTTGATATGAATGTCGCGGAACTCAGGCGTGGTTTCGTCCACGGGCATCGGGTCAATATTGTTCACCTTCTGTCCGCTGGCATTCATCTCGATAACCGACATGCCGCCATAGTAGAGATTGAAGATGATGGCATCGGCCTTGATGTCGGTCATCGACACATTATTAATAAAGATGTTCTCAACCACTCCGCCACGTCCGCGGCAACTCTTGAAGCGCAAGCCCACATCGGTGCCCAGGAACTGGCAGTTCTTCACGAGCACGTTCTTCACGCCACCGCTCATCTCGGAGCCCACCACGAAGCCGCCATGACCGGCAAACACCGTGCATCCGTCGACAATCATGTTCTCGGTGGGACGTCCGCGCCTGCGGCCATCGGCATCCTTTCCGCTCTTCACGCAGATGCCGTCGTCACCGGCATCGAACTTGGAATCCACGATGAGCACGTTCTTGCACGACTCCACATCGATGGCATCACCATTCTGGGCAAACGACGGATTACGCGCCAGGATGTTGTCGATAATCAAGTTCTCGCACATCAGCGGATGGATGTTCCATGCAGGTGAATTCTGGAAAATCACGTCCTTCAGATACACATTCTTGCAATTCTGAAGACTAATCATCACCGGACGCAGGAAAGGCTTCATCTGTTCCCATTGCTGGGCGGTGAACTCACCCTTGGGAACATTAAGGTCGGCTAGCTCGGCAGCCTTGGCATAGGCCTCGGAGGGATACCAGAGGTCGGCACGCTTGAAAACACCGCCGTCCTGTGTCATCTGCTTCCATTGGCTGTCGGTCACCTTCTGCTTCTTCAGCGGGCGCCACCAGCGTCCGTTTCCATCGATAACGCCACGCCCCGTGATGGCAATGTTCTCGGCACCAAAGGCTGAAAGCGGCGACTGGCAACGATGGGTGTCCAATCCCTCGAACGATGTCTTGATGATGGGATAGAGCGAAAGGTCGGGCGAGAAAAGAATGATGGCCCCCTTCTTCACATACAGGTTGATATTGCTTTTCAATACGATGGGACCCGTGAGCCATACACCCTCGGGAACCGTCAGCCGTCCCCCACCCTTCCGGCTCAGCTCGTCGATGGCCTTTGCGAAAGCCTCGGTGCACAACTTCTGCCCGTCGCCCACGGCCCCGAAGTCCTTCAGGTTCACCTCGTTCTGGGGGAATGTAGGCGTGGTGAAGGCCTGCATCTTGAACGGCAGGTTGTTGAAATATTTTTCATACTTATCCTTGGCCTGGGCACTTACGGCAAGCGAGAATGCAAGAAGCGCCATTGCGAGAATGATAGATTTTTTCATGTTGCTTAGTGTTTAAAAGTTTGTTTTGACGATTTGTTTGCAAATATACGAAAAAAAACGGAAATTGTAACCACCAAAAACATAAATAAATATAAAAGGAGAACCCCGCTACAACAAATGTCGTAAACGGGGTTCATAATGAAAGGAGGAAGTGGTACCTCCAGGAATCGAACCGGGGACACACGGATTTTCAGTCCGATGCTCTACCAACTGAGCTAAGGCACCTTTTCATTATTCCTTCAATCCATTTCTGAATTGCGAGTGCAAAGGTACGCATAAAAAATGAACCCACCAAACTTTTTGAACGATTTTTTTTATTTTCCCTCATTTTTCATTCCGCAACAAGTTATTTCATCGGCCTGCTTCCACATTTTTATATAAGAATATGCGCGATTGTTTTGCGGTTTCCGAAGAATTGCTTATTTTTGCAGCAAACTTACCGGCCACCGAAAACGGAAACACCCGCTACCGATGGCCTGACGAACGGACAAATCATTAACTTTCAAAACAACATTATTATGTATAGCGACCCTAAAGAGTGCCTGTATTGCACCAACAACGAAACCCTGCACAATCTGATGATTGAGTTTGCCACCCTGCGTGTATCACGCGCTTTCCTCTTCAAGGAGCAGACCTACCGAGGACGCTGCCTGGTGGCCTACAACGGCCATGTGAACGACCTCAACGAGCTGAGCGACGACGAGCGCAACGACTTCATGGCCGACGTGGCACAAGTGACGCGTGCCATGCAGAAAGCCTTCAATCCCGAGAAAATCAACTACGGCGCCTATAGCGACAAGCTCTCGCATCTGCATTTCCATCTGGCCCCGAAGTATGTGGACGGTCCCGACTATGGCGGCACTTTCCAGATGAATCCGGGCAAGGTGTATCTCACCGATGCCGAGTATCAGGAAATGATTGAAAAGATTAAGGCCGTGCTTTAAGTCTTCATTTCACAAAACAATCAAAACATATTGAATATGAAGAAGATAAAATATCTGGCAATAGTGGCAATTTCGGCGTTTATCCTTGAAAGCTGCTCCACTAAGCAGTCGGCCATGCGCGACTTGGAGAACTACTCGATTGAGTTGCGCGACAACGCCCAGTACTACACCGTGAGAGACTGGCAGAACGCGGTGGACGACTTCAAGAGCATCCGCCAGCGACTGGCCAAGCACGAGCGTGACTACACCCCCGAGGAGAAGCGCCACATTGGTGAGTTGGAGGGACAATGCGCCAAGTATATGGCCCAGGGTGCCAAGCAGCGCCTCGTGAACGGAGTGCGCAACATCACCAGCGAGCTGACTGGCATCATCGAGGGAATCAAGGGCGCATTCTCGTTCTAAAGACCACTAAGGTAGGCTGTTGTACTCCCCGCCCCTCAAGGGGAGGGGTTAGGGGTGGGGTCTGGATAGCTTAAAGGACTTCGAAATTATTTAACACAGAGACACAGAGGTTATTATTTTTCCTTTGTGTCTCTGTGTCTTTGTGTTCAGGCAAAAATCAGGCTCCGAATTCCTAAAAACTTTGTATTTCATTTTGATTAATGTCCTGTAATCGGCCTAAAACGCTAATAAACTGAATACTGACCCCACCCCTTGCCCCTCCCCTACAGGGGCGGGGAGTTCATTGGCAGGCCATCTAATTTCAAGCCACAATCTCGCGGGCACGGGCCAGAGCGAGGTCGATGTGGTTGCAGATGTTCTCCGTGCCCAATAGCTTCTCGAAACCATTCTTTTTCAGCACAGCCTCAACCTTCGGGTTCACGCCCGAGAGCACTATCTGCACGCCCTCTCTCTGCGACATCAGGCAGAGGTTTTCAAGGTTGTGCAGGCCGGTGGAATCGATGAACGGCACCTTACGCATGCGGATGATGCGCACCTTGGGATTCTTGCCGAAGCGTGTCATCATCTCCTCGGCACGGTTGCCTGCTCCGAAGAAATACGGACCGTTGATTTCGTACACCTCTACGCGCTCGGGGATGGTGAGATGCTCCAGGTTGCCGGCTTCCATATCGGCATCCTCGTTGAGGTCAATCTCATCGTAGATGGCACGCACCTCGCTGGTCTCGCTCATGCGTCGCATGAAGAGCAGACAGGCGCAGATGAGTCCTATCTCGATGGCAATGGTCAGGTCGAAGATGATGGTCAGCAGGAACGTCAGGATGAGCACGGTGACGTCGCTCTTGGGGTTCTTCAGCATGGTCAGGAACGAACGCCATCCGCTCATGCCATAGCTCACCACCACAAGCACGCCCGCCAGACAAGCCATCGGGATGTACTGGGCCAGGGGCATCAGGAAGAGGAAGATGAGCAAGAGCACCACGGCATGCACGATGCCGGCCACCGGTGTGCGTCCGCCGTTGTTGATGTTGGTCATGGTGCGGGCAATGGCTCCGGTTGCGGGAATGCCGCCGAAAATGGGCGACACGATGTTGGCCAGCCCCTGCCCTATCAGCTCGGTGTTCGAACGATGATGGTCGCCTATCACACCGTCGGCCACGGTGGCCGAGAGCAGACTCTCTATGGCACCCAATATGGCGATGGTCATGGCCGGTCCTGCCAGTCCCTTGATGGTCTCCCAAGTAAGGCTCGGCACTTCAGCTCCAGGCAGTTGCGACGAAATGCTGAAGCGGTCGCCAATGGTCTCGATTGTGGTCACGCCGGCATAGTTCTTTAACAGCAGCGCCACGATGGTGACCACGATGATGGCGATGAGCGAGCCGGGAATCTTCTTGTTCAACTTGGGCATCAGCGCGATAATCAGGATGCTGAGAATGCCCATCAGCGTGCTCCACGGGTCGATGTTGCCGATATTGCGAAAGTAGGCAATCCACTTCTCTATGAAGTCGGCAGGCACCGTGTCCATGCTCATGCCTAGCAGATCCTTTATCTGAGTGGTGAAAATGGTGACGGCAATACCGCTGGTGAAGCCTACCACAATGGGATAGGGAATGTATTTGATGATGGTGCCCAGCCGGAGCACGCCCAGCAGGATGAGAAACACGCCGGCCATGAGCGTGGCAATGGTCAGTCCCTGCATGCCGTACTGCTGGATGATGCCGTAGACGATGATGATGAAGGCGCCCGTGGGACCGCCAATCTGCACCTTCGAGCCACCGAAGGCGGAAATCATGAATCCGGCAACGATGGCCGTGATGATGCCCTTCTCGGGCGACACACCCGAGGCAATGCCGAAGGCAATGGCCAGCGGGAGGGCCACGATGCCCACGATGACACCGGCCATGAGGTCGGCCATAAACGTCTGTTTGTCGTAATGCTTAAGAGCCGAAACCATTTTCGGCTTGAATTCAACTGTCTTCATTGTGTAATTGCTATCCTAAATTAACCAGGTGCAAAGATACGCATTTTCCTTCAATCGTGCAAGAACATCGCATAAAGATTTCGGCAGGAACGCAATTTCTTGACAAAGGACAAACGGGCAGACTTTGGCCGCCCTTCAAACAGACTTTAACTGGGAGTCAAACAGACTTTAATTGGAAGTCAATTAGACTTTAATTGAAAAAGAACCCCCTCCAACCTCCCCGTGGGGAGGCTTTGAACGCCCTCCCATGTAGGCCCTGGGGTGTTTTGAAACCACCTCATGTAACCCCCAGACAGCATGTTTTCACACCCTTAACCCCCATTAATCGCCTGAAAATTAAGATTATTTGAGGGATTTGGGGCAAAATAGAGGCCAAATATTTTGCCAATTCAAGAAATTGTTGTAATTTTGCAGCCGATTTTTGAATCCGTGGGGGCTCAGAAAAGTAGTGGCACGGTGCCGCTCGCCTCGCGGAAAAACCCGTTTAAACATACAAATAACAAATGTACGCAATCGTAGAGATTAACGGTCAGCAGTTCAAGGTTGAGCAGGGCAAGAAGCTCTTCGTCAACCACATCAAGGACGCTGAAGAAGGTCAGACCGTTGAGTTTGACAAGGTTCTCCTCGTTGACAACGACGGAGCCGTGACGGTAGGTGCACCAACCGTAGAAGGTGCGAAAGTAGTAGCCGAAGTGAAAAACCCGCTCGTGAAGGGTGACAAGGTGATTATCTTCAAGATGAAGCGCCGCAAGGACAGCCGCAAGAAGAACGGTCATCGCCAGCAGTACACTGAGGTAGAAATCAAATCAGTAACCGCTTAAATTTCAGGAGGACTTTAGAATGGCACATAAGAAAGGTGTAGGTAGTTCTAAGAACGGACGCGAGTCAGCTGCTCAGCGACTTGGCGTGAAGATCTGGGGTGGACAGAAAGTTATTGCCGGCAACATCATCGTTCGCCAGCGCGGTACAAAGCACAACCCCGGCACAAACGTAGGCATTGGCAAGGACGATACGCTCTATGCACTTGTTGACGGTGTGGTTAACTTCAAGAAGGGCCGCAACAACAAGAGCACAGTATCAGTAATCCCCGCTGACGCTGAAGCATAAACAGTAAACAACTTATTCCAAACAAACAACAGGAACCTCTGCCCCACCCGGGTGGAGGTTTTCTGCGTTTATAGGCTATTGCTTCCGCCCATTGGAAGCGTTGTCTCCGACCAATGGAAGCATCCTTTCCGACCATTGGAAGCGATGCTTCTGATGAGCAGAAAGGAGTCAACCTTATTCAGGAAAAAACACAGACTTTCCTGATTAC